>PVBE011509860.1_pt1 | contig 12724 bp, 11 predicted proteins | sample 1631181 | NCBI WGS metagenome assembly PVBE01 (sample SAMN08397723, study PRJNA350692) | Marine metagenome, whole genome shotgun sequencing project. | isolation source: water | place: Pacific Ocean | collected 2012-04
ATTATAAAATAAATTTTATGATAAACCCATTTTTAAAAAATTTAGACTCAATTGGTGAATATTTATCATATCCTTTAATAAGATTTATAACTGGAATATTATTAATACCCCATGGATATGGTAAATTATATAAAGGATTTAATGGAAATCTTGATAGCTTTATTAATTTTTTAGATAAAGAATACTCAAATCCTGTTCTTACAGGTGTATTTTTAGCTTATTTGATTGCATTAACTGAACTTCTAGGTGGAGTTTGTATAGCACTAGGTTTTTTTACAAGAATCGCAGCTTTATCAGTAACTATATTTATGGCATTTGCTGTTTTATATCATTTACCACATGGTTTTTTTTGGAGTAAGGAAGGTTATGAATATCCTTTAATGTGGGGAGTAATTACATTTGCAATTTTTCTTAAAGGCTCAGGAAGATTATCAATTGATAATAAATTCAAATAAAAAAAATATTCTTTGGTTATTCTTTTTCATATCTTTATGTCTTATTTTTGGATATTAAATTAATGGCTGGGGCGGCAGGATTCGAACCTGCGAATGCGAGTACCAAAAACTCGTGCCTTACCACTTGGCGACGCCCCAATTAAAAGCATTAATATAAAATTATATTAAAAAGGAAATTTATTCAAAGACTAAGTTTTAATTGAATAAACCCCTGACCACCATTTAGGGTGTTTTTTTTTTAATAAAAGATTTACTTTTTTCGCATCTATTTTTTTTCTAAATAAACCAAAAACAGTAGGCCCACTACCTGTCATTTTTGAAAAAAAACAATTTTTTGATGAATTTAAAAATATAAGCATTTCTTTAATTTCTGGTACAAATTTTTCAGAATATTTCTGTAAATCATTATTTTGTTTTAAAATCCATGAAAAAAAGTTTTTATACTTTAAATTACTAATTTTTTTTGATTTTTTGCTTTTATACAAACTAAAAACTTTTTTTGTTGAAAGTTCTTTACGTGGATTAATTAATAATATTGAGAATTGTGGTATTTTTGGAGCTTTAGATAAAATTTGGCCATGGCCAGAAAAAAAAACATTTTTATTATATAAACAAGCTGGCACATCTGAACCTATTCTCATAGCAATTTTAAACAAATCTTTTTGTTTCAATTTTTTTTTATTTAAAAAATTTAACCCATTCAAAACAGCGGCCGCATCAGCTGAACCACCTCCCAGACCAGCGGAAACAGGTATTTTTTTATTTAAAGATATTTTGTAATTAGTCTTTAAATTTAAAAATTCCGAAAAAATAATAAAGGTTTTTTCAATTATATTTTCTCTTTTTTTAACAAAGTTTTTAAACGGTCCTTTAATTATTATTGAAAATTTATTACTTTCAGAAATTATTATTTCATCATAAAGATCTAAAAAACATACTAAACTTTTTAAATTATGTAGGTTATCTTTTGTTTTGTTAAATACACTAAGAAACAAATTAATCTTAGCATAAGCTTTACATTTAAAGGTTTTTCTTTTTGACATTAATTTATCACAGATTTAGTTGATTATTATCATTGTACTTTTTTATCTTCTTCTCTATTTCTTTTTCTAAATCATCTTTGGGATTAAATTGAATTGCTTTTTTCCATTGGTAAAATGCTTCTAGTTTTCTATTAACCTCAAAATAAGCATCTCCTAGATGATCATTAATGATTGGATCAGTTGGTTTCAAATTAACTGCTTTTTCAAGTTCTTCTACAGCTTTATCGTATTCTTTTAAATTATAATAAGCCCATCCTAAACTATCTACAATATATGGATCACTTGGTCTTATACCTGCGGCCTTAATAATAAATTTTTTTGCTTGATCAAGATTATAATTTTGTTCTATCCACGAATAACCTAAATAATTTAAAACATCTGGTTGATTTGGCATTAATTCTAAAACTTTTAATAAATCTTTCTCTGCATTATTCCATTTATTACTCCTTTCGTACGCTATTCCTCTTGAGTAAAGTAAATCCCAATGTTTAGAACTAATTTTTTCTATTCTTGATAATGCTTCATTGTAATGTTCTATTGCCTCATTGTACTTATTGTGATTTCTATATATATCGCCAAGAAGTTTTAAAGAGTCATATCTTTCTTTTTTTTCATTTGACATTTTTTTCAAAATTGCAATCGCTTTCTCACTTTTTCCTAATAATTCTAAATTTCTTACTTTTCTTAGTTGTGAATGCCAAAAAAAATTTGATGATGGTTTTATGTTCTCATATAAATTATTTGCTTCAAGATATCTTGAATCATTTTCCAATAACTCAGCAAGATAAATTTGTGAAACTTCAAAATCTTTTTTTAAATATAAAGAAAAATACGAATAAATTATTGAAAAATCATTTGTAAAATCTGAGCTAAAAGCACTAGCGATTGTACTAAATAACTCTGCAGTTGCGTCGTTTATATTTAATATTAATCTTTTTGGCACTTCTTTTTTTTCAATTCTTTTGATAGATTTTTCAATCAATAAATTATCTTCAGAATCTGACAAAAATTTAATATAAATATCTTTTGCTTTTTCAAAATTACCATTCCTTTCAAAAGCATTTGCTGAAATCTCAGCTAACCTATAAGATGGCTGTGTAAAAGCGTTGAGAGATTTTTGATAATATATTAACGCTTCATCATTTTTATTAAAAAAATCATGAATTAAAGCTAAATTTAAATTTCTTAAGCCATCTATTGCAAAATCTTTTTCTAATTCTTCTAATTTCTTTTTTGCTTTGTTAAAGTTTTTTTCTTTTTCAGCAATTAGCCATGACTCAATAATAGGAACTAAAAATCTTTCATAAGAACTTTTTTTTATTTTTTTTAATCTATCAATGGCAGAACTAAAATTTTTTTTCTTTATATCATCAACAGTTAAAGCCAGTAAAATGTTTGTATTTTCAATATTGTCTGAGGTAAGGTTTGTTTCAATTTTTTTTCCTATTAAAATACAATTATGTATATCGCCTTCTAAAAGATATAAATTACATAGTTTTTTAGCTACATTTTGTCCAATTTCTGTATCTATTTTATTTAAATCAATTGCATTTTTAAAATAATATATAGCAGCTTTGTTATCTTTATTACTTAATGCACTTTTTCCAGCTAAATAATTACCAGAGTCTATTGCTAGTAAAGATTTGTAAGAATAAAAAAAGAAAAAAAAAATTATAATAAAAAATTTATTCATTTTTAAAAATAAAAAAATCTACATATTTGGATATCTTGGTCCGCCTCCTGCTTCGGGAGTTGTCCAATTTATATTTTGACTTGGATCTTTTATATCACACGTTTTACAATGAATGCAATTTTGTGCATTAATTTGCAATTTTGGTGAATTTTGTTCTAAACCAACTATCTCATAAACTCCGGCAGGACAATATCTTTGCTCTGGTGCATCATAATTCTCTAAATTATATTCTACTGGAATATTACTATCTTTTAATTGTAAGTGGCATGGTTGATTTTCAACGTGATTAGTATTTGAAATAAAAACTGATGACAATTTATCAAATGTAATAATCCCATCTGGTTTTGGATAATCAATTTTTTTTGATTTTTTTGCTTCTTTTAAAGATTTATGGTCATCATGGTGTTTTAAAGTCCAAGGAGCTTTTCCTCTAAAAACAAAAGTATCAATAGCACTATATATTAAACCAGGCCAAAACCCCCATTTGAACGCTGGCCTTATATTTCTTACTTTATAAAGCTCGTCCCAAACCCATGAATTTTTTATCTCTTCCTCATATGTATGAATTTCAACTTTTTTTTCTTCAAAAATATTTTTAAAAATTTCTTCAGCAGCAATCATACCTGATTTCATAGCAGTATGCGTACCTTTTATTTTTGGTACATTCATAAATCCCGCTGTGCATCCTACAAGTAATCCTCCTGGCACAGTTAATTTAGGAATTGATTGAAAACCTCCTTCGTTTAATGCTCTCGCACCATAAGAAATTCTTTTACCACCTTCAAAAATTTTTTTTATTTTTGGATGCATTTTAAATCTTTGAAATTCATCAAATGGACTTAAATATGGATTTTTATAATCTAAACCTATAACAAAACCTACAGAAACTTGGTTGTTTTCTAAATGATAAAGGAAAGAGCCTCCGTATGTCTGGTTATTTAAAGGCCAGCCGATTGAGTGAATTATATCTCCTAGTTTGTGATTTTCAGGTTTTATTTCCCATAATTCTTTTAAACCAATTCCATAGGTTTGTGGATTTGAATTTTGTCTTAAATTGTATTTATTAATTAATTTTTTTGTTAATGATCCATGACATCCTTCAGCAAATATTGTTTGTTTAGCTAAAAGATCGTACCCTTGTTGATAATTATCTAACTGTTTACCATCTTTATCAATACCCTGATCTCCTGTTCTCACACCAATAACTTTATTTGTTTTTTCATCATAAAGAATTTCTGAAGCAGCAAACCCAGGAAAAATATTTACTCCCATATCTTCTGCTTGTTTAGCTAACCATCTACAAAAGTTCCCTAAACTAACAATATAATTTCCGTCATTTTTCATTTGTGGTGGTGTTGGTAACTTAAAATAATTATTTTTTGTTAACAAAAAAAAATTATCATTCTTTGCCTCAGTTTTAATGGGCGAGCCTTTACTTTTCCAATCTGGCATCAATTCATTAAGAGCTTTTGTTTCTAAAACAGCACCAGATAATATATGTGCTCCAACTTCTGAACCTTTATCAACAACACATACATTCAATTCTTTTTTATTTTTTTTTGCTAATTGAGCAAGTTTTAAACCAGCAGAGAGTCCTGATGGTCCAGCTCCAATTATTAAAACATCAAAATTCATTGATTCTCTAGTCATATATAATGATATAAGAAAATAATTAACTTATTAAATTTGTTTCTTTAGGCATAAATAAATTTCTATATCATAATATAACAAAAAGATTTAACATTAAAAGAAAATGCCGAACACTAGTAAACATTCATTGGCAATACTTAATTATTATAAATCATTTGGAGTTGAAACTCATATTCAAAATAAACCAAGAATAAGATTTAAAAATTATTCATATAATGAAAGTAAAAAAGAAATATTAAATGATCAATTAAAAGAATTAGAAAAAAAAATGATTAATTTAGATTGTGAATTAAAATTAAAAGCAAAAAATTTTGTTTTTTATGATGGCTTATCAAAATCAAATATTATGATTATTGGAGAAGCTCCAGGATATGAAGAAGACAAAATTGGAAAACCTTTTGTTGGAACTGCGGGAAAAAAACTTGATCAAATGATCAATGCTATTGGGCTTGATAGAAAAAAAAACGTATATATAACTAATATTATTCCCTGGCGACCTCCGAATAATAGAACTCCTACTGAAAATGAAATTAATTTTTTTCTTCCATTTGTTGAAAAACACATTTCTATAATAAAACCTAAAATACTTTTACTTTTTGGAAACGTTTCATCAAAATCTTTGCTAAAATTAAAAGATGGTATAACTAAAAATCATGGTAAGTGGTTTAATTACAAAAATCCTTTTTTACAAAACAAAATATTTACAACTTGTATTTTTCATCCAAGTTATTTATTGAGAATACCAAACAAAAAAAAGATTGCTTGGGAAGATTTAAAAAAAGTTAAAGAAAAAATAACAAGTTTACGTATTAAAACATGAAAAAAAAATTGAATATAGCAGTTTTAACAGTGTCAGATTCTAGAAATCCAAAAACTGATAAATCGGGTGAAGTATTAAAAAGTAAAATATTAAACTCACATCATAATTTATTTGAAAAAAAAATATGTAAGGATAACAAAATAGAAATAAAAAATATTTTAAATATTTGGTTAAAGAAAAATAATATAAATGTAATTATAGCTACTGGTGGAACAGGCTTAACTAAAAGAGATATAACTCCTGAAGTATTTAAATCTTTTTTCGAAAAAGATATCCCTGGCTTTGGTGAAATTTTTAGAATGTTGAGCTACAAAAAAATTAAAACTTCAACAATACAATCAAGGGCCTGTGCTGGGATTTCAAAGGGTAAATATTTAATTTCTTTGCCTGGTTCTCCTTCTGCTTGTAAGGATGCTTGGGATGAAATTATAAAGTATCAATTAGACTCCACTTTTAAACCATGTAATTTAGTTACAATTCTTCCAAAACTAAAATAATGAATTTTGATATAGAAGAAAAATTTGGAAATATTGTTGTTGGAATTGATGAGGTGGGAAGAGGCCCGCTTGCAGGGCCTGTTGTAGCTGTTGCTGTTTACATTAAACGATCTTTATGGAAAAATTTTATAGTGAAATACCCGGAAATAATTAAGATTAATGATTCAAAAAAATTATCAAAGAAAATTAGAGAAAAAATTTATAAAATTTTGACAAATATCATTCATTTCGGTGTTGGAGCGGCAAGTGTTAAAGAAATTGAAGAAAAAAATATATTACAAGCTTCTTTAATTGCTATGGAAAGAGCGTATATGTCTTTAAAAATTACTGCTGATTTTGTATTAGTAGATGGTATCTATACTCCAAAAATTAAAGCAAATGTTAAAGCAATAAAAAATGGAGATAATAAATGTATATCTATTGCGTCTGCATCAATTATTGCAAAAGTTACAAGAGATAATTTAATGAAAAAATTATCTTATAAGTATCCTGAGTTCTTTTGGAATGAAAACTCTGGTTATGGAACAAAATTACATATCAATAAAATAAAATTATTTGGTATAAGCCCCCACCACAGAAAATCTTTTAAACCAATAAGAAAAATGATAAAATAATAAAAAGTTTCGGGATCAAAATGAAAATAAAAAGTTTTAAGACTAATAAAATATATGTAGGTAATTGTTTAGAAAAGATGAAAGAATTGCCTTCAAACTCAGTAGATTTAGTATTTGCGGATCCACCTTATAATCTACAACTAAAAAAAAGCTTAAAAAGACCAGATTATACAAATGTAAACGGAGTAAGAGAAAGTTGGGATCAATTTAAAAGCTTTGAGGAATATGATAATTTTACAAAAAAATGGGTTAGTGAAGCTAGAAGAATTTTAAAAGAAGATGGAACAATTTGGGTAATTGGTACATATCACAATATTTTTAGAATTGGGAAAATATTACAAGATTTAAATTTTTGGATATTAAATGATATTGTTTGGATTAAAACCAATCCAATGCCAAATTTTCGAGGAACAAGATTCTCAAATGCTCATGAAACATTAATATGGTCATCTAAAAATAAAAATTCTAAATATAAATTTAACTACAATCTTATGAAATCTCTTAATGATGATCTACAAATGAGAAGTGATTGGGTTTTTCCTATCTGTAATGGTTCAGAAAGATTAAAATATAAAGGTAAAAAAATTCATCCAACTCAAAAACCTGAAGCTCTTATTTCAAGAATTATTTTATCTGCTACTAATCCTGGGGATGTAATACTAGATCCTTTTTTTGGAACGGGAACCACCGGGGCAGTATCAAAGAAATACAATAGAAAATTTATCGGCATAGAAAATGAAGAAAAATACATAAAATTTGCAAAAGAAAGAATTGATTTAATAAAATCAGTAAAAAATTTGAGAATGTTAAAAACAATAGAAAAAAAACAACAAAAAAGAATTCCATTCGGAAGTTTAATAGAATTTAATCTAATAAAACCTGGTGATATCTTGCATGATATAAAAAAAAAATGGCATGCAAAAGTTAAAGTAGATGGATCAATTATTAGTGAGAACTTTAAAGGTTCAATACATAGCGTTGCTGCTGATTTGCTAAATTTACCCTCATGTAACGGTTGGACTTTTTGGTATAAATATGAAAAAAAAAATTCTGTCAGTATAGATGTTTTAAGAGAAAAAATTAGATCAGAATTAAATGGGATTTAAATAGCATAAAATATTTCTCATTAAACTTGAGATTGGAATTTTTTGAATTTCATTTTTTTTTACCCATATAGTATTTTTTAAAGTAATTTTTTTCTTAACGCACGCTTCAAAAAATTTAATTTCTAATTCAAAATTACTAATTTTAGAATTTAATTTTCCTGGTAGAATCTTCCAATTGAGATTTAATGGCGCATTTTGTTTAGCTATTTTCAAAGAAATCTTATTATTTAATAAATTATTTGGAATTTCCATCAAACCGTGAAGAAATTTAGTTTTTCTCCTTTTTTTTAAAATTATTTGATTCTTATATTTTATTAAATAAACAAATAAAAATTTTCTTTTTTTATCTTTTAAAACATCAAAATTTATTTCTTTTTTTTCATTGTAAAAATGACAATTCTTTTTTATTGGACAAATTAAACAATTAACACTTTTTTTTTTACATATTTCTGAACCCAGATCCATTAATGCTTGCATAAAATTACTACATTCATTGATTGGCAGTAAGGTATAAATCTTTTTAGATATTTCACTCTTATTATCTAAATTAAGATTATATAACCTAGAAATAACTCTTTTAATATTGACATCAATTCCAATAGTATTTTTATTATATGCAATGGCCATTATAGCATTAGCAGTATACTCCCCTATTCCAGGTAATTGAATTAAAGCATCATAATTACTAGGAACTTTACCATTAAATTTCTTACATATAATTTTTGCAGTTTTATGTAAATTAATTGCTCTATTATAATATCCTAGCCCCTGCCATTGAAATAAAACAGAATCTAATTTTGCTTTAGATAATAAATAAATAGTAGGCCAATTAGAAATAAATTTTTTGTAATAATTAATTACACTATTGGCGTTTGTTTGCTGCAACATTATTTCACTTATCCAAACATAATAAGGATTTATAATGTTTTTTTTAACCCTCCAAGGAAATTGTCTTTTATTTTTACTGTACCAATTTAATAAGTTATCAGTTAAGTTTGCCATTTTTTTTGATACTATCATAAAATATATATTTTAAAAAAAATTAAATTATGAAAGAAAGAAAGCAAAGTTATTTTAAAAAAATTGGGAAAAGTTTACCTAAAATTATAGATAAAAATATAAAAGAAAGAAATTTTGTTGAAATAACTTTAATAAAAAAATGGAAAGAAATTATAGGAGAAGATATAGCAAAATATTGTTGGCCTATAAAAATAGTTTTCTCAGATATAAAAAATTCAAATGGGATAATTTTCTTAAAAACAAAAAGAGGTAGATCAATGGAAATAGAATTCAAAAATGATGAAATAATTGAGAAATTAAATCAATATTTTGGATATAAGGCGATTAATAAAATAAGCATAGTTCAAGATTTTGATATTAAAGATTCTCATAAAAAAAATAAAATTATGAAAAAAAAAATTAAAAATAATCATCCTAAATTAATTAACAAAAATAAAAAAAATGAACTTAAATCGGCATTAAAGAATCTTAATAAAACGTTATTTGACCAATAAATTAGTACTTGTTCACAGAGATATTGATTTTATAATTATACAATATATAGTGGTAATCAAAAATGAAATACAATATAAGCAAATTCTTAATTATATTTATTTTCCTTATTTTTTCAAAAAGTGAAATTATAAATGCTAAAACAGATGAAGAATTTTTCTTAGGAAATAAGGATGCTAAAATTACAGTTATCGAATATGCTTCTATGACATGTGTTCATTGTGCGAATTTTCACAAACAAGTTTATCCTAAAATTAAAAAAAATTATATTGATACTAATAAAATAAAATTTATTTTTAGAGATTTTCCTTTAGATAAGCAGGCGTTGTTTGGTTCTGTGCTTGCTAAATGTGCTCCAAAAGACAAATATTTTGATTTTGTTAAATTAATTCTTACTAATCAAAAAAAATGGATTTCAAATGATGATGCTTTTATGAATAAACTTCAACACATTGGTAAATTAGCAGGTTTAAATGAGAATAAAATCAACAGTTGTTTTAAAGATGAAAAATTGGTTGATAATATTATAAAAACTCGATCCATCGGAGAAAAAAAATATAATATTAATTCAACACCTACGTTAATAATAAATGAAAAAAAGTATAGTGCTATGAGCTATGAAAATTTTGAAAAAATAATTGAAAATTTAATTAATTAAAATGGATTTTACTAAATTAAAAATTACCGGTTTTAAATCTTTTGTTGAAAGAACTGAATTAGATATAGAAAAAGGTCTAACTGGAATTGTTGGACCTAACGGTTGTGGAAAATCAAATATTGTTGACGCATTAAAGTGGATAATGGGTGAAACTTCTCCAAAAGAAATGCGAGGTAAAGGGATGGATGATGTAATTTTTAATGGAACTTCAATCAGGCCACAAAATGATTTAGCAGAGATTGAAATTGAAATTGATAATAAAAAAAGAAAAGCTCCTGAAATGTTTAACGATTACGAAACAATAGAAATAAAAAGAAAAATAGAAAGAGAAAAAGGGTCTACTTATTATATAAATAACAAAGTAGTAAGAGCAAAAGATGTTCATTTATTATTTGCTGATGCTTCTTCAGGCCCAGATACAACCTCTATAGTGGCACAAGGTCAAGTTCACAGATTAATAAGTTCAAAACCGGAAGAAAGAAGAATATTGCTTGAAGAAGCAGCAGGAATTACTGGTTTACATGCAAGAAGACACGAGGCAGAATTAAAATTAAAATCTGCAGGAATAAATCTTTCAAGATTAGAAGATATTATTAAAACACATAAAGATCAATTTAAAATACTTGAAAAACAAGTTAAAGAAGCAGAAAAATATAAAACTGTTAAAGATAAAATAAATAAATTGGAAATTACTATTATAAAAATTAGATGTATAAATAATATAAATAAAATTTCAAAAAAAACTGAAAAACTTGAAAAAATAAATTTTGAAATAAATAAAATTGATTCACTACTTGAGAATTACAAAAATGAAAAAAACAAATTTCTTAGCAAAAGTAATGAAAAAAATAATCATCTAAATAATTTAAAAAATGAAAAACAAAAAAACTTAGATGAAATTAATAGAATTTCTATTCAAAAGGGCAATTTAAAAAACAGATTAAAACAATTAGTTGATGATATATCAAGAGAAAAAAAGTTCTTAGAAGATGCAAATTTTTCTTTATCAAAATTACAAAAAAATATATTCAACGAAACAAAAGAACTTAATATAAAAATCTCAAATAGTGAAAAAAAATCCGGTAAAGAAAATTTTATTAATTTAAAAAAGGATATAGAAAATGAACTTAAAAAAATTGAGTTTATTATATCTAAATCTAATGAGTTAAATTCTAAAATAGATGAACTAAAAAGTAAAAATAACGATTTAATAACCCCAATAAAAAATACTTTTAATATTATTTCTGAAAAAATTAAGAGCGTGTTTTCTTCTTTTACAGATATAAAAAATAATTTTTCAAAATTAACTAATTTAGACAAAATTTTTGATTTTGAAGAAGAACATGCAAAATGGAGTAAAAGAATAGATGATGCGAAAAAACACCTAGGAGAACTTGGCGAGAGGGAAAAATTTACAAATAATGAATTAATAAATTTAGAAAATAAACCTGAGGAAATAAACAAAAAGAACATCGAGTTAGATGTAAAAATTAATCAATTAGAAAAAGAAATTACAATTGACCCGAATCAAACTAAAGAAATAGATAAAAAAATAAAAATAAACTCAGACAAAAAAATAGAAAGTCATGAAGAAAAAATTAGATTAGAAACAGATTTAGAATATTTAAAAAATGATTTAAATAATGCATACGAAGAAAGTGAAAATAACTTTAGTTTAAAATTAAATGAAGAAATTTTAAAACAAGAAAAAATTAATGTTCAGGATCTACCAGCAAGAAATATATTACAAAATGATCTAAATTTTGAAAAAAGAAAATTTGATAAAATTGGTACAATAAATTTCACAGCAGAAAATGAGGCAAAAGAAACTAATAAAAAAATAGAAAAAATGCTTAATGAAAAAATTGATGTAGAAAAAGCAATTTTAAAATTAAGGGAAGCAATATCAAGCATAAATAAAGAAGGTAGGGAAAAAATAAGTAAATGTTTTGATGGTGTTAATCAAAATTTTAAAAATCTGTTTACACAATTTTTTGATGGAGGTAAAGCCTATCTTAAAATGATTGGTTCATCTGATCCTCTGTTATCTGGTTTAGAAGTATTTGCATCTCCGCCAGGAAAAAAAATGAACACTTTGTCTTTGTTATCAGGTGGAGAAAAAACTATGGCTGCAACTGCTTTAATTTTAGCAGTTTTTCTTCAAAATCCTTCTCCGATCTGTGTTTTAGATGAAGTGGATGCCCCGCTAGATGATATAAATATCGAAAAATATTGTAAAGTAATTAAAAAAATCAATCATGATACATTAACAAAATTTGTTATAATTACACATAACCCTATTACTATGGCGCACATGGATAGATTATATGGTGTTACAATGGCTGAGACTGGAGTATCAAGATTAATTTCAGTTCAACTTGAAGAAGCACAAAAACTTAGAGAAGTTGGTTAAAAATATTGAAGAAAAAACTTAAAGACTTCAATAAAAGACTTGAGAAATTAAAGAATTCAAACTCAAAAATTAAGAATCAAAAAAAAAATAAAAACTTTAAAGATTTAGGAGTTTATTTAAAATCAGGAGTAGAATTAGTATCTGCAATAATTGTAGCTTTAGTAATCGGTATTTTTCTTGATAATTATTTCCAATCTAAACCAATTTTCTTAATTATTTTTTTAATTCTTGGTTTTGCTGCAGGTATCATGAATGTCTTTAGA
>PVBE011533356.1_pt1 | contig 12724 bp, 13 predicted proteins | sample 1631181 | NCBI WGS metagenome assembly PVBE01 (sample SAMN08397723, study PRJNA350692) | Marine metagenome, whole genome shotgun sequencing project. | isolation source: water | place: Pacific Ocean | collected 2012-04
ACTAAATTTTCTGGCATTCGACTATATTCTTCTTGTTCCGTCTTGCTAAAATTAATTCCTTGATCAACGAGGCAATATAAAAAACCAATTGATAATAAGTATTTTTCTCTATCTTTTCTAAAATCTAAATCTTTGGTTTGATTGACTGTCATTGTTTTAATTTTATCTTTAACTTTGTCCATAAGCATATGTGTCTTTAATCCTCCAATTGTCGCTATTAGAGAACGTTTTATAGTGTCAGAAATATTTTTTTTAGTTAATTTAGTCTTTACTAAATTTTTTATTTTTTTATCTTTTTTATTTTTTGGATCTTCTGTTGAAATACCAAAACTGCCTATTGCTACAAGTACAGAAACCCCTATCGCCCAATAATTAAAATTACTCATATAAAAATAAATAGAGAGACCACTAAAAGCAATTCCTTGAAATATATAATATGGCCGATGTATCACTTTCTCTCCCTCTCTTTTCCTGGTAAAAATAGAGATATTTTTTTCATTTTATAAGTACCAATATTACAATTCTTAATATGAATCCTGTCCAAAACGCATGTATATAAAAATTACTATAGGTTATATCTTTTTTAAATAAGATTTTGATAATCTTTGCCAAAACAAAAGCTATACCACTAAACAATAATCCAAAAAGTACACCCTCAATTGCAAATTTGAATTTATTTAATAAAAGTCTTGACGCTTGTTCTTTGGCTGTTTCAGCAAACCCAACATTGCACCACAACAAACCCAGAACCATGATCGTTAAAAGTTTTTTCATTTTTTTCCCTAACTTTGCTTGGAATGATGCAAAACAAAAATGATACCTATTATTGGAATAAAACTAATTTACATCACAAAAATATTCTTTTAAACCTAATTTTTTATTGTCTAGTTTTTCTTCAGACATATTTTTTATTGATTGAAATATATTTATTGTATTATGCACAATTCCAATTTCTATATCTTGTTGTTTTACATAAGCATAAGGATTTGGGACATCTAACTTTTTATCAAATACTGTATTTGTGTTTAAAACATTTTTTAACTCTTCATCATCTAATTGGAACATTTGATTAATAAACTTTCTTTTATTATCTTTTATTTCTTGCAAGTTAAAAACAGTCAAAATTTTTTCTTCACTATTAATTGAAAAGAATATTAATTGTTTATCATCACTAGTAATTTTTCCAAAATAAACCATTTCTACATTATCTAAATCGGGGTTTTGTTCTGAAATAATTACATATTGATTTTTGTAAATAGCATAAATTTTTAGTTTGATGCTTTCTTCAGATGAATTTCTACAAACATATTCTTTTTGTTTTTTAAAATCGTTACGTAGTACTTCTGTGTCAAATTTATTTTTATCTTCTATAACTTTTTTCACCAAAGGTTTAAACCACACAGGCATATCTTTATTTTTATTAAATATAGAAGGTAAAGATTTTTTCGCTTGTTTTTTTTCTGTCTCTGAATATTTATGATCTCTGCAGTCAATTCGAAAATTCCAGCTATTGAATGATAAACCTGACTGATCTACCAATGCATGCAAACTTGTAGGTTTATCATTAACAATTGTTATGCTATTACGATACTTATATTTAATAAGTTGATCTTTTTTATCACCCTTAACATCAATCTCGCTATTGTACTTTATTCCATTAGAAGTTTTTTCAAATTCTTTAGCATCGAATGGTCCATTCGTTCCAGTTATCACACCCATTGCAGAGTCTTCAGAAAAATCTAGAATTATGTTTTCATTAAAGTCTATTAATAAGTAAATTTCCTTTCCTACAAATCTTGAGTGGTCGTTTGTGTGTAATTTGGCATTTCTTAAATCAGAGCGTTCTACTAGACAAAACGCTTCAATTTCTTCTGCTTTTAAAGTGTTTGTAAAGTTACAAAACACCAAAACCAGAAAGATGTATAGAGATAGTTTTTTCATTAAATTCCAAAATTTAATTTTTTACAAATGCCACTTATTTTATTGATGAAATTAAAAGCAACATAGTTTTAAATTATATAAAAACCTTTAATTATTTTTCTCCAACTTGAGTTAATAGACCGCCCACAACTATAAATATAATAGGCGAGAATGATGATAATGGTCCCATAAATGCAGTTAGGTTTGTGTTACCAAAATTCCCTGCTAAGAAATCTATAACTCCAAATGCTATCAATAATCCGCCAAGTATTTGCATTCTATAAATTTATTTTATTAAAAAAAAAACAACATTGATATAAATCAAGAAAATACCCATTATATAAAAAATAATATTTCATATGCTTATTGTAATGTTAGGATTCAACAAAAAATTGTGATGCTTATTCAAAGTATCTAGAGCCATTTCCAAAAATCACAATCAAAAAAATAAATTTAGTATATAATTATCTAGGTATGAAAAAGAAATCGATATATTTTTTTATAACCATATTTTTCTTATTTAATTTTTCTCAGGTAAAAGCTGACAATTATCAAACAACTAGCCCATACTGGTCTACAGAAAAGAATGGACCAACAAGCAAACAGGAAGCCATAGACATGTTTTTTAAAGATAGAACTTTAGATCCCATAGAAGGAATTTGGATGATACCAGATTGGGGCATGGTTGCCATAACAAAGCGTGAAGATGGATATGTTCAATATGTCGTTGATATAAAGTTTGAAGAATTAAATGGAACTCAAGAAACAACTTATTTTATAACAGAAGATCCAAATGTATTTAATTTTTTTGAACGTATCTCTTGGCCTGACGGAAATTGGTATGTATTTAAAACATCCACAGGTACATTAATTTTAAAGGATGATAATTTTGCTGAAATAACTTTTGTGGAGGAGTTTGCACAAAATCTTATGGGTGGTAATAAAATTGAAAAAATTTGGCCAACAACCTTACATACAAACACTTCTCTAAAAACTGAAGAGTATAAGCTTGAAAATTTAACTGAAGAAGAAATGATAAAAAAATATGATACTTTAAATTGGCATAACTGGGATAATCCAAAAGATCATACATTAGAATTTGAAAAAGCTAATGCAAAGATTGAAATTTTAGAAAGCGAATATTATTTAAAGAAAAAAAAAGATATTAATCAATATAATTGGTGGATGCATGGTTATGGAAATCAAAATGATCGTGACTTGATGATTTTTGGTCATGATTATACAGTTTTCATTAGTTATGCAAATGAAGGTTTTGTATCAACACAAGATTGGAAATCTGTAAAACCAGATGAACTTATTAATGAAATGATAGACACTCAAAGAGCAGTGGCTGAAGAATTGGAAGAGACAGGTTCAAATTTTGTAGAAAACATGAAATGGATCTATAAACCACAAATTGATGAAGAAAATAACTTGGTAAATTATTCTTATGAAATGTTTTGGAATGGAAAAGAAGGACCATATAAAACAATGCAAACAATGAGTTTTGTTTTAGGACGAAAAGGATTTATAGAACTGTCTTTTGTAAGAGAAATAGATGACAATACAGATCTTAAAGAATTTGCAAATTTTGCAAAAAATTTTACTAAAGGAGTTGAGTTTGCAGATGGATCAAAACATACAGATTACAAGTCAGGTGATAAAGTTGCAGCATTAGGTATTGGAGGTTTGGTTGCAGGAACACTTGGGGTAAAAGTTCTGGCTAAAGCTGGAATTTTAGCAAAATTTCTTCCACTGCTTGCTAAATTCTGGTGGATAATTATAGCTCCTATAGTTGCAATCTTTGGATTTGTAGGAAAAAAAAGAAGAAAATAAATGTCTGATAATAAAAATATTATTATAAAAAATATTAAAGAAAAACTTGAAGCCTTCATGTCGCTGGAATTACACTCTGATAGAGATATAAGGTGGCAGATCATAATACATTTAGTTTTTGTTGTTTCAGGTCTTTTATTGGCCTCATTGCTTCTAAAACCAATAGTAAATACTAATGTATAACAAATGTATTTACTTTATATTTTAGCAGCAACAATACCGCCTATCTTAATTTTATTGTATGTTTATAAACAAGATAAATTTCCTGAACCCAAACCTATAGTATTTAAAACTTTTTTATTTGGCTGTGCTATAATTCTTGCTATCGATCTTATTATTCCAGTTATAGATGGATTTAGTAAAAATTATTTTAAAGGTGAAACTTATTATTTTTTTGATAATTTTATACGGGCAGCTTTTCTTGAAGAGTTTTTTAAATTTATAGTAATTGTTTTTTATTGTACTCGTAAAGCTGATTTTGATGAACCTATGGATGGTTTAGTTTATGGAGTTGCAGCATCACTTGGTTTTGCAGCCTATGAAAATATTGGATATGTACTAAGCTTTTATAAAGAGCCTTCTTTTAATATTGCTATAGTAAGAGCATTTAGTGCTGTACCAATGCATGCTCTATGCGGCGTGATAATGGGATTCTTAATACAGCAAACTATATTTGAAAAAAAACACAATTATTTGAATTTGATTTTGGCACTTTTAATTCCTGTTGGCATGCATGGACTTTATAATTATAGTTATGCAAGTCCATTGATTAGCAATCAGATTGCAAATGTTATTTTATTTGTGTTTTTTTTAAGAGCAATTATCATGTTTAAAAGTTTAAAATCAAAACAATTAGAAGGAATTATTTCACATGAAAAATACTTTATTATTAATAAAAATATATTTGTTCAAGCATCCTCAACTGTTTTGCTTTTTTATCTTATTTTAAATTATATTGTAAATATTATTCTTTAAAAAAAACTAACAATTAATTAATTATTCTTTTACATCCATTTGAACTTTTAAGTATTTTTGTTCGAGCGTTATTTATAATATAATCTGGACTTTCTGTTCCATGAACATGAAACTCATAAACAAATTTTGCATTTTCTGAAATTATAAAATACTTAGTTGGATATTTTTTGTTAGAACTTATTTTATTTGAAAATATTATATAATCATCCAAATCTTCTAAAACCATAAGCTCCTGTTTAGACATTTGCGGCATATAGTATCCTGATTTTGTTGCAGTTATTGGTAAATGCTGACTTAATAAAAACCAGTTTTTTTGTTTTTTTTCCAAAGAAGCTTGGAATTCTTTTGATAACAATGCCGTAAAAACGAAAGTCTCAGCATCGGTTTTGCATTGAATAATAATTCTATCTTCGATCTCTGGTGTATTATAATGATTTGATATACGAAAAACTCTTCCTACCCACCATGCTATTTGGAAAGGGTTAACTGAGCCACTAATACTTCCATCTCCAGAAGAGCCATCCACTACATATTCTACAACGTCTTTACCATCTACAACTTTTTCTACACGTCTAATTCCATGAATATTAAGTATATCTTCTTTGGTTGAACTTTTTTTTGGTATTGTATTAGAAACCACTTCTTCAGGATTTCCTGATTTATTCAATTTGACATCATCAATTTTTTTCAAAATATCATCACCAGCACCCGGAGCAAAAATTTTAGAACCTGGTTTTATAACTTTAGAACCGCCTTTTAAAATTTTAGAACCACCCTTAATTCCTTTTATAATTCCTCCAATAGGAATTGCATTTGCTGAAATTATTGACTGATTTATAAAAAATATCGATAGACAAAACAATAAAAAATATGATCTAATTCTACTCATATAAATTGAGAGGGTATCTGAATTATATTACTTATTCAATTATTGGTTTATTAGTTATTTGTTTAATTTTAGCAATTGTTTTATTTTTAAAACTTTATTTTAAAATTAAAAGTGCAGATAAAAATAGCATCAACTTAATTGAATTTCCAAAAGAAACTGATCAGAAAATATCAAAATTTATTAACGACACCCATATTCGCGATAAGGAATTAAAAGATTTTTTAATTAATGAACATAAAGATGCAAAAAAAATTATTACTGAAGTTGATGAAAAAATTTCACCATTTGAAAAAGTAGCAAGAGAAAAAAATGATGAACTTAAAGAATACAAAAAAGGTTACGAATATTCTAGAAATAAAGCTCTCTTAGACGGCATTATAGAAACAATTACATTTATTGAAAATGCTGAAGGCAAAATTAATTCAAGTGATGAAATTGCCAAATCATATTTTTCTAGCACAAAAGATAAATTGTTAATTATTCTAAATAATTCAGGTATCGAAGTTTTTAATCCAGAAATAAATACTCAAAGTTTAGAACACCAAGGCTGTGAAGTTGATATGACAACAGAAGCAACTAAAGATAAGAATAAAAATAATTTAGTTCACTCAATAGTTGCTAAAGGTTATAAAATGACACTCAAAAATAATGAAATCCATTACATTAAAAAAGCTTTAGTAAAAGTTTTTGAGTATAAAAATAATGATAAAGATGACAAAATATAATATATTATATTGATGAGCAAAGTAGTTGGGATAGATCTTGGCACAACATTTTCTGCAATAGCGATTTTGGATGATCTTGGAAACCCCGAAGTATTATCTGATCCAGAGAATAATAATAGAATTACACGATCTGCAGTCTATATAGGACGAGAAAAAGCTATAGTAGGTGATAAAGCTGTGGATGCTGCAGTTACAAATAAAAAAAATGTTATATTTGAAGTTAAAAGTGAAATGGAAAATGATGTCGTTTGGTCAAGTAAGGAAGGTGTCTGGATAGAAAAAAAAGAAAAAAAAGATACTAAAAGTTATGTTCCTTCTCAAGTTTCATCTATAATATTATCTAAATTAAAAGACTATACATCGGGTGTAAAAAAAGCGATTGTAACAGTTCCAGCAATGTTTGCTGAGGCGGCAAGAGCGGCAACGCTTGATGCTGCTAAATTAGCCAAACTAGATGTTGAATTAATTAACGAACCAACAGCAGCGGTTCTTCACTATGCAAATTTACCTGGCTCTTCTTTGAATGGAAGAGTTTTGATATTTGATTTAGGAGGAGGAACATTCGATATAACATTAGCAAAAGTTAAAGGAAAAAAAGTTGATGTTATAACATCAGTTGGAGACAAAACGCTTGGCGGAAGACGTTTTGATGAGGAAATTGTAAATATTCTAGATAAAAAATATAAAAAAGCAAAAGGAAAAGGATTAGACAATCCCCAAAAAGATGAAAAAATATTTGCTACAGCTGAAAAAATAAAAAAAATTTTATCAAATAAAGAAAAAGCAACAGAAATAATAGAAGGACCTAAAGGACCACATAAAATTGATATATCAAGAACAGAATTTGAAGATTCTATTGATACTTATATTGAAAAAATTAAAATGTTAATGGAAGAGGCTTTAGATAGAGCAGACTGCAAACCAAACAACATTTCTCAAACTTTGTTAGTGGGTGGCAGTACAAGGATGCCTTTTGTTAGTGAAATTATTAATAAAATTATGAAAAAAGCTCCCGTAAGAGGCGTAAATGTAGATGAGGCAGTTGCATGTGGTGCAGCAATTTATGCAGGACTTCAAAATAAAGATTCATTAAATTCTGCACAAAAAAAAGCTATTTCAAATGTTGAACTAAATGATGTTTGTAATTTTTATATGGGAACTTTTATGGTTATGATTGACCAAGAAAGAAACATGGGAGTTCAAGTTAACGATATTGTAATACCTAGAGATACTAAACTACCTTGCTCAATCACAAAAAACTACACAGTTGTAACAGATGGTCAAAAAGGAATTGATTGCTCAGTAACCCAGAGCGAAGGTGAAGAAAAAGATATTGAATTTGTGAATGTTATCTCGAATGAAACTCTTGATCTTGGAAAAAATGCAAAAGCTGGTGATCCAATAGAGGTAACATATTCATACGATACAAATGGAAAAATGCACTGCGTATTTCAAGATATGAAAACAAAAAAGAAGCAAGAAATAAATTTAAAACCAATAGGTTCAAAAGATTTTAAAGAATTAAAAGACAACCTAGATTTTGATATAGAGTAAATTATGGATTATGGAGTAATTTGGGTCATCATAATTATTGCTGTATTTCTTTTTAATTTGTTTTCAAAATCTGAAGATAGTTCAAGCGATGTTCAACAATTTGTTTCAGACAATCCTTTTTCTATAAAAGTTAAAAGGGGAATGCCACCTACGGAAACTGGCATTAAAATTGACTGTTTTAACATTGAAATGCGTGGAATGATAAACCATCCAAGCGAAGATGAAGTTAAAGTTATTTTAACTCTTCAAGATGTTACAGACAACGAAGAGGAGGCTGGTTTACCAGTTATTTCAGCTCACCATGTATTTTCAGAACCTAATAGTAGAGTTTTTGGATTTCACCAAAATGTAAGAACTGGAACAGATAGCTACTATCCAGATTGGATTAAATACACTTCCGTTCCTTTAGATTTTATTATTCCGCCTCATAAAGGATCTAGAAAAATTAAATTTTTATTATTTGTTTGTGACTTTGATACCGAAATTAGACAGGGGTATTTAGAAGATACTCATAAAGTTAAACATTTAGCATCACAAATTGTTAATTTTAGTTTTAAAGAACCTGGTTACATGGATGAGTTAGTTAACAAGGATAAAGTTGAAGATTTAACAATTAAACTTGGAATGTGCATGGCAGCATCTGATGGACATTTAGATCAAAAAGAGCTGAATATAATTAAAGGATGGGCAAAAAATATAACTAGCTTATTAGAGGATGATAAAGCTACAGAAAGAAATGCACACTTTTCAAAATTTTTAAAAAGTTCCGCTATAGCAGCTAAAGATAAAAAGATTTCACTTTCAAACTTAGTAAAAGAATTTAATGATATAGCCAGCAAATCACAAAAATACACAGCAATGCAATTACTTTTGGATATTTCTGGAGCTGACGGAACACTTAGTAAAGAAGAAGACTTATTTATTAATAAAATAGCAAAAACTACAGGAATTAATCTTGCTACGTTTAAAGAAATGAAAAATAAAGTTATTGCAAATGTTGATAAAATTGAGATGTCAGAAAAACCTTCAGAAGAAACTTTTGGAATAACTGAAGATATGGACGATAGTGAAAAATGCAAAGTTTTAAGAAAAGAATATACAAAATGGAATGCTCAAACAAATCATAAAGATACCAAGAAAAAGAAAAGAGCAAAAGAAATAGTCAAAGTTATTGCAAATTTAAGAAAGCAATATAACTGTTGATGGACTTTCTAGATAAGTATAAGTATTTTAAAGACGATCCTTCTGAATTTGAAATAGACCCGAAAGAATTTAAAAAAAATTCAAATGAATTAGACGAAAGTCATTTATCAAATTTGTTAACTAATTCAATTAGAGTAAATAAGAAAATTTTACCAAAAGTCGGTAAAGCAATAGATTTGGTTTTCAACAGAATAAAAATCGAAAATAATTTTAACTTTTTTGTAACTGCCGATAACACTCAGGCAAATGCAGCATGTAGTTTAATGTCAACAGCATCAAGACCAGATATTTTTTTAACATCAAGATTAATTGAATTACTATCTTTAGAAGAGCTCCAATTTGTAATAGGTCACGAGATTGCTCATTATGTTTATCAACATGCTTTATATCCAAATTATAATAGAGTGGAGGAGAGAAATTTAAAGTTAAATATATTAACTCTTAGTAGAGCCGCAGAAATTAGTGCTGACAGAATAGGGTTTTTATCATGCAGTGGATTGGAACACTCTCTAAAAGCACTTCTAAAATTGGCGTCAGGATTAGATGAAAAACATTTAAAATTTAAATTTTCTGTATATCTAGATCAATTAAGAGACCTAGAAGATTTAGGGAAGAGCAGTTCAGAATTATGGAGTACACATCCAAGTTTTTTAATTCGCATGCAATCTTTGATATGGTTTTCAATGACTAAAGAATACCATGAATTTTTTGAAGTAAAAAAAAAAGGTAGCTATAGTTTAGAAGAAATAGACGAAAAAATTGATAATAAAATTAAAAAAATTATAGGAAATGAAATAGATATTTCAAATAAAGGAATTTATGAAACAGCTTTATTATGGGGATCTTTGGATATTTATTTAAGTGATAAAACTTTTTCAAAAATAGAACAAAAAGAATTTATTAATAGATTTGGCGAAAAAGCTAATAAAGCAATATCGCTGTTAAAAATGTCTAATTCAAAAGACATGTTAGAAAAAAAAATAGATATGTCTTTTTCTGAAGCTTCTAAATTATTAAAGACAGATAAAAATAGATTAATTGAAGAGCTTAAAACTGTTGGCAAAGAAACTGGTGGAGAAAAAATGAAAAAGTTAAAAATTATAGGAAAATTATTAAATTTTTTAGGAGTAAAAAAGCCAGTTAGTTTTTAAATCTTAATAAATATTATGACACACATATGAAAGATGGGAACACTCTAAAAACATACACTAAACAAAATTAGAACCCTCGGAACGAAAGTTTTGGGGGTTTTTTTTTATTCATAAATATAATAGTCTTTTAATCAGCATGAATTTAAAAACAATATTCAAAAAACTTATTCTATTAGACCTGTCCTTGTTTATATTAATTATAATTAGTGTTTTTTTTGCATCAGAAGTGGTGCTTGAATTTAATGAAATTGTACCAGTGCCAGATTTTTTTATGCTGATTGCAACAATTTGGTTGTTGGCATATTTCATCAACTTATTATTGCTTTACAAATTTAAAAGCATTGGAAAACAAATGTATCTTTTTATGTATATTATAGGATTTGTATTAGCATTTCTTGGTGGACCAAATGCCTCCGATCCATGGATGTATGTGTTGGATGGAATAGAAATGTCAGTTGCTGGAGCGTTATTAGTTCTTTTATATTTTACTCCGATTAAAAAAGAGTTCGATAAGTAATCACCTTATCAATAATGGGTGGAATGCACATGTAATTCCTTACCAATCAGAGAACACTCTAAAAACATACACTAAACAAAATTAGAACCCTCGGAACGAAAGTTTTGGGGGTTTTTTAATATTTTTTTGAAATATATTCTCTAAGCAGATTACAATGCTTATTAGTTTTTTTACCTCCATACAAAACATCTTCCCATTTTAGTTTTGATGGTTTTTTAGAATTAGCACTTACAATTTTTTCACTATCTTTGAGTGCACATGCTTTAGCATTTTTATATAATTTATTGTATTTATTGTTCTCTAAATATTTTAAACAATTATTCCACGCATTGGTCATATTTTGAGAAGATTTATATAACCTTCCTAATTCCTTATACACATCCAAAACAATTCCATCATATGAAGTTGGACCTTCTTCAATATCAGTTTCTGGAGGTTCTATACCGTTACACCATTCTAAATATGTTATGTAGGACTCAACAACAAAATCTCTTATGTAAAAATTAATAAAGTAGTCGTTTGGAATAATATTCTTCAATCTTATCCAATCCGATGGAATTTGTCTTGCTAAAGAGAAAACAACTTTAATAAAAAAATCAGTTTGTTCATAAATACTAATTTCATCTTTAAATAATGATAAATGTTTTTTTTTAAGTTTTTTTGGTTCAAATTCTTTTTCAATATATTTTGTCAATTCAGGAAAATATTGTGGCACTACTCCTTGCCAGTTTTTTTCGAGTTTTTTCATTTAATTTTTAAGTTCACAGTATGTGTAAACTGTACTTCCTTCCAAAATTTTTAATAATTGATCATTATTTATTGAATTATTTTTTGAAATACTTGGTTGAATTTCATTAACTGATAGAAAATTTGCCGCTGCGGATGATTTAATTCCAAAGTTAATTCCTTCTGTTAATTCTTTTGCCAATCCAGAGACCGCTATTGCAACTAACTCTCCTTTCTCTCCTACAATTGGACCGCCACTATTACCATAATTAATTGGTGCATCTACCTGAAGTTCATTTGAATTATCTTCCAATCCTTTTAGCGAACTCACAATTCCAGAAGATATTTTTAAGTCATCACTTAAACCTTTGCCAAATGGATATCCTGCTACATAGATCTTTTGCAATTTTTTGGGAATGTTGGCAGAAAAACTCAAATAAGATTTTGGTTCTAAGTCTACTTTTAGCAGTGCTAAATCTAAATTTTTATCTGTAGCAATTAACTGCACATCATATTCTTTATCGAAATAATTTATTTTTGATTGAATACATCCATCAACTACATGATTATTTGTTAATAGATTTCCTCTATTATTTATAAAGAATGCTGTTCCGCTTGAAACGTTTGCCTCTTGAGTAGAAGAACTTTCTTGGTTATTGCAAATAAAACTTCCTCCAAGTGGTAGTAGATCTTCTTTTCCATCAAATTTTAATCTTGTACGATAAGTACCATTATTCATATCTACAAAAATTTTTTCAAAACCAAAGTCTTTTTTTCTCTTACCAATTACTATTCCAGACGTTACTGATATTAAAATATATTCCTTTTGATTATATTTTTGCATATTTTCAAGACGCCTGATCTTTTTTTCCCAATGTCTTTCTATTGACATAATTAACACTCCATCAACTGTAATATCACCAGTTTTTTTCATACTTGCTGCTTTCTCTTTTTGACCTGCTTCAGTTTCTGTAAAATATTTTGCTAAATCTTTGCCGCTCTGAATATAAAGATCACTTAATATTTTAGTTACAAAAATTGTTTGGGTATTTAAATCTATAGTCAAAGAAGCATCCTCAGTCTTTATATATAATTCATCTGAATATTCTCGCTCTCCAGTTATAGGATCTATCGTTACTTTTTTAACTTTAGATGTTTCATCCCAACTTTCAATTTTCCACTGAGTTTCATTACAGTCATTGCAACTCTCACAAGATAATGCATCACA
>PVBE011635551.1_pt1 | contig 12721 bp, 10 predicted proteins | sample 1631181 | NCBI WGS metagenome assembly PVBE01 (sample SAMN08397723, study PRJNA350692) | Marine metagenome, whole genome shotgun sequencing project. | isolation source: water | place: Pacific Ocean | collected 2012-04
AATCCTGCCAGAAAAATTAAAGATTTTCGGGAACTTACGTGTCTGCCGAATTTTTTCGAACGTCCCTATGAGTGGTGGGATTAGAGCAAACATGTCTCAACGCGGATCAATTTTTCAAAAATGACGATATAAGGTTCGAGTATCGCTCTAACACTGGCGTTGTGCCTGATGCGCCTTCGACATGTGTATAGAAAAACTTTTCTAGTTTTTTCTTATCCGGCACTACTTGTCGACCCTTTGCCACGGTGCGTATCACCTCAACAACCTGATCCTCATTGTTTGCGATAGATACCAAACCAGATTGGTCAAAAATTGTCGGATTAGGGCAAACAAATGTTGGCCAGCACACGGGTTTTTCCTGACGCAACGCTTCAAAGCAAATACTCGAACCATAAACTACGACTAGGTCCGCTTCCTGAACCAGTTGTGGAGAATGAATGTTTTCAGTCGGATAACGGACGTGGCTAAGTTCTTCCAGAGCGCTTTCCTCTGTCGGGTCAAGCCCACCGGTTAACTTTCCTCGGGTGTGGCCTTTGATGGTCAATTCCACAGCCTCTTCCATGCAGAGTCTCTTAAGTAAATCAAAACATCTATCTCTATCAACATTGTACGACCAGTGATTTAGAAAAAAGAGCACCGCAATTTTTTCTGTACTAGAAACGTTTTCCATTGGCTCACTACTGACACAACGCTCTTGGTTTAATTGGGACCATTCCTTGCAAAATCTTGCGCTACCCAGCACACGTATTTTTTCTTCTCTTATTCCAGAGTCTATACAGTAACGTTTGATATTTTCACTTTGTACGATATATACCGAAAACCGGTTTCGATCAGCAAACTGGGGCAATTTTCCGGTCTTCTCGATAGTTTCACGAGTTGTCGTGTAAAATTGTTACTTAGCCAGGTATGGTAACCATGCGGAATAGCTATTGTGGGCAATCTCATTGCTCGAGCCGCGCGCAAGAAAAACGCCGCCGTCTCCCTTTCATTTGCTACCGTCCATTCAATGATCACACAGCCAATATCATGTCTCTGGAAAAACAAAACCGATAGTCAATGAAATAATTCAGTCGGCTGATCTCTGTAGTGCCTTGGACTCTTATTCGTGAGCGGAGCCTTTTATAGTATCGACTGATGCATACACTCCCCAATTATCTTGCGCCAACTTTTTCAGTAATCTAGATTCGATAATCTCCAAAAAATTCACGACTCGTTAGTAAATACCCAACGCGAAATCCCGATGAGGCCATTTTCAGATCACCGACGAAATGTGATCGCGATCGTTATATGCGCGGATTAATAACAGTGCCCTCTTTGATCTATGTAACTGGCATTGATTGGTCTCAAATGATGAGTCAATAATTATCCAATAGAACTGATGTGAGGCTGAAATAAATTTGATACTTTGGATCACGAATAACCCATTCTCCTGAGCCCATTTTGATGCCTCTATCAGTTCTAATTTCAATTTACTCGGCTACCACGGCCCAGGATTTGACTGCCTGCCTAGACTCCTTGGCCGCTCAGACACTCCCTGCTGATGAAATTCTCATAGTCGAGGACGGTCCACTCAGTGAGGATACTGCTAAGTATCTGCAACAAGCAAAACTGCTCTTGCCTATTAGGGTTCTTTCATACCCGAAAAACAGGGGCCTGGGACTGGCACTTCGGGACGGATTGTTAGAGTGTAGTTATGAGTTGGTTGCCCGGGTAGACTCAGATGACCGATCCCTTGCAGAACGGTTCTCGAAGCAGGTCACCTTTCTTGATGCGAATCCAAACATATCCGTAGTTGGGGGTGGACTGCGCGAATGGTTCAACAAATCAATAAGACCGATATGTAAGGTTCGGAACGGACCTATCGATCCAAGACATATTGGTAATCGTGCACGTAGGCGTAATCCTCTCAATCATCCGACTGTGATGTTTCGTAGATCTGCTGTGCTCTCATGCGGTAATTATCAGCCTTGTGAACTATTTGAAGATTACTTTCTTTGGGCACGAATGGTTCAAACCGGCTACCAAATCATCAATCTCGCGGATGTCCTGGTAGAAACTGATGTTGACCTTAACTATTTCAGCCGTCGAGGCGGGTCTAATTATCTGGGTAAAGAGATTGCTTTTGCCCAAAAACTTAGGCAGATTGGGTTTTTCTCAAAGATAGATTTCGCTTTATTTTTGATCAGCAGAATTCCAGTGCGATTGATTCCATTACACTTTCGTCCCATTTTTTATAGACATTTTCTACGAAATTCCCCTATATAAAACAACAGATATTTGAATCTGATGCGCTCATCTAAATCCCTGAGGGTCAACTCTTGGCATTATGATGCGCCGGCCAGACGACTGTGACCTTCAGACAACGACAAAAAATAATTTTTTCTTTGCTTTTTATCGGGATATCGTCCTGTGGGATTGTATTGGTCGGCGCGCTTCTACGATCAGGATTTCAGTATATCGGTGATGGAGAGATCTTTGTATTCAGAGATAATCTGCTTCCTTTTTTGGGATCCCTAGCCGCATGTTACCTGGCCGGGCTAGCCTGGTGTGGTTTCTCTATTCGACTGCCATTGGTTGACTACGTAAGTCGAATTATCGCAACCAATGTTGCCATTTACAGTTTGCTTGGCCTTACCCTTACCTGGTTAAGAATTCCGTTGTACTCGCGCTCAATAATTCTCTCAGAGTTTTTTCTCTCAACTCTTTTTATTCTTCTATTTATCTTTCTTCGTACCCGATTCTTCCCACCACGAATTGGTGTTTTTTCTGATCCTCCCAAATATATTCACGGCTCTGCTCGACTTGTGCAGTGGATTTTACTTGATCCAGTGCGTGTTGATTCTCTACAGTTAGATGCAGTTGCAACTGAACTGGATAAAACGTCCACCAACAAAAAACAAATCGAACTATTGGCGAAACTGAGTCAACGGGGAATTACCGTCTACGATCGACGCCATATAGAGACACTTCTGACAGGGCGCATAAAACTGGATAACCTAGATTTAACCGAATTCGACAACTTCAATCCCCGGAGTTTTTATAGCCCAATTAAGCGTCTCATAGACCTCCTGATCACATTGTCTCTATCACCTTTGCTGCTACTTATTGGACTAATTGTTTCCATTTTGATTAAGCTCGATAGCCCAGGTCCGGTTTTGTTTGCTCAAGAACGAACTGGATATCACAACAAAAACTTCATTTTGTATAAGTTTCGGAGCATGTACACTCTGCCGGGTGGTGAGGCCACGCGATTTGCTGAGGAAAATGATTCCCGGGTTACGCGGGCAGGACGGTTCCTCCGCAGAACCCGACTCGATGAAATCCCTCAGTTCTGGAATGTTTTTAAGGGTGACATGAGCATCATTGGGCCCCGGCCAGAGCAACTTGAGTTTGCTGTTCGATTCACCGACGTCATTCCTCATTACGGCTTTCGTCACTCTATCCATCCTGGTATCACCGGTTGGGCACAGACAATGCAGGGGTACGCTGCGAATGAGGATCAAACCCGTGAAAAACTGGAGTACGACTTTTTCTACATCAAAAATCTCTCTCTTTGGTTCGACTTGATCATTTTTTTCCGAACTTTCCGAATCCTGTTCCTCGGAAAAGGCGCAAGATAGTATCCAAATCTCCATTCTGTGTGGGCTTCACTCCCAGAGATCTGCCCACATGAACCACTACAGTTCTTTACTGACCTCCTGCTTGATTCTTTCATGCACCGGGCAATTGGCGTCGTAGGTTACATATTCTGATCTACACCCCTTAGTCAGGGCATCGTAGCTCTCATCACTCATGTTTAGCAAAGAATCAACCTTGCAGACAAATTCGTGGTAGTCCCTGCTTTTCAACAAGATGGCGTCTGGAAGAGCCTCTAAAAAAAACCTAGAATAATTGAGTAAGTCATAGTCCGCACCCCAACAGAACAGAACCCGGGCACCTGCACTGAAAGCCTCATAAGCCAGAGTCGAATCAACCGCAATAACAAGCTGTGCGGCTAGTGCATGATGATAGGAGTTATAGGTATCTTTTACAGTGCTTGACAATGTATATGGTCGCCCAAGACTCAATCCATCAAAGTATTGCTTTTCTTCAAGAAAATGCTCTCCTTCATACCTCACTTTACCTTTAGCAATTACCGTCAACCTGAATTTCCTTTCTTCGCTGTAACGTAGTGCGTGAAGAAATGCCTGCTTGTGGGTGCGCGCCAATGCGCATACATATCCTCCATTCTTCTCCTCAGGGCTAATTTCCTCAAAGGCAACGCGATAACTTGAGATAAACGTTATCTTGTCAGCTTCTTTTTTTATCCGATTTTTTGAAAGGAAAATTCCTAGTGGAAGCGAGCCTGCTGCAAGGCAGTGCTTGTAGGTAATCTTCTCTTGGTCCAAGAACTTTTTGGCCGTACGCCCCAGTGCATAATAGGTTGGCATCGCCTCGGTAAACATTTCATGAGGATAACGCAGTGCGTTCTGTACAGATATTGTGGGTATTTCTGGGCGATATCTCTGGTACCGTCCAAGAGCAGAATGCGTATCAACAAATGACAAGACTGCTTTCGGCTGGTATGCGTCGATAAGCGCGATAAAGTAAGATGAGCGAAGGCCAAGTCTGCTCTCCCGGGATATTGCCAGCCACGCAATCAAAAAGCGTAGGCTGAAAACTATTGGTACACCCTCACGAAGGTCCAGCACGCTATAACTTGCATCCTGTGGTACCGCCTCCTTAAGATACTCTACTCCGAGGCTATCAAAGATCAGAACATCTGTTCGGCAGGGTGTCAGCCGCCTGAAGCGCATCATGGAATAAATCCACCGCGATGCTTATGCAAGCACTCAGCAAGAAAAAAGTCAGTGCGATTATCGATATCCACTGAATCCCGTCTATCCATGATGTATGCATAAGTACCAGTTTTGGGAAAAAATGTCTTGGACCGGATAAACGTGCTCACCTTAACCAGGTATACAGCGCCGTTGATCTGATAACTGATATCGTTTTCGGTGCAATTCTTTTTGTCTAAGTGACCACTTATAAAAAATTGATCCATCGAAAGACTGCTAGGGAGTCTATTCATCCACTCAAGCGGGTGTTCGGTTTGGCAAACGCTAACCACTGCTTGAGCCTGTTTCTCTGACATCACATGAAATGCCTCGTCTATATGTTGTACTTTGCGCAATGGAGACGTAGGCTGCAGTAATGCAAGATAATCAAAGATTCCTACTTTTCCCTCCAAATATTGTAATGCGTTAAATGTAACGTCAACGCTAGTTGCCTGATCTGACGCCAGTTCTGTTGGTCTTGAAATTACACAACTCACTCCACAGTCTATTGAGGTTTTTTGAATTTCTTGATCCTCTGTGGATACGGCAAGATAGTCAATATATATTGACTTATTCCCGGCACTAATTGTCCACGCAATTAGGGGCTTACCATTGAAAGGTAAAATATTTTTCCCTGGCAATCTCTTGCTGCCGCCTCTTGCCGGAATCAAACCAAGAACTCTTTTTCCTTTAAACATGCTTCATTCGAGCAACTAAATTCGTTTACTTATTGTTTTGCCTTCATCCAGGCTGAAGAGAATTCGAGCAAAACTACAAGGGAAAAGAATCGAAAGAAACTGGGGAGTTTTGCGCTTCATGTCCCTGTTTCATTTTCATCCTGACCTGCGCCAAAAAGATTTTCCTGAGCCTCACATAATAGACGAAAAGATACGGCGATTAACCTCTAACCTCAATCAAGTAGGATTAGCGATACCGTATTCCAAATCCGCGCTCGCTGGAAATTCCGCGTTGGGGTTGTCTTTTGGTGGGACAAAATACTTATCCATGAATTCATCTTTCAAAGCTCCAAAAATACGATCACCAGTTGGTGAGTTCTCTTCCGCCAGGCGTATCTCATCCCATCGAGATCTGGGAAACTTAACATATAGAATGAAACACTTCTGTATCCCTATGATTTCGTCAATTGGGTACTGGGGCATTTCCAACATCGGCCTGTCAGTCAGTGCGCGCGCAATCGTCTCCGAACCAACCAGTCCTTGCTGTTCGCACAACCTTCGCAAGGGTGTCCCATGGAAAGGAACGAACGAATAGATATTCGCATTATCTGCATCGATGCGCCTGTTGAGTTCTACTGTCGCCATAGCTAAGTCTCTGGTTTCCTCGGGGAATCCTGTAATATTGTTCAAACTGAACTGGATGTCGTAGCGATGAGGTATTTTCAGAGCCTCTACTATGTGATCATTTTTCCACCGCCGGTCCAATAACTTCTTGCGGAATTGCTCATCTCCATGCTCAATCCCGAAAGAGATTCTATGTAATCCAACCTCAGCAAGTTTGCGAAGCTTTTCATCAGAAATAGTTTCCGGTCGTGTTTGCATCCAGAATGGCAACTTGATATCTGAGTACATCTCACAGAACTCATCGAACTCGTTATTATTCATTGCCAAAAATGTATCGGCCCAGAAATAGTTATATTCACAGCCCAGATTGTCTTTCAGATGTTTAAGTTCTCCATGAACTACCACCATTGATTTTTTTCGGAAAAACCCGCCACCTACTTCTTTATCGTAAAGTTTCATCTGGTCCGGAGAATTGCAGAACCTGCAAGTAAATGGACAGCCCCTATGGGTCTCAACTGGAAACATCTTGTATATCCGACCCGACATCGGGCGATAAAGCCTTTCCTCGTCGAAAAGACTAAGATCAATGATTGGATTGGCATTTATGTCAACTGGCCTTGAGATCGGATTCTTCTTGATAGAGCCATCGGATCCTTTGACCCAAAGATTAGTTACCGAGTCATAAGGATCACCGTTCACCAATTTTTCACATAATTCAACGAGAGCGTTCTCGCCTTCACCGATGCAGACCATGGATATTAGTGGATGATTGATTACAAGTTGTGGAGCAAACGTTGGAAATACCCCACCTGCAATAACTGGGATATCGTGACGCCGAACATAATCTTCGAATTCTCCAAGCAATATCAGGGCGAGCTCCCACATATCTTCAGTAGAAGAAACAGCGATAAGATCCGGCAAAAAACGTTCTACTTGGGTCGAAAGGTCTTCCCGCCAATTCGATGTTTTCATCCGAATCCCGCGAGAGGCTAGATCAAAAGGGACTACGTTGAGTTGTTCAGCCTTTATTCCCTCCGAATTCACTCCATAGCTCAAACTGTAGTAGGTCGAGTCAAAAAGCTCTACTTCGTGTCCCTCTTTCTTCAGCAATGCCGAAAGGAAGGCGATTGCCGGCGGCACCATATTCATGCCGAAGGTGTTGGGATAAAGGAAAAGTACTCTAATTCCCATGTCGAATTTCTCTAGGAGGATTACCGCAAATTATAACAAGCGGGAGAGTCTACTTGGCGATCACATGTAGCGGGAACTTCTTTAGCTCACAAATTTTTCCGAATTTGCCGAAATATCTATAGCAATCAAACTTAATCCACAGCTAAATGGGAATTTGAATTGAAACTTCATAGCCCGATGCTAATCGCAACGTATCTCTAGGTTCGTGTCAAATGGCAGATTTGTTAATCCGATTTGAATCGCCTGTACCGCAACCGCTTTCGCGTCGACTAATGCATCGTGACCACGATTAGCACCAACTTGAATATGGTTCCGTTCTGTGACACTGAATCGATATGAATGAAGCATTTCGCTGTCCTCAGGTAACCCATGATGTTTGGCAAGGGTTGGTCGAAGATCAATAAATTGACTCCTCCTAAAAGGGTTTTTCACCTCGTTGATTTCACAATTCTGATCGAGGAATAACCAATCATCTCCATTTGAACAAATAAGAACAGTTTTCGGAATAAAGCAAAAAAAATCCTGCAGTGCCTCACTAAACGAAACGCCCTTTTCGTCCAGCATTCGCTGGGTAATCTTGGTTAGTTCAGTAATATACGCTGACAATTTTGGCCGCAAAGTTGGCCTGACTACGCGGTTAAATTCCCGCCCAAGAAAAAGCGTATGGTCTAGGACACATAATTCAACAGCACCTATTTGAATAATTTCTGGGTCTTCGTCATCCCCAGACCACCCACGGGCAAGTGAACCTTCCCAAGCGGTATATTCCAGGTCAAAAATGACGGCAACGCAATTAGATTTCAAGGCACTATGCTCAAGCTAACAAACTAAACCGCCGAACTTAATCGGGCTGACGGTTTACTCAAGTGACAGAAACCCTATTCAAGCTCACATATCCCCCCACGCTGGCTCAACTCGGAGACTAATCGCACTTCTCTCGGTGGCTTCCTCTACGGTAATCCGAAATCCTGCTTCTTCAATACTGTCGCTAACTCGGGGGATTCGGCGCAGTCGCGCCGTAACTAGACCTCCAACGGTGTGGGCCTCGCGGTCAGAAAAACTTACTCCCAGCACTTCGTTAGCCTCTGAGATGGGCACTCGTGCATCCATCACGTAAACGTCACTTTCGACCTCTTCCAATTGGTGCCGCTTCTTGGGTGTGTATTCGTCAAAGTCGTAACCCACATCGATCTCGCCCACGACTTCCTCGATGATATCCTCCATGGTAATCATGCCGGTGGCCGAACCAAACTCATCGACTACAACAGCCATGTGATCGTCGCGCTTCCTTAAAAGAGGTAACAACTGATCAATAGTCTGGCGTGGTGAGACATAAAGCGCGGGTTTGACCAGATTCTCAAGCGGCTTTTCCAGTAGATCTGGGCCCATCATATCCCAAGTGGTGATGGTAACGATGCCGACGATATTGCTGATATTGCGGTGATACACCGGCAGACGATTGTAGCCACGGTTACGCACCATGGCCACCGCTCGGCGGGACGACTTGGTCTGGTTGATAGCGGTCACCTCGGCAATGGGAATCATCGCCTCCCCCACGGTGGTATCAGCAAAACGGATCACCCTGCGGATGCGACCTTGATCAAAGGCATCCACACTGGAGGTGCGCTCGGCCATCTCAACAACAGAACGGATTAACTCGCGGGTCATGAAAACATTCTGTTCCACCCGCCCCCCGCCGAAAACCCGTGCCGCAATGCGCGCAATGCGGGAAAATGTAATCACTGCTGGGTAGAAAAGGTAGCGGAATGCCCGAAGAGGGTAGATCGCCCGTGGTGCAATCTCGGTGGAGCGATGCTGATAAACGCTCTTGGGTACCACCTCACCCAGGATGAGAAACAGGGGTGTAAACACTAAAAAAGCGGCCCACTCCCCGCCTTCCCCAAGCAATCCGATCATCAGTAGCGTTCCAATCGTAGTCAGCACGACGGTGGCGATGTTTGTCCCTACCAGGGTAGTACCAAGAAGCATCTCCGGACTGCGAAATTCATCGAGCACCATACGTGAGCCCTTGTGACCCTTGCCCGCCATAGCGTTCAGCTTAACTTTATCCGCATTGACCATGGCGATCTCTGAGCCCGAGAAAAAGCCCTTAAGCACGAGTAGAACTAGCATCAACAATAATGTGAGCAGTATTTCCATCGGTTCAGCCTCTCGAGAGATTACCCAGATGTCCTGGCAGAACTGCCCGGTGTAATTTCACTGACTTCATTGCTAACACTTTCAGTGGTTGTTGATTTTTCTCTTGAACCTTCTTCTGATCGTTCACGTTTGTTCAAGGAGGCGCCTTCATTCACTCCTTTTCGGGTTTCCGCGCCCCCTGTATCACCAGGCTGGTCCAACCCTTTTGTGTCAGCAGTCTCTAACAAACCCAGCGCAATTTCGTCACGCCCGTCCTCGTCTGATTCATCTGCCGATGCAGGTATCGTGTGCTGACGGGTTACTTGCTCACGCTCAGCCTCGGTCATCTCCTCAAGGTCTTCCTCAGCGGATACCTTGGCCACGCGTACCCGTGAGATGCGGTGTGCATCCATATCCAGTACGGTTAGCGCGACATCATCGATCACCACCCGGTCACCGACATACGGGAGGCGATCTAGGTATCGAAAAGCCACGCCGCCTATCGTGGTCATCCGCGGATCGTCAAGCCCAAAATGGGTCAGATTGTTAACATCGGTAAGTTTCATCTCGCCAGGCAATTCATAGATATTGAGGTCACGCTCCCGGTAGAGTCCTTGACCACGCGATTCACCGCTGATATCACCGAAAATAAAAGTCAGCACATCGTAAATGGTAATGAACCCCTCCACTCCGCCAAACTCATTCAGGCAGGCCGCAGCCCGCACCCCATTGTCGCGAAAAAAATCAAACATCTCATCGACCTTTTTGGTGAGCGGTACCACCACTGGCGGATGCATGATTTCTTCCGCCGACAGAGTTGAAATATCCGCACCCTCACTCAGCAATTGCAGGACATCCTCGGCATGGACGAAACCCACCAAATTGTCGCGATGCATTCGAAAGACCGGGACCCGGGTATGACGCAACTGGCGAAAGCGCACAATCATATCCGTCGCCGACAGATCAGCATTGAGAAAATCTGTACGCGTCCGCGGGGTCATGATCTCAACAATCTCAGTCTCATTAGCCTCCAGCAGGTTGTTGATTAGCGCACGTTCTGTGGCATCGAGCTCGCCCCCTTGAGCTACTTGTTCCACCAGGGTCAAAAACTCGTCAATGTTCAGCAGGCTTTCAGCTGCTTTTTCCTCGCCAACGATCTTCGTAGTTAAGCGATCCGAGACGAGTCGGATCACTTGGCGCAAAGGGGCGACCAGGCGCACCCACAGACTCATTGGACCGGCAACCACTGCCGTGCTAAAACGAACGGGGTTGGAAACAGCGATGGTTTTGGGAGTCATCTCCCCAAATAACAAGACCAACGGCACCATTACAATAATACTGATCCAACCCGCACGCTCACCGCCATACAACGTCACCAGAATACTAGTAGCATTGACTGTAGCAGCTATGTTGATGAGCTCGTTACCCGTCAATATCGAGATAATCAGCCGGCGCGGCTGATCCAAAAGTGCATGCAGGGCTTCAGACTGAGGGTTGCGCTCGCGCCGAAGCTGCTGCAAATCTAGGCGTGAGAGCGAAAAAAGTGCCGTCTCGGAGCCCGAGAAAAAAGCCGAGCAAAAAAGAAGCACACCGAGCAGCGCCAGCCTGAACACCATGGATGGCTCGGCTAAAAGAGTCGCATCAAACGCAAAGAATGCGCCTAAGGCCTGCCAATACTCGCCGATAGTTTGGGAGGGAGGCTGCATCGGTTGCCAGTTCTCGTTTTGCCGGTGCAGCAGGGGCCTGCAGGCCCGGCCCACTGTCTACCGCAGGCCTGAGACAAACCGAAAAGGACGGTTACAGCCGCATCAGCCGCGCTCTGCCCAGAGTAATCTCGCTACACTCTTATTCATGCAAATTATTACAATCCATGAATAAGTAATTCTGCCACAATATTAAATTAATAGCGATATCTCTCCCAGTTCTGAGCATTAGTACTGAAGGAGACAGTCCAGAAAGGCAATCTCAACTTAACTTACCCATTTACTGATCCAGCTCAGTTGGTCACTTTTCCCGGAAGGTAATCCGGCCCGCAGAGCAGGTTATCCACCGGGTGCGAACCGATGTGCAAAGGCCGTATCACGCCGAACAGCGTTAAAAGGCCCAGCACGATGATCACACTGCCTGCAGTTTTGCGAATATACGGGCGGCGGGTGAACTTCAAGAATGCTACAGCAGCAGTACCCATCATCAACAGCATCGGTAGCGTACCAAGGCCAAATGCCGCCATCAGCGCAGCCCCACGCAAGGGATCAGCAGTCGTGAGTGACCAGACCAGCGTCGCGTAGACTAGCCCACAGGGCAGCCAGCCCCAGAGTGTGCCGAGCACCAATGCCTGGCCCGGGTGGCGTACCGGTAACAAGCCCCGGCTCCAGGGTTCGATACCGTGCCAGAGTCGCGCACCGGCACGCTCGAGCACCGTCAACCCCTGCCACCAGTTGGACACGTAAAGACCAAAGGCGAGCAGAAAAAGGCCCGACAGTGTCAGACCAACCTCCACCACATGCTCTGGCACAAACAGCGAAAGCGTGGCACTACCCAGCCATCCAGCCAATACGCCGGCCATGGCGTAACTCGCTATACGGCCTGCGTTGTAGGCAAAAAGCAATGACCATGGCGCACGTCCCGACAATCCCCCAGCTCGACTGGCGCCGGACAACGCGCCGACGATACCGCCACACATGCCAATGCAGTGTACCGAGCCCAAAAGGCCTACCAGTATGCCGCCCAGCAGAGTCAGATCTGGGTTCAAGAACTCGAGCTAACAACCTGCGGTGAAAGATCCAGCGTCGCAGATTGGGTAAGATCAATACGGCCCACCAGACGCCAGTGCTGGGTGCCGACCTGAACAATCCAGCGCGCCTCGGTCAGTCGTGCAAAATCGCCGTGCAGGCGCCCATCCGGCCCACGGCGCAGGATCAATTGCTGGTCAAAACCCGAACGGGTCGGGTGCATCAGCCGACAGGCCAGCGCATCCACCTGGGCCATGTCGGTGCCCGATAGATCGGCGCTCAGCACACCCGTCTCGATATCGAATACCAGGTGTACCTGCACCCGGCCACGGCGTACGGCCCAGAAAAGCCCCAGATCACCAATGCCGCGAGCACCAGGGCCAGCGGAATTAACAAAAAGATAATGTCCATTTACATCGTGTCCGCACGCTTGCCGACAGTGCCCAGGTCCATGGGCACAAGTATGGCACGTCGCCCCAAATGCGACTGGCCATGCGTAACCTGTATGAGAAATCCGCTCGGCGCTTGTCGTTGGGTCGCA
>PVBE010381294.1_pt1 | contig 12720 bp, 18 predicted proteins | sample 1631181 | NCBI WGS metagenome assembly PVBE01 (sample SAMN08397723, study PRJNA350692) | Marine metagenome, whole genome shotgun sequencing project. | isolation source: water | place: Pacific Ocean | collected 2012-04
CCCTCCCTATAACTTTCGGTCGCCTTTTTGAAGTTTTGGGGATCGTGCGAATACTCCCGCCCGAGCCTGGTCATTGACTCTTTGATGTCAATTCCTGCCGCTGACTGATGCGCCAACAGCGCACCCTCATTAAAGGCCTGCCCATAAAACGTATAATTACTCCTGAGTTCTGGAGCATCAACCTGACCCTGCCCGGCCCTTAGCCCTGCTTTCTTGCCCTCGATCTTGGCCTCTTCTGTAGCATGGCTATAGGCGACATCGGCCCAACTATCGAGCATTTTTGTGAGCTGTGATCCCAACGCAGCCTCACCGCGCATTGTTGCCTCGGCGGGCGTGATCCTGGGGCGTCTTAGATTAGGCGCACTCGGCGGGGCCGTCAGCCTTGGTGGTGCAGGACTTCGGATGCCCTCGGCATATTGATAAGGATTCTGCCCTGGCCGGAACTGGTAGTTCTCTTGGTATCGTTTTGCTGCCATCTTTTATGGTCCTATCATAATCTGTTATACCTATAATATCCGCTAATCAATGTATTAAGGGCATTAAGATTTGCTGCTCGCTGTGCATAGGAACCCTGTGCCCGGGTCCCAGCGGCCTCGAGCTCGGTTGATCGTTTGATTGAGTCCGACTGAATGTGAATCCCCTTCATCTGTAGATCGGCCGCCTTTATCGCACTATCGAGTTCGGACGCAGCAACATCGCTCATCAGGCTGTTATTGGCCCGCATCAGCCTGGAGCGTTCCTGGCCAAAAAACCGCATATCTCTTGTACGTTCGGCGGTATCACCTCGGTCAATTATCTGTTCTCGCTGAAAATCCTTATAATCTGAGCGCATCATGTTCAATGAGCTCCCGTCATAGGCCTGAATCCCCTGGCCTGACCGCATTGCTGCCTGGCTACTCAGGGCGTCAAGAATCCGTTTCTGGCGTCCTCGCTCTCGATCTCCTGCCGCCCGCTTTTCGTTATCAATATCACGTTGGACGCCCAGCTCGAACAGGCCTACCTGTTGATCAGATAGCTCAAGAGATCGGTTTGAAAATTCATAATTAACCCCGGCCTGTTCCTTGAGATAGGAAACCTGCTCTTCACCAAAGGCCGCGAGAATGGCGGCCTCTTCCTCTCCATAATCTTCAATTAATTTGGCCAGCTCATTGGCTGCTTCCTTTTGTTTCTGCCCTGAGTCAACTGTAAGCGCCGCGCTCGCGGCCGTACCTATCGCCCACCACACCCACCAAGGCATTAGGCTTCCACCTCAACATCAAGCCCCAAGAGGGTAAAGGGCTGCGGGTCCGTCTGCGTGATGGTTACCTGGGCAAGTCGATCCCAGCCGGTCATATATATCTCCTTGATCCCGGTAAATCCGATCGGTGTGTCGTCAAGCACCGATGTCCCCAGGGTCCGATCTGGGAGCAGTGTTCCATTTACATAGACCCCGAGGGTGGCATAGGTGTCCACGATCACGCGCACCATCCGTTTGTACCGGGTAAGAATCGGACCATCGTTAAAGTCGGCGTTGAGCGGCATGGTCTTGATTTTGACGTCAAAATCAAGTCCAACCTCTACCGCTGTTGCTGTTCGGCTCAGTGTGATCGATCCGCTCGAGGGAGTCGCATCGGCCATAATCGCGCTGTCGGCCCGAACACGGCAGACCTCACCATTCAGATGTGCCAGACCGGTAACTGTCGCGCTGACCGGGGAGAGGGTCTGAAGAATGTTGCCATCGGTATATGAATCAGGATCAGCCTTTTCGAGGTAGTAGACATCAGACCCGTTAATATTTCGCTTGACAGCAAAGTAAACCACATCGACAACTACAGCAATCGATTCAATATCTCCGTCCGTCTCCCACTTGGTCCAGGCTGCAATCTCCTGTGACCGGAGTGTATTGAAAACTGCCATCGTTCCATCGTCGTTCACCAGATAAACATAGTTGGCGTCGTCGGTTGGTGTTCCCTTGCGTGAGTCAATATCGACCGGACTTGAGATCAACTGAGAGGCCAGCAGGGTCGCGCTGTTGCTGGTATAGGCGTCCTCCTCCCATGAGAAGAGAAATTCCCGCATACTCTTGCCGGATCGATCCATAAAGATGGTGGCCCCATCAATACCAACAGGCCTGACAGAAGTTGAGCCGTACTGGGTCTGACGCTTAACAGCCGACGCTCCAGGCGTGATCGGTGAGTCCGGCATATAGAACTCGCCACCTGTGGTAAATATCTGCAAATGTCGTGACGGAACAATGGCGGTTATCCCATTGACCTGATCGGTGTCGAGTGTGACATCGATCGCTTCGTCATCGAGCCCGGTCCCGACGTCATAATCGAAATAAGAGGCCACAACGGAGCCCCAAATGGTCTGTGGGCGCTGTTTGGAGCCGCCGAACCAAAGACGCTGACCAAAGAATGCGGCCGTCTTGGGCCATCCACGGGTCGCACTCCACACATCTTCAGCACCACTCCCATAATCAAACTGCGGAATATTGGTCAATGTAATAGCTGATAGGGTCCATGATGTGTGTGAGGCCCCTCTTACCAATTTGGCAGTTTGGTGGTCCTCATGGACAATGATCATGGTATCGGCCGATTGAGTGATATTCAGCGCCCAGAGCTGTGCCGATGTATAGGTTGTGGTGACATTGGCCTGGTGTACGCCATCCTTGTAGACCGCTATATTGTTGTTCGAGAACGCAATCAGATAGGTTTGCTCTACGTTGAACGCGAACATAAACAGCCTGGAATGTCCGGCAAGCGTCGCCTGATAGGCCATCCCTGGGCGGCGCTTTAACCCCCCCTGGGGGATTGATAGGACATTGGTCCCCTCGGCAACGCCCTGATAATAGTTCTTGAAGTCCGTCCGTGCAGCCAAGCGTGGGTCCAGAACACCCGAATTAAACGATGTCTGAAAGTTGCGTATCCTGGGCATTTATCGAACCTCAGTGAAGGGTGAGTCCAAAATGGCAGACGGTGGTCTGGCCTGAGAATCCATGTATCTGGCCTTGCGTAGTTGGTCGAGATACATATTCAAATAGAGCTCACCGGTAGATTTGTTGCTTGTCACCGGGATTGCAAACTGGGCCGCAAGGGCGAATTCCAGCGTCTTGATGAAATAGGCCGGGAGCCGTGCTTCGCTCGGCTTGAAAAGATAATCAATCTCGACCGTTGCCTGTTCCGAGTAGAGCTTATCCTCGTAAATCTCGAAATCACTATCGGGATAGGTCTTGATTGCGACGAGATAGCCCGATGGGAGCTGATAGGCATGGGTCCACTCGTTGAGAGGATCGGCCACCAATTGAGAGAGCTGCGCCTTAGCCGATGCAAAGCGCCATCGATGCAGACTCAGGATATTCTCGTATGTTGTGGGATAGAGATTTGACGCGACCTCTGCCCCAGCGCCCCCTTCAGTAAAAGAGGCGATTGTGCCATGACCAATCAAAAGAAGCGCGTTCGAGCAAATACTGACATCAGTTGTGGCCATATTTTCCCTCTATTTTCCCTAAAGAGAAGCGGGGAGCCAAACCCCCCCGCTTATCAAAGTTCCAAAAGGAACATCACTACCGCGTGGAGGATTACTGGTAGCTAACTGAAACGACCCCATCTCCATCTCTGGATACAGCACCGGCCTTCAGCATTCCATTGCATAACCAGGATGTTTTTTGTGCGACATAATTAACCTCGGTCTTGAGATCAATCCCGATAGCCAGGCCAACAGCGCTTTCGTGCCAGGCAAAGGCTTCGGTAGTCCCGGCTGAGACATCCAGGCCGCCTTCTGAGCGGGATTCAATAACGTGCCAATTAAACCCCATGAAGGAATTGAGCTCACCCGACATCAATGCACGAACACTATTGTAATCTGCACTGGTGATAGTTGAGATGTTGAGTAGGTCAGACAGACCAGCGGCCGAAACGGCAAAGTGGCGGCCGTCACCAGGCACCCCCTTGTCATTCAGTGCCTCGGCTGCGCTCACGATCTTGGCCAGGGTCATACCTGCTGAACCATGAGCAATCGTGCCGGCCGGTGAGGCCTCTGCGTCCAATGCATCAAGAATCAGCTGATCAAGACGACGACCCAAAGCGCCGGATATAGTCTGCGCCAACTCTGTGCGTTCGTCGAAATTAACCTCGGCCGCATCGAAAATGTCCGTGTATTCTGGAGCATTCCAGTTGGCCAGTGTGCAACTGATCAATGAGTGTGTAGCGCCCATTGCTGTTACATCGGCACTGGTCGCTTTCTGGTTAGCCGTACCCTTTCCCAATTTGCGGAATTTGTATATATCACCGACAACATTGTTGCGAATGGTTACCGTGTTTCGGAGGTTTCCTGCCGTTTGAAAAGCGTGTTTGACGGCGTCGTCGAATTGCTGCTGGGCAGCAGCGGAAAGTGAAGCTGACATAATTATTTCCCCTATGTTGATTAATAAAGCGACTTACGTCGCGCCATTGCTCAACTCGGTTGTCCGTTGCCGGGCCGAATCTAGCCGCGTCTCGTGTGGCTATTCCGACTCTGCTTTTCGGATCCGCTGAGGATTACCCGTCCTGCATGAGTTGGTGCTGATTGGGTTCTGGTCTTTGGGTTGCAGGGCCCGTTAGTTATCCCGCTCCTCTCTCCATCACCTTTTTCAGCATCTTGGATATATTTTGAGTCTCGTTTATGCGTGTGTCAAGTTAATCGCCATAAAAATCTGCATAGGCCTGATCAACCTGTTTGCGGTATTCGGGATCGACCGATGCAAGCAATTGGCCGTACTCGTTCTTTTTGGCTCTCATCTCTCTCAATTCATCTGGGGTTGCGGTCTGAGTGCTTGCGATGTTTTCGGAATTAACCATCGGCGCCTCTCGACTGCTAGCGACCAGGGACTCGAGGAGTTCAACCCCTGCTGCCGTGCTGGCAATACCCTTATAATCCTCCCACTGATCGAGTGATAGGTGATTTCGACCCCAATCAGAGAGAGTTTTAAGGCGATCCTCGGCATTGTTCCCCAGGGCCTTAAGCTCTACCTCACGGCTGGCACTCATTGCTCCACGCTCGGCCTCGATCCAGCCCTCCATGTGGGTCTCGAACGATTCCTGATCCATGTTGGCCGCTTTTGCCACGCCTTTGAACCAATCAAGCATAGAGCCATCTAGAGGATAATCGGTTGAGGCCTCAAAAGAATAATCATCGGGTGCTTCGGTATACCCGCCGAGCTTTTTCTCCAGAGCTGAATAGGCCTTCGCCATCTCTTCCGGGCTCTTGAACTTTTCTGCCAGCCACTCCGGGCGATCCTCGGCATTAATCTCTGGTTCCTCAGAATCGGGCAGTAGTGTGCCCTCCTCTACCGTTTCCTGCTCTGTCTCTGTTTGTTCCTGATCTTGGTCTGTTATCTCCACGATTCACTCTCCATTTTCTGCGGTTTCGATCTGTTGCAAAATTTGACGGACCAAATCAGCCCGACCCTCTCTGATTCCGGCCTCAAACTGAGAAGCAGCCGGGGTGACTGTGGGCCGCAACAGCGTGATCTGAATCAATCGATCCAAAACAAACTTACCGGCATCACTGTGAAAGCACTCGTGGACCCGGCTTGCAATCTCCCGGGCCTTGGCTGCATCACCGGCTTTGCGTTGATTGAGGACCTCTCCATCAATCTCGAGCGCCTCCCAACCATCAGTGGCCTGCAGCCGATCAAGCGGCCGCATTAGCCATTTCTGGGGCCTGTTGCTGCATCATCTGAGCCATCTGCTCCTTGATCTGGGCCTTTTCAGCCTCATCACGGATCAGCTTTTGCTCGACCCCCAATCTTTTTGCGATCCAGGCGGGCATATCCTCGGTCTTGACCGCTAGATTCAGGATTTCGGGTCCCAATTGTGCAACAGTGGCCAGGTATTGGTTGAGTGCGACCAGATCATCCTGATCCTGGGCCCGAGCTAATGGCGAGGTGTGCTTGATCGTTACCTCCTTACCATCAACATTAAAGGGAGGAATCTTCCCGGTGCTCTTCAGTATACTCACGGTTCGTTTGATTATCTTTTCAACGAACTCGGTCTGCATTCGACCAAAGGCACTGCCCGAGTTCTGGACCAACTCCTGATTACGCAGTGCCATTTCAGTAGCGGAATGGACCGGCTGATCGATCTCACCAAAGGGCTCCGCGAACAGGGCCTTGTTGATGTTGTTGCGGAGATCATTAAGCACCAGGACGGCCATATTGACATCGCCAGCCCTAGCGAGCGGCCTGAGTGAGGGATTTGAACTGTCGTTTGACCCCACCGGCAGGATTGTTCCCGGCTCAAGTCGTACATTATAGGGATTGATCACCCCGTCGTCGGTTGCCGTATATACCCCAGAAATAGACAGGGCCGCATTCCTGAGTGTGTACTCGACAACCTTGTTGGCTGTTTTAACATCCGGTAAAACCTGCATCACGCGACCCCGGCCAAGGACCTCACCCGGGACAACATATTCACGGAAAACCACCCAGGGAGAGACCTCAAAACTTTGTGCGAAAACAATGTGATCTGATGCCCGATCAATCACACATTGGTAATAATCGCCCTGCTTGGGTACAAATATCGTGCCCTCAATGAGCTCAACCCGTGTGTCAGGGGCATCGGTCGCAGTCTTTCTAATCTTGTCCGATAGACTCGCCCCAGGCCAGAGCCGATCAATGTGACGCGCTGGGACTTTGTGCGATCGCCAGACTGTCTCAATCGTTCCGTGTGGACCCGCCTCTGGATAAATCTCGGCCAGTGGTGCGGCATGAAATTCAATATCGCTATCGCTCGAAAGGCCCTCAGACTGCTGGATCTGTAGCACTCCTGTTGATACCGAAAGATCGAGAAACGCCTCATGGGACTGGGTGGCAAAATTGGAATGATTGATGTGGTCGAAAACAATCTTGGTGATGCTGTCGAGGTGTTTCTGCACCCCGGCGTGTTCTTTTTCAGGGATTCCTGAGCCCGGGACCAGGATCGACCACTGCCGCCAGGGTGGAATTAGCGTTGCCTGGAGTCGTGATGCAAAGGACTGAACACCGAGGACCACTGTTGAGTCGTAGATCGATTTGTTTTTTCGGGCCCCTGGTGTGTGCCGGGTGAAGGTCTCACGCTGCGGTAGTGCGTACTCATAACACTCCTGGAGGTGTGAGATCCAAGGGGAGCGGGCTTTCTTCGCGGTGTCAAATCGCTTGATGAGCTGCTTGACGTTGCCCAATTCGTTGGGGATTTTGTATTTCATGCTTACCCCCCCAATAAGCCCAGCTCACTGCCTGACAACAGACTCAATCGACCGAGTAGTCGCGGGTTAGCAAGCAGCTTTTTCCTCTTCTCTACGGCTTCATCGAGCTCAGACTTCTCTTCTGCCCTGGCATCTGATGCTGCGGAAATAGCTGTGGTCTCTGCTGAGGGCTTTGCTGAGGGCTTTTTCTTTTTTATTTTCTTTTTTATTATTTTGTCTATCAGAATGGGGTATGAATCTGGCAACAAACTCTCGTCCAGGCCGAGCGCTTTAGCTGTTCGTTTTGCTCCAGCAAAGTTACCTTTTCTCAGTTGGCCGCGTATAGCTCGCTTAAACTTGCGAAACGGAATGGTGGCGGCGCTAATCGCTTCCTTCCCTTTTCCTTTAGCAAAGTCCTTCCGGCTGTATGGTACTGTGGGAATCGCTCGGCTTCTGTGTGAATCGCTCGACGTTCGCATTTCATCCGCCGTAGCTAAACGTGATTTTTTTGTGGGCTGTACTCGTCTTTTGGCCATTATCTATCCCCTAAATTTGGTCCCCCAATCCCAATGATACACATTATGACTTAGCGGTCAATTTGATTTCGTGAGCTCCTCCGAACTTCTAAAAAACCTCCCATTCCCGACTGACAACAGCGGGCTGGTAGTTGGCCACATCCCTGCGGTCCTTCCAGGCAATCGCAAAGTATCTAAAGGCATCCGACCCGTGTGATGACCAATCGTGCAACGGCTTGTCTTTGAACACGCGCTTGTTCTCATCATATTCGGTCCGATAGTAGCGCAGCGCCCTTAACCCATCAGCGCATCGCGTTTTATCGAAATAGCATCGCGGCAAGATGCGTCTGACTGCCTCGATCCCGTCCATTAGCGCAAGATTTGGTGTCATCTTGAACCGAATCCCCATCTTTTTAGCGGTCTCTGCCCTGGATACCCCTGTCGATAGCTCACGCTGCCGGATGTCGTGCGGGGCCCAGTGATCGGCATAGGTGAAGTCGTTGCGATCCCGGAAGTCGTGTAGCCAGTTTATGTAGTGCTGAAGGCCCTCGTTATTATTCTCATAGTATCCAATCACATGGAGCTCTTGCTGAATCCCCTGGACCAGCCAGATTGCCGTTGCATCACGAATCCCCAGATCCCAAAAGGTTGAGACCGGGGCCGAGGGATCGATCGGGACCCGGGCGATACGGCCATCCTCCTGGGCAACCTCGAGCTGCTTGGTGTAGTAGGCCCCCTGGTAGTTTGTCAGGCATTCGCCCTCCCAAATATGTTGATAGAGCGCACTGTCGAGCTCTTTGAGGTGTTTGCGTTCCTTCTCAAGCTCTATCGGGAACCAGGGATTGTCCTGATAATTGACCGCAACAACATAGGAATCGGGCGGCGGATTTATTACAAACCGCTGATAGGTATTGTCGAGCTCATCAGCCGGGTTGAAGCTCACCCAGATTTCTGAGCCTGGCGCTCGTATGGTTGGGATCAGGGTCTCCCACGAGGTCGCTGAGACTGACTCGGCCTCCTCAACCCAGACCCGATTGATGCCCTCCATCGATTTGATTTTAGTTATATTTGATCGTAGGCCCTCAAAGATGAACCGGGATCCATTCGTGCCTGTGATTACTGTCTTTTGGATGTCGAAAAACGACTGAAGCCCGAGTCGTTCAATGGTGTCTGAGAGCAACTGTATAACCGAATCACCAATCGACTTTTGAATTTCTCTGGCGCAGAGGACCCTGATCGGATTGACATAGGCGGCCACCACCAGAAGTGATGCAATTGTCCATGATTTAGCTGACCCCCGGCCCCCATAAGTCACCTTATATCGATAGGGGGACATGAATGGTTTGAATTTTCTCGGTATTTCAATGTCGAGGGTAGTAGTCAATGATTATCAACAATCAAAACATTTATTGCTGCCGGTAGGCCTTGATGTTCAACATTGTGTACCTGACGGTCCAGGCCGTGAATACGCGCCTTGATGTTTAACGCTGATACCGCTGCGGCCGGTTGACCGAGATCCCTGGCGAGTTGTCGATCCTCCTCGAGTTCGTTGGTCAATGAATCCACTGTAACCTCGTGCCTTGCCTGATGGATTGCCTGAAGCGCATGAATCCGCGCCATAATTTTGGGCTTGTCTATCAGCGTCTTAGCTGATCTGTTGATGGTGGCGCGTTTGCAATTTATATGCGAGTAATTTCGGCGGTAGGCCTCGGTGGCGTTGCCCGTCTCCACAAATGAGCGGCAGAACCCTTCCTGTTTATGCGTCAGATTTTCTTTTGCCATCTTTCTTCCCCTTTACTTTTTGAACCACCGACCACGGAGCTGGCCGAATACCGACATGGGCCTCTAGTGCTTCGACCCGTTTTTTTATCTGCTCGATCACCCCGATCAATTTAGTTGGTTGTTGTGTTGTTGGCATTGTTGTCGTCTCCCGGGTTAGAGTTGTCGTCGTTGTTTGAATTGTCGTCTGAGCAGTTCAGCGTGTCGTTGCCGGTGCAGACCTTGGTGTCTCCCCCAGTGTTCACGGTTACGTCGGTACAGCCCGCCATCGCCAGGATGACGGTCAGTGTTATCAGTGCTGGTGCTTTCATTGGTTTTTCTCCTCCATGTCCATTGATGTGGTTAGACTGATTGTGTCGGTTGCAATCCCAAATTCATCCAGGACCCGCTCCCTTTGAACACTTGCGTAGAAAGTGCAACCAGAGATCATTAGTCCCAGCGCCAAGATTAAAATGTAAATTCGCATGGTCCCTCATCAATCAAGTAGCGTTTGATGCGCTTGATTGCGCTCTCCGCGTCATTGCAAACATAAACCAGGTAGTCCTGCTGATGTAGGCTGTCTGCCCACTTCTGTTGATGGACAGACAGCCGTCCTTTTGCGGACTTCATTTCGATGAAGAGACCGTGATAGCCGTGCCTGGCTACGGGGAGGCATAGATCGGGAACCCCGCGCTTAACGCCCTCTTTTTTCAACTTCATCGCCACTGGCTTATGACGATGCCCGCCGTTGGGCACAGCGAAGAGTAGCTTGAGTTCCGGCATCTTTGGGGATTGGAGTTCTGCCCACTCCATCACCATGCACTGCCACTGGTGCTCAGAGACAAGACCAGGGAAGCGTGCCGGACTTGAGGCGGTTGCGCGGGCCGACCTGTGGTTGCAGGCAGTACATTGGGTGACCTCCACATCATATTCGTTCTCCAGATCATATTCGGTCTCCAGTTTCATTGCTACTCATCCTCCCCCTGCAACCACTTCTTGAGTGGTGCGGGCAGTCGGTTCATTGTTATCTTGAGCCCCCGCCTGGATGTGTAGCCCCGGATCATATTGTAGTCGCTCTGTTTTTTCTTGGGTCCTCTTTTTTTTGGTTTCTTTTTTTTCTGCTCCATTCAAAACCCCTCGGATTTTTTTCAGATTCTTGGTCGCAACCTCTTTGTTTCTGACCGCTGGCAGCGCCCTGACTGTTTTTGATCGCGGTTTATTAGCTGTGCAGTAGCCCAGGAATTGGGGCAGTGTAGGCGGGAACACCTCCCCCCGTCTCTGCATTATTTTGAGCCCGCTATGGATTTCTTTGTTTTGTAGGGGTCCTAGTGCCTCGCTCCAGGTTCTGGCTGTACTGGTCAGATTCCCGGTCTCGTCCGCGATCTCGCCAAAGGCATTAACCCAGAGATTACCATAACATTCAGTCATCCGATCCCAAAATCTAGCGATCAGTGTGTTCGATAGTGTGGGTTTTGTCACTGGCCTCTTTTGTGAGCAGTCTCTCGGTGGCGGCTCGCTGCCGGGTCTGGGCATCCATGTGCTGATTTTTTCCATTCTTTTTTTCCTTGTCTCTTTGGTCCCAAGTGCGCACACAGGCTTTCCAATCCTTGATCTTGTTTTTACCTCTCATCCAGCCTGTGGCCTGGTAAAAATCGATAAACATTTGTGGATCGGTCGTGCCTCCCCGGTCAAGTATGTATTTTTTGACGTCCTCGACCGAGGGGGGGATGAATTTTTTTGATTGAGTATTCCCTTTCTTATGGATACTTCTATGGATACTTCTTTGCGAGTCCCTGTTTTGGGGACGGGCTTGCGGGTCCCTGTTTTGGGGACGGGATCCCGTCCCTGTTTTGGGGACGGTAGTTTTCCTCTTTACCGTCCCTGTTTTAGGGACTGTACTCTTTACAGAAACAAGTTTGGGTCTGCGATCTTGCGTCCGCACCGTCCGCGTCTTTGCAACAGTCCCTAATATAGGGACGGTTATGGTGTATTTTGATGCCTTCGAGAAGCCGCCCTTACCCTCTTTAGAGAGCCATCCGAGACCAGCAAGTTCTGTCGTCACTTCTGAAATTCGTGTTGGGCGCAACCCACACCGTTCGGCCAGCTTGTCTCGCGAGGGCCAGACCGTACTTGATTGGTTGCTCATATACGAAAAGAGCGCGATCAGGACCTTGATCTGGCGCTTGGTGAGTCTTGGGTCCAGAGCAACCTCGATAGGGAGTACCGCAAAGCTCACCTCTCACGCCCCTCCCTGGGGATGCACAAAAGCTCCTCGAGTGGGAATCGTGCGGGGTCCAGTTTATGGATTTTGAGTGCGATGGAGCCCTTGGGAACTGAGAGGCCTTGCTCGTAATAACCAACAGCCCTCTGGGTAATTCCTAATTCACGAGCCAGGTTGACCTGGGTTAGAGCTCGCTCTTTGCGCCAGCTTTTTATTTCTTGAGAAAATCTCATTCATTGAGAATAGAAAAATTTTTCTGGCGAGTCAAGTCTTAATTCTTAATTAATTAAAGAAAAAAAGTTCTTGACATCTATAGAAGTAATTTTCTATACTCTTATTTGAAGTACATAAACCCAACCAACAAGGAGTAAAAATATGACAGACCAAAACCGCACAACCTGGACTAGGTGGCAAATTGAAAAAAGCGGCTCTGCCGGCTCTCAACGCCGCCTGGTGTATTGCACAATCGTAGTGGCGGGCAGCCGACAGGCCTTCACCGCTGGCGAGATCGCCCAGGCTGGCCCTCACGATCGCTACATGGTCTCCAGACGTTTGCCCGAGCTCGAAAATCTCAATCTAATCCGGCGTGACGATCCTCGCCTCTGCCGGGTCATGGATTCACGGCAGACGACTTGGCGTGCAATATACGAATAACAACATCAGGCGCACTGATGAGACCTTACAGGTCGAAAACGTCGTGAGACGTTCTGCGTCATCTAACCAACCAACATAAGGAGATACTAATGAGAAAAACATCAACTTCAAAAGGACAGCTATTGAGAAATCCTTTAATCTTTTTTTTGGAAGTAGCCAAACGCCGTGGCTACACTATCAAGGTTGTTGGCGCTTATTCCTTCAAGAAAAGTCGGCGCTACGATTCGCCACGAATACGATTCACGAAAACATTACCAGAAGGTATCACGGTAACCGAATACCATCCACGAACAAAAAAATCAAAAGAGATAAACGTCAGATTTAATGAACCAACCAACTAAAAAGGAGCTATATCATGAAAGACAAAAACCGCAAAATGAACGATGTTCG
>PVBE010388241.1_pt1 | contig 12720 bp, 10 predicted proteins | sample 1631181 | NCBI WGS metagenome assembly PVBE01 (sample SAMN08397723, study PRJNA350692) | Marine metagenome, whole genome shotgun sequencing project. | isolation source: water | place: Pacific Ocean | collected 2012-04
ATAGGAGATAGTAAACCTGCACCGGTATCGGAAGACAGGAAAACTTCTTCCGATAACAAGCAGCAACAGAAAAATCAAAAACGAGAACGTAAACGCAAAAATACACGACCTTCAGGGTCCGCTAAGCGTGAGCACGTTGAGGGTATCGGGGGACACTCTCCAGTAGACCTTGATGAAGGCTCCTTGCGTCACCGTCGTGGAAGAGAACGACGCGGAAAGCCAATTGGGCGATATTTAATGTGTGTTAGCGCCTCAGAAGGGGTTACACAAATAGCGGTATTAGAAGGAAGATCATTAATAGAGCACTATGTTTCGCATCCAGCGAATGACTGGAGTGAGATCCACGGCAATGTTTACTTAGGAAAAGTTCAAAACGTCTTACCAGGCATGGAGGCAGCTTTTGTTGATATTGGAACACCAAAAAATGCTGTTCTGTATCGAGGGGACCTCTTATTTGATGAGCAGGAGTTGGAGCAATCTTCTTCTGTAAAAATAGAAGAAGCGCTGAAAGTAAATCAGAAAATCATCGCACAAGTTACAAAAAATCCAATCGCCCATAAAGGCGCCCGTCTTAGTCAAGAGGTCTCCCTTGCAGGCAGATTCGTGGTGTTGATACCTGAGAGTAAGACTTTTGGAATATCGAAACGTTTGCCTGATTCAGAACGACGTCGTTTACGTTCCATTCTCGATCAAATCAAACCGGCTGAACATGGGATTATTGTCAGGACTGCATCACAAGGCGTGACTGAAGAAGAGATCACTTTAGACCTAACTCGTCTTCTGGAACAGTGGGAGAGTATTAATTCATTTGCTAAAAAAGCAAAAGTTCCTGCTCTTCTTTACCGTGAACCTGAATTAGTTTTCCGTTACATCCGTGAAGAATTCAACAAAGACTTTCGAGGCGTTTTAATTGACGATGCAGAATTGTTTGAAAAAGTTAAAAGTTATGCTGAAAGTGTCGCTCCAGCAATAGCAGACAGGGTTTCTTTCTACGACAAGGGCCAAGAAAAACTTACATTATTTGAAAGACACCACATTCACGAACAACTGATGAAAAGTCTTGATAGAAAAGTCTGGCTTCCTTCTGGAGGCTCACTAATAATTGAAAGCACAGAAGCCTTAACGGTAGTTGACGTGAATACCGGCAAGAACGTCGGTTCTTCTAGTCTTGAAGAGACAGTGTTAGCAAATAACCTTGAGGCAGCTGAAGAAATAGCGCATCAATTGAGGTTGAGAGATATCGGAGGGATCATTGTAATAGATTTCATCGATATGGAGCTAGAAAAGAATCGGGAAATAGTTGCGAATTCACTTAGAGAAGCTTTATTGCGTGACAAAACCCGAACTCAAGTATTCGATATCTCTGAATTGGGCTTAGTGGAGATGACCAGAAAACGGATAGGTGAGGGATTGATTGAGTCTTTTGCTGATGAGTGTGAAGACTGCTCAGGTCGTGGTTTTGTATTAGATGAAAAACTTATTTCAGTTTCAGATGGAGGCAAACACCGTTAGCAATTACGCATATTCGGTGTTTACGAGCCTCTATTCGGCTAGCCTTAATACGATGTATGCAGTAATTAGTACCGGCGGAAAACAGTACCGCGTGGAGCAAGGTCAACGCCTCTTAGTGGAGCGACTCGGTGAGATAAATTCTGACGTCGAATTGACACCCGTGATGCTTGTCGATGGAGACAGTGTTTTGGCGACCCCAGAGTCTCTAACTGGGTCAAAAGTTACAGCTCGAATAATTTCAGATGCTAAAGGTCCAAAGATCAAAGCTTTTACATACAAGAATAAAAGCAACCAGCGACGACGTTGGGGTCATAGACAAAAGCTTGCAGAAATAGAAATAACTGGAATAAAGAAAGGCTAGTTCAATGTCGAAAACCAAAGGTGGTGGGTCAACTCGAAATGGCCGGGATTCTAACGCTCAAAGACTAGGAGTAAAGGTTTTTGATGGCGGGAAGGTGCAAGCGGGAAGTATTCTTATTCGCCAACGGGGAACAAAGTTTCACCCAGGACATAACGTAGGAAAAGGCGCTGATGATACTCTTTTCGCTACAGCAGATGGTGTCGTCAAGTTCGGTTTTCGCAGAGGTCGCAAGCTTGTCGACGTTCTAGGTGACTAGTCTTAGTACTAACAACTCAGAATAGCTAGTTCTATTTTTTGATTTTTTGAACAGACCTTAAGTTTTCATTACTCTCTTCTTGGAGATACAAATGTCAAGTTTTGTCGATGAGTGCGGTATTAATGTTTGCGCTGGTGACGGTGGCGCGGGAGTCGTTTCATTCAGGCGTGAGGCTCACGTTTCGCGCGGCGGTCCAGATGGGGGAGACGGTGGCGATGGCGGAAATATATGGTTTGAAGCTGATCACAATGTCGCGTCTCTCTTAGCTTTTCGTGATCACCCACACCGACGAGCTAAAAATGGCACGCATGGTTCAGGCGGTAAGCGTCATGGTAAGGCATCTGAAGAATTAATAGTCAAAGTACCAGAGGGAACTACTATTTATGAGTTAGAAGGGGAGCAGGTTCTGGCAGATCTTGCACAAGATGGAGACCGCTGGTTAGCAGCGCGAGGTGGAAGAGGCGGAAGAGGCAATGCACGCTTTTTGAGTAATAAAAGAAGAGCTCCGACTTTTGCAGAGCAAGGCGAAGAAGGTGAAGAAAAGTGGTTGAGGATGGAATTGCGTCTACTGGCGGATGTTGCTTTAGTAGGTTTTCCAAATTCAGGTAAAAGTACTTTTATATCAAAAATCTCAGCAGCAAAACCCAGAATTGCGGATTATCCATTTACAACCCTTGAGCCCAATTTGGGAGTAGTTCAAACCCCTGGTGTGCCGGAATTTACCGTTGCAGATATACCGGGTTTGATAGAGGGAGCAAGCGAAGGTAAAGGGTTAGGGCACCAATTTTTAAAACATATTGAAAGAGCTAGCATTTTATTAATACTCTTGGACCTTTCTCCAACTTCAGAATTTTCACCTGAGAGGCAAAAAGAAGTATTAGAAAATGAGTTAAGTTCATACCGTCCAGAGCTGTTATCTAGACCACGACTTGTTGTTGGCTCTCGTGCTGACATGGCGCTAGAAGCTGTTGAATTTGATGGTCAGAAAGTTTCTTCTGTAACTGGTTCTGGGATAAAAGAAACTTTGTATCAAATCGCCGGTCTTATAGAAGAAGTTAGGTCAAATAAACCGGTTAATCCTACGCGTATTTTGCATCAGCCTGAACCCGAAGGGATAAAGGTCGAAAGGGTTGACGATACTCATTGGGAGATTAGAGACAGAGAGTTGATACGAGTGGCTAATTTAAATGATTTGAGTAATCCAGATGCACTGGCTTATTTGCAAGATCGTTTTAAAAATATGGGTGTAGACAGAGCATTAAATAGGGCAAGGGTAAAAAAAGGCGAAATAGTTAAGATAGGAAAACTAGAATTCGAGTATGACGAAGATGAGTAAAACAGTAGTCGTTAAAGTGGGGACCTCATCTATAACGAATATGGATGGTGAGATATCGCAAGAGTCAGTTGCGAAGATTTGCTCCGAAGTTGCCGAACTAAAAAGCTCTAGAAATAACGTTGTAATAGTAACTTCTGGAGCGATAGCTGCCGGACTTCCTTTTCTGGGTTTAACGGGTGACGGTAGGCCACAGGACCCTTCAACCCTGCAAGCAATCTCTGCGATAGGTCAAGGTTCCTTAATAGGCACCTATCGAGAAGAGCTGTCTAAGCACTCACTGCTTGCAGGACAGGTTTTACTGGCTCCTCTAGACTTTTTTGTCCGTTCCCAGTATTTGCATGCGCGAAATACTTTGATGAGACTTATAGAGCTAGGTGTTGTTCCTGTGGTCAATGAAAATGATGCAATAGCCGATGACGAAATCCGTTTCGGTGACAATGACCGTATAGCTGCTTTAGTTGCTCATTTGGTTGAAGCAGACATGCTGGTATTGCTTACTGACACTTCAGGTTTGTTTACAGCTGATCCAAGAATGGATTCCGAAGCCTCTTTAATAGAAGAAATAATTGAGATTGATCAGGAGATGGAGAGGTATGCGGGGGGTAGTAGCTCAGATCTGGGAAGTGGGGGAATGGCATCTAAATTAGCAGCTGCAAAGATAGCAAGTTGGTCAGGAGTAAGAACTGTAATAGCTGATGCCTCAAGAGTCGATATTCTAAAAGACGCTTGTAATGAAGTGAATGGAATTGGAACTGTCGTCCACCCAAGAGACACACGACTAAATGCGCGAAAACTGTGGATTGCATTTGCTGTAGGTTCCAGAGGGCAAATTATGGTTGATAACGGTGCACGTAAAGCCTTAGAAGGAAGTGCATCCCTACTTCCAACAGGAGTACTTAAAAGCGAAGGAGACTTTGAAATCGGTGATGCGGTTGAAATAACAGATGAGAATTCAAAGATCTTCGCAAAAGGAATAGTCAGACAAAATTCAGAAGATGTCGTGTTGAACCTGGGATTGAAGACTTCGGAATTACCAGAAGGTATTTCTCATGAAGTTATTCACACGGATGACTTGGTTATTCTTCCTTAGCGAAACTTAAGCTTTTGCAGGTTTCTTCTCAGTCCTTTCAGTAAAAGCGAAGATTCTTTTACACCACTTTTACTCGAGATGACTATGTAAATAAATACGGCTACAGGCACGCATACCAGACAGTTTATTAATTCATTAGTATTCGATAGGAGCCATCGAGCAATAATTGAAATAATCACTGATGATAAGGCAGCTGGTAAAAGTTTCATGATCGGCGAGAGAGGCGAAGGGTTTGGTGTTATTTTTTTATTAATCTTTCTGGATAAAAATAGCATTTCTATCCAAGCTGCTGCTGCTGATCCAACTGCTAAGCCTGCAGCACCCAAATGAGGGTTCGCTGGCAATGCTCTTAAGCTTTCACTTAGTGGCCCCCAGTCCCCAGTGATTGATCCTGGCACTTTTTCTAAAGTTGAATTTGAAATAAAGAATCTGTCTAGAGGAAACATCAGCAACAGACCAAGAATTAGAGAAATGACTACTCTCAGGGTTGCAGAGAATGCAGGAGTTTTGGTGTCTCCACTCGCATAAAAAGCACTTTGGTAGATACGTGAAATGCCTATTGCAGGGATTCCAAGAGAGTACGCTGCCAAAGTTACGGCTACAACAATGCTGTCATCTCTGTCAAATGACCCCCATTGAAAAATGACACCGATGATTTGATCGCCGATTGTTATATAGATTACTGAAGTTAAAAACATGAAGAAAGAAGTTTGCTTTATGCCTTGGTTTAAACGATGTGTGAGATCTTGAATATTCGTATTTCTTGACATTTCTGGAAGTTCAGCCGCAGCGATACTCATAGCAAAAAGACTTATTGGAAGCATGTAGAGAACTTGCGCTGACATAAGTGCAGAAACTGCGCCAGTCACTAGTAAAGAAGCTAAAACCAAATCGAAGTAACCTGAAAGTTGAACTACACCTCTGCCTAAAATGGTGGGATTGAAGCGCTTAATTATTTCTCGTACGTGTTCATTTCTCCAAGAAAGAGAAAACTGTATTTTGGTTCGCAATTTACCAACTCCAAAAAGTTGGAATAGAAGCTGGATGATGCCACCTATAAATAAGCCCCAAGCAGCAGCTTTCGCTGCTTTGATTGGATCCCAATCTTTACTAATTGCAATGAGCAAAATGACAATCTGTGCGGCATTCCAAAGAACAGGGGCAACGTATGAGAGAAAGAATTTTCTATGACTATTCAAAACACCTAGACACCAAGCTGCAAGTACTAAAAAACCAACTCCGGCTGTAGTTATTTTGATTAAGTCAACTGTTAAATCAAGCTTTTCCGAGGTGAAACCTGGAGTCAAAATTCTTGCTATTGGCCTAGCCATTATTATCCCAATAAGGGTTAATCCACCTGTAAAGGCAATTAGAAGGCTTGCAACGGCACCAGCGGCCTTGCCGGCCTCCTTCTCTTTACCTTCAGAAAGCAGTTTGCTGTACACAGGTATAAATGAGCTTGACAAGGATCCTTCTCCCAAAAGATTTTGCAGTAGGTTAGGTATCCGTAAAGCGGCAGTGAATGCATCAGCAGCGGGGCCGAGACCAAGAACAGAACGAAGTAAAGACTCCCTTAGCAAGCCTGACAAGCGTGAGAGTAGTATTCCAAATCCAATTTTTTTTGCTCCGCTATTTCCCGAAACAGTGGAAGATTCCTTAGAGGATTCCAATTCTCTTACCTCTTTTCTAATAGAAGGTTAGTCGCGGGTTTATTAGAGTGTGATTAGGGTAAATATTTTCTAGAAATAACTATTTGTTATTAGTTATTTCTTTCATTGAGGATGAGGCATTGTTGAAAGATACGCTCATTCAAGTGGATCACAGATTTGAAGATGTAACTGGTGTTCGTTCAGGTCTAAGTGACGTAAGTTATTTAGCCGATGATGGGATAGCTGGAATTGTTTATTTGGCTGATCGTCTGGCGAAACCTGTTCTTATTGAAGGGCCAGCAGGTACAGGAAAAACTCAGCTAGCTAAAAGTGTTGCAGAAATGAGCGCTGCGCGTTTAATCCGTCTGCAATGTTATGAGGGGCTTGATGAGTCAAAGGCTCTTTACGAGTGGAATTACAAAAAACAACTTTTGCGAATTCAAGCTGAAAATGAAACTCGTGATTGGGGCGAGATAGAAGAAGATCTTTTCTCAGAGGATTTTCTGCTTAGTCGTCCACTTCTAGAAGCAATCAGAGCTGAAGATCCAGTAGTTCTTTTAATCGACGAAGTTGATCGTGTGGAAATTGAAACTGAAGCTTTACTTTTAGAAATACTTTCTGAGTACCAAGTGTCGATACCGGAATTGGGAACTGTTGAAGGTAACCAGGTTCCGTTGGTTTTTTTAACTTCCAACGGCACTCGTGAGCTTTCTGAGGCTCTAAAAAGAAGGTGCTTGTATCTTTACATTGATTATCCCGATTTGGAAAGAGAACGCGAGATTATCAACGCAAAGATCCCAGGGATGGATGAAAACTTAGCTGATCAAATAGCTCGGATAGTCCGTTCAATCAGACAACTTGATCTAAAAAAGCATCCTTCCGTTTCGGAAACTCTTGACTGGGCAAAGACACTCCTTTTGCTAGGGGTTGAGAAAATTGATGCAGATGTTGCAACCGAAACGGTAAATGTTTTATTGAAGTACAGGTCAGATATCGAAAAAGCGATCAAGGAATTTGCTGACAATCCTGACTCAATGCAGGAAACAGAAGAAGAGGGTGCAGCCTAAGCTGCAGACAACGGTTAGCAATGTCATCAACGAGCGAGTTGAATGAATCAACCCACACAGAGGGCGATGAATCCCCACTTCTGGGACTATTAAATGGATTCATAGTTGAACTTCGTTTGGCTGGATTACCAGTTAGTTTGACGGAGAGCCTTGATGCAATGGAGGCGGTAAGTCATATACCAATTGAAGATCGCGATGCGTTTAAATATGCGTTAGGTGCGACTCTTGTAAAAAATCATTCCCACTGGAAGTCTTTTGAGATTGTTTTCGAAGTGTATTTTTCTGTTCGCGGTTCTGAATATGAAATTCAAGAAAATCAATTAGAAAATTTAACAGATGATGAGCTGAGTGAGTCTGAGTTAAAACAAGGAGATGCACCATCTGGTGGGGGGGCTATGTCCGGTCTTTCTCCAGAAGAACTCCAAGAGATGCTATTTCGAGCATTGTTGAATGGCGATCAAGCGATGCTGAGGCTTTTGGCGCGTCAATCTGTAATTAGATATGCAGGTATGGAACCAGGAAGGCCCGTGGGCGGAACTTACTATCTTTATCGGACCTTAAGGAATCTTGATCTTGATTCAATGCTTGATCGTTTGATGGATGAAAGTAGGGAAAAGGCTTTAAATGATCTAACACAACTTGAGGAAAGACTTGAACAGGATGAGTATAAAAGTCGAATTGAAGAACTTAAAAAACAGATCGAATCAGAGATTAGACGCAGCTTAGTGGCAGATCGTGGGGTTGAAGCTATGGCGCGTACTCTTCGAAAACCACTTCCAGAAGATGTAGATTTTATGCATGCCTCTCGAGAAGAGATGGCCAATTTGAAACGCTCTCTGTATCCACTCACGAGAAAACTTGCTGCACGTCTAGCAAGGCGAAGAAAGTATGGTCGAAGAGGTCCTTTGGATTTTCGTAAAACGATTAGACATTCCTTAAGCTATGGAGGAGTCCCTGCTGAACCCAAATTTAAATATCCACGGCCATCAAAACCAGAAATAATGGTAGTTGCAGATATTTCAGGATCAGTTGCAGCTTTCGCTCGCTTCACCCTTCATTTGCTTTATGCGATCTCTAGTCAATTTTCGAAAGTGCGTTCTTTTGTTTTTATTGATGGCCTAGATGAAGTTACGCGTTTTTTAGAAGGTGTTGAAGATATAGGAGAGGCTGTTCATCGGGTAAACACAGAAGCGGACGTGGTATGGGTTGACGGCCATTCCGATTACGGTCATGCTTTTGGTGTTTTTTGGGAAAAGTACGGCAAAGACATTGGGCCTAAAACAACTGTTCTCATTCTGGGGGATGCGCGAAACAATTATCATGCATCACAATCTTGGATTTTGAAAGAGGCAAAGCAGAAGGCTAGAAAACTTTATTGGTTGAATCCTGAACCGAGAGCATATTGGGATACAGGTGATTCAATTCTTGGCGAGTATGCAGCTTATTGCGATGGCGCCTACGAAGTTAGAAATCTTAGACAGTTGGAAGCTTTTATAGAAAAATTGGTCTAGGGATCATTAAAGCTGACTGCTGTGCAATAATTCAGCAATTCGAAATGCAATGTCGATACTCTGAGAACCATTTAGCCTGGGGTCACATAGTGTGTCATAACGTTTTGAAAGGTCTTTAGCACCCAGTTGAGCACCTCCACCCAAACACTCCGTTACATCATCTCCAGTGAGCTCTAAATGAACACCCCCTGGGTATGTTCCGACTTTTTTATGTGCCTCAAAGAAACCAGTTATTTCTTTAAGGATGTCATCGAAATCTCTAGTCTTGTGTCCGTTTTCAGTGGAAAAGGTATTCCCATGCATAGGGTCGCAAACCCAAACAACAGGGTGTCCGGCTTCTTTGACTGCTTGGAGAATAGGGGGTAGTTTTTCCGAAACTACTTCAGCTCCCATTCGTGAAATTAAAGTTAATCTGCCAGCAATCTTTTCGGGATTTAAGGTTTCACAAAGAGTTAAAACATCTTTAGCATTAGCATTAGGGCCTAGTTTGCAGCCAATCGGATTATTCACTCCTCGTAGGAATTCAATGTGGGCACCGTCTAACTCTCTGGTTCGTTCTCCGATCCAGAGCATGTGTGCTGAACAGTCATACCATTCTCCCGTCAAGGAATCTTGTCTGGTCAAAGCCTCTTCGTAACCTAGAATAAGGGCTTCGTGGCTTGTGTGGAAGTCGACTTCGCTTAATTCGGATAATTTGTCGCCATCAATTCCGCATGCCTGCATGAATGAGACGGCACGGTCTATTTCATTTGCAAGTATTTCATAGCGTTGACCAGCGGGACTTTCGGCAACAAACTCACGATTCCATTGATGGACTCTGGAGAGAGCAGCAAAACCTCCTTTGGTGAATGCTCTTAGTAGATTAAGTGTTGCGGCAGCTCGGTTGTAGGCGGTTAAGAGACGTTTAGGGTTGGCCGCACGTGAATCTTCGTTGAAATTTATGTCATTCACCATATGTCCACGAAAAGAAGGTAGTTCTAAACCATCTACAGTTTCAGTATCACTGGATCGAGGTTTAGCAAATTGTCCAGCAATGCGTCCCACTTTAACAACTGGGACTCCAGTGTAATAAGTAAGAATTACTGCCATTTGCAAGATGACGCGCAGTCGGTCTCTTATTGAGTCAGCGGATGTATCGAAAGACTCTGCACAGTCACCTGCTTGAAGAAGGAAGGCTTCACCGCGAGAGACTGCTGCTAGTTGCTCCGTTAGATTTCTTGCCTCACCTGCAAAAACTAGTGGTGGTAATGCAGAAAGTTCGTCTAAGACTTTCTGTAAGGATCCGTTATCAGGCCACACAGGCTGTTGGCTAGCTTCGAAGTTTTTCCAAGAATCTGGTTTCCATTCCAGGCTCTTATTTCTAGTCGAACTTTTACTCATGTGTAGAGTTTACGAAATAAGCGGCGGATAATAAAACGAATTATTTAATTACGTTTTTAAGCTACGCTTATGCTTTCACCGGCGCGGTCTCGAACAGTGTTTACAGCTCTTTTAACCAAACGGCGAGCTGCTTCTGCTGTAACACCGAGTTCTTCTCCGACTTCTCTGTAGCTTCGCTTTCTTCCGTCAACAAGCCCAAATCTTTGTTCAACGGCGTAGCGAGCTCTTTTGTCTAACACGTCTAAAAGTCGTGTTGCCATCTCGCTTTCAGAACGGTCCATTACTTCTTGTTCAGGCCCTGGATTAGCGTCTGGAAGCAAATCTACCAATTCGTTACTGTCATCGTCTCCTATTGTTCTATCTAGAGAAGTTGGGGTGGTTAAACGATGCAGTCTTGCATGTTCTTCATCCAGCTCATCTCCATTTCCAGATACTGCTCTTAGTGCTGCACGCAAACTAGCTGAGCGGTCACCGGGAAGTCTGACGAGACTTGCCTTCTGGTCTAAAGCTCTTCCGATTGCTTGTCTGATCCAGAAAGTAGCATACGTAGAAAATTTAAAACCTTTTCTCCAGTCGAATTTATCCACAGCATGTTCAAGCCCTAAGTTGCCTTCTTGTATCAGATCAAGAAGCTCCATCCCTGGAGGTAGTGGGTAACGTCTAGCTACACTGACTACAAGTCGAAGGTTTGATCTAATAAATCTATCTTTTGCCTGTTCTGCGGCTCGGATTGCTCTGACAATATCGCGTCCTGTTTCACCAGCCTCTTTGCGAGCACGAGCTTCTGTCCCTGCCTCAATTGTTTGGGATAGTTGCCTTTCTTCTTGTGCATTAAGAAGCGGAACCATTCCAATTTCGTTTAAATATTGTCCTACTGAATCACTCATTTTTTCTCTTTTTTTTAATCGCGCTTTAGTCGCGCCTCTGTTTCTTTTCCGGAATCATTTTTCCTACTAAGAAAATTTGCTGGGAAGACGATTAAATACTGCATCTTTTGGTCAGTCTGTTAATGCCCTCCTTACTATTTTGACACATTTTGTGACTCTGTGGAAGAGTCGGCGTTTATGACTTTCGTCATATCGCTATATTTTCCTTTATTTATAAGGTTTACGAATAAATAAATTTCTTATATTTACTACTTTAAAGGCTCTAAAACAGGGAAATTTTTTAGTAAGTATTACTATTTAGATGTGTTTAATGACTTTCGTCGTCGAATTGGTTTATTTGGCGGAACGTTTGACCCCCCACATATAGGCCATACAACGGCTGCTTTAGCAGCCATGAGCGAACTCAAGCTCGATTCGGTACTTATGCTGGCGGCAAATGATCCTTGGCAAAAAACTGATAAAAATAATGACTCATCGAAAATTGTTGTCTCCATCGTTTCAACACCTGTTGAAAGGTTTGAAATGCTCAAAAGGGCTCTAGATGGGCATGATGATCTGATTGCTGATGATATGGAAATCATAAGAGGTGGTAGAACTTACACGATCGATACGGTATCTGAATTGAGTAACAGGTATCCGGAAAGTGAATTTTTTCTAATAATAGGCGCTGATGTGGCAAAAGATTTTGATTCATGGCATGAACCACAAGAAATTTTGAAAAAGGTGAATGTAGTGGTTTTAACACGTCCAGGCGTGGATCGAAGTGAGATAGACGAAGAGTGGAACTTTTCATTTCTAGATATTCCACCAATTGATATATCCGCAAACGAGATTCGTCTACGAGTCTCTATGGGAGAATCGATAGAGGGGATGGTGTCTGACTCAGTTGAAGAGTACATTCTTTCTGCTGGGTTATATCGGGATTAAATATGAATGACCAAAATTCGGAAGATTTATTAGCTGATGCGTCTTCCGTCAGAAGACTAAAAGAAAGAAAAGCTTATTTTTTAGAGTTGGCTATAAGAAAAATTAAAGACATTACCTTCTTATGGAAGTTTGGTTTCCCTGCTCTATTAGCAATAGTTGTGATTTGGTCTTCATTTCTCCTTTTTGATGGTTTTAGTTCAGTTCTGAAAAGTGAGGAAGGAGCGACACGAGAAGCTATTACCGACCCTCTCAAAGAAGGATTTGAAGCTTTTGTTGAGCAAACATGGGCTGAACTAATAATTACAGAAGATGAATCTGGTGATTTAGTTCAGGTTGCAGTTGTTTCAATATCAGACCGACAAAGCGGGGGCGGAACAGTTCTCCTTTTGCCGCCCGAGTTGAAAGTGGATAAATGCCTCGGGGATTGCACTTTGAGTGCTCAGTATCTAGAGGCAGGTTTAGAAGAATTGCGTAGGTCTGTTTCTGGTCTCCTTGAAGCAGAGTTTTCAGATAGCACTACTCTGACGCCGCAACGTTGGGAGACTTTGGTCGAACCCATCGGAGAACTCTCAATAAGAATTCAAGACACAGGTGAAGTAAAAACATTAGGTGAATCGGAAATATTCGGATTCATATCTCGAAAAGAAGGTGAAAGTTTCCTTTCCAGACAGAAAACCCAAGGCGACTTTTGGAGAAGTTGGATAAACACTTTGAAAGAAAGTGGCGACGTAGATGCTTCATTAC
>PVBE011641584.1_pt1 | contig 12720 bp, 11 predicted proteins | sample 1631181 | NCBI WGS metagenome assembly PVBE01 (sample SAMN08397723, study PRJNA350692) | Marine metagenome, whole genome shotgun sequencing project. | isolation source: water | place: Pacific Ocean | collected 2012-04
CCTTCTGGGCGGCGATTGCGGCGATCAGCGTGCCGATATCGAGGCCCCCAGTGATCACCAGATAGCCACCGATCGAATAGAAGAAGAAGGGTCCAAGCTGCTGAATGAAGTTGTTCAGGAACTTGATGACGAACTTCAATCGGTAAATCTTGTAGCGAACGTCCAAGATCGAGCCCAGCCGGTCGGTGAAGTTCGCGAGTTCGAGGTTCGAGGTGTCGTGGGTATGCACCTCTTGCACGCCCTGGACGGTTTCGCCGATCCGGTCCGACAGCCGGCGGACCAGGCGAACGCGCTCCTTTCCCAGCATGTTTACGCGGCGCTGAAGCTTGGGAATCAGGTACATCTGAAGCGGGTAGAGTGCGATCGCCGCGGCTGCCATCAGCGGGCTCTGGATGAACAGGAAGGTCACGATCACCAGCAGCGTTCCGCCCTGAAAGGCGGGCAGCGAGAAGGCCTCGCCAATGAACCCGCCCAGTGGTTCGACCTCGGCGGTGATCATCGGAATGATCTCGCCCTGGCTGACCTTGCGGAAGGTGGGAAGGGGGAAGCGCAAAACCCGGCTATAGAGCTCATAGCGAAGCCGTCGCAGCATGCGCTCGCCGGTGAGCCCGCGGTAGACGTTAACGTAGTACTTGAAGCCCTGATTCACGACCACCAGGACCAGGAACAGCGCGCACAGCACGAAGAGGAAGGGCAGGTGGTCGAGCGGCAGCGCGTCCGGGGCGATGAAATCGGGGATCAGAGACTTCGGAAAGTCGGCCCCGTCGGCTTGGATCGCGCCGTTTACGATCTGTTTGGGCAGCTCATAGAAGGCGTACAGGAAGGGAAACGAAAGCGCCGCCATCACCGTAAGGAACACCTGCTGGCGCAGACTATATCGAATGACGAACTTGAAGATCGATGGTTCCATGGGGTGGCTCGGTCGGTTTCCCCGACGCACGACCATCTACCCGGTGCGGCGCGGGCGAGAGCTTATCGTAGGCGGGCAGCGCGGTAAACGTCGGCATTTGCCCCAACAATTGGCTTTTGGCCGCGCTTGGGGGTATGCCATAGTGCGCCCATGCTAAAGGAGGTCACCGCGGGCAGCCGCCCCGGCGCCGATGGTGTGGCGCGCGTCCTTATCTATAGCCATGACACCTTCGGGCTCGGGCATCTGCGGCGCTGCCTGACCATCGCCAACTCGCTCGTCGAGAACCACAAGCAGCTGTCGGCGCTGATTCTGTCGGGCTCCCCGATCATCGGACGATTCGACTTCCGCGCGCGGGTCGATTTCGTGCGCGTTCCCGGCGTGATCAAGCTGCGCAACGGCGAATACACGGCGCTCAACCTCCACATCGACGTCGAACAGACCCTATCGATGCGGGCCTCGATCATCCAGCACACCGCCGAGATCTTCGATCCCGACATCTTCATCGTCGACAAAGAGCCGCTGGGCCTTCGCGGCGAGGTCCACGACACGCTCAAACTGCTCAAGACGCGCGGCACGCGGTTGGTTCTCGGCCTCCGCGACGTCTTGGACGAGCCGGCGCTGCTGGGGCCGGAATGGGAGCGCAAGAAGGTCCTGCCCGCGCTGGAGGATTTGTACGACGAAATCTGGATCTACGGGCTGCCGCAGATTTGCGAACCCTTGGCCGAGATCGGCATGCCCGCCTCGATCCGCCGACGGATCGTCTACACCGGCTATCTGCCGCGCGCGGTGGCGCGCTCGGCCACCGCGGCGCCGCTCCCCGAGATCGCCCGCAAGCCCTACCTTTTGGTCACCACCGGTGGCGGCGGTGATGGCGTCGGCCTCATCGAGTGGGTTCTGCGCGCCTACGAAAGCGAGCCCATGCTGCCCTATCCAGCGCTGATGGTGCTGGGCCCGTTCATGGCGCCCGAGCAGCAGGCGGAGTTCAAGCGCCGCGCCGCGTCGCTGGCGCGCCTCGACGCCATCACCTTCAGCCCCCACATGGAGGAGCTCGAGGCGCGCGCCGCCGCGATCGTGGCGATGGGCGGCTACAACACCTTCTGCGAGATACTCTCGCTCGACAAACGTGCGCTCATCGTGCCGCGGACGGTGCCTCGGCGCGAGCAGTTCATCCGCGCCTCACGCGCCCAGGAACTGGGTCTGGTCCGCATGCTGAACGACGACGGCGAGTATGATCCCGAGATCATGGCGCGGGCGTTGCGCGCCCTTCCCGGTCAGCGCCGGCCGTCCAAGGTCGTGGTTCCCGGCCTCCTCGAGGGCCTCGACAACGTCAATCGTCTCGCCGCGCCGTGGCTCGGCAGGACCGGGTCCGCGCCCGAGCGCATTCGCCGCCCCGCCTGAAGGTCCCGATGCCGGGAACCTACGCCTTTATCGTCAAGGGCTATCCCCGGCTGTCCGAGACCTTCATCTCCCAAGAGATTCACGCGCTCGAGCAGCGCGGCCTAAGGATCGTCATCGTCTCGCTGCGCCAGCCCGGCGACGCCCATACCCACCCGATTCACGAGACAATCGTGGCCCCGGTCCGCTACCTCCCGGAGTATCTGTTCCGCGAGCCGATGCGCGTCCTCGGGGCGTGGCGCGCGCTGCGTCGTCGGCCCGCCTATACGGCGGCGCGCACGCTTTGGCTTCGCGATCTCGCACGCGATCCGAGTCCCAACCGGGTGCGCCGATTCGGCCAGGCGCTGGTGCTTGCGCATGAGATCGAGCCGACGGTGACCCATCTCCACGCTCATTTCTTGCACACGCCCGGTTCCGTCGCCCGCTATACCAGTCTCCTGACCGGTCTGCCGTGGAGCGTCTCGGCCCACGCCAAAGACGTATGGACGATTCCACAGTGGGAGAAGGCCGAAAAACTCGACGATTGCGCCTGGTGCGCCGCGTGTAGCGCGCTCAACGCCGATCAACTGGCGACCCTCGCCCCGCCGGGCCGCGTGCACCTCGTCTATCACGGGCTCGACCCCGACCGTTTTCCCCCGAATCCCGCACCCGCGTACAACCGCGACGGGACCGACGCAGCCGACCCCGTGCGCCTGGTCTCGATCGGCCGCGCCGTGCCCAAGAAGGGCTACGACGATCTTCTGACTTCGCTCTCCCGATTGCCGCCGGCCCTCCACTGGCGTCTCGATCATGTCGGGGGCGGACCGCTACTCGACCGTCTCAAGCGCCGGGCGCGGCGCCTCGGTCTCGCCTCGCGCATTGAGTGGCACGGTGCGCAACCCCATGACGCGGTGCTCGAAAGCTACCGCCAATCCGACCTCTTCGTGCTGGCGAGCCGAACCGCCCGCGACGGTGACCGCGACGGCCTGCCCAACGTGCTGGTCGAGGCCCAGAGCCAAGCACTGGCCTGCGTCTCGACCGCAAGCGCGGCAATCCCCGAACTCATCGAGGATGGCGTGACCGGCCGGCTCGTCGCGGCCGGCGACGTGGGAGCAATGGCGGCGGCGCTCGGCGAGCTCATCGCCGATCCTCAGCGCCGTCGTGCGCTGGGCCGGGCCGGCGAGATACGCGTCCGCACCCACTTCGATGTCGCCGACGGCATCGACCGGCTGGCCCGGTTGTTCGCGCCCGATACCGGTGGCGCGGATGCGGCACCCCTCGGCAGGGCGGCGGTTTCCGGGGCCGGCGGCGCTTGACGTGCGCATCGCGTTCTACGCGCCGCTGAAGGCCCCGACGCACCCGGTGGCCTCGGGCGACCGGGCGATGGCGAGCCTGATCATGGAGGCGCTTCGCGCGGCCGGACACACGGTTACGCTCGCCTCGAGCTTTCGCAGCTACGACCGCTCACCCGACGGCGCCGGCCAACAGGCGCTGCAGGCGGTCGGCGAAATCGAGGCCGCCGCTCTGCTGACAGGCTACCGCCTGGTCGCGCCCGAGGCACGCCCCGAGCTTTGGTTCACTTACCACCTCTACTATCGGGCGCCCGACTGGATCGGCCCGGCGGTGTCGCGTGGCCTTGGGATCGCGTATGTCGTGGCCGAGGCCTCCCATGCGCCAAAGCGCGCCCAAGGAATCTGGCGGCGCGGGCACGAGGCGGCGGCGGCGGCGATCGCCCGGGCCGACGCGGTCTTGTGCATGACCGCGCTCGACATGAACTGCGTGCGCGCCATCGTCGCCGCGCCCGACCGGCTTGTTCATCTACCGCCATTCCTCGACCACGATCCCTTCGCCGCCGCCGCTTCCGGCCGCGAGGCCGCACGCGCGTCGTTCGCGCGAAAATGGGCGCTGGACGAAGACGCGGTGTGGCTGCTGGCGGTCGGCATGATGCGGGCGGGCGACAAGCTCCATTCCTACCGTCGACTTGCCGAGGCGCTGGTGCGGCTCAGCCGCGACGACTGGCGACTCATCGTGGTCGGTGAGGGCGAAGCCCGCGCCGAAGTCGAAGCGGCGTTCGCCGGGTTTGGCTCGCGCCGGGTGGTGTTCGCCGGGGCGCTGGCCGCGGCGGAGATGCCGGCGGTCTTCGCGGCCGCCGACATCTACGCATGGCCTGCCGTCAACGAGGCCTATGGGATGGCCATGCTCGAGGCCCAGGCGGCCGGACTGCCCGTGGTCGCTGGCGATGACGGCGGCGTCCGCGACGTCGTCTGCGATGGCAAGACCGGCTTCCTGGTTGCCGGCGCGGCGCCGGATGCTTTCGCCGAGCGCCTCCAGGCGCTGATCGAGGATGCCGGCCTGCGCCGCCGCATGGGCCAAACGGCTCGGGCGTGGATCGGCGCCGACCGGACCCTGGCTCGCGCCGGCGAACGGCTCGATGGTGCCCTCCGGCGGGCCTGCGCGCGATGACCTTGCTGGGGTTGATCCGCCACGGCGCCACGGCGTGGAACCAGGCCGGACGTATTCAGGGCCGCGCCGACATCCCGCTTTCCGGGCGCGGCCGAGGCGACTTCGAAGGGCTCGGACCGCCGCCTGGGCTGGACGGCGCGGCGTGGGTTTCGAGCCCGCTCCGGCGCGCCACCGAGACCGCGCAGCTGCTTGGGGCCGATGAGCTGCGAACCGAGCCGCGGCTGATCGAAATGGACTGGGGGGCGTGGGAGGGCCGGACGCTGGCGGAGCTCCGCGACGAGTTGGGCCCTGCCATGCGCGAAAACGAGGACCGTGGCCTCGACTTCACGCCGCCGCGCGGCGAAAGCCCACGCGATGTACAAACCCGTCTGGCGCCCTGGCTACGCGAAGTCGGGCGGGCGAAAACGCCAACCGTAGCGGTCACCCACAAAGGGGTGATCCGTGCGGTTTTCGCGCTTGCCCTGGGCTGGGACATGATCGGAAGGCCACCCGTCCGGCTCGAGTGGGTGTGTGCCCACCTCTTCGTGCTCGATGGCGGGGGTGAGGTGCGAGCCGAGCGGTTCAACGAGCCATTGGTTCGCCGCGGAGAGCCGCGATGAGCCGCCGCCGGGTCTTCTTCTACGTTCAGCACCTGCTGGGGATCGGCCATCTCAGGCGCGCCGCCACACTTGCCCGCGCCTTTACCGCGGCGGGGCTCGACGTCGCCCTGGTCTCGGGCGGCCACGATGTCCCGGGCCTCGACGTTGCCTCGGCGCGGTTCATTCAGCTGCCGCCGACCCGCGCGACCGATCTCTATTTCAAGGTGCTGGTCGATGACAACGATGCCGCCATCGACGATTCGTGGCGGGCGCGCCGCCGCGAGGCGCTGCACAAGGCGTGGCTCGAGTATCGGCCTCATGTACTTCTGTTCGAGCTCTTCCCCTTTGGTCGCCGCCAATTGCGCTTCGAAATCGTGCCCCTGCTCGATGCCGCGGTCGCCGGCCCTCACCGGCCATGCATCGCCTCGTCGGTCCGCGATATCCTGGTTGCCCAGCACAAACCCGGGCGCAACGACGAGATGCTCGGCCTCATCGAAGGTTACTTCGACCGCGTCCTGGTCCACGGCGATCCGAGCTTGGTGCCCTTCGAGCGCACGTTTCCGCACGCCGCCCGAATCGCCGGCAAGATCGCCTACACCGGCTACGTGGTGGACCGCACCGGCAAGCGCGGCGGCCCCGGCAGCCCGGGCGACGGCGAAGTCGTGGTCTCGGCGGGCGGCGGCGCGGTCGGGCTCGCGCTTTTGCAAACCGCGATCGCCGCTCGCGCCAAGACCCGGCTGAAATCGAGCCGGTGGCGGGTGCTCGTCGGCGTCTCGGTCAGCGCGGCGGATTTCGAATCGCTGCGCGCCGTGGCACCCGATGGCGTCGTCGTCGAGCGCGCCCGCGCCGACTTTACCAGCCTGCTCATGAACTGCGCGCTGTCGATCAGCCAAGGCGGCTACAACACGGTGATGGAGCTGCTCGACGCCGGGGCGCGCGCCATCGTCGTTCCCTACGCCGGCGGCATCGAGACCGAGCAAACGCTGCGCGCCAGGGCGCTCGAAGCGCGCGGCGCGATCCACGTCTTGGACGAGGCCGCACTGACCCCCGCAAGGCTCGCCGCCGCCGTCGAGACGGCGATCGATGCCCCGCCTGGGCACTCGGGCGAGCTGGATACCGGCGGCGCCGAGCGTAGCGCGGCGCTGGTCGAGGAGTGGGCCGAGGCGGTGCCGTGGTAGGTTGGCGAGCGCTCGCCGAAGAGCTCGATGCATGGGCCGGCGCGGGCCGCGCGCTCGATCTCTGGTTGCGCGATGACGACGCCGCCGAGCCGACGACGGCGCTCGCGCGCTTGATCGATCTTACGGGCGAGGCCGAGCTGCCGCTCTGCCTGGCAGTCATTCCCGCGGCCGCGGGACCGGCGCTGGCCGCGCGAATCGCCGCGGCGTCCGAGGGCCTGGTCGCGGTGCCGCACGGCTATGCGCACCACAATCACGCGCCGCCCGGCGAGAAGAAGGCCGAGTTCCCGCCTGGCCGCGACCCCGATGCCGTGATCGAGGAGCTGGGTCGCGCCTGGTCGGTGACCGTGGAGCTTTTCGGGGCGCGGGCGATGCCGGTGCTGGTGCCTCCGTGGAACCGCATCGCCGACGCTCTGATCCCGCGGCTTCCCGGGGCCGGCTATCGCGGCCTTAGCACCATCACCGCATCGGCGGTGGCGCCATTGTCGGTTGCCGGCCTGCAACGCCGCGATGCCGACGTCGACATTGTCGACTGGCGCGGGAGCAGGGCGTTCGTCGGCGAGGCGGCGGCGCTCGAGGCCATCGTCGCGCGCCTGGTGATGCTTCGCGGCGCTGCCGAGGCGCGCCCCCTCGGTATCCTCACCCATCACCTCGTGCACGACGAGGCGGCGTGGGCGTTCCTTGCCAAGTTCGCCGCCCGCACCCGCGGACATGGCTCGGTACGCTGGCCATCGCTGGCGAAAATCTTTACCCTCTAAGGCTTATGAGCGAGCACCGCTACACCGCCGCCGCGCTCACTCCCGACTACGTTCGCGCCGGTGCCGGCATCCTTATTACCGCGGGCCCGCTGGCTTTGATCAATCCCGCTCCCGTTCTGGTCTACGTGATGGGCGCGCTGGCGCTGCTGTTCGCGCTGTTCGCGGCGCGCACCGCGATCCGTCATCTGACCACGATACGGCTCACCAGCACCGGCATCCGGGCACTGGGCCCGTTCGCTGCCGCGATCGAGTGGGCCGAGCTGTCCAAGGTGGAGCTCCGGTATTTCTCGACCCGTCGCGACCGCACAAAAGGCTGGATGCAGCTACGCCTGCGTGGCGGCCGGGTAGGGCTGCGGCTCGAATCGAACCTGGACGCCTTCGAATCGATCGCCGGGCGCGTCATCGCTGAGGCAGGGGCGCGCGGCGTCGGCCTCGACGAGAGCACCCGTGCCAATCTGGCCGCGATCGGGTCGCGGTCGGGCCAGCGGCACGCTTCCGAGGCCGCGTGATGGCCAACGTCTTGGAGGTGAAGGACCTCAAGGTCCACTTCGACTTGCCCGAAGGGCTCATCAAGGCGGTGGACAGGGTTTCCTTCCGCATCCCCGAGGGCAAGACCCTGGCCTTGGTGGGCGAGTCGGGCTCGGGCAAGTCGGTGGTCAGCCAGGCGATCATGGGGATCTTACCGAAGGTCGCGCGAATCGCCGGCGGGTCGATCCACTTCTGCGACCCCAAGAATCCCGGACCGGTCGTCGATATCGCCACGCTTGCGGTCGACGGCCGCGCCATGCGCGGGATCAGGGGGCGCCGTATCTCGATCATCTTCCAGGAGCCGATGACCTCGCTCTCGCCGTTGCACACGGTCGGCAACCAGATCTCCGAGGCCTTTTACCTGCACCACGACGCGCCCCGCGCCGAGGGGCTCGAGGTGATGTGCGAGATGCTGCGGATGGTCGGATTCCCCGACCCTACACAGGCCGTGAACACCTACCCCTTTGAGCTTTCGGGCGGGCTTCGCCAGCGGGCGATGATCGCGATGGCGCTGATTTGCCACCCCGCGATTTTGATCGCCGACGAGCCGACCACCGCCCTCGACGTCACGATCCAGGCGCAGCTTCTGAAGCTCATGATCGAGCTCCAGGCCGAGCTGAAGATGGCGATCCTGATGATCACCCACGATCTCGGGGTGGTCGCCAACATGGCCGACGACGTCGTCGTCATGTATCAGGGTAACGTCATGGAGCGCGGCACGGTCGAAGACATCTTTCGCCACGCCGAGCATCCCTACCTCAGCGCGCTCCTGCACGCGGTGCCGCGGTTCGACATGGCGCCCGGCGAGCGGCTGGTGCCGATTCGCGAGATCAAGTCCGAGGGCGGTCCGTTGATGCAGGCCAAGCAGCCGTGGCCGCCCGGCGCCGACCGCCGCGCCCCACTGCTGGCGGTGCGCAGCCTGACCAGGCGCTTCACTACCCGCAAGCGCTCGGTGCTCGGCGGTCGACCCGGTGGCGAGGTGACCGCGGTCGAAGACGTGAGCTTCGAGGTGCGGCGCGGCGAATGCCTCGGGCTGGTCGGCGAATCGGGCTGTGGCAAGACCACCACCAGTAAGATCGTGATGCGCGCCGTGGCCGCCGATTCGGGCGAGGTGGAGTTCAACGACCGCGGCACCATCGTCGATGTCCTCAACCTGCGTGGCAAGGCGCTGACCGCGTTCCGTCACAAGGTCCAGTATATTTTTCAGGATCCCTTCAGTTCGCTGAACCCGCGTATGACCGTCTTCGACATCATCTCCGAGCCGCTGATCATTCACCGGGTCGGCACCGAGCGCGAGCGTTCCGAGCGCGTGAAGGAGCTCATGAACCTTGTCGGCCTGGATGTCCGTTACCTACGCCGCTACCCGCACAGCTTTTCTGGTGGACAGCGCCAGCGCATCGGCATCGCCCGCGCGCTCGCCCTGCAGCCGGACCTCCTGATCTGCGATGAGCCGGTCTCGGCGCTCGACGTTTCGATCCAGGCCCAGGTCCTCAACCTCCTCAAGGACCTCCAAGACCAGCTCGAGCTCACCTACCTCTTTATTTCGCACAACCTGGCGGTGGTCGACTACATCGCCGATTCGATCGCCGTCATGTGTGCCGGGCGCCTGGTCGAGCACGCGCCGCGCGAGCTCCTGTTCCGCAACCCGACGCATCCCTACACCAAGGCGCTTCTGGCCGCGGTTCCCAAGCCCGATCCCAACGACCGTCTCGACCTTAGCGCGCTGATGCTGGAGCGGCACTCGGATCCCGCAGCGTGGCCGGCCCCCTACACCGTCAACGGCGCCTCGACGCTCAGCATGCTCGACCTTGGCGGCGGGCATTTCGTGCGCGCCGCGGGGAACGCGGCCTCGGCAGAGCTTCGAGCCTCGTGAGGGCGATGGTGCGATGGGCCGCCGCCGCCGTCACGGCGTTTGGGCTGGGTGCGGGACCCGCTGCGGCGCTGGAGCTCATCGAGACGCCGACGTTCGAAGCGGCCGTCGCGGCGGGCGAGGTCCCGCCGGTGAGCGAACGCGTCCCGCAAGAGCCGCGCATCGTCACCTTCGACGACGGGGTCGCGACCCCGGGCCGCCACGGTGGCGATCTTCGAATGCTTGTCGGCCGCGCCAAGGATGTCCGGCTCTTGGTCGTCTACGGCTACGCACGGCTCGTCGGTTACGACAGCAGTTTCGAGATTCGGCCCGACATCCTGGCCGCCGTCGAGGTCGAGGATCGGCGCGCCTTCACCCTCAAGCTGCGCAAGGGCCACCGCTGGTCCGACGGCGCGCCGTTCACCGCCGAGGACTTCCGCTACTGGTGGGAGGACGTCGCCAACAATCCCGAGCTCGCCCCCTCGGGCCCGCCCAAAGACATGCTCATCGACGGCCTGGCCCCGACCTTCGAGGTCATCGACGAGACCACGGTCCGTTATACTTGGCCGCGGCCGAACCCGTTCTTCCTGCCGGCGCTCGCGCGCGCCGCGCCGCTCTTCATCTACCGCCCGGCCCACTACATGAAGCGCTTCCACCTCGAGTACGCCGCGGCCGAGGACCTTGCGGCGATGGCCGACCAGGGCGGCGAGCGCAACTGGGCGGCGATGCACAATCGCGTGGACAACATGTACCGCTTCGACAATCCTGACCTGCCGACCTAGCAGCCATGGCGGAACACCACGTTTCTGCCCTCCACCCGCTTCATCGCCGAGCGCAACCCCTACTACCACCGGGTCGACGAGACCGGTCGCCAGCTTCCCTACATCGACCGCGTGGTTCTGACGGTGGCCGATGGCAAGCTGATTCCGGCCAAGGCCGGCGCCGGCGAATCCGACCTTCAGTCGCGAGCCATCTTCTTCAACAACTTCACCTTCCTCAAAGCGAACGAAGAGCGGAACGAATACTCGACCTACCTGTGGCGGACGGCCAAGGGCGCCCATCTCGCCCTTTACCCTAATCTCAACATCAACGACCCGGTTTGGCGCGAGGTTTTCCGCGACATTCGCTTCCGCCGCGCCTTGTCGCTGGCCATCGACCGCAGTCTCATCAACCAGACGCTCTACTACGGGCTCGCCATCGAGGGGAACAACACGGTCCTGCCGGCAAGCCCGCTGTTCCGGGATGAGTATCAGACGGCATGGACTGAATACGACATTGAGGCCGCCAACCGGCTCCTCGACGAGATGGGTCTGACCGAACGCGACGGCGCCGGCACGCGGCTGTTGCCTGACGGGCGGGCCATGGACATCATCGTCGAGACTGCGGGCGAGGATACCGAGCAAACCGACGTCCTCGAGCTGGTGCGTGACGGCTGGGCCGAGGTTGGCGTTCGTCTCTTCTCCAAGCCCTCCCAGCGCGAGGTCTTTCGCAACCGAATCTTCTCCGGCGAGACGCAAGTTTCGATCTGGGGCGGCTTCGAAAACGGAGTGCCGACGCCCGACATGAGCCCGGCCGAGCTGGCGCCGACCATGCAGCACTCGTTGCAATGGCCCAAGTGGGGCCAGTACTTCGAGACCAGTGGCGCCGCGGGCGAGGCGCCGGACCTGCCCGCGGCGCTCAAGCTTGCTGAGTTGAACGAGGAATGGCTGGCCGCGGCCACCCGGGCGGAGCACGAGGCGGTGTGGCAGAGAATGCTGAAAATTCACGCCGACGAGATGTTCACGATCGGCATCGTCGCCGGGGTGATGCAGCCCATCGTCGTCGCCAATCGTCTTCGCAACGTGCCGCGCGAAGGGGTCTACAACTGGGATCCCGGGGCCCAGTTCGGGATTTACCGGCCCGACACCTTCTGGTTCGGCGAGCCCCAATAGTCCGCGGCCGGCGGAGACGGCGGTAATGTTCGCCTACCTGATCCGTCGCGTCCTCATCATGATCCCGACGCTGTTGGCGATCAGCCTGATCACGTTCGTCATCATTCAACTGCCGCCGGGCGATTATCTCTCCAACCAGGTCGCCGAGTTGCAGTCCCAGGGCGAGAGCGCCGCACTCGACGAGATCGAGTTTCTGCGCGCTCAGTTCGGCTTCGACAAGCCGATGATCGAGCAGTACGCGGTGTGGCTCGGGGTGTGGCCGGGACGGAACGGCTTCGCCGGCTTGCTGCAGGGCGACATGGGCTACTCCTTCGAATTCGGCCTGCCGGTCGCCGATATCGTGGGCGACCGGCTGTTTCTGTCGTTTCTGGTCTCGTTCACCACCATCATCTTTACCTGGCTCGTGTCCTTTCCCATCGGCGTCTATTCGGCCACCCACCAATACAGTCTGGGCGATCACTCGCTGACCTTCATCGGCTTTCTCGGCCTGGCGACACCGAATTTCCTGCTGGCGTTGGTGCTCTTGTACTTCGCCAACGTTACCTTCGGAACCTCGATCGGCGGGCTCATGGACCCCGATTACATCGATGCCTCGTGGACCTGGGGAAAGTTCGTCTCCGTCCTCGAGCATTTGTGGATTCCGGTTATCGTCATCGGTACTTCGGGCACCGCGGGGATGATCCGGCGCCTGCGGGCGAACCTCCTCGACGAATTGCAGAAGCAATACGTTATCACCGCCCGGGCCAAGGGGTTGCCGCCGTTCCGGGCGCTGGTGAAGTACCCCTTGCGCATGGCGCTCAACCCCTTCATCGCCGACATCGGAAACCTGTTGCCGCAGGTGATCTCGGGCGCGGCCATCGTCTCGGTGGTGCTCTCGCTGCCGACCACGGGGCCGATGTTGTTGCAGGCGCTGCGTTCCCAAGACCAGTACTTGGCAGGCTCGTTCCTCGCCTTTCTCGCCTTCCTCACGGTCATCGGCATGTTCCTCTCCGATGTCGCGCTGGCCGCGCTCGATCCGCGGATTCGCCTCGGCGGCAGGGAACTCCGATGACCGAGCGCACCGCCGCCGGCGGCGAGGACCGGCTCGAACACTTCGTCTCCACCGCGCCTTTCGATCCCCACTCCATCGAGGCCATGTCGCCCGAGCAGGAGCG
>PVBE011174417.1_pt1 | contig 12719 bp, 8 predicted proteins | sample 1631181 | NCBI WGS metagenome assembly PVBE01 (sample SAMN08397723, study PRJNA350692) | Marine metagenome, whole genome shotgun sequencing project. | isolation source: water | place: Pacific Ocean | collected 2012-04
CGATATCACGATTCGCCATGGCTATTTTCTCCTCTCGAGGCGGACCGCGAAGAAGCCGTCGGTGTCATCGACGTGGGGATGGCAGCGCATGAAGCCCTCATCATCCAGAACCGGGTCGAGATGGGCGGGCAGCGTGTCCGGTGCTGCCAGCTGGAAGTTGGGGTGTGAAGTGAGAAATGCCTCCACGATGTCTTCATTCTCCTCCCTGAGCACGGTACAGGTACTGTAGACGAGGCTTCCTCCCGGCGATATGACCTCCGCGCTTCGAGCCAGGATCTCACGCTGGATCTGGGCCAGGGCCGCGGGGTCGCGGGGAAGGATGCGCCAGCGCGCATCCGGGTTGCGCCTCAGCGCCCCCAAACCCGAGCACGGAGCATCGACGAGTGCCCGGTCGAAGCGAGCGCCATTCTCGCTTGCCCCTTCCCCGGCACCCGCCGGGAGATTGGTCAGGGGCAGAGTCGCGTCTCGGACCAGCGTACTGATGCCGCCCAGGCCGAGCCGCCGAGCGGATCGGGCCACCAATTTGAGGCGGCCCTCGTGGCGGTCGAGAGCGAGAATCCGGCCCCGCTCGGACAGTCGCTCTGCGATGCCGGTGGTCTTGGTGCCGGGTGCCGCGCAGACGTCGAGGACCCGATCATCGGGTGAGGGGTCGAGTAGATCCAATACGGCCTGGGAGGCTTCATCCTGAATGGTGAATTCGCCCGCCAGGAAGAGCGGGTTCCGCCCCGGATCGCCCTTGCGGCCGAGGACGATTCCCTGGGAGGCCAGGCGGGTGGGGCGGGCTTCCGGGTACTCGTCCAGCATTTTTGGCAGTAGGGTCTCTCGGCCTCCCCGCTTCTCGTTGGCACGAATCGTCAGGGGGGGCGGGAGGTTGGAGGCTCTGGCCAGGGCACTGGCGGCCTCCAGTCCGTAGTCCATCAGCCAGCGTTCGGCGAGCCAGCGGGGCAGGGAGAGGGCGCTTTCCAGGTACTCGATGGGTTCGTCGCCCGGGTCGGGGAAGCGGACGCGATCTCTTTGCGTGGAAATTCTTCTGAGGACGGCGTTGACCAGGCCCGTCGCCGCTTCCGCACCGAGTGCGCGGGCGCAGCGCACCGACTCGTCGACCGCCGCGTTGTCGGGTATCCGATCACTGAAGTGGATCTGGTAGGCGCCGAGGCGAAGGACCGTATGGACGAGGGGTTCGAGGTCTGCGAGCTTGCGGTCGAGGGCCTCCTGGATCAAGTAATCGATGCGTCCGCGCCAGCGCAGTGTTCCGTAGACGAGTTCAGTGGCCAGGCGTCGATCCGCGCTCGCCAGGTTGCTCTGGGCCAGGGCGTGATGGAGTGCGATATCCGCCCAGGCGCGGCTTCGCTCGACCCTCTCGAGCACCCGGACGGCGAGCAGTCGAACCAGGGTCGGGCCGGATCCCCGGCGACGTCCGTTCTCGCCCTGGCCGCTGCCGGGACGCGAGCGTCCGATCCGAGGTGGGCGATCAGCCATCATTCCTCCCTTCATCGTCGAGGTTTCCGAGCAGCGTCCCCTCGGCGAGAGGACGGCCGCGCAGGAAAGCGGCCGCTTCCATCGGTTTGCCCCCCGCGCGTTGCACCTCGAGCGCCACGAGCCAACCATCGCCGGTCGCGATCCGCATGGCGGGTTCTTCCCGGGTCGTGGCCAGGCGCAGGGTGCCCGGGGTCGCGAGCTCTGAGGGGACTTCGCCCGGGCGAGCCCGCAGGATGCGCAGGGTTTCCCGCCCTTCCTTCGCGCCAGGAATCCCGGTCGTCGCGCCGGGCCGGGGGGCCAGGGCGTGGATTCGACGGATCAGGCATCGAGTATTCTGCGCCCAATCGAGTCGTCTCTCCTCCCCGTCGAGCTTGGCTGCCAGGCTGACTCGATCGGCATCCTGCTCGGTCCATTCGATCTCTTCGCTGCGGATCATCGCCAGCGCTTCGAGCAGGGTGTCGGCGGCCAGATGCCCGAGTCGCTCGGTCAACTCCGCGCAATTCTCTTCCGGGCCGATCGCGAGGCTGCGACTCAGGGCGACGGGGCCGGCATCCATCTCCCGCTCGACGCGCATGATGGAAACGCCCGTGCTCTCTTCGCCCTTGAGAATGGCTCGAGCGATCGGCGCCGCCCCGCGGTAGCGGGGTAGCAGGCTCGCATGGGCGTTGATGAGATAGCCGCAGCGGGGCAGTTCTCTCACGGCCCTGGGGATGAACTGACCGAAGGCCACCACGATTCCCAGATCCGCCCGCGCCGCCGCGATGCTTTCCAAGGCTCCTGCATCCGCCAGGTTTTCGGGTCGTAGCAGGGGAATACTCGCCGCCAGGGCCGCTTCGGCCACGGGCGCCGGGGAACGCTTGCGCCCCCGCCCGCGTTCCCGATCCGGCTGGCTGACGACGAGCACGATCTCGTGCTGGCTCTGGATCAACGCCCGCAGGCTGGGCAGGGCCATGTCGGGAGTTCCGAAGAAGACGATTCGGAGCGAGGCGGGCGAGGACAGGGTCGTTTACTCCTCGGCCTCTACGGCGAGTTGCTTCTTGAGTTTCTTGACGTAGATGCCTCGCTTGAGGCGGCTGATCCGATCGATGAAGAGAATGCCGTCGAGATGATCGGTTTCGTGCTGCAGACAGACCGCCCGTAGATCGTCGGCTTCTTCGATGATCTCCTTGCCGTCGATATCAAGGGCCCGGATCTTGACGTGGGCAGCGCGTTCGACGTCGGCGCGGAAGTTGGGCACGGAGAGGCAGCCCTCCTCCCAGGTGACCCGCCCCTCCCGAGCGATGAACTCGGGGTTGATCATCACCTGGGGATGTCGCTCAGCATCTTCTTCTTCGGCCCATTCGGTGTCGATCACGAAGAGCCGCAGCGCCTCGCCGACCTGGGGTGCTGCGAGGCCGATGCCGGGCTCGTCGTACATGATCTCACACATCTCCGCGGCGAGTTGACGGATTTCATCCGTAATCTCCGCCACGGGCTGCGAGACCTGTTTCAGTCGTGGGTCCGGGAATTGAAGGACTTGTCGCCGTGCCATCGGGCTCCCGCTGGGCGTCACGCCCGACTGGGGGGGGATCGGGAAATGGGAATCGGGAAGGTTGGGTGGGGCAACTGTAAGTTGCCGTGAATAATAGGATTTCGCTTTATAGCATATTGACGGGATCGACATCCACCATCACCTGGATATCGCCCCTCATGCCGCGACCCGCAGCGGCGAAGCGCGCTGAAAGGGCGAGTACGGCCGGCTGGGAAGTGCCCTTGATCACGATCTGAAGGCGGTGGCGGCCTCGCAGGCGTGCGAAGGGAGCGGGTACGGGGCCCAGGACTTCCCACTCCGAGGTCTCTTCCCCGGCGCTTTCGGGTGGGTCGGCACGGACCGCGGCGACGAGTTCCTCCGCGGCCTTCTGGGTCGCCTCGAGTTCTTCACCCGTGACGATGATCTGGGTGATGCGGCCGAAGGGGGGATAGCCGAGGGCCCGTCGGTGACCGATCTCCTCGCGGTAGAAAGTCTCGTAGTCGTGTTTGCGAGCGCAGCGGATCGCGTAGTGATCGGGGACGAAGCTCTGCAGGATCACCCGCCCGGGCAAGTGTGCACGTCCGGCACGTCCCGCCACCTGGGTCAGGAGTTGGAAACAACGCTCGGAGGCCCGGAAATCCGGCATATGGAGGCCGAGGTCCGCCGCGACCACCCCGACCAGGCGCACGCCCGGGAAGTCATGCCCCTTGGCGACCATCTGGGTGCCGATGAGAATGTCGATCTCGCCGGCGCGCAGGGCGCTCAGCACCGAGGCGACGTGGCCCCGGCGTTGGGCGGTATCCCGATCCAGGCGCGCGGTGCGAGCCCCGGGCAGGATTGCGCGGATCTCCTCTTCGACCCGCTCGGTGCCGATTCCGAGCAGGGCGGTGTCGGGATTGCCGCAGCCTCCGCACGCCTGGGGAGGGCTCTTCGTGAAGTCGCAATAGTGGCAGCGAAGGCAATGCTCCGTGGCGTGATAGACGAGGGCGACGTCGCAGTCCATGCAGCGTTCCGCGAAGCCGCAGTCGAAGCAGAAGATCTGCGTCGAGAATCCGCGCCGATTCAGGAAGACGATGCTCTGGGCCGATTCCGCGAGGGTTTCCTCGAGCCCTCGACGCAGGGGATTCGAGAGGATCAATTTTCGCCCTCGGCGCGTCCGTTGGCGCTCGACTTCCAAGTTGACGATCTCCACGCTCGGCAGGGGGCGCCCACCGATGCGGCGTGGCAGCACCCGCCTCTCGATCTCACCGGATTCGGCGCGATAGCGGGTCTCGAGGGCGGGGGTGGCCGATCCCAGGATCACCGGGCAGGCGAAGTGGCTCGACAATCCCTCGGCGAGTCGTCTGGCGTGATAGCGGAAGCCCTCCTCGTTCTTGTAGGCCGAATCGTGTTCTTCGTCGACGACGATGACCCCGATCTTCGTCAGCGGCGCGAAGACAGCGCTTCGCGCTCCCACCGCGATCGGCGTATTTCCCTCCCCCAATCGCTGCCATTGTTCGAGGCGTTCGGCGGGGCGCAGTCCGCTATGGAGCACGGCCAGGTCATCGCCAAAGCGGGCGCGCAAGCGGGCGACGATCTGGTGGGTGAGGGTGATCTCGGGCACGAGCACCAGCGCCTGGCGCCCCTGATCGAGGGCGGCCGAGATCGCGCGCAGGTAGACCTCGGTCTTTCCGCTACCCGTCACGCCGTGGAGCAGGAAACTCCGCGCCCGGCGTTCGCCGATGCAGCGGAGGATGGGGCTGAGGGCCTTTTCCTGATCCGTACTGAGTTCCGGAGCCACCTCTCTGTCGATGGCCGGGCCGAGCACGTTCCGGGGTGTCTCCCGCTCGAAGACTTCGACGAAACCGCGGGAAACCAATGCCCGGAGTTGAGCCGGACCCGCCGAAGTGCGCAGGCCGAGTTCCCGGGTCATCATTTCTCCGAGTTGCGAGAGGCGCCGCAGCAGTTCGGCCTGTTTCGGCGCGCGTGCCAGGGAATCCTCGCAGACGGCGTCGACGTCCAGCCCGTCCGCAATTTTCGCGAAGCGTTCCCGGCTGACCCGGGTTCGGGGTTCGCGAAGGCCTTCGATCGTTCGCAGCAGACCGTCGTTCAGGAGTGTTTTGATCGCGTCGTCCGCGTTCGCCACGCGTCGGGCCAGGGCGGGAGCATCCGCCGGGGCCTCGGCGACCCGGCGCAGGATCTCCAGCGCTGAGCCCCGGGCGACTCCGCTGCGCAAGGCTTCGAATCCACGTGGACTGGGCGCGAATTTTCGGATCGGTCTGCGGGTCGAGCCCGGGGGCAGGGCGGCGGCCAGCGCGAGGCCGATGGGGCAGAGCGCGTCCGCGGCGGCCTCGCGCAGCAGTTGCAGCATCGGGCTCGAGAGCGTGGGCTCGGGATCGAGAATTTCCTCGATCGTGGCGTGTATTCGGGGGGCGGAAGTGGCGGCGGAGAGCCCCTCCGTCCCGGTATGCTCGGGTCTGCCCTCCCCGTCGAGGGACTCGACCACGATGCCCGTCAGGCGGCGACCCGAAAAAGGGACGAGGACGCGCTGGCCGGGCTGGATGGCTTCGGATTGGGAGTCGGGAACGCAGTAGCTGAAGAGGGAATCGACCGGAACCGGCAGGGCCACGCGCACGATGTGGCGGGAAGCCTGGGAAAAGAGCGGGTCGGTCATGGGCTCAGTGTAGCGGGACACGCGCGGGGTCCGGGGGGCGATCGGAGATGGGGGAGGTGAAAGCCGGATGACACGGGGAAAACGAGGGGCCAGGGTTCGGGTGGAGTCGGGAAGATTCGGCAGGCAGTTGATCGTCGACGAAACCTTCGCCTCGCTCTATCTGCCCGATTCTCCGGCGACGGGCTGCGTCTGGGATGCGATTGCGGCTCCCCTGCTGGCCCTGCCCATGTCTCGCCGCCGGCGCATCCTGGTCCTGGGCCTCGGCGGCGGCAGCGTGGCCCGGATCGCGAGAGCGCTCGCCCCGGAGGCCACCATCGTGGGGGTCGAAACCGACGCCGAGGTCGTGAGGCTGGCTCGCCGCCATTTCGATCTCGATGGACTCGATCTCGAACTGGTGCTGGACGACGCCCTGCACTTCCTGGGAGTGGAGAAGCGGCGCTTCGACCTGATTCTCGAAGATGTCTTCGTGGGCCGGGGCGACTCGGTCCACAAGCCCGATTGGATTCCCGAGCCGGGTCATGAGTTGGCGGCGCGTCGACTGCGAGGCAAGGGCCTGCTGGTCAGCAATGTTCTCGATGAGGCCTCCCGGGTCGCGGCCGCTCTGCGGGCACGCTTCCCGGGGCTCCTGCGCATCGAAGTCGCGGACTACGACAACCAGGTGCTGGTAGCGGGTCCGGCCGACCTCGACGCACGTCGTTTGCGGGCGGCGGTGGCCGCGGATTCCGTTCTCGCGGGGAGTCTCGCACAGCTGCGCTTTCGCAACTGGCGCAGAGGCCCCATCGCCGCCCCGGTCGCCCGCCCCGGCGATTGGCGTGGGGCTCGGGGCTCCTGATCACGGACGCGGACGCCGGATCGCCGGGGGTCTCCCGGGTCGCCCCCCCCCTTTTTTCTTCCCCGGGGGAGCGCGAGGCCATTCTAGCGCCGGAAGGGCTCCGGGGACAAGGTCTCCGAGAGGCTGCGGGCGAGAGCACTTGAGTTGGGGCCGCTCTCCGTGTTAAGACTCTGGGTGATGTTGTCTGCTTCCGCCGGACCCAAGCGAAATCGATCCGAGCCCGTCCACGACCGTTGCTGGGTCGTCGGCCGCTCGATTTCGCGGAGCGGCAGTGGCCGGGTTCTTCGTCTCGCCCGAATGCTTCTGCTGCTGGGAGCGATCTATCCGGCGGTCTGGGGAGTCGCGCCCGGGGCGGCGTCCGCCCAGGTCGTCGAGGAGAAGGCCACGCGCATTGTCCGCGTCTTCTTCCCCAACGTCGAGTTGCGCAACAAGATCCTGATTTCATTCGAGGGCGGGCTCGTGCGGACCGACGATGTCGAGGGTTACCACGTGTTGGAAGCCGGCCCCGAGGAGATCGAGAAGTTGCTCGCCGCCGGTCTCGAGGTTGTCGATTCCCCGGGCGATGCCCCTGTGATTCAGCGCCTTCCCGGCTTCCCCTGCTACCCCACCGTCGAGGAGACCTTTCTTGCGGCCCAGACCCTGGCCGCAAATTCGCCCGGCCTGGTGAGTTGGATCGATGTTGGCGATTCATGGGAGAAGTCCGTTGGCCTGGGGGGATACGATATGCAGGTCCTGATTCTCGCCAATGCTTCCACCCCGGGGCCGAAGCCCAAGCTGCTATTGACCTGTGCGATCCACGCCCGGGAATACACGACCTCGCCCCTCTGCCTGGCCTTCGCGGAAACCCTGGTCGACGGATACGATGTCGATGCGGATGCGACCTGGCTGCTCGACCATCACGAAATCCATCTCCTGCTCCAGGCGAATCCCGACGGCCGCAAACGGGCCGAGGCCGGATCCTTCTGGCGCAAGAATACGAATTGGGCTTATTGCTCTCCCACGAGCAGCAATCGGGGAGTCGATCTGAATCGCAATTTTCCCTTCAACTGGGGTTGCTGCGGCGGGGGGAGCAATAACCAATGCGCCGCGACCTATCGAGGTCCGACCCCGACTTCCGAGAGCGAGACCCAGGCGGTCGTCGACTATATGCGCGCGATCTTTCCCGATCAGCGCCCCTCGGATACGACGACCCCCGCGCCCGACGATGCCAGCGGCGTCTATATCGACATCCACTCCTACGGCGAACTCGTACTCTGGCCGTGGGGCTATACCGCGGCTCCGCCTCCCAACGGGACGGCTCTCCAGACTCTGGGAAGGAAACTCGCCCATTGGAATCACTATCTGCCCCAGCAGGCGATCGGGCTCTATCCCACGGATGGGACGACGGATGACTTCGGTTATGGGGATCTCGGTGTCGCCTCTTATACCTACGAGCTTGGAACGGATTTCTTTCAGGCGTGCAGCGTTTTCGAAAATACAATTCTACCCGACAACCTTCCCACCCTGGTCTATGCCGCCAAGGTGTCGAGGACTCCCTATCAAACCCCCGCTGGCCCCGATGTGACGGCCCTGGCCCTCGATAGCACGACGCTCGTAGCGGGCCAGGCGGCCCTGCTCACGGCGACTCTCGATGACACGCTCTACAGCCAGATCAACGGTACGGAAGCGACTCAGAACGTCGCCGAAGCCGAATACTATGTCGACGTGCCGCCCTGGAATTCCGGCACTCCCCTGGCCCTCTCCGCTGGCGACGGAGCCTTCGATGCGTCGATCGAAGGCGTGGAAGGCAGCTTGACGACTTCGGGCTGGACCATCGGTCGACATATTCTCTTCGTGCGGGGTCGTGACGCCGCTGGCAACTGGGGTGCGGTCAGCGCAATCTTCCTGGAAGTCGAGGCCCCGCCGGAAGTTCCCTCTCTCTCCTGGCTGGCCCGGGGGCTGATCGTCGGCCTGGTCCTGATGACGGCCTTGATGAGGCGCCCCCGTCGATACGCCGCCTGGGCGGGCAATTCGTTCGCGTCGTGATCGGGCGCGGTCGGCAGCCGCCCCCTATGCCTGGAGGATCCGAGGAGGCGGCCGATTGCATCGCGGCCCCGGGTGCCGCTCTATTTCCCTGCTCCAGCTTTCGTCCCGGGGCTCATTTTATTCGATAGGGCCGATGGGCTCGGTAGAGTTGCAGCCTGGTCGAGATCTGCTGGGCGAGGTCCGGATGCAGGCCCGGGGTCGATGCCTCCAGCGCCCGGCTCGCGATTTCGATGGCCAATTCGAAGCGTCCCAATTCCGCGTAGGCGGCCGCCTGGGCGTCCAGCGTTTGTGCCCCGGGCTGACCCTCCACCTCGGCCGCACGCTCCGCGTAGCCGAGGGCCGCGATTCCGTTCCGCAGCGTGGGCTCATCGGTGCTGGCCAGAATGAAGGCCAGCGAGAAGAGCAGACCGCTATCCCGAGGCGACAGGTCGAGAGCGGCCTCGAGGATCCCGGCGGCCGCCAGATCGTCTCCACCGGCGCGCAGGGCGCCCGAAAGATTCTGACTGGTGGCCGGCAGATTCGGATTCTGCTCCAGGGCCCTCCGATAGTGGGGGATGGCGGCGCCGAGGTCGCCCCGGATGGCGTGGGCGTCTCCGAGGCGGCTGAGAATTTTCGCCTCGAGGGGTTCGAGCGCCAGGGCGGATCGGTAGTGGGTGATGGCCCGGTCGATCTCTCCCCCTGCGAGTTCGCTGTCGCCCAGGCAGAGCCGGGAACGAGTCGAATCCGGCTGCAGGTCGATGGCCCGTCCCAGATGAAAAGCGGCGGTTTCAGTGTGGCCGCGCGAACCGAGCAGGCATCCGAGTTCCCGATGGGCCTCCGCGTAGGCGGGTTGTTGGCGAATCGCCGTCGCCAGGGCCTCGATCGCGGAGTCGAAGGCGCCGCTCCGGGCCAGGGCGAGTCCGAATTCGAGGCGTAACTCCGCCTGTTCCGGAAAGCGGCCGACGGCCTCGGCGAGGATCGCCTCGGCTTCGCTCTGGCGCTCATGGCGCCGCAACTCCCGGGCCAGGGCGAGCTGAATCTTGGGACTCTGGGGCTTGAGTTGAGCGGCATCCCGGTAGTATTCGAGCGCCAGCCGATGGCTCTCGATCTCGGAGATCGGGGCGCCCGAGTAGTGGTCGCCCAGGGCCTTGAATCCCTCGCCCGCATCCGCGCGATAAAAAGCCTCCGGATCATCGGGTGGGTTCGTCGCCAATGCGAAGGCGCTGAGAAAGGCGATCGAGGCATAGGAGCCCAGGTCGGTCAGACGTCGCTCCGAAAAGGCCGCCACGAGGCGATCCATTCCGGCGGAGGCGGCCACGATCAGGAAGGGGTAGACGGGCAGCCGATAGCGGGCATTGCAGAAGAAGAGGATGACGGTTCCCATATAGATCAGCGGGAAAGCCCCGGGCAGGAAGAAGCGCCTCCAATCCCTTCGCAGCAGGCTCCATCCCGCCAGCCCCAGGACGGCGATCCAGGGGAAGCCGACCTGGAAGAGTGCGGACATCCCCGACAGCTGGGAGGTGAATGCAATCGGCTGGTTGTTCGACCATTCGACGGGGCTCCAGAAGAGCCGAAATTTATGCAGCAATAATTTCAACCAGGCGACGGGCTCGGCCCGGATCCATTCCAGGCTGCGTGCGTACCAGTAGTCCGAGACCTCGGCGGCCTTGAGTTCGCGACCGAGTGCCATCTGGGGGATTCGATGGGCGTCGGCGAAACCTTCGCGGAGGGAGCGACGCCCGCCCGGCAATACGGCCGACACGCCATTGGATTCGGCGTTGTTCCCGATGAAGAAGTTTAGACCGCCGCTATAGCTGATGAGGATCGGCTCCCCCGCCACGCGGTAGTTCCGCAGGGTTACCGGAGCGATGGCCAGGGTGGCGGCGATGCAGACGATCGCGGCCGCGAGCCATTTCCGTGGATTCGGACTCTTTCCGGGCAGGGTCATGAAGACCCAGGCGAGGATCGCGGGCGCGAAGGCCAGGAAATTGGGTCGGGTGATGATGGCGAGTCCCCAGACGAGGCCCGCCAGGCCGAATCGATAGATGGAATCATGCCGACTGGCGGAATGGAGGAAGAGGGCCAGGGCGATGGCGAGCAGGCATTCCAATCCCACGGTGAGCAGTTCCGCGTCGAAATAGATCGCCGGCCAATAGCAAGCGGCGAGAATTCCCGCCAGCAGTCCGGCTCGGAAGCCGGCCAGGCTCGCGGTGAAGCGCGCGATCAGATAGCTGGTAGCCGCTCCCATGACCGAGCCGGCAACTTTGCCCCAGAGGACGCTGGGGCCCACGATGCGATAGAGATCTCCAAGCAGGTAGTAGTAGAGAGGAGCCCGGTAGTAGGGGGTAGCCTCCATGCCCCGGCCGGCCGCGATCTCCTGGGCCCATTGGTGGTGATCGAAGGCGTCGACCTTCGGAATTTCGAAGAGGGGGTTGTTGCGGGCCTGGCCCCAGAGATAGAGCAATCTGATCGCCAGGGCGGCGAGGCCGACCAGGCCGAGGATCAGCTGCTGTCTTCGATCGAGACGCGGCTCGGCGGCTTCCGCGAAGGCCGTAGGGGATGGGCTCCGTTCACCCGCAACTATGCTCATTCGCCTTCACTCCGCTTTCCGGCCGGATCGTCGGGGCTATTCAAGTCGGACGGCTTCTCCCGGGCCGGCTAGGGTAGTCGGAATCCGAAGTCCGTCCCAGCAGGTGGCGAAAGGCCCCGCCGTCAATGCGCCCGCTCTTCGGGGGCGAAGAGTTCCCCCAGGCGCCGAGCGATCTCGAGGCGGGCGGCCCGGGTGGCCTCGGCATCGTAGACGGATCCAGCCGCGCGATTCGCCGCATTGGGTCGGGCATGATCGAAGGTATGGGTGGCCGATGCGAAGATGACGACGCTCAGGAATTCCGAGTTCTCCTCGTTTCGAGCCCGGGCGTCGATGCATGTCTGCTCGTCGATATAGCGATCATTCTCGGCGAGAAAGGCGATGGTGGGAATCGGAACATTCCAATTTTCGAGGCAGGGACCGTAGAAGAGGAAGGTGGCTCTGACTCCCTCGAGCCCCCGCTGCGGCCATTCGGCCAGATTCAGGGGATTCTGCTCGCGCCCCGCCAATCCCAGCAGCTCCCAGATTGTCCACGCGCCGTGGGAAAAGCCCGAGAGGGCCAGCTTCTGTGAATCGATGTAGTCCAACTCGCGCACGTACTCCAGGCTCGCCAGCACGTCGGAGGCGCGTTCTCGACCCGTCAGGATTCGCAGGTCGCAGACCTGCTGCCAATCGAGGCCGCGCGGGGTGATGCTATCGACGGCGAATACCGCGATTCCGAGTGCGTTGTAGAAATTCGCCCAATCCTCTTCGTGACTGAGCGTTGACCCGCTGCAGCCGTGAAAGAGGAGCACGGCGGGGAAGGGCCCCTCTCCCCGAGGCCGGTAGATGCGGTCGTAGGGGCGCAGGGTCGCCCCGATCTCCTCCAGGGTCGTAAGCTGCGCCCGGGCGTCGGCCCGCGCATTTTCGAGCAGAAGTTCCGTCGTTCCAGCAGCGGCGGCGTGCTCCAGGGTCTGCGGGGCGGGGAGGTCCGGGACCGCCCCGCCGCAGCCGAAGAGAAGGGAAAGGAGCAAGAGGCATGCTCCGACGGAAGCGATTCGAGAGCGGTCCGAGGCTTCGGGGGTGGAGATCATCTCCTCATCCATCTTCGGGTCGGCTGAGAAGTGTCGGAGGGGTTGCGAGTGCGCGAGTGGCCATAAGGGGCTTCCCCCAATCGCATGCCCGGAGAAATCCGTCGGTTTCGGCTGCAAATCGCGGCTCAGCGTTTGTCATCCAGGAATTGGATCACGACCTGATTGAATTGCTCGGCTGATTCGAGCATGACGAGATGAGCGCCATAGTTCAGGGTGACCCGATGCGAGTTGGGGATCAATTCGCTCAATTCGGCATGAAATCGGGGCGGCGTCAGGATGTCGTTCCGCCCGCCGAGAAGCAGGGTGGGATGGGGCAGGCTGCCCAGACGGCTGCGCGTGTCGTGTTCCGAGCAGGCGCGGCATTGTCGGATGAAGAGATCCGTCGAAAAGGGGGCGTCTTGCTCGCGATAGAAGTCGATCATCGATTGGATCAGGTCGCTCTGCTCCATGGTTTCGTCTTGAAGTGTCCACAGCAGCCGCGTGTAGACGAGGGCTTCCGCGGACAATCCCTTCTGAACCAGTTCCGACCAATGCCGCAGGAGCATGCGTCGCTTCTCGTCGGGGCAGGCATAGGTGCCGAC
>PVBE011646073.1_pt1 | contig 12719 bp, 24 predicted proteins | sample 1631181 | NCBI WGS metagenome assembly PVBE01 (sample SAMN08397723, study PRJNA350692) | Marine metagenome, whole genome shotgun sequencing project. | isolation source: water | place: Pacific Ocean | collected 2012-04
CATCGCTGCAGCCATAGATAAAACCACAGGCCAAGACTTGGGAATAACAGTAAAAGAAAATATCATGAGTGGTAGTCAAGATATAGTTTTATGTGTAGAGTTACACGATAAATCTGATGATACTGTGCAAATGAGATTATATGTAACTGCTTATCAGAAGCAAGGTAGGGAGTGGTTGTAATGGGTTATCGTAGTTATGGTTTCTTTGCTTTTCCTAAGAAATATCTTCCTGAATTGGAACGAAGGTTTCAGGAGTCAGACATCAATTGGATACTTGATGAGAATAATAATATAAATATGGGTAATTTTGAGGACGTGGAAACCTTCGATGACCCTAATGGTTACGGCGAAATGCTAAAAATAAGGTTTTCTGATTGGAAGTGGTGGAGTGGTGCAGATGCCGCCGGAGTAATAGAAAGTTTTTTGTATGAGATGGACCATGCTTGGCCGTATGATTCGCCTGAACAAGCCCGGGAAGAAACCTTTAAAGAACTACAGATTATCTATCCTCTTAGATTTATTAACTATTCTGATCTCTCACTTGATAATGTCATGCAAGTTAATACCTATGAAGAGCCTTATGCTTTTGTGAGAATTGGTGATGATTTTGGGGACACAGAAGTAGCAAGTAATATGTATAATATATATGCCAAAACCTATATTGACAACCACCCGTTTACTGACAATCCACCCGTTACAACTATTATTATAGATGTAGCCAGCAAGGAAGAATCATTGGTCAAAAAGATCTGTCACAACTTTTTATCAGAGTTCGGAAAAAAGATAGAAGGACTAACACCCTCCCACACTGATTTCTATGATAAGATAGATGGAATTATTAGAAGTTATAATCCTTATGTTAAAACCGGAGAACCTCCGAAACCCAAGATTTATAATAAGGCTATGTATTTTGGTTGGCATACAAGTTATTTTGCTAACCCTGAAAGTGCTAAAGCACTGGATTTGCTGGTGGGTAATATGCAGAAATGGGCGAGCAAAATGACGAACCCTCGTGACTCAGATGCAGCAATACTGTTATCGGCATTTACTTTCTTGGAAGACCCCAACTATGAACCTATATACCATGGAAGAGATGACCTTGATTTTGAAATGTCACCTTACTATGATCTGGATATTTTTCTAAGTAATGATTACGAAAGTGAGATATAAGATATAAATAAGTAGAGCAGGAAGTTATCCCATGGGTCTAAAAGAATACGATGAACGAATGTCTATTTGTCGTGAATGTCCAGAATTAAAACGCAAGTTGCTGGGAAGTTTCTGTAATATATGTGGTTGTAATATGAAGTTGAAAACCCAAGTTAAATCTGCTAAGTGCCCTTTAGGTAAATGGTAAATATAAATAACAGGTCACACCATATCTTGTTATGGTAACATATGCTATCAATTATTTTACCAAATATTATCAATGGAAGGGAGCACACAAAACCGAATTAAAGAATCTTAATAACATGAATTATTGGAGATCACTCAAAAATGAAGAGGAAAGAAATCTACCCTCTCACCCTAATCGTTCACCTAACCATATACCCACCCGTATTCTAAACATCAGAGAGGATTTAATATTAACTCACCTAACATATTTATTTGGAGAAGAGGAATGGAAAAAGAATCGCTATAGTAATGATCTGAATTGCAGATCTTGTGGCGTTAATATGCAAGACCTTAGTGACTATCTTTCTCAAATAATTAAGACCTTCGATACTTTATTTAATTGGCGTAATGATAAGGAAAAAGATTTTCAACCTGCTCTCAACAAAGCCTTAGACCTTTGGGACCAAGATTATCCTGAATTAGTTAAAGAAAAGGCTCGCCTGAATCTTCCTCGGTATGGAAGTAGAACTCTATTAACTCATAAATATGGTTGGTGTCCTGTGTGCTGGGAAGATATTATTATGCCTCAATTGGGTTGGGACGACCGTCTGGAATAGTATAAGTAAGTGATAGCCGGAAGATACACCATGGACGATTTCGTGATCGAGGTGCATCAAGTCCCCGAGGGTAAGGCCCTGACTGGATTTGAGGTCTATGAACCCGGGGTTGAGACCCGTGTAGTTCAAATTAGAAAACGTTGGGAACCAACTTATGCTTATTGTCCTGAATGCACTAATACTACTGAATACGATGGTCGTTGGAAGGAACACCGACAGCGACGAATGGGTCCTGATGATTATAGACAACGATTTAAACAAAAAGAATGTGCTGACAGCCCTACTGGTTGGACTAACCAATGTCTTAATTGTGGTTTTGAACTTAAAGATACTGAAACCGAGGAAGTTAAGAAAGAGGAAGACCGGGGCGAAGATGCTGAAATAGAATGGATGAACACAGGATATATGTATGAAGGTGGCTGGTGGCTGGGCATAGATAAAATTAAAGAAATGCTAAAAACAGGCAACAGCAGCGTGGTAGAAATAAACTTTGCATTCGTTATTGAAGGACAAACCAGACTATTGCCCTATGATAAATTAAGAGAGGTGGTGAAAACTAAAACTATCTTAAATCGTGAGGGTAGTAATGATCTGGGATTCCCTATACATATATTTAGAACATTATAAATAGTTGATAGAAGAACTTAAGGTAATGGGAATTATACGCCGTGTGCTGAGAAAAATATGTAAGTTCATGGTATTTCCCGAAGCAACTATCTGTGGTTTAGGTTTAGGGTGTGAAGAAGAATGACAAACTGGATTCAAGTAGGTGGACCTTGCCGTCGTCAGTGCGATGTAGATAAAGATACTTTAGTGTGTCAAAGTTGTGGCATGTATTATGGTAAAGTTGGTGAATAATAATGTGGCAACCATATCGTGTCTTGCTAATGGGAGTTCCCACTCTTGGTAAAGTTGGTGGCCGTAGCCAAGCAGGTGCTGTTTATGATTGGATATCATCTCGTGATGTGCACCAAGTCTTTTACTCCGGTTTCGGAGATACATTTGACAGATTTATGGCTCAAGTAATAGATATAAGAGAAGATATTCTTAATCAACCCACTGGACCCGGAATGTTAAGTGCATTGTTTGGAAACACATGGCCTCGGTTTTATAATACTGTATCTAAAGGAAAAACAATGAATATAATTAACTACCAAGAGAAACCGTTGCCCTTGTTTCCGATCGAAGTAGAGGCAGTCATTGTATTAACCAATCCACAGTATCGTCGTCAAATTAAAAGCAACCCTAATAAATTAAGTTGGAAGGCATGGTATGACGCTCGTAACATTCCTGTAATGTTTATGAGAGAAGATGGTATCTTTGATACAACATAATAATATAAATAGTAGGCGCATAGCACTTTATATATGGTTGTGCTACCAAGTCCCTATGCTTATGCGTGGTTTGAAGCACCTGCAAAGCAATTTAACTTAGAAGTTAAAGTTGGGTGCAAAGACCCGAACAGTGTAGACTATTGTGAAGATTGTCAAGCAGAGGACAATTCTCGTTGTGGTCCGTGTAATGCAGGCTGGACTAAAACTAATGATCCAAATGCCAAATGCTGGGCTGTCGGTAGTATAACTGTAGATTGTGCCAACAATAAAATATTTTATCATCCAATGGGCTGTGTAGATGCATCTACCACCTCAACATACACTGGCTCAGGAAATGATTGCACTTGTGGAGGTATAGATAATGTATCTGGTTGTGGTCAACAAATATCGAGCCAAAGCAGAAAGTGGAATCTTGCCAATAAATCTGTTACTTCTTCCAGACCAACCGTTACCTATAAACCTTCACTGGGAAAACCGGGGTATGTAAAGTCATATGCTGGAAATTATTCTTATAACAGAAAGTTGTGGGCAGTTACCGACGATGGTAAACCTGTGTTTTACAAGGGCAGTGGTTCTTGGACTACGGCAACACAGGAGTCTGGTGGACTCATTAAAGAAAAGATATTTGATATAATTAAATCTAATTGTGGTGGCACTGCCAACCGAGTTGTCTTAACGGAAGAAGATCGGCAAACTATTCCTCCCTTGTTGGGAGTTAGTTCCACAGTGGATGGTCCATCTGTAACTTCTACGGCAACTACTCCCGATTCGGGATTGTCAAATACATCTATTTCAGTAGATAGTAGTGTAGACGATCCAGTTACGTCGGACACCATTCCTGTTGATGACGGTGATAATGGCGATGATGGTAATGATGAAGATACGGGAAACTCTTTCAGTAATTTAGTATGGCCCATAGCAGGAGTAATAGGTTTATTAGGATTTATGAAACTAAGAGGTGGTAAGTAATGAATAGATCTGGTTTAATGTTGGCCGTAGGAACTATGGAAGACATCTGGCACGAACAAGGCGAAGAAATTGTGCAGTGGATTATTGATAACACTGATTTTCACCAAAATGAGTTAATACAACCATATATGATTAACGATGACCCTGCAGATATTGACTGGGACGAAATCTTTTATCAATTTTTAGAAAGGTTTATGCAAGATGCCCATACCACTAACGGCGAATGGATACAATGTAGTAGAGTTATTTATGGAGAAACGGATTTCATAGTAGATACTGAACACTTAGGTGGATATAATCGCACCTTCCCTGCAGATTTAGAAGATGCTTTCAAAGTAGGTAGTGGAGTAGGTGACAGTGAAATGACTTCATGGAGTTGGAATGATGATGCATATTTGGGAGATGTGTTTGGTTTCACTCAAACCGCTGGTGGCACAGATAAAGTTGTAATTAATGCTACTGTGGATATTGAAAAAGTGGATTGGGCTACCACAATTGCTACCAACATGTCAACGTATTGGCAAGAATATGAATTAGTGATCCCACACAACACTCCAGTTTATGATATAGATATATTAAGAAATGGCCAACCCATGGTAACCATGGAAGAAAGTAAGGCTGCAGAAGCGGATGCATCAAATAACTTTATTTTTGACGATGTTACTCAGAAATATGGAATAATTTCTAATAAAATGTTGATTGGAGGAATAGCCGTGATTGCAGGAGTGGCGAAACTGGCACAAGTAGTGATAGATACTATTATTTCTGCTCAAAAGATAGATTACAAGGAACTAAAGAAAGATACCAAATACATTTATGGAGATATGAGAAAATGACTGATAGAAATGAAAGAATAGAAAGAGCCAAGGAATTGGGTAAACAATGGAACAAAGATGTAGATAAAGATACTTTAGATGCGGCTAAGAAAGGTGCTAAGTCTGATTATGTTGGACAGTGGAAGCGCACTCCGAACCTACCTAAATATCCTCCTGCTGGACAATCATGGTGTGGGTTACAATCTTTTTATGATACTTTACAAAAGCAAGATCAAAAGCGTAAGAGTAAGTGGAAGCGTTTAGGGACTGCTATTAAACCTCCACAACAGTTCGTCGTCACCGATGGGACTGGCATTGGAAATCGGGAGTTCGTCACGGGACCTCGTGGAACAGATGTAGCCTATACACAATACCAACGTAAATGTAATAGTTGTGGACAAACATGGGTAGCATCGCAGAAAGACGTAGATAATAGCAACAAAGCCAAAGAACGTTGCTGGAAGTGTGGGGTCGTGGGTCAATATAAAGAAACAAAAGCCAATATTGCTTACAGAGAAATTAAGTTCCCTGTGACAACGCCGGGGTGTGGAGACACTTTAGCATATGTATCTTTAACTGGTGAACCTGCTAAGAAATTAGAATCAGTGTTGCGTCCGGGATCTGTAATAGAGATACAAGGGTGGATTAAACCCAATAAAGAATGGAAATATAAAAATACTAAGAAGTTCTTAGTAGATGCATTATTGATTACATTGGGAAGCACACAACACGGTGGTTATGTTAAACTTATCAAGAGATGATGACAATGACAGGTGTAATTAACTATCTTAGGGAAGGCGGTGGCAAGACCCAAGGTATTTATGTTTGCACAGATTGGTATGATAATGAATTATCTTATTATTTAGGCTCGTGGCCTGCAGATAAAGATAGAATGGAGTCGAGTTTCGTAGAGGAAATTGGAGAATGGTTAGAGAATAGTTCCACATATGATGGAGGCGAGATAAGTATATCTTGGATCGATTCCAAAGGTGATGATTTTATGGAAGATTGGGCTGCTGAGGAGGTGGAAGACCCTGACAAAGTTTTGAACCGAATCATAGAAATAGTAAGGAGTGTCAGCGACCCTGAAAATAAACCTTTGAAGAGGATAAAAGAAAAGGAAGCCAAACTCCGAGACGTGTCAAAGGAGAGTAACATAACTACTGATACTCTGTGCTTGTTTGCTATCAGGGCTTGGTATACCTATGATGGAGTATCAGAAAAACAATGGGATTTACAATATTTATTAGAGGTATAATTATGTCAGAAGTCATTAACTGGTTGCGAGACGATAGCGTGGTTTCACGCCGAGGCCCTAATGCAATTGTGGTGATGGCAGATTTTTATGATTATGAAATGACTATGCAAATCTTTCAACTACCTGAAGATAAGGATACTGCCATAAATCAGATGTATGAGATTTTAGGTGGATTGGTAGATCCGGGTGCGGAAGATAATTCCGTTGAGATTGTCTGTCAGGAAACGACCAAGACTTGGGATATAGCGATGATTGAAAACCAAGGAAAAGAGAAGGTAGTCAATGAATTAATGGGCTTACTAAAGAAAAATTGGGATTCGGTGTGGAAAGTATCGGGTTGGCAATCAGGTAACGAAAGTTGGGAAGTAAAATGGGAGAGGGTAAACTTTGTCTGAAGTCATTAACTGGTTTAATCGTGATACTAATAGGTATGCTATCTTTTTGGCTTCTATGTTTGATGATGATATGAATACTTGGGCTGGTCAACAGACTTTGGAAGAGTTTTTAGATACGGTGGCTGATAGTTGGGAACTACATTTTGAAAAAGATAATATGCCGGTAAATGGTGGACATTATGTTTACTTTCAAGAAATTGGCAAACCAACTGGCAAGAAGGAGTTGCCCTTCCACGACGTAAACGCTATCCAACATATGTTTATAGAAGAGTGGGACGGAGACGACTCGGAAGCATTTCTTTCTGATTTTCAAGATATAATTAGTGAACATTGGCATAAGAATTGGGTGTGTGGATTTGGGCATCAGACTTCAGATGCATATTTTGAAGTTAATTGGAGGCGATATAATGTCTAATACAATTAACTGGTTTCAAAGCAATCGTTTTTACTCTTTGCTAACTCAATCATCACTGAAAAAGAAAGAACAAGATTATTACGCAGGCAAATTAACTCCCGAGGAAGAAGCCGAGATGATTGCCTTCCTTGAGTTATATGTAGATAATGAACATTCACCGGAGGAATTAGAATGATTATAAATTGGATCGATAGTAATAAATTATTTGACTTGTTAAATACAACTATGCCCGAAGGCTATGGGGCTACAGGAGAGTTACGAAGGATAATGCAGGAAACAGGCATGAACCAAGAGGATGCTCAAAGAATTATGGATACTCTGGCAGAAATGGAAAAGTGATAATATGGATATTGGGGCACATGAGGTTAATGAAGTAGTTTTAAAAATGATGTATTACAATTGTATAAATTGGGATTCTGATAAATTAAAAGCCCAACTTGGCATGAAATCTAAATATGATCCAGAATGGCTTGCACTATTTCCGGCAGCGTGATAAGATGATCCTAAAACATAACTGGATTCCTGCTATTAACTATGTGTATTGGCCAATTCTTAACTGTTATCAATGCGATGCAGTAGGGAAAACATATCAGGAACTGAAGATGATACATAATACAGGTTTGTGCGAAGAATGCTATGATGTAGAATCATCATACGAAGAACGTCAGCGAGAAGAATGGGAAGATGAGTTACGGCGAGAACGGTATGAGAAACACCGTGATTAAATATAAATAAGTCGTGACATACACCAACGTCATGTCTGGCTGGGAAACCTATGACCCCAATCCACCCGATGGAAAGTTTCCATGGGTTGAGGGAATTATTAGTTTAGCATTCATAGTAGCCTTAGTTGCTTTTCTGTGCATGAGTTAAGTATATAAGGGTGCTAACAGGGATTAGAACCCATGAGCGATAGTAGAGATCGGCAACAAATGGCCATTACCCTCTTGCGACAAGGCAAGGTAATGCGAGTAAAAGAGGATTATTTCCGAGTGACAGGTAATTCAGGTAAAGACTGGAATATTGCTGTCTGGGACGATAACAACATTAGATGTAGTTGTCCCGTCAATAAAATAAAGAAACAAGAATGCCACCATGTCAAGGCTGTGCAGATGTATTTGACTTCTGTTAGAACTGGCTGGAGAATGTGGTAAATCCACGTTTTGACCAGTGCCTTTATATAGGGGAAGTAGGTGGGAGTAATATGTCTCGGCTATTATACCGTATTGAAAAGGACGGCTGCAAGGAAGATTGCCTTTGTGGTGATTGTGGTTATGTCTTTGAAGAGTATGATGTCGCTTAACGGTGGCTTTATATAGGGGAAGTCGCTGGGACTAATACAGGAAGTGAAAAAATGGGAAGAAAACACGCATGGGTAGAACGCCGAAGGGTGAACGCCTTAGATTTAATGGAAGATAGAGCCTACTTGACCACCGAGTTGGCAGAAATACTGAATAAAGACCATGTGCACGAAGTCCGTCCACGACAGATATTTTGTGTGCTTAAGGCCGACAAGCGATTCCGCAAGATTCGCAAGGTCAAGGTTGATAGCGTGGCTCGCACTAAGAGTCATGAAGTATGGTTGTTTGGTCGTGCAGACCGAGATTATGAAGATCGACATCCACACCGAGCAAAGCGTGGTGATGCATGATGGGTGATTCAATTATTGATAAAATCCGTAAAGCCGCAGAAGCAAGGGATAAAGCAATCAAGCAAGATGCAAAGAAAGGTATGTGCGCCCCATGTAGCGAACCTTTGGACTCATGTATGTGTGATGCTTACATGGCTATGGCAGGTGAATAATAATGTGTGATATTTGTAATTCTAAAGAATCTGTTTGCCGAGTCACTCGTGGTGCTCAATTCAGTAATGTTAAAGCATATTGTTTAGAGTGTCTGCTTGATACCTATCCAAAATCCGGGGAAGTGTTAGCATGAAAGAAGGAGATACTATTTCTAAAACCAAGATGATTAAGTTCTTGACTGGGAAAACACAAACCATGTGGAATCGAGAAGAGAAATGTTTCAAACCTATTGCTTTGACTACAAGATATGATGGTGGTGAGGCTCGTATAACTATGCTCAAAACTGCAGATCCATATCAAGTGATTAGGGCTATTACTGATACTCAAGAAATAAAACTAATATATAATGTCAAGAAGAATGAAGTAACACAGGGCAGCATCCTCCCCGTGGGCTGGAGAGATAATCTAAACTGAAGTAGGTTATATACCAACCGAAAAGTATATAAGGGTGAAACGCAGAAAGATAAAGGTGAACAGTATGTGGGATAGTAATTGTAATGAATGTGGTGCTGATAAAGACAGCATTAGAGAAAACGATAGCGGAGAATATGAATGCCCTGACTGTGGTCTAATCCTTGGTTTGGCAATTGACATGGGTAAGGACTACAGGGTCTTTGCTGATGGTGCAGGTGCTAACAATGAAAGACACGGTATGGCAGCAACATGGCTTTTGCACGATAAGGGTCTAACAACAGATATTTGTCGTATGAATAAAGATGCTTCTGGTGCACCTATTAAGGGTGAGTTCCGTAAGCGATTGGGCAGATTGCGCCGACAACAGCAACGCACTCGTATTCGCAACAGCACAGAACGCAATTTGGTGCAAGCCTTGTATGAATTACAGCGTTTAGCCAGCCAGATGGGTCTTAATGATACTATTCGTGAGCAGGCTGCATATATTTATCGTAAGGCTGCTGAAGCCAAGTTAGTTCAGGGTCGCAGTATTGAAGGTGTGGTCGCAGCCAGCATTCACGCTGCTTGCCGACTTAATGGTATTCACCGCACTCTTGATGAGATCGGAAGACACAGCCGTATTGGTCGTAAAGAGATTGGACGCACTTACCGCAAGGTTAAGCAACAACTACAATTGCGTATCGCACCCAGTAGTGCTCAAGGTTTCGTGCCAGCATTCTGTAATAAACTCCAAGTGCCTACTGCTATTGAATCCGAAGCCTTGCGAATCTTAGGAGAACCCAAGGTTAAGAAGATTGCTACTGGCCGAAGTCCAACAGGTATCGCTGCCGCCGTAGTATATTTGAGTTGCATGAAGAATCCAGAGAGTTATCGCACTCAGCGTGATGTGGCTGCTGCCGCAGGAGTGACTGAAGTTACTATTCGTAATCGCTATAATGATATTTGTGATGCTCTCGGTATTGACAGAAACAATCTGGGACAGTAACTACAAATAGGTGATGACCAGATTCCCCAACCATGTGGGAATGGATCTCGGCAGGATTATTGATAGTGTTATTGTGGTTAGCCACACGCTACATGAATATCAGTAATATGGAACCTGTGATTGAAAGGATAGAAGTCCCTGTGCAGGACAATACTCAATTATTGATACTAACTGAACAGTTAGGGTCGTCTCAACAGCAAGTCAAGTTTTTAGATGCTACTATTGCTACTTTAAGTCATCAAGTAGCCAATTTGGAAACAGATTTAGAAAACACTCAAGCCGAGGCCAAGAAACAGAAAGGTCGTGCTGCTTCAGCACATACTTCTAAAGGACAGATATTAGAAAAGTGGGCACCATTTGTAGACCACCCTGAAATCGATCCAGAGTGGGAAGCAGAAAACTGGTCATTCATGGGAAACCCAATTGATTATATTGTCTGGGATTACCGTAAGGATAAAAATCTAAACTTAGAAGAGGGCATGATATACATAATGGATGTCAAATCTGCTAAAGCACAATTATCTACTAAACAACGTCGTATTAGAGATTTAGTAAAAGCAGGAAGAGTAGAGTGGCGAGAAATAAGATTAGACTAAAATACATATAGTTGATGACAAGAATACAAGATATGGGAATACCCAATGTTGGTAAACTTCCACAGATGGCTATGGATGTAGCAATTAGTGTAGCCGCAGATGTATTACACTTATGGCCATCATTAGATGGCTATGATGCTATGACAGGAGTTGCAGATATTGTTGCTGATGCAGATATTATGGTCATGGTGCCAGAATATAGTAAAACTAATCCTTTCGGTGCGGTGGATAAAGATGATAAACCCTCTGAGGAAACTGAAGAAAGGTTTAGAAAAAGTGGTTGGAAACCTGTAGAACAAACTTATTGGGCTGTAAAAATTGGAAAATCTGGATTTTATCCGACGGCTCTGCCTGATGATGTCAAAGATAAAATATGGAACGAGATGGATATTGGGTATGGTTCACCTTCTCATGAGAAGAATGCACCTTGGACTCGTTATTATGAACAAAATCAATTAGAATGGAATGAAGTAGCGAGTATGGCTATGTATCCTTTTAAGCCCCGGGAATTGATGACTGGACCTGTTCATTATGGAGAGAAATATGATAATCTCCAGAAAGCGTTAAGGAATGCATATAATTTAAATCTGTATCATGTGGTCATGAGTTATCCACATTGGATACTATCGGGTTTGAACGAGCCAACAGAAAAAGGTTTCGTAGCCGTCTGGCCCTTTAGTAAACAAGGTAGAATGAACAATGATATGGCTTTCTTATCTTTAGAAAATGGAAACATGAAAATGCTGTTTGGAGAAAATGCTTACGCTGCATGGATAGAAGAACGAGATCAAATGATTGGGAACTATGAAAGTATTAATGTTCAAACTATCTTTTAGAATCCGTAATTAAGAATGTCTCCACGGCTAAGCAAGTCTTTAATTATATTTACTTGCTCGGCTAAGCGACGTTCAAAGTTGGTTTGATCTACATCGACGACAGTATCTTCTCGCCATTGATGTCCTGCTAATTCCACCCAGACCTCACCCACATACCATTCACACTGATAGTCTGGCTCAATAACTATTGACCAGATGTTTGGGGTTTCAGTCATGAATTACAATTCTTTTTGTGACTATATTAATCTTGTGGCAAATGTCTTCAATACCTATACTAAACTACAAATAGTCAAAAAAACAATGATAAAGAATGGATGGCATCCATCTATAAATATAAATAACTGACCCTACTAATATTGATTATGGGTTGTCCTAAATGTGGTAAGGCTGATGCAGAGGCTGTGATGCGAAATCAAGCCTTAATTAAACAGTTGGCCCAACAGGGTATAGAATCCTTTATGAGTAATGTTAGTTGGAATAGCGATCGCGATGGTATTGATTTGGAATCATTTACAGAATTAAAAGAACTCATGGAGAATATGGATCTAATCGCTAAAGGTGAAATCTGTCGATGTCTTGCACCACAATCAATTAACTATGAGGTAGTTTCATGACATGGGAAAACATTGATGGTATCTTTTTGCCTAATCATAGATGTAGTTGTGGTAGTCTAAATGTAAAGGCTGCTGCTTATCGCACCGAAAGATTGGCCCGCATGATATATAATGATTCCATCAGTCATATCGAAAGAGAAGATTTCAAACAGGATTTGCTGGGTATGATGTCAGATATGAATAAGATACTGAATGGTGAATGGGAACAATGTTCCTGCAATTTCGGCCTCTTAGCCATCAACCAAACAGGTTTTGCTAAAAGTATATAAGGGTAATCTCTATCACTCTTTAATACAGGTGAACCAACATGGTTAAGATTGAGATAAATTGTA
>PVBE012279954.1_pt1 | contig 12719 bp, 12 predicted proteins | sample 1631181 | NCBI WGS metagenome assembly PVBE01 (sample SAMN08397723, study PRJNA350692) | Marine metagenome, whole genome shotgun sequencing project. | isolation source: water | place: Pacific Ocean | collected 2012-04
CCGACCAGATTTTTCCCCATGGCCTTGAGCACTAAAGGCGGCACATCACTGGGCCCTGGGCCCATGAGGGTTCGTTGGGGAGGGGTAAAGACCTGCGTTGTCATCGCTAATTTCCTTACTAGTCTCGACGAATAATTTGCCCCGGTCCGGCGCCATTGTGACGGTCATCCTCCACAACGATTTGACCATTCACAATCACCCACCGGAATCCCGTGCTGTAGGCGTGAGGGTTTTTGAAGGTGGCATGATCCGTGATTTTAGCGGGATCGAAAACCACAACATCCCCAGCAAAGCCCGACTGAAGTCTCCCTCGGCCTTTCAATTGAAAGGTGCGCGCCGGCAAATCGGTGAGTTTGCGAATACCCTCACCCAGCGGCAATTGTTTTTGTTCACGCACATAATGACCAAGAATCCGAACAGCATTTCCGTAGCCTCGTGGATGCGGCACTCCCTGATTAAAAGCACGCACGCTGCTATCGCTGGCGAACATCGTTTGCGGATGTTTTAAAAATGCCCGCGCATCGGCCTCGGACATCCCGTGGAATACAGCACTCGCACCGCCGTTCAACTCGACCTCCATGATCAAGGCGATCTGATGATCCAGAGTCGCGGCCCCATAACGCAGTTGCGCAGCTTGCGGGACATTCAAGCCGTTGTAACGAGGGTCTTTTTTGTGCCAAGCGATGACGGCGTACGAGTAATCGTCGCGTTGCCGAGCCTTTAGCCGGGTTTTCATCCACGTGGCTGTTTTCGCATATTGCTCTCGATCCTTGATGTGTTGGGCATAGGCAGCTCGACCGCCGGCCAACAACTCATCGGGAAGCAGTTGCTTGAGGCTCGTGCTCGAAGCCGTGTAGGCGTACTGATCGTGTGTCAGCCGGACACCTTCTTTACGAGCGGCATCGAGCTTGCTCAGGAGCTCATGATGCCGCCCCCACATGGGGCGTCCGGCAAGTTTGAGATGGGAAATATGAACGGGCAACTTAGACTCTCGCCCGATTCGGCAAACTTCATCCACTGCCTTAAAGATGTTAGTTCCTTCGCTTCGCATGTGGCTGACGTAGATTCCGTCATGGGCCGATACTGTTTGTGCCAAAGCAATCAACTCATCGGTCTTGGCGAACGTGCCGGGCAGATAAATTAATCCGGTGGACATTCCCAGTGCGCCGTCGTTCATAGCCTTGGCAATGTGTTGTCGCATTTGTTTCAGTTCATCCGCGGCGGGTGGTCGGCGCAAGGAGCCGCCCATGACTTGATTGCGCACCGTGCCGTGGCCAATCAATGACGCGATGTTCGGCGAAAACCCAATCTGGCTCATGCGCTCGAAGAACTGGCCGATGTCCAGCTTGGATGAACCGCAGTTTCCTAGCACAAGTGTGGTTACGCCCATGCGGAGAAAATTCTCTGCCTTGGCGTGATAAACGATGTTTTCGGCGTGAGTGTGGACATCGATGAACCCAGGTGCTACCACCATCCCTGTGGCATCCAGTGTTTGACGACCGCGCACGGGGTTACGGTCGACCGCTACGATTTTTCCCTGATGAATTGAGACATGGGCTTGGACGGGCGGCCGGCCGGTGCCGTCATAGACTAACCCATTCCGCAGCACCAAGTCCACCGCCGCATCCAGCGGCAGGCTGAAGACGCAAAAAAACAGCGCCGCACGAAAGACGCGCATGCGATTAACTTTCTCCAATCTGCGAAGCGTACCCCGCGGCATCCAATATGCCGGAGAGATCAAGATCGCTGGAAAATTTTAATTTAAAGAACCATCCGTTGTCATACGGGCTCTCATTGACCTGCTCGGGAGCATCTTCAAGCGCGCTGTTAATTTCGGTGATTTCACCGGCAATCGGCGCGTACAAATCACTGGCGGTCTTGACTGACTCCACCACTCCGCATCCTTCGCCAGCGGCCAACGTGCGCCCGACTTCCGGCAACTCGACATACACGATATCCGTCAACTCCGCCTGTGCGTGGTCGGTAATCCCAATCACGGCGGTGTCGCCTTCAATGCGAATCCATTCGTGCGAAGCGGTGTATTTGAGATGATCAGGAATGTTGCTCATGATTTTTGGTATAAGGGTTTTTTACGAAGCTCAGCCGGAAAGCGGCGTCCACGAATTTCGATTTCGATTTCGGCGCCAACCTTTGCGTAGGGTTGATTTATGTACGCCATGCCAATGCCGGTCTGGAGGGAGGGGCTTTGGGTGCCGCTGGTCACAGTCCCGACCTTTTCTTCGCCGATCCATATAGAATATCCCTCGCGAGGCGGCGGCGATTTGGCGGTCATGGTAAAGGCCATATTGCGGCGGGTTGTTCCCTCGTTTTTCTGATACCCCAACTCCCCGCGTCCACGGAATGATTTCCCCATGTCGACGAAATAACCCAAGCCAGCTTCCAGTGGTGAAACCTCCTCGCTCAATTCATGGCCGTACAACGGATAGCCCATTTCCATGCGCAAGGTATCCCGGGCGCCGAGCCCCGCGGGCTTGATGCCGTGATCCTGACCCAGCTCCATGAGCCTTTCCCAGAGTGCTGTGATGACTTCATTCGGCGCGATCAGCTCAAAGCCATCTTCGCCAGTGTAACCGGTGCGCGAAACGTACACGTCTTTGCCCTCAAAGATAAACACATCAATCTGGTTTTTCTCGAGCGTCGTAGGGCGCTCCTCGGTAATGAGACCAGGCATAGTAAATAATTTACTAACAAAACTATTCACGTGCGGCCCCTGCACTGCTACTGCCGAAAGATTATCTGACTTGTCCACTACATTAACCGTGCGCGTGGATTCGAATTCCTTCACCAGACGCTGCAACTCCGCCAAGTCTTGTGCGATGCGCGAGGCATTAACCACCAGCAGGTAGACGTCCTTGGCAATTCGGTAAACATAGAGATCATCTAACACCCCGCCGCGATCATTGCACATGAGCGTGTATTGGGCGTCCCCCACCGCAAGATTGGAAGCCGTGTTTGTTAGTGTCAAATCCAGGAATTCTGTCGCCCGTGCACCGCTGACCATCAATTCCCCCATGTGGGAGATATCAAACAGACCGCACGCCTCGCGCACGGCGCGGTGTTCATCGACAATGCCCGAATATTGAACGGGCATTTCCCACCCGCCAAAATCAATGCAGCGAGCCCCAAGAGCCTGATGCGTCTCAAACAGGGTCGTACGCCGCGGGTCCGCCATTTATTAACCCCATTTCTCGAGAACCACCTGTTCCTTGGACGCGCCGAGCTCATCCTTGGCCAGCGTCTCGGCCATTTCCACCAACGCATTCGGTCCGCACGCATAAAAGACGGTGTTGTTGAGGCCATCGATGTGTTCTTTGATCCAGTCCGCATCAATCCGACCACGGCGTCCTTCCCATGGATCATCATCAGTCAAGCGTGTGCAGGTCACGAGGAATTTGAAATTGGGGTTTTCCTTTTCCAGATCGCGGAATTCATCATTGAAAATAATGTCATCGGTCGTCCGCACGGTATAGAGCACGGTAATTTTGGTGTCCAAATTCCGTCGAGTTGCTTCACGAACAAATCCACGGAACGGCGTCACACCTGAGCCACCCGCGATACAGATCAAATGACGTCCTGGCGGATCAAAGGCAGGGAGAAACTTACCAACCGGCTCGATCACACCCATCACATCCCCCTCCTCTGCCCAGTCGACAATACTGGTACCCATCTTGCCATCACGCTTGACCGTTACCTCGAAGCTACCGCGATCCAATGCGCAGGAACTAAGCGAATATGCACGCTTGTATTTCGGGTGTTGCGGCCACCATACGGTGATAAACTGGCCGGTCTTGAAGTCCAAATTGTAGCCTTCCGGCCACTTGAATTTCAGTGTCTTAGTATCAGGCAACTCCATGGTCACCTGCTCTATTTCCATTTCAACTTTAAGCTTTGCCATTATATGTGCACTATTTTGAAAAGCTCTATCTCACTTCGTAAGCCGCACCTTCTGTTGTGCTGCGAACATAAATCCGACCATTGGCCAGCACCGGCGTGCTCCAGCATTTACCGTCCACTGCTTTGGACTCCGCCAATTGCTTGTAGCCGGACGGTGAGCCGGTCACGAGGACGAGCTTGCCGTAATCCGTTAGGGCCAGAATATTCTCTCCCACGCGGATCACATTGCCCGCGCCGAAGCCTTCCTGTTCCCACTTGATTTCACCGGTAGCGATGTCCACGCATTTGAGTGGGCCGTCACCGTATTTCTTGAAACTAAACATGCCGTACAAGTGGCCGTCCTTTAGCACCGGCGTGCTCCAGTGGTTCGCCACATGCTTGTGGCCAGGAATGCGCCAGATTTCGTCCGAGCTCCATTGTCCGTCCTTGAGCGACACCTTGTAAGCGCCGCCGCCGACTCCGTAACCAGCCGAGCAGAACACCACGTTTCCATCCACAATCGGCGAGGCTGCTGTGGAGACCGCGAATTTGAACGGTTGCTTCCAAAGAAGCTTCCCGGAATTAATCTCAACTGAAACCAAGCCGGACACGCAAAAAAAGATTACCTGACGCACACCGTGAATCTCTGTCACCACCGGCGTGGCGTGAGTCACTGTCTCCGTGCCGGTTTTCCAGACAAGCTTGCCGCTGGCTTTGTTGAAAGCCAGCAACGACTGGCCTGCCCCGCCTCCGCCAACGATCACGAGATCGCCATCCACCACCGGTGAAGCGGCGTTTTTCCATTTGATCTGTTGCCCAGCATAGCCCCGCAGTAAATCATGAGACCATTGCTTTCGGCCGTTTTGCAGAGAGAAACTCGCCAACACAAAATCAGCCGACAACACATAAACCGAGCCGCCATCAATCGAAGGCGTCGAGCGCGGGCCATCCCCGCCTTTGTTGTCATTGGCCCCAGCGTTTCCGCCATCATGGCCATAATCCGCCGCATCAAGCGCTGTTGTCCATACGGTGCGGCCTGAGCCAGCCTCCAGAACAGCAACGGTTTCCTTGCCTTGAACAGCGTAAAGCGTGGCAGCAAAACCACCAGCAACCGCAAAGGAGCTAAACCCGTTCGGCGCCGGAGTTTTCCAAGCGGCCTTCAAGCCTCCCGTGCCCCATGGCGCCATGGTTTCCGTTGAGGCACCCGTATGGTGTGGCCCACGGTATTGCGGCCATTCATCGGCCACCACGGAAACCGTCATACCGGCGGCGAGCAATAGAGAATACTTATTCATAAAAACTGAGGGGGAGTTTCGATAAACCAGTCGAACGCTTCAAGCCTGATTTTGAACTGGCTCCGGATTTTGCAATGCCGTTGCATCCACCACATTGTCCGGAGCGGAAGCCGCCGCCGCTGCCAAACGCTGGACCAATTCTGAGGCCAACACATCGTAGGCAGCTGTGCCTAATCCATCCGGATCATACGCCAAAGCCGGCTGGCCATGACTCGGAGCCTCTGCCAATCGAGTCGCCCTTGGAATCGTTGTCTCGAAAATGATCTCCTCAAAATGCTCGCGCACTTCATCGAGCACCTGCTGCGATAGACGCGTGCGCCCATCGTACATGGTCATCACAATGCCCGTGATGTGCAAATCCGGATTATCGCCGGAATTACGCACCTGATCGATCAGGCGCTGCACCATGGAGATTCCCTCGAGCGCGTAGTATTCACATTGAATTGGCACAACCAAGGAATCCGTCGCCACAAACGCATTCAAAGTAAGCGACCCTAGGGACGGCGGGCAATCGATCAAAATGATGTCGTACACATTGGCCATGCGCACTGAATGCAGCGCTCTCTGCAGACGATGCAGGCAATCTTCCATACGCGGCAGATCGATTTCTGCGCCGCACAAATTGACCTCACCGGGAATAATTGAAAGATTGTCGTAAACGGTGCGAACGATTTGGTCGCTCAATAGCGCATCACCGACCAGCGCCTCGTACACACTACCGCCCTCTCGCTTTTCGACCCCCAAGCCACTGGTTGCGTTGGCTTGCGGATCCAAATCCACCAACAATACACGTTTACCTTGGCTCGCTAAACTGGCAGCCAGATTGATGGAGGTCGTCGTTTTGCCAACCCCTCCTTTTTGATTGGCGACAGCAATCACACTGGTAGGCATGGCGTGAGATTAAATTGCCGTCCGTGACCACCGAGCAAAACTTATCCCCACGAAACGGCCTTTGTCACGATCCTTGCAATAGTCATACCTTAGAATGAAGTTTGACTCACAAATTTCTGAAAAACACGAAGGAACAGCTGATTCCGGGCGTGATTCACACGCAAACGGTGTAAAAATCGCTCCAAGCGGTCCTCTTGTCAGGCAAATCGCCTTGGCCGGAGTTGCTTCTCTGGTGATGGCCTTTTTCGTGGCAGCAGTTCTGAAGACGCTGGCGTAGCCCGTGTAAGACCTCGACTGGACTTACCCGCGGCTAACAGCCAAACTGTCTTCGTGCCGCATCATAAGTCAGCTGAGCCATCGTTTGTTGATTCCTTTGCCGCCCTACCTTTGGGGGCTCTCCGAGCACGTTCGATGAAAGCCTCGGAAGGAGAATTTCAACAAAGCCTTGCGGCAACACAACGGTCTCTCGAAGATTTCGCACAATTGATTTCCCCGGCGGGCGCATCACAATTGGAGACGTTGGCCAACCGATCCCAGGCACTGACCCAGCAACGATTCGGCCGAGCGATTCGTCTTTTTGCCCCACTTTATCTTTCCAATGAATGCATCAACAACTGCGCATACTGCGGTTTCTCGAGGGATAACCCGATCCTACGTGTCACTCTGGAACCCGACGAAGTGCTCACCGAAGCGCGAGCGCTCGCAGACCAAGGATTTCGCAATGTCCTGCTCGTGGCCGGCGAGCACCCAAAATTCGTTTCCAACGGTTACGTTGAACAATGTGTCCGAATACTCCACGAAACCATCCCTAGCATTTCACTGGAACTTGGCCCACTGGAAACCGATGCGTATCAACCCCTCGCAACCGCGGGTGCCGACGGCTTGGTCGTCTATCAGGAAACGTATGACCAAAACGCCTATCGCGTTCACCATACCGCCGGCCCAAAGAAGGATTTTGACTGGCGCCTTGCAACACCTGAACGCGCCTACGCTGCCGGCTTCCGCAGGCTCGGCATTGGTGCTCTTTTCGGATTGAGCGACTGGCGCACCGAAGCAATCGCCCTCGCAGCCCATGCCGAATGGCTATTGAAGCATTGCTGGAAAGCTCAGCTCACGCTTTCCCTGCCTCGCCTTCGGCCATGCGCAGGCAGCTTTGAGCCCATCGACCCCATTTCTGACCGTGACCTGACGCAATTGATTTGCGCCTTGCGCCTGTATTTACCCGACGTAGGCATTGTACTTTCCACCCGCGAACCTACCTCGTTACGCAATGGCCTGATTCCGCTGGGCGTCACCCTGATAAGTGCCGGAAGCCACACCGAGCCTGGCGGTTACACGGGTGCCGGTAGCGATAAACTTCACAAAACCGACCGCGGCAAAAGGGTCGCCCTGACCGAGCAATCGAGTGAATGGGCCGAGGGCGCTACCGGTCAGTTTGACATCGCCGATGAGCGCTCCCCGGGAACAGTCGCCGAACAAATTACCAGCCTTGGCTACGAGCCTGTTTGGAAAGATTGGGACGCAGCGTTGACCTCGTGAAGCTGGAGGCTATTCTTCGCCCGTGATCAAGGGCCTCCGCAACTATTGGCAAAAACGGTCTAACCGGCGGCGCTTTCTGTGCGGCTCCCTCAGTGCCAGCTTTGTCGGCGCGGGATCATATGCTTATATGCGGCTTTGGGAATCCGGATGGCTTGAGGTCAACCGTCACCGCGCGCCCATCATGAAAGCCGTGCGCCCTCTTCGTTTGTTGCATTTATCTGATTTGCACGCTTCCAAGGCTGTAAGTCTGGGCTACCTACGCCGCGCTCTGAGCGTTGGCTTAGAATTGGAACCGGACTTGATTTGCCTGACCGGCGATTTCATTACCTGGAAATATCGACAGTTTGATGAATACAGCGACGTGCTTCGCACTCTATCCAAGGCTGCGCCAACTTATGCCTGCTTGGGCAATCACGATGGAGGCTCTTGGGCTTCCGGCATCATGAAGATTGGCGCCTCCCATAGCTTGCCAGTTCAACGCATGCTGAAAAAGGCCGGTATCCACCTTCTGCACAACGAACACAGGTTGGTTGATCTGGCTGACCAAACAATCAATCTCGTGGGTGTGGGCGATCTTTGGAATCGAGAATGCTACCCCAGGGAAGCCTTCGACGGGCTCGATGAAAAATATCCAACCATCCTGCTATCGCACAATCCGGACACCAAAGCCGAACTGGCCACATACCCATGGCAGCTGATGTTGAGCGGCCACACGCATGGGGGACAGGTTTATCTTCCTGGCTTAGGTGCCCCCTTAGCTCCGGTGAAAGACAAGAAGTATGTGCGCGGACTGCATCGCTTGGGCGACCGCTGGCTTCACATTACCAAAGGCGTCGGAAACCTCCACGGGCTCCGACTCAATTGCCGCCCTGAAGTGAGTCTGCTCGAAATTTCCTGATGGCCGTCGTCACTGCCAATGGAAAGGAAACACACGTGACCACCCCCTGCACGGTGGAGGGTTTCCTGCAACAACTGGAACTGCCACCACGCTCGGTTGTGGTGGAACTCAACGGCGAAGCACTCACGCCATCATCCTTCGCCGGAAAGCAACTTCAATCCGGAGACCGCCTAGAGATCGTGCGGATTGTTGCCGGCGGTTAAACCGCTCAAACAGGTGAACACTCGCGGCTTGTAAATCGTCAGTTTCGTAATAGAATTTACGCATAGCGGAGGCAACTATGGCGGAGACAACCCCCATTTATCTGGACGAGTTTAAGGCGATGCACCCAGCCGATCTGGCCGATCGCCTGCAACGCATGCAGACCGAGGAAGCACGCCACATCCTCACAGAGCTCCCCGTCGATGCCGCCTCCGCCGCCTTAGCGGAGCTGGAGGATGAGTGGATTGCCGGTTTGCTGGAGGAATTCCCCCAGTCCAAGCTCGTTCCCCTTCTCAATAAAATGTACGCGGAAGAGGCTGCGGACGTGCTGGGCGAAATCCCCGAGGTCGACCGGGCACGACTGCTTCGCAAGATGGGCAAGGAGGAAGCCCAGGCCGCGCGCGATCTCCTAAAATACCCCGAGGACACGGCCGGCGGCATCATGAACGACCGGTTTGTGACGCTGCGATCCCACCACACCGTGGGAGATGGTCTTCGTCGCATCCGTCGCAAACATAGGGAACAAGCACCGACAGACATCAATTACCTGTACGTCACCGACAAAGACGAAAAACTCGTCGGCATCGTCTCCATCCGCGACCTCATTTTTTCCGATGACGAAGTAAAAACCGCGGATGTAATGAACCGTGAGGTCAAATACGTGCGCGCAACAGACGATCAGGAGGAAGTCGTTCGTCGCTTTGAAAAATACCACTTCCTTGGCCTGCCCGTGCTTGACGAAGAAGGCCGGCTAGTAGGCGTCATCCGGGGTGACGATGCATTGTCAGTCGCCATTGAAGAGCAAACGGAGGACATGCAAAAGATGGTTGGCCTCTCCGGTGAAGAACGTGCCCTCACCCCGTGGAAACAATCATTTGGCAAACGCCTTCCCTGGCTGTGCATCAACCTGATCACCGCTTGCTTCGCCGGCGCGGTGGTCGGGATTTTTGAAAATACAATTGAAACATTTGCGGTACTGGCAATTTTCCTGCCGATCATCGCCGGTCAAGGCGGCAATGCCGGCATGCAAACGGTTACTGTGATCATCCGCGACATGGCCCTCGGTGAGCTTTCCCCGGGCGATGGCCGCAAGGCGCTCTTCAAAGAGATTCTCCTGAGTATCCTGATCGGATTAATTATCGGCCTGATTGTCGGCGTTATCGGTTATCTCGTTGGCGGGCTGTTTGATGGCCGCCTTGGCTGGAAACTGGGCTTGGTGGTTGGTTTGGCGATGATTCTCAATCTCATCGCCGCGGCGCTGTTTGGCGTCCTGATTCCGTTTGCTTTGAAATTCTTTAGACTGGACCCAGCGCTGGCCTCAAGCATCCTGATCACCACAGTCACCGATGTCGCCGGTTTCTTCTTCCTCTTGGCCCTAGCCAAGTGGATCCTCATACCCACAGTCGGATAGGCTTGACCCCGCCTAGTCGGCTGCTCAATTTTACCGCATGCAACATTGGCCCGTCCTAGTCCTAAGCGCCCTGCTGTTTTGTTTTGGCACCACCAATAACGCATTAGCTGCGGATCCACCGCCGATCGAGGTAAGCACCAACAACGCCGCCAAACAAAAGACCGAAGCGCTCGCCCGGAAACTAGAAGATTCCGCTGCCGTCCAAACGTTTCAACAATATCTCGGGCAAGACGTTCTGGGGATCGGTATTTTAGCCTGGCAACTGGTGGCTGCTTTCATTGCCATCTTAGTCGGTTTGATTATTAAACGTATCGTCCTTAGCTACCTCCAGAAGCGCATTGAAAATTTTGTGCAAAAAACCGAAGCGGAATGGGACGACAAATTATTTGATGCCATCATCAAGCCCATAAACACCTTTGTCATGATCGGGGCGGTGCATTTGGCGGCGTTTCTTCTTATCTTCAATGTCGAACGTTTCCCGACCGAGCTGATCGGTAAGAGCTACACCATCTTCCTTGGTTTCACGATCATTTGGCTGGTGTACCGTCTCGTGGATGTGGCCGCGCATTATCTGGATGAATTGCTCGCCAAGGCCGATGAAGGGTTGCGCGGCCAATTCACGCCACTCATCCGACGTGCTTTACGAATTGTGGTGGTCATTATTGGCACTCTAACTGTCTTGGCGACCATTGGCGTAAATATAACCGGCCTTGTGGCTTTGGGCGGCGTACTGGGCTTTGCATTTTCCATGGGTTCAAAGGATTCAGTCGCTCATCTTGTTGGCACGGTTAATATCCTGACAGACCGGCCCTACAAGGTGGGCGATTGGATTACGGTGGGCGGCTCAATTGATGGCGATGTTGAGGAAATCGGTTTTCGTTCCACCAAAATCCGCATGTTCGATAAGACGCTAATGACTGTCCCCAATGGCACATTAGCCAGTGAGACCATCAAAAACTGGTCCCGAATGCCCAAGCGTCGCATCAAGATGACACTTGGCCTCACGTACGACACCACGCCCGACCAAATGCGCGAAGCCCTCAAGGCCATTGAAACCATCCTCACCGAAGATGAAGGCGTGGATCAGGATTACAAATTGGTTCAGTTCACGGACTTCGGTCCGAGTTCCCTAGATGTTTTCCTGTATTATTTCAGCACAAGCACAGTGTGGAAGGAATATTTGGAGACTCGCGAACGCGTGAATCTCAAAATTATGGATAAACTCACCGAGATGGGTCTGGAGTTTGCGTTCCCAACGCAAACCTTTCACCTGAAGGGCGATGGCCTCAAAACATTAAAGGATTTGGGTTAGTTTAACAGGCGAATAACTCGCCAACGCATCAAAACATGTTAGGCTAACCGGAACCCCAAGGTTTTTATGAAGAATACACTTCACTACATTGTGCAGCTTTCACTGATTGCTGCGTTTACTCTTACAGCTTCCCTACGCGCCGAAGACAAGCCAGCGAAGCGGGAATTCGCCGATGCAGCTAAGGAACTCATCGGCAAAGTCCGCGGCCTCATTGCAGAAGACAGAACCAAGGCTTTTCAAGAGTACGCCCAAGGCGCACAAGAATTGGCCAAGGAGTTTCCGACTGACAGCCGGCCACTGATGATGTTGTCCGAAGCCAGCACTCTGATAGAGGACGAAAAGCTTGCCAAAACACTAGCTGAAAAGGCAGAGAAAGGTATCCTCGCAATCCTCAAGAAAGACCCAAAGGATGAGGGTGCCAACGCCGTCTTAATGCGCATGGCTGATTCAGTGGAACCCGAAAAGGCCAAAGATTTCCTTAAACGCGTCATGAAAAATGGCCCGGCCCAAATGGCTAGCGCAGCAGCTGGAAAACTGAAGAAAATGGATGCCCTAGGAAACCCAGTAAAAATGGCTTTCAAGGCCGTAGACGGTCGCCAAGTCGATCTGGCTAAGCTCAAAGGCAAAGTCGTTTTGATCGATTTTTGGGCCACTTGGTGCGGCCCCTGTATTGCCGAATTGCCCAACGTAAAAAAAACCTACGCCAAGTATCACGAAAAGGGATTTGAAATCGTTGGCATTTCACTCGATCAATCCAAGGACAAGCTCACTGATTTCGTGAAGGAGAATGACATGCCTTGGCCACAACATTTTGATGGCCTAGGCTGGAAAAATGAATTTGCCGTCATGTACGGTATCCAAGGCATCCCCGCCATGTGGCTAGTGAACAAGGACGGCAATCTGGTTGACATGAAAGCCCGCAGCGGGCTCGACGCCAAGGTGGAGAAGCTGCTGGCCGAATAACCCAAAACACTCTCGTCATTCACAGGCCCCAAAAAAGGGGCCTTTTTTGACCCCTTTGCACTTGCCAACCCTTAACCGCGCGGTCAAGGTGCGCCCTTTCCTGATGGCAAAAGAAGAGCCCATACAATTGGAAGGTGTCATTTCGCAAGTGATGCCCGGCACCATGTTCAAGGTAAAGCTGCCCAACGGACATGAAGTGTTGGCACATATTTCCGGCAAGATGCGCAAAAACTGGATTCGGATTGCTGAAGGCGACAAGGTGAAGGTGGAGATGTCTCCCTACGATCTTTCCAAGGCGCGTATTATCTTTCGCCC
>PVBE010259219.1_pt1 | contig 12717 bp, 12 predicted proteins | sample 1631181 | NCBI WGS metagenome assembly PVBE01 (sample SAMN08397723, study PRJNA350692) | Marine metagenome, whole genome shotgun sequencing project. | isolation source: water | place: Pacific Ocean | collected 2012-04
CATCTGGTTGCGCGCTTATGAGTCCACAACCTAGGCATGGGGGAGGCATCAATGACTGGGGGCTGGGGATACTGGGGATGTTCATAATGAGTTCTGGTCCACGGGTGCTTTTTGAGAGGCCTCAGAGCCTCGGAGGGTGGGTCATCAATGACCAGGACGGGGAGGTCTGCACGCCTGCCCTAGAACGCAAAATGAACACGCCGAGTACATCCCAGGCGATGGCGTAGATTTCTGGTGGCGCCTGCGCCTGCCTCAAATAGCGTGGGTGCTGGCCGCTACCGACGACTGGCTACCGCGCCACCGTATAGCGCTCGACGAAGTCGTCGTCGACGGTGACGCCGAGGCCGGGGCGGTCGGGGGCGTCGAGGCGGCCGTCGACGACCTCGAACGGCTCCGCCACCAGGTCGTGCAGCATCGGGTTGGCGCCCAGGGAATACTCGATGATGTGGGCGGCCGGCGAGGCGACCGAGAGGTGCAGGCCGGCGGCGAACATCAAGGCGCCGCCCCAGAGGTGCGGTGCCAGGCGGATCTGGAAGGTCTGCGCCAACGCCGCGATTCGCTGGCCCTCGGTGATGCCGCCGCAGATCGCCAAGTCCGGCTGGAAGATGTCGACGAAACGCCCGGCCGCCAGCTCGTAGAAATCGAAACGGGTGAACTCGCTCTCGCCGGCGGCGATCGGGATGTCGGTGGCGGCGCGGACCTCGGCCATGCCGCGCTTGTCGTCGGCGGTCACCGGCTCCTCGAACCAGGCCAGGTTGCAATCGGCAACCATGCGGCAGAAGCGTTTGGCCTCAGCGGTCGCATAGGTGCCGTGGGCGTCGACCATCAGGTCGATCTCCGGCCCCAGCGCTTCCTGCGCCGCCCGGACCCGGGCCGCGGAATGGCGGGGCTCGCCGTCGGCGACGCCGACCCGCATCTTCACCGCCTTGAAGCCCCCCTTCTCGACGTAGCCCATGAGCTGCTCGCCGATGCTATCGGCCGGCGCCCAACCGCCGGAGGCATAGGCCGGCAGCGAGGCGTGCGTGCGGCCGCCGAGCAACTGCCAGACCGGCACCCCCAGGTGCTGGCCCAGGATGTCCCAAAGCGCGATGTCGACGCCACTCAGGGCCGAGATCAGCAGGCCGCGCCGTCCCAGCACCGGAAAGCCGCGACCCCGGGCCAGCGCATAGTGGGCCCGGCTGTCGTTGTAGACCTCCTCGTAGAGCCGCGAGATCTGGCGGGCGTCCTGGCCGATCAACTTCGGCCCCAGTTCGTCCTCGATCTGGCTGACCAGGGCGTGGTTGACGCTGCCGCTGCCGACCTGGCTCTTGGCCTCGCCGTGGCCGACGATGCCGCTCTCGGTGGTGATCCGGACCAGCACGGTGTCGAACGAGGTCATGCGGCCGAAATCGCTGACGTGCTGGCCCTCGGGCGGGATCGGCACGTGCAGCCAGCGGGCCTCGACGGCGGCGATTCTCATGGCATCCAATTCCTCATTCGGCGACCGCTTCGGCCGGCAACGGCTCCGCGACCAACACGCCCGCCGCCTCCAACGCCGCCTGCTCGTCGGCGCCGAGGCCAAGCAGGCGGCCGAAGACGGCGCCGTTGTGCTCGCCCAAATAAGGGGCGCGGCGCGACAGGTCGGGCGGCGAGCTCGAGAAGCGGAGCGGCATCCCTGGAATCATATAGCGGCCGGCGCTCGGGTCCTCGATCCAGCGGATGGTCTCCCGTTCCAACAGATGCGGCTCCCGGATCGCCTCCATGACGCTCAATACCGGCGCCGCCGGCACCCGGGCCTCTTGGACGATGCGCAAGGCCTCGTCGTCGCTCGCCTGGGCCTGCAGCCAGTCCTCGATGATCGCCACCAGCGCGGCCTTGTTCTCCAGCCGCTCCTTGGTGGTCAGGAAGCGCGGGTCCTCGGCCAGCTCCGGCCGCCCCATCGCGCCGACCAGGCGCAGCCACATCTCCTGGCTGACGGCGAGGATGACGATGAACCGCTCGGCGCCCCGGAAGATACCGACCGGCGCCACGAAGCCGTGCTGGCTGCCGTCGCGGGTCGGCTGCATGGCGCCGCCGCTGGCGCTCGCCACTTCGACGTTGATGCTGTGGCCGAGGATGTAGAAGTCGATCAGCGCAATATCGAGATACTGACCCGGCCCGCCGCTGCGTTGGCGGTGGAAGAGAGCGCCGTTGATCGCCGCGACCGCCGTCATCGAGGTGCCGACGTCGCCGATCGCGATCCCCATCAGGGGCGGCGCCTCGCCCGGCTCGCCGACCATGGAGGTGATACCGGTATAGGCCTGTGCCGTGAAGTCGAAGCCCGGCATGTCGGCGAGCGGCCCGCTCTGCCCGAAGGCGGAGATCGAGCACATGATCAGGTTCGGGTTGATCTCGTGCACGGTCTCCCAGTCGAGGCCGAGACGGCCGATCACGCCGGGCGCGAAATTCTCGATCAGGACGTCGGCATGCGCGACCAGGCGCCGCACCAGCTCCCGCCCCTCGGCCTGGCGCAAGTCGAGGCAGAGCCCGAGCTTGCCCTGGTTCTGCTGCGCGTAATAGGCGCTCCGCCCGTTCTTGATCAACGGCAGGGCGCGGGCGTGGTCGCCGACCGGCGCCAGCTCGACCTTGATCACCTCGGCCCCCATCTCCGCCAACTGCCGGGTCGCCACGGGGCCGGCGATGAACTGGGTCAGGTCGAGGACGGTGATGCCGTCCAGTATGTTCTTGTAGGTCATCTTTCGGAATCGACTCGGTCGGGGATGGGACGCGACCTCAAGTCAAGCCGATCGGCCACGAAGGCGCAACACCCGCCCCTGACAGGCTCAGGGCCTCGACCAGGCCGGCATCGGGTAGATCACCTGACGGGCGGCGAAGCGGAAGGGGTAGATGGTGTAGTAGCGGCCGTCCTGGTACTGCGCCAGGATCGCGGCGACGCCGGTGTTCTGGCCGTCGGGGCCGAACTTGATGTCGAACCAGGGCATCGGGATCTGGCTCGCCGGGATGTAGGTATCCCGCAAGGCCTGGCGGATCGCCTCGGGCTCGGTGCTGCCGGCGCGGTCGATCGCCTCCATCAGCACCAACGCGCCGACGAAGCTGCGGGCCGGCGGATCGAAAATGTCCGAGCCGCCCGAATGCTTCTTGTAGATCTCGTTCATATCGCGGATCAGCGGGATCCGGTCCACCATGTCGAGGGCGAAGGGGGCGCGCGAGATGATGCCCTCGGCGTGGCTGCCCACCGCCTCCAAAAAGGCCGGGGCCATGTAACCGGCATCCTGGGCGATGATCATCTTGGGCTGGTATTCGAGCGCCGCCGCGTTCTCGAAAAAGAGGATCGCATCGTTGGTATAGGAGGTCGGCAGCAAGACGTCGGGCGCGGCCTCGCGCAGACCCTCGACCTCGGCGACCAGCGAAAAGGTATCGGCGCTGTAGGCGGCCTTGGCGACCACGGCGAGGCCGGCGGCGGCGGCCAAGTCGTCCTGCACGCGGGCGCTGTCGACACCGAAGGCCGAGTCTTCGTGCAGAATACCGACGGAGGTGAAGGCGATACCGCGCTTGGCCTGAAAGTCTTTCAGGAAGTCGAACATCACCTTGGTGTAGTGGCCGTCGTGGGGGCCGGTGCGGAAGAACCACTTGAAGCCGCGCCGATGCAGCCGGGGCGAGGAGGGTTCGCCGGTGACGAAGGGAATGCCGTGGCGCTCGGCGACGGCGCTGGCGGCCTCGGTGACGCTGGACTGATAGGCGCCGTAAAGCGCCGCGACCTTCTCGACGACGATCAGCCGCTCGGCCTCGGCACTGCCGCGATCGGGATCGCCGCCATGGTCGGCAACGACCAAGCGTATCTTGGCATCGCCGAAGTTCGCCAACCCCGCCGGTCCCGCCAGCGGCAGCGATGTCTTATGTATATTGTTGGCGATGTCCGCAGCCGCCCGAACCGCCGCGAGGACCGCTTCTCCGGCTTGCTGGGCCGCACCGCTCAAGGGGTAGATGACGCCGACCCGTATCTCGTTCTCGGCGGCCCGAAGGGGCGAGGCGAGAAGCGTCCCCACCGCGATCGCGCCCAAAATGGCCCGACGCACCACTGCTTTTATGTTCTTACCGGTTTTCGACACACCCGTGGCCTTGCGCTACGGCTGCCTTGGTACGACGAAGGGGTTGGAAATGCACGCACTTTCAGCACTTTTTGGTGATAAGGGGTGCGAATTGCGGCCGCACCCCGTTAATGTCGGCCCGGCGAGGTCGCGTATGATCGTGGCTCGACACCAAATAGGACCAGAACGGGACGAACAATGGACGCACCAAACATTCGCCTCACCAGCCTGGCGCACGGCGGCGGCTGCGGCTGCAAGATCGCACCCGCCGTCCTGAGCGAGATGCTGGCCGAACTGCCGCTGGTCGGCACCGACCCGGCCCTGCTGGTGGGGGCCGAGACCAGCGACGACGCCGCCGTCTACCAGATCAACGAGACCCAAGCGGTGGTCGCCACCACCGACTTCTTCATGCCGATCGTCGACGACCCGTTCGATTTCGGACGCATCGCGGCGGCCAACGCGCTGTCCGACATCTATGCCATCGGCGCCCGGCCGCTGATGGCCTTGGCCGTCGTCGGGATGCCGATCGACAAGCTGCCGGTGGCGACAATCGCCCGGATCCTGGCCGGTGGTGCCGCGGCCTGCGAGACGGCGGGCATCATGGTCGCGGGCGGCCATTCGATCGACGCGCCGGAGCCGATCTACGGCCTGGTCGCCATCGGCCTCGCCGACGTGGCCACGATCAAGCGCAACAGCGCCGCCGAAGCCGGCGACGTGCTGATCCTCGGCAAGCCCTTGGGCATCGGCATCTTGAGCGCGGCGCTGAAGCAGGGCGACCTCGACGCGGCCGGCTACCAGGAGATGCTGGGGCTCACCACCCGGCTCAATTCGGTCGGCGCCGATCTGGCCCGAATTCAGGGCGTCCACGCCATGACCGACGTCACCGGCTTCGGGCTTTTGGGCCACTTGCTGGAGCTTTGCCGAGGCGCTGGCCTCGAGGCGACGATCGGGATGGCGGAGCTGCCGATCATAGCCAACGCAGAGAACTTGGCGCGCCAGGGCATGAAGACCGGCGCCTCGGGGCGGAATTGGGACAGCTACGGGCACCAGGTCCACCTGGCCGACGGGATCGAGGCCTGGCAACGCGACCTGCTCACCGATCCGCAAACCAACGGTGGCCTGCTGGTCTCCGCCGCGCCCGAGGCAGTGGCAGCGGTGCTGGCGGCGTTTCACGATGCGGGACACCGCGAGGCCACGGTGATCGGCGCCATGGCGGCGGGCGCCGCCGGCGTCGAGGTTCGCGCCGCGACAGCGGGAACAGGGGAAGCCGGATGATCAATTTTTCCCTATCGGCCGAGCATGAGGAACTGCGCCAACGCACCGCCGATTTCATCCGCGCCGAGGTAATGCCGCTCGAGGGCGATTCCCGCCAGGACGCCGAGGGACCGACCGACGCGCTGCGGGCCGACTTGATGGACAAAGCCAGGACGGCCGGCCTGCTGGCGCCGCATGTCGGCGAAGCCTATGGCGGCCTCGGCCTCGACCACGTCGGCAAGGCCATCGTCTTCGAGGAGGCCGGCTATTCGACGCTGGGACCGCACGCCCTCAACATCTCCGCCCCCGACGAGGGCAACATGCACATGCTGGAGGTGGTAGCGACGGAGGCGCAGAAGGAGAAGTATTTGCGGCCGCTGGCGGCGGGCCAGGTCCGTTCCGCCTTCTCGATGACCGAGCCCGACGGCGGCGCCGGCTCCGACCCGACGATGCTGAAGACGGCGGCCCGGGAGGACGGCGAGGGTTACCTCATCAACGGGCGCAAATGGCTGGTCACCGGCGTCGACGGCGCCGCCTACCACATCGTCATGGCCCGTACCTTCGACACCAAGGGCGAGGACGTCGGCGCGACCATGTTCCTGGCCGACGCGGACTTGCCCGGTATCGAGACCGTACGGGTGCTGGAGACCATGGATACCAACCTGACCGGCGGTCACGCCGTGGTCGACTACAAGAATCTCCGGGTCGGCCGGGAGGACGTTCTGGGCGAAATCGGCCGAGGCTTCCGCTATGCCCAGGTGCGCCTGGCGCCGGCGCGGCTGACCCACTGCATGCGCTGGTTGGGCGCGGCCCGGCGGGCGCACGATATCGCCGTCGACTATGCCCGAGGCCGGCACGCCTTCGGCAAGCCGATCGGCGAGCACGAAGGCATCGGCTTCCAGCTCGCCGACAACGAGATGGAGATGCACCTCTCGCGCCTCGCGATCTGGCACGCCGCCTGGGTGCTGGATCAGGGCGAACGTGGCGGCACCGAGAGCTCGATGGCCAAGGTGATCTGCTCGGAGGCGCTGGGCCGGGTCGTCGACCGTTCAGTGCAGACCTTGGGTGGCACCGGCATCACCGGCGACACCGTGGTGCAGAAGATCTACAAGGATATCCGCGCCTTCCGGATCTACGACGGCCCCTCGGAGGTGCACCGCTGGGCCCTCGCCAGGCGGATCTTGAAGGCAAACTGACCAAGCTACAGGAACGCGCGGCGGATCATGTTCAGGCCCATGACGATCAGGGCCAGCAGCAAGGCCTTGCGAAAGAGATCCTGCGAAATGCGCTCGCGCAACCACCGCCCGACCGCCATGGCCGTCAGAATGATCAGGGTGCCCACGACCGAGGTCGCGAGTTCGCCGACACCCATGACGCCCTTCCAGGCCAGTACCGCGAACAGCGGTATCGCGCCGACCAGATAGAGCAAGGCGATGGTGGCGACGAATTCGTTCTTGGTCAGCCTGAGGGCGACCAGATAGAGGATCATCAACGGCCCGAAGAAGGTCGTGATACCGCCCAGAACCCCGGCGGCGAAACCAACCACGGGGGTCAGCCAGGCTTCGCGATCGCCGGGCGGTGGAATGACGAAGGTCCGGAGCTGGCTGGCCGAGAACGCGACGACGATGACGCCGATCAAGAACTGCGTCGCCGCCGGGTCGATCTCGGTCAGGAACTGGGCCCCGATGAGCGAGCCGGCGACGATCGCCAGCACCGCCGGCCAGAACCGTCGCAGCACGCCTTTCGAGTAGCTGCCCTCGACGCTCTGCCAAACGTTGGCGACGACGATCGGCACCGCGAGCACCGAAATAGTCGTCGCCGGGTGCATGACGCCGGTCAGGATCGGCACCGAAACCAGCGGAATGCCGAACCCCAACACGCCCTTGCAGAGGCCGGCGGCGGCAAACGCCGCCACCACCAACAGGACCTGTGCGAAAGTCGGCTCGAAGGGCAGCATCGGTGGTGCTCAGAACCCGGGGTCGTGCCGCTGGATTTCGGAGTAGTGGGTGCCGATGTCGACGCTGGCGGCCTTGCCCATCCTATCGCCCTCCGATAATTGCCCGAGGCACCGATGCTAGTCGAGGAACGCATTGGAAAGAACCGGGCGCTGTCCTATTGTCGGCGCGACAGCCTTGACGGACGGGAGGAATACCATGCAGCTCAATCGCTTCATCGTCGGGCCAGCGATCCGCCGCGCGCTCGAGGAAGAGCTCTACCCCGGCGATACCACCGGCGGCTTCCTGGTCGACGACGAGCAACCGGCCGAAGCCCAGATCTACGTCAAGGAGGCGGGCATCGCCTGCGGCCTGCTGATGGCCGACGAGACGGTGAAGACGCTCGACCGGGACGCCGAGGTTTCCTGGCAGGTCCAAGACGGCGACGCGGTTACGCCGGGCGACGTGTTGTTGCGGATCCGGACCAAGGCCTGGGTCTTGTTCGCCTGCGAGCGGGTGGCGCTGGACTGGATCCAGTACATGTCGGGCATCGCCACCAAGACACGGCGCTATGTCGAGTTGGTCCAGCCCTACGGCACCCGCGTCACCGATACGCGAAAAGGCGTGCCGGGCGTCCGCCTGTTGCAGAAATACGCGGTCCGGGTCGGCGGCGCCCACAACCACATCTTCGGTCTGCACAACGCCATCCTGGTCAAGGACAACCACATCAAGGCGGCGGGCGGCATCCGCCCCGCGGTCGAGACCCTGCGCCAACAGGCCCAGCACACTTTCAAGATCGAGCTGGAATGCGAATCCCTCGAGCAAGTGCAAGAAGCGCTCGATGTCGGCGTCGATATCATCATGTTCGACAACATGGAGTTGGAGGCGATGAAGGAGGCGCTTCGCCTGGTCGACGGACGGGCCATGACCGAGGCCTCGGGCGGCATCAACGAGGAGACCATCGTGCCGATCGCCGCCACCGGCGTCGACGTGATCTCGGTCGGCGCGCTGACCCACAGCGTCACCGCCATCGACGCCAGCATGGACATCGGCGAGATCAAGCCGAGCGCCAGGCGCGTCATCGCCGAGCGCCGATCGGCGGCGGAATGAGCCAGCGAACATCGAAACCGGCGAAGGCGGGGAAGCTGGCGAAGCGGCGGCCGCTGATCGCCCGGGACACCGGCATCATCCCGGCCCTCGACGTCGACGACGTGGAACGGCTGAAGCGCATAGTCGCCGCCACCGCCGAGGTCGATGGCGTGGTCGGCTACAAGCTCGGCGCCGTGATCGCGCTTCGCCTCGGCCTCGGCCCGGCGATCCAGGCGATCCGCCAGCTGACCGATCTGCCGGTACTCTACGACCATCAGAAGGCGGGCACCGACATCCCCTCGATGTCGGACGGCTTCACCAAGGTTTGTCGGGAGGCCGGCGCCGATGGCTTGGTGCTCTTCCCGCTGGCCGGCCGCGAGGCGGTGCGCCAGTTCGCCGAGCGGACCCGAAAGCGCGGCATGACGCCGCTGGTCGGCGGCGAGCTGCCCTATCCCGAATACCGCGCCAGCCACGGCGGCTTCGTCCACGATGGCGCCTTGTCGCGCATTCTGGACGAGGCCACGGCCGCCGGCGTCGACCATGTCATCATTCCCGCCAACGACCCGAGGAAAGTCCGCCGACACCTCGGCGCCGTCCGCCGGCGCATCGAACGACCCTGGGCCTTCCTGCCGGGGATCGGCACGCTGGGCGGCAGTATCGACGAGGCTTTCGCGGCGGCGGAAGGTTGCCGGCGCTACGCCATCATCGGCCGCTCGATCCTCTCCGCCCGGCGCCCGGCGACGATGGCGCGCCGCTTCGCCGAGGAGGCGTTGAAATACGCATGAGCGGAACCAGCAAGGGACCGAGAGGATGAGCCTGGCGATCGTCGGCGGCAGGCTGATCGACGGCAGTGGCCGGGAGCCGATCCAAAACGGCGTCGTCGTCGTCGAGGCAGGCCGGATCGCCGCCGCCGGGGCCGCGGACCAAGTCCAGCTACCCGCCGACGCGACCAGGATCGACGCCGCCGGCGGTACCATCCTGCCGGGCTTCGTCGATTGTCATCTACATTGCAGCTACCGGTCCCGCGACTACGCCCAGCACCTGAAGAATCCGTCGACCTACAACGTCTTCCGCTCGGGCCAGTTGCTGAGAGAAACGCTGGAGTGCGGCATCACCACGGCGCGCGATACCGGTGGCGCCGACGCCGGCTTTCGCCAGGCGGTGGCGGAGGGCATCGTCGCCGGCCCCCGCCTCCAGGTTTCGATCGCGATGATCAGCCAGTCGGGCGGCCACGGTGACTGTTTCGTGCCGGCCGGCTTTCGCGTGCCGAAGCGCGGCTGGCTGCCCAACAATGTCGCGGACGGGGTCGATGGCATGCGCCGGGTCTGCCGCGAATTCCTGATGATGGGCGCCGACTTCCTGAAGATCTGCACCACCGGCGGCGTCACCTCGGTGACCGACGACTACGACGAGACCCAGTTCAGCACCGAAGAGATCCAGGTGGCGGTGGCGGAGGCCGCCGCCAAGGGCACCTATGTCGCCGTCCATGCCGAGGGTACCCAGGGCATCAGAAATGCGCTTCGAGGCGGTATTCGCTCGCTGGAACACGGCTGGTTCCTCGACGAGGAAGCCGTCGAGACGATGCTGGCCGAGGGCACCTGGTGGGTGCCGACGCTGGCCCTGATACCGGAGGGCGCGAAGCACCGCCAGCGCGACAAGGCCTGGGCCGAACAGCAACTTGCCGATGAAAGCGGCAAGGAGAGCCGCATCATGGCCGGCCTGCAGGAGCAGATCCCGCTTTTCCGGGACGCGGTCCGGCGCGGCGTCAAGGTGGCGATGGGCACCGACCAGTCGCACCGCCTACTGACCGGCCGGAACCTGATCGAGCTTTCCTACATGGTGGACTATCTCGGCATGTCGGCGATGCAGGCGATTGTGGCCGGGACCTCTACCGCGGCCGGTTTCCTCGGCTATTCCGACCTCGGCTCGCTCGCGGCCGGCAAGATCGCCGACGTCGTCGTCTTCGACGGCGACCCGCTCGACGACATCGCCGGCCTGGCCGAGGCGAAACGCATTCGACTGGTGATGAAGGACGGGCGGGTCTACAAAAACACGCTCGGCGACTAGAGCACGAGGCGGGAGGAAGAGAGATGGAAGCGACGGCCAGTCGGAAGTTCGAGCCGGTGACGCTCGATTTCGAGAAGATGGGCGGCCTGGTGCCCTGCGTGCTGCAACACGCCTATACGCGCGAGGTGTTGATGGTCGGCTTCATGAACGAGGAGGCCTGGCGGATCAGCTGCGAGAGCGGCCTGCTGACGCTCTATCGTCGCACCCTCGTCCGGGTCTGGCGGATGGGCGAGGAGGACGGCCACCACGTCCACATCAGCCGTGTCCTGGTCGACTGCGATGACGATACCGTGGTCTTCGAGACCGTGCCCGAGCACCCGGTCTGCGGCCACGGTTATCTCAGTTGCTTCTACAAGGAAGTCCCCGCCGAGCTGGAGGGCGCCGAGCACTGAGCGAGGCGGCGTCTCAGGCGCGGAACGCGGTCTGGCCGGTGCCGTCCATGAGGGTTTTGAACTGACGCTCAGTGGCCCGGGCGTGGGCGGCCAGCGCGGCCGCATCCAGATCGGCGCGCGGATCCGGTTCCCAGTCGAAATGGCCGTGGCTGTCCGTGCCACGGACCAGGATCGCCGAATCCCTGACCTTGAGCTGGCGCACGTGCGGCGGGATATAGCGGATGGCGAGGCCGATACGCCGGTCGCCGCTGCTGTTCGGCGAGGAGGCGTGGACCGAGCGCACGTGATGCAGCGAGAGCTCGCCCGGCTTCAACGGCGCCAGCACGCCCATCTCCTCCGCTACATCGAGGTCGATGACCTGGCCCCGACTCAACAGGTTGTGCTCGTCGAAGGTATCGAGGTGGCCGATCTGCTCCAATTCGTGGCTGCCGGGCAGGAACTTCATTGCCCCGCTCGCCTCCGAGGCCTCGCTCAAGGCGAGCCAAGCGGTGACCACATCGGCGGGCTCCAGGCCCCAATAGGTCGAGTCTTGGTGCCAGGAAACGAAGCCGGGGTCGTCCGCTTCCTTGATGAAGAAGTTCGAGGTCCAGCAGATGATGTCGGGACCGATCAGGTCCTCGACGGCATCCAGAATGCGCGGATGTCGGACCAACTGGTTGGCCCAGGTAAAGAGGATGCGTCTTGTGGCGCATGTTGCTCTGGATCGGCGCCCCGGTTGACGCCTCGTAGGCCTCGAGCCGGCGTCGATACCCCGCCACTTCGCTCGCCGACAGCACCGGCACCGGAAAGTAGTAGCCGTCGCGCTCATACTGGACCACTGCTGCTTCGCTCAATATCTTCGTCATTTCAACACCCCACTGGTCCCGGCGGCATTCTGGCCCTTGTCGGCTGAGAGGTCAAAGACCACCTATGCGAGGCGTCTCGCTAGGGCATGAAAATTGAGAAAAGTAGTCATTGTCGTCGTCGTCGTAGCACTTCTCGCCGTGCTTGGCCTCGCCGTCGTCTATCGCCTCCGCCTCGACCGCCTGGAAGGCTATTACGCGCCGGTCCACGCCGCCGACGGCGTCACCATCTACTTCGTGCACCGCGAGACACAGGGTATCAGCTGGGGCCTCGGCTACGACAACTTCACCGCCCCCGCGCACGTCTGGGTGTTGAGCGATCGCTTCAGCCTGAAGCGGCTGGATACGGCGAGTGGTGGCCTGGAGGAGGTAAAGCGCTGGCCCGCTTCGCCGCTCGAGGGGCGTCACCTCCGCCACTACCGCGGCCGGCTCTATGCAATTCCTCGGGTCCGGCTTCGCTGGGCCGAAAACGGCGGCCTCGAATACACCGTCGCCATCAGCCTCCCGAAGGTTCCGTCTGCCGAGACCCTCGGCCTCCGCCGGCGCTGGAACAACGTTACCAACCGCTTCGAGGAGGCGGATACTTGGCGAGCCGGCCATTTCACCACCTCCGGCTACAACGAGGACGCGGTGCGCGAGGGCCGGGAGTTGATGACGCCACGCGGGCCGCAACACTATCCCCTCGCCGTCCTAGCCGTGGATCACCGGAACGGCGCGGCCGAGGTGCTGATCGAGACGGCGCGATATCGAGAGAGCTTCCCGGGCGGATTGCCGAAGAAGCGCTGGCTCGCCGAACACGAAATTGCCTCGAAAGTCGAGCGTCTGCAAAACATGCGAGCGGCGCACGATCAAGCCTTGAGCAGCTTCAAGGCCCAAGGCCTGTCGGAAGCCGCGGCCATGTCGCGGACGAGCAAGGAGATGCAGCGTCTCGGCTGAGGGTGTTGAAGAAGTCGGAGCCGACAGATTTTGTGCAACTATCGTTCCGGTAGGCTGAGGTTGAAGCAACATTGATTCAACATCGCCCCTGATTTTGAATCATTGTTTCAAAAATTCTGGCCCTCGGGACTTCTTC
>PVBE010212843.1_pt1 | contig 12716 bp, 18 predicted proteins | sample 1631181 | NCBI WGS metagenome assembly PVBE01 (sample SAMN08397723, study PRJNA350692) | Marine metagenome, whole genome shotgun sequencing project. | isolation source: water | place: Pacific Ocean | collected 2012-04
AGCTTGGCAATGATCTGCTCCGGCGTACGTCGCCTGCTCGCCATCTGAATCCCCCTTTCTGGCCAGATTACTAACATTGAACCTGGACCAGTTTTCGGGGGGCAGGTCAGGAGCACCATCGGTCTTCAAGTAGTTGGGTGTGTCAGGTAGATAATCGCCATATTTATTGACACGCTCCAGGGCTGACAATACACTTGCCGTGGCTTCTGTTCTCGCGGTCGGCAACGTAAACCTGTCGGCTTTTCTGTTCTTGGGAGGACCGCGCGTCGCGTTGCTGAGGCAGTCGACTTCATCACCGGCCCATCCCCTCAAAGGGATGGGTTTTGCCGTCTTTTCGGCAGAAAGTTTTAAGTTGATAACCGGCATCTAGGGAATCAGTTTCCGGACTAACGACAGCAAGGGAGGCAACAATGTCGGTGGACTCGTTCGACGTCTGTACGGCCGTGGAGTGGTACAAGGTGCACCTATCGTCAGAACGTGGCCTGCCGAAAAGAGAGATCAGCCGCCGCCTTCGGTGGATCGAGCATTTTTGTGACTCGCTCCCACGGAGCGCTCTTTCAGTTGACGAAATCACCGTTCGGGAGATCGTCATTTACTTTGCCAACCAGTCTCATCAGTTCCAGAAGCCGCTCGAATGGTATTTGCGCTATAAGGTGCTAGAGTCATTTTGGGACGACATGGTTGATGCCAACCTACTCAAGAACAACAGTATCAAAGGCATCTATGACGACTCCGACGTCGAGCCCTACGACGAAGACGACACAGTGGTCAACGCTCCGGCAGTCCCGGTTAACTGGTCTCGAGCGGAGACCGCCTACTAGTCGGCAGAGCGGATAACCCGCCCGAATCCTTAGGCTTCAGAATCAGCACAGACCGCGTCGGTCGGTGGGTGCGCGCCTCCGGTTCTGCCGTCAGCTATCTGGAGCGTCGGTGATCATCGTCTCAGTCGTAAGCAGGTTTATCGCGGCGCTGACTGCGTTGGTCGCCGCTGCCCGAGTGACCTTGACGGGATCGACGATGCCCGCAGCAAACAGATCCTCATATTCGCCCGAATCCGCGTTGAACCCCATGCTCCCGTCCATCTCGCGGACTCGCTGCGCCACTACATCGCCTTCGACCCCGGCGTTTTCGGCTATTTGCATCAAAGGCTGAGCGAGTGCCCGGCGGAAAACGTTGGCGCCGACCCGCTCTATCTCGCCAAGTTCGAGATCATTTATGGTCTGCTCGGCTCGGAGAAGCTCGACTCCTCCACCGGTAACGACCCCTTCGTCGAGGGCGGCTCGAGTGGCCGACACAGCGTCTTCAACTCGGTGCTTTTTCTCACGTTGCTCGATTTCGGTGGGTGCGCCGACATCGATCACGGCCACGGTTCCGCTTAGCTGATTTGCGCGCTCGGAGAGCTTTTCGCGGTCGTAGTCGTTCTTGGCCTTTTTGTGAGAGTCCCAGATGGAATCGATCCGGCGTGCGATATCGTCCTTTTCTCCGTGGCCCTCAATAATCAGGGTCTCGTCCTTCGTCACGGTGACGCTATCCGCACGCCCCAAATGTTCGAGGTCCACCTTGTCCCAACCCAATCCCATCTCTTTAGCGAGCAGCTGGCCGCCCGTGAAGACTGCATAGTCTTCGAGCATCGCGCGCCTTCTATCGCCGAACGCCGGAGCCTTGACACCTACGACGTTGACCACTCCGCGAAGTCTGTTTAAGACCAGCGTCCCAAGCGCCTCGCCTTCGATATCTTCCGCGATCACTATGAGATCTTTTTGCCCAGCGTTCAAAAACTTCTCTAATAGCGGAACTATGTCGGCTGCGGCGGTGAGCTTTTGATCGGTTAGGAGAATGTATGGCTTGTCCACGCGAGCTTCTGTCTGATTTTCACCGCCTGCGAAATACGGAGAAATCAGACCGCGGTCGAATTTGATCCCATTTGCGTATTCCACATTGGTCTCGGCGGTACGTCCGTCCTCAACGTTCACGCCGGCGTCCTTACCGAGCTTGTCGAATAGATCCGCGACGATGCGGCCAATTTCTGGGTCGGTGGCAGAAATCGTGGCGACCCATTCAAGCTGTTCGCGCCCGGACACTTCCACCGCGGATTTTTCCAGATATTGATCCACGGCCTTGGCGGCCAACTGAAGGCCGCGTCGCATAATCATTGCGTTGTAACCGGCGGTCGTGACCTTGAGGCCTTCGGAGTACATCGCCTGGCAAAGCACAGCCGCCGTGGATGTGCCGTCACCGGCGACACCGTTGGTTTTGCTTGCCGCTTCGTAGGCGAGTCTGGCGCCGATGTTTACGAACGGGTCTTGGAGATTCTCCACGTCCGACGCAACAGTTACGCCATCGTTTGTGATTATGGGTTTACCGTATTTCCGTTCGAGCACAACATTGCGACCTCGGGGGCCCATGGTCACCCGAACGGCATTGCCCACTTCATCCACGCCCGCTTGTAAAGCTTCGCGGGCCTGTTGACCGAATAGTAATGACTTACCTGGCATCGCCCCTACCCTTCAAGCGCCCACGCGCTAGTGATCTGACAGCGTATTTTCAAAGCGCCCGTCTCGAATCGCTGCTATGCAATCTCAATGGCACTCTGTAATTCCTAGCAATCTAACGTTGATTTTGCTAGCTTTCCGAATTCTTTTCAAGTGGGTGACTGTGGATGCACCGACGGCATGTCGCTGTCGAACTCGGACATCGCGGCAGGCTCCTCTTTCCACAGCCATTCGGACTCGCTCGAATCGAGTGCGCGCCGTCTCAGAAGATCGGGTCGGGCGAGAAGCGTGCGTCGTAGGGACTCCAGGTGACGCCAGCGCCGTATTGCCGCGTGATCGCCCGAGAGAAGCACGTCTGGAACCTCGCTGCCTCGAAACTCCCTTGGCCTGGTGAAATGGGGGTGCTCGAGAAGCCCCTCCGAATGCGATTCGTTGTACGTCGACTCATCACCGCCGACGACTCCGGGCACGAGCCTCGCTACAGTCTCGGTCAGGACGAGCGCCGGCAACTCGCCACCGGTTAGTACGTAGTCTCCGATCGATATCTGTTGATCGACGAGTTGAGTTCTGACCCGCTCATCAACGCCCTCGTAGCGTCCGCAAACGAGGACCAGATGTGCCCTCAGGGAAAGCTCCAGAGCTATCGCGTGATTGAGGATCTTTGCCTGCGGTGTCAGCAGCACGACCCACCCGTCTTCTTTCTGGCACGCTTCGATGGCTGCCGCGAGCGGTTCGGGCTTCATTACCATCCCGGAACCGCCGCCGAACGTGTAATCGTCGACAATCTTGTGTCGATCGGTCGCCCAATCGCGGACGTTGTGCGTTGCGATGTCGACCAGACCAGCACTCCGAGCTCGGCCCAAAATTCCATGTTCAAGGGGCCCGACGAGCATTTCGGGAAAAAGAGTCAGAATGTCGAATCTGATGCCGGCCGACATCTAAGAATCGCCGCGAAGCCCGGGGATTAGATTTACCGTCATCGTATTCGAATCCAAGTCGATGTTGAGGACTATCTCTCTAGTAGCCGGTAGGAGAATTTCGGCGGATTCGTTGCGGACCACGTAGACGTCGTTCGCGCCCGTCTCGATGATCTCGACCACGCTGCCGAGGATTTCGTTCTCGGTTGTGACAACCTGCAGACCGATGATCTGGAACTCGAAATAGCGCCCGTCCAAAAGTCCGACGGCACGCTCGACCTCGCAATAGATGGTCTCGCCTCGCAGCAGTTCGGCACGTTCGCGCGAATCGATTCCCGCGAGCTTGAGACGTCCGCCGCTATGGTCGTTGAATCGCTCGATCGTGGCTGGAGTCCGGTCTTCTCCTATGAAAACGTCGAATCCAGGCTCGAAGATGCTAGAAAGATCCGTGAGCAACTCGAGCTTGAGTTCGCCCTTGAGTCCGATCGATCTGACTACCCTCGCGACAGGGATGAGTCGCGGGCGAACGTCGGTCAGTTGGCCTCTACTATCTCCAGCTGACATCGCTTACCCTGGGCGATAGGCGCGGCCCGCATCAGTGTGCGAATCGCTGTCGCCATGCGGCCTTGCCGGCCGATTACCCGGCCCATATCGCGCCGGTCGACTTCCAGTTCGTAGATTGTCATGCGCCCCCGGTCCCGTCGCGTGACGCGGACGGCACTGCGGTTCGCGACCAGATGACGGGCGATGTATTCAATCAACTCATCCACATGCGGCCTCGACTGCTCTTAATCTGCTCAGGACTTTGCTTTAGATTTTGGCGCGGTCTTCTTCTTGGTCGAGGCTTTGGCGGTTGCCTTCGCCTTGGCGCGGCTTTTGCTCGCCGGCTTTGCCGTGGCCGTCTTGGCCCGAGCCTTGGGGGCGGCCTTTGATTTGGCGGCCGGTTTCGCCGGGGCGGTCTTGGCCTGCGGTTCGGCGGCGGACTTAGGTGAAGCCTTGGGAGCGTCTGCGGCAGTGGCAGCGCCGTTCTTGCTACCAATACTTTGTCTGAAACCGGGCTCAGCTACTTCCAGAATCTTCCACACTCGATCCGATGGCTGAGCACCTTTGACAATCCAATCCCGAGCCGCATCCAGATCGACCCGAACCTCGGAAGGATCAGGAAATGGGTTGTAATAGCCAAGATCGGACACGGCTCGCCCATCCCGCGAGGCATTCGAGGGAGTAACCACGATCCTGTACGAGGGGCTGCCCCGCCGTCCCCGACGTGCTAACCGAATCCTAAGCAATACTGACTCCGAATGTCTGGGCGCTTGTAGTTGACTGCCGACGAATCTGGTGATCTACGGCGGCGGCAGGCATGGATTATATCAGCGATGCGTGTCGGTCTCGCCTAGCAGCGGATCGCAAATCCATGGATCCAAAAACCGTCATCCAAGGCGAGCGGCCATTTGCGTTGACTAAGCGCCAGCGGCCGCAGTCCCGCTTCAACGAGCGCGGTTTCCAACTCGCTCTCACGGTAGAGGGCGAGGAACCTGGCGTGACTCGTGCCCCGGCTGGCAATCAGATGGCCTTCGCCGGCGCGCAGGGCCAGATAAAGAAGTCCTCCCCTGACGAGTATCCGGTGAATCTCCTCCAGCGCTTGCGGAAGGCCCGACTTCGGCGCATGCAAAAGTGAAGCGCAGGCCCAAGCTCCGTGGAAAGACTCGGAGATGAAGGGGTTTTTGAGCATGTCTCCGCAAACGAATACCGCGGGGGCGGATCTATCGTTGGCTGTGCGCAGCATGCTGGCCGAAACGTCGATGCAGATTGGCGAAGCGCCGGCGTCGCTTAGCCACCAAGCGTCGACGCCGGGGCCGCTTCCAATGTCCACTACCCGCGGCGCTGATCCGAATCTGGAGATCAACGAGGAGACAAGCCGCATGGCGTCGGCTTCGATCCCTGCGCCTTCCGACCGGCGAAAATAGTCCAGAGCCATTCGGTCGTAGGCGGCGCCGTTGACCGATCGCCAGGTCGCGGAATCGGCGAGCGTCGGCATCATCTACCGATACTTCTCAAATAGTTCCGGCACGCCTCAGCGCGCATCTTTGGCGGTTGGTCTGTTTCGTGTCCGCCGTGGCACCCGATCCAGCGATGGAAATCGATTTCGTCGATCGTCTCAAACAGCGCTGGAATGCTTTCAAACAGGTCGCCGTCGCCGATGTTGACGAATCGCCATTTCCGGTAATCCTGCAGATGAAGGTAGGCGACGCGATCCTTGACCTCGCGCAGGCACCTTGTCGCTTCCCACTCGACAAGCTGCGCGTGTGAAAGGTCGACGCACAGCTTCAAAGTTGGGGCCAGACTGAGTACGGTTTTGACTTCCTCCTCGCTGTGGACCATCTGACCCGTGTGGAAATGAAACGTAACGTCGATACCCATATCATTTCCATACTTCGACAGGAGTTCTGCGAAAGCGGCAAATGACGCCACCTCGTCGTGTGTGGGCGCGCGATCCCTCGGACGTCGGGGGGCCATGATCACATAGGCATCAGCGTTGACCGCCGCTGCAAACTCGATTCGCCGTTTGTTAGATTCAACGGCTACGCGATCGTCCGAGAGACCCCAACCTTGACCTGGGAAGATAGTTTGGCAGACTGCCGCGACCGGGACGCCGACTTCCGCGACGATGTCGTTGATCCGCTCGGCGGAACCAAGCCAGTCGAGCGGCTGGCGAACCTCCCAGCCATCCCATCCCGCGTCCTTGATTTCCGAGAGCATCGTATGAAGATCGGGCGTCGGTCCCCATTCGAGCGTGTTGTAGGCGAGCTTCACGGGCATCGACGGTTTCCCTCCACGATCTAAGGTTCCGGACGGGGGCGTCAGGTTACATCTTGCATCCCATTGGCGGACAATATTGCGAATACACTTGAAATACAACTGAAATACAACGCTCCAAATTGGAGACGCTGCGGGAGTCCGGCTCGCGAGCGGGCGTAATCTAGGGGGCGGCGAATTGATTCGAAGCTCCGAAGGTGCGGGTAATTGACGCAATCGCAGGGCGGAGGCGATGAGGATGCGCTCGACCGTCTGATTCGCCGCAACGTCTTCGAGCCCGTGACCCCCGAGGACGACGAGGGCGCAACGGCGATTCCGCGCGATTTGGACGATAGTCCGATTGAAACCGGGCCGGAACCGGGTTCGGCGTCTGAAGGTCTGCCGACGCGCGTTGGCCCACAAAGGAGAGACACCGAGCTTGGACCCGGGGCGGTCCGGCGAGTGCGACAGGTCAGCTCCCGATCGCCGGAGGACGCCCTTCCGGACTGGGAACAGGTTCGCCAGTCGATCTACCTTCGGTTATTCGTTATCGTGATCGTCGTAGTGGTTGGCTTTTTTCTGTTAAGAGCCATCGTCGCAGGCCTGGGTGACGGTGTGAGTCCGCTTGTCGACACGATCCGTAGGCTCGTTGCACTCGTCCCGCCGGTTCCAGACCCGGACGACCCGGTTGTGCTTGCGAGCGTAGACCTGCGCGCAGCGGCGCGTGTCGCCGCTCCCCTGGTTCTGGCCGTTTTTTGGCTGATGGGCGGATACCAAATCGATCGCGCGGCCAGGAGAGCTCTCGGGGTCGGGGGGTCTCCCGGAACCCGAATACCGCTAGGCTACGGGGCGACTGCGGTTGGATGCGTCTTCCCGCTGCTGGTTCTCGGGATGGTAGGCGTAGCATGGGGCGGGATCAACTTGGCCGTGTGGACGGTTCGGAATCAAGCTTGGGGACCGGCCGGACTATTGCTCGCGCTGTTGGCGTCATTTGCCGTACTTATCCGGGCATTGGTGGCATGGCAGGACCGGCGGGATCGACAAGAGTACTCTCGCCAACCCTAGGGATCGATGTTGTGACGTTCAGGCAGCGTCTCTGTACGCCGAAAATTCTGATGGGGATTGGTGCGCGTTGGACACCTCGGCATGCACCCTCTACTGAACTAGAATCTCTTCCCAATCTTTCGGCGGCCCGCAGCGATGACTGAAGAAGATCAAGAAGCGACTCCAAAATCGGCGAGTGACGCAACCAGCGACGCCGATGAGCTCGCTGATTTCTTACGTGAGTTCGCTGAGTACCGCGAACCCGAGGGCCCTGCCGACGCCAGCGATTTCCTCGATATAGGTCTCCCTTCCGCCGCAGGCGCCGGAATTTGTGGAAGGAATCATCAACCCCAGAGGTACGGTGATTCCGGTGATCGACTTACATAAGCGATTCGCGTTGCCGGATAGGGAGAATTCCAACGAAACGCGGGTGATGGTTCTCAACGTCGACGATTCGCTCGTCGGGGCGATTGTGGACAGCGTCACGGAGGTCCTGAGCTTCACGGACGATCAAATTGAACCGGCAGGCAGTCTTTCCATGGCGATTTCGACCCGGTACGTCACGGGTGTTGCAAAACTAGAGAATCGCCTGGTGATCCTGCTGGACTATGTAAAGGTTTTTGCCGAGTCCGAGCGCCGGGAACTCGTGGAAATCGCTGAGGTAGCGGCCACGTAGAGCCGGCCCGTCTCGTCAGAATCCCGCCAACCTCGACGCTCGCGCAGTATGCGGGCGATGCGATTCTCATCCCACAAGTCCGCGACGGCCATGAGCGTCCCAGCCGACCTCGTACCGCTCATATAAGATTTCGACGCCGCGAACCGATCGCTCCCCGAGGCGGAATATGAAGTACGAGCGCATGCTTCCCCATGAGATCGACAAAGTTATTTCCGTGCGACCGATCGCGGTCGTCCCCTGGGGCGAGTTGGAGTAGCATGGACACCATCTGGCGGTTGGTCAGGATGGACTAAAGGCCTCGGGCATCGCCGACCGCGTGGCCGATGTCCTCGGGGTGGTTTCGCTGCCGCCAATCTATTGCGGCTATCAAACGATGAAGCCTCATCGGGGCTTTCGGCACTGCATCGAGATTTCCCAATCTACCGTTGCGGCCCTGGCCCGCGACTTTGTCAGTCAATTGGCGGACGAGGGCTTCAGGCTCGTTGTGATTATCACCGGTCACTATGGCCGAAGACACGTCGAGACTCTCAAGTTCAACGCGATCCAGGCGGGTGACGAGGTTGGCGTGAAGGTGTGGGTATTGCCCGAATATGAACCGGTTACAGATTTGGGCTATTCCGGAGATCATGCCGCCAAGTGGGAAACGAGCATCTTTTGACATCTATTTCCGGAGCTCGTACACATGAACAGGTATCGATCGGACCTAAGCATGGCGGATCAAGGAGTCGGTGGGGAAGATCCTTCCGTGACGGCGTCGTGGGAGATTGGCGAAAAGATCGTGAATGCCATCGCCGAAAGAGTTTCCGCCCGAGCTTTGGAGCTACTTCATGAGGCGGAAGTGGAAAAATTGACCTATAAGTCGTGGCGCGCTGAAGGGGTACGCTAGTCTACGGAATCCTCGGCGATTATGTCGCCCACTAGAAGCCGTCCAGCTTCTTCATCGTTGACCAGCTCGAAATCTACGCGCTTGTCCTTCGATACATGAAGCCGTAGCGTGTTCCCAATCCTCTCACAGCCCATGGCGCGTTCGGTTGCGATCTCCAAACGTTTGCAGGCGTCGGAAAACAGTGAACTCAATGAAACCGATCTTCTTCCAACCAAATAGATAGCGTCCCTTCGCTCATGTAACGCGTGCGATCCCGAGGTGTAAGCGTTCTCGATTTCGGTCTTCGTGTCAATCGGCATCAGGGCGATTCGCGGATGGGACAGCCAGGACCTGGAGATCGTCGTCTACGAACGAGAGGCTGAGGCGGCGATTTTTCGTGTCACCGCTGGGAAGAGATGCGGACACTAAATCTGCCGCAGCGAGCACAAATCGTTGACCGGCGAATAGCCGCTATTTACACTCTATCCTTCGGGTTGCTGTCAGAGATGACGCCGCGAATCCGTGCGACCAGGCGATCCGGTGCATCCAGGACTCGAATGCGGGTTCGCGTAACAACGACTTCCAGTGAGAGGCTTTTCGGCATGGCGGAACGTCCATCGGTAAAAGTTCAAGACCGAGAGTTATTCGGGAAAAAGGTCAGACGGCTGCGCTTGCAAGGCTTGGTCCCCGTCAATTTCGTGATACCTGGCGCCGATTCGCGGGCATTGCAGACGGATGAGCGCCAACTCGTCAACGTGTTAAAGCAAACGGGGCAATCCGGGCTAATAGAACTCAAATGGCAAAATGCGGACGACGTTGCGCTCATTGGCGAGGTACACGTTCATCCCGTAACCCGGCGCGTTCTTCACGTCGCGTTTAGAAAGATCGATCTCACGAAACCGATCGACGCAGCGGTTCCGCTTGAGTTTGTCGGCGTGGCTGTGGCCACGCTGGCGAGCGATCGGTTCGTCGTAAACGAGATTCTGGAAGTCGACGTTCGATGTCTGCCCGATGTTCTACCGAAATCGATTGAGGTGGATGTCAGCAGCCTCGATCAGGTAGGTGACGTAGTTCGAGTATCTTCCATCACACCACCGGACGGAGTCGAGATTCTCAACGATCCCGAACAGGTCACGACGCGTGTCGAGTTTGAACGGGCTGAAGAAGAGATCGAGGTCGAGGAAGAGTTCGGGCTTGACGGAGAGATTGCGGATGTTGAGGGCGAGGGTGAAGGGGAAGACGAGGCCGAACAACCAGATTCGGAATCGGGGTCCGAAGATACGTAGGAATAGGCGGACACGGCCACCGGAGGGGCGGCTCTGACGTTATTGGGTGGCGGGACTTTTATCGTCGCCAAATAGCTCCGTAGCCAGATCCTGCTCGGATGAGCCGTCTGAGTCGGGGAAAAGTGCTTCGTCGACCTTGCGACGACGGGCCTTATCGGGCCGGAAAAAGCTCGTCCACGTTTCAGCAGAATTCGAACTGGCTCCGCCGTGTCGAGTGAGGCGCTCGCGCACCCTGCAGAGAACGGTGGCGTTGACGGCAGCTCCCGATACGATTGCCTGGCCTCTGGAGAGCGCAGGCAGCTCGACGAGCAAGTCGCGTCCAACGCTTTCGACCGCTGACGCCACCGCGCTCTGGTCGACCGGATTGACGATTCGCATGATGCACTGGGTCATACATTGCGATAGAACGTCCTGATCGAGCTTTCCGGGTCGCTGAGTTATCAGACCGATTCCAATATCGAATTTCCGACCCTCCGCGAGTATTTCCTTCAGGAGGTTGGTGGTAGCGACGTCGGCCCCCGCCGGAGCGAAATGGTGTGCCTCTTCGATTAGAACGAATATGGGAAACGGTATGTGCAGTTCGTCGTCTGAATTCGTGCTGCCACGTTTTGTTTGTTGTCGGCCTTCGAATGCGCGCCTGAGGATGGTCGCGACAACGATCTGTTGACTTCGCCGGTCCATTTCGCCGACCTGGAGGACGGAACACCGGCCGGGCCGCAAAAGCTTTTGCATGCTCGTGTGTTTGTGGTCGTCGAACACGCCGCGACGGCCAAGGGTATTCCGGAGCTTCATACTGAGAGCTTGTTTTGAACTCCAATAATCTTCCTGCCCGTCCTGGCCCGATCGTCCACCGCTGAGCCGGGCAACGTCGACGTCTTCGACCGCGCGGTGCAGATCGTCAAGCACCCATTTGTCTCTCTTTTTGCGTAGCGATCCGAGAGCTTCGCGAGCGATCACCTGCTGGGGCGTGCTGAGGTCTCCCAGCAGGTACAAGATGTCGTCGTCGCGCATCAGATTGCGGCGCACCACGAGTTCGCCGGCCCGAAATATCTTGACGTCGGGCCGGTATTCGATTTCTGAATCGGATCGGTGAAAGTCGCCGATATTTGGTATTTGCTCCAGCGTTTCGTATTCCCCGTGGGGGTCGATGATGAGTACGGCTGCGGCGTTGTTGGGCCGGAGCAGCTCTTCGACGATTACACCTGCGAGGTAGCTTTTGCCCGCTCCGGTCCCGGCGATGATCGCAAGGTGAGTGTTCGTGAACTCGTTGGCGTCCATCGAAATGGGTACCACGTCGGGACCCCTGGTGAGTAGCGATCCCAGATGGACCGCTCCGATGTCTCCCGGGCTTTTTCTGCTCAGGACTCCGGCCAGCAGTTGTGGTTCGGCAAGGTAGATTGGCAGTCCCGGTGGCGGCGCGATCCGCGGATTTACAAAACCCATCGTCTCGGAAAAATGGCCCATGATGGACACGTTGACTTCATAAAGCTCCGTGTCGGCCGAATCGAATCCAAGAATTCGGGCAACCTCGTCGGGGGATGTGGCCGGATCGGCCATGAACGCGTCCGGATAGAGTCTTAGGTGCGTTCGGGATGCCACCCGCCCGAAGATTCTCTGTTCGCTGCCGTCTACGTCCGCCCAGTAGTAGACAAACTCCCCAACCTTTATTGCGCGGTCGCGATCGGGCGTCACGATTGTGAAGTCTCCAGCGCTCTCGCCGGGCCCTTTGGTGGTGCCGACTGGCGGAGCCGGACTACCCGCTGCTGTGACGTTCATCTTGCCTGCTGGACCTTCAGTTGCCACGCGAGATTGTTGTGGATCACAGACAGGGCCACTGACTCCTCGGGAAACAGGGCCGCGAGTTCGTCTGACAGGGTTAAGAGCAACTGCCCGATCAGGGGGTGACTGTGCGCTAGCAGATGTGGAACGTAACCGACGGTAAAGCGGCCGTCGGGTAAGTGAAATGCTTTTACCTCGTTTTCTTCCAGCACCCGGACCGAAGCGCCGATGTATGGGGACGTTGAAGCGACGCCGTGAAGGGCCGATTTGTCGCGGCCCAGCATGCCCAACGCGATGATTCCCACCAGCGTCGCCGTATCCGCGTAGCGATCCGGCGTAAGACGTTCGGATTCGATCTGCGGCCTGATGCGGGGTCCCGCGGAACCGAAATCGGGGTTAAACAGAATAGTGTCGAAAACGACGCCTACCAATTCGGAGTCGACATCCGCCATGGCGACGGCGACCAGAGTGCCAAACGCGTACTGAGCCGCTTCGGGCGGATCGGGAATCTCCCCCGGAGCCAAGATCTGGCATACGAACTCCGCGTGAGAGTTCGACTTGGCGATCTTGCCTATTTCCAGGTTGCCTATCTCCTCCAGATCTTGCTTTTGATCTTCGGCCTTGACCGATGTCTGAACGGGCTTCTAACGGGGAATCGTTGCTCGGCAAATCGGCGGAACACGTCTCTGAACCTGTCCTTGTCGCGGGCAGTCAAAACGGCAATCGCGTCGGCGGTCTCAAACGCGTAAGGGTAGCCGCCGCCTTGGGCGACGATTTCGGCGCGAATCGTGTCGACAACCTGTTCTAGCTTGTCGGAACGCAGAATCCAGCCCGGAAACTCCAGCCTCGCCGGCAACGCCT
>PVBE012235711.1_pt1 | contig 12716 bp, 12 predicted proteins | sample 1631181 | NCBI WGS metagenome assembly PVBE01 (sample SAMN08397723, study PRJNA350692) | Marine metagenome, whole genome shotgun sequencing project. | isolation source: water | place: Pacific Ocean | collected 2012-04
GCCATCGGTCGACCGTTGGCCAATCCTGACAGGCTGTAGAACCCAAGGAGCAGCCAGAACCCCGGGTGCACGAACACCGGAGTTCCGAACGCAGTGAACAGGTGGCGAGCGTTGTTAATGACACCATTCATGGTGCAGTCTATGAAACGCCACACTGGCTTTCATCGTCCTCCTGCGAAGACCGCATTGTCTCGAAAAGAGGTCACTCTCAGACCTGCCAACTCCGACTTCCACTACGAGCAGTCGAGATAAGTATCTTGCAACAAGCAACTTAACGCAACCTTCGGTGTCGGGCGGAGTGTTTGGCACGCAGCTTGTGATAGCCGACTGTTCGAAACATCAACCCGCCTCATTGAGAGGCAAGGAGAAAACGCAATGAACACTCGAAACGCCACACTCGTCGCCTTCGCCGCCCTGGCCATCAGCCTGGGAGCAAATAACACCTCGGCTCAAGCAGGATTCGTCAGCTTCAATTCAGGAGGCCTTGGCCTGGGACTCAGCTTCGGCGCCCCGGCTCACATCCACCAGAACTGTTGCACAGAAGCCCTTCCTGGACGATACGAGGTCGTGCGCAACCGAGTCTGGCGCGCTGGCTCCCTCCGCCGTGTGTGGGTTGGCTCTCGCGTCTCCTATGGTCGCCGCTGCGGCAGCCGTGTGTTCCGACGAGGTGGTTACTATCGAACCTACCGCACCCCGGGTCGCTGGGTCTACACAAACAGGCGGGTCTTTGTTCCCGGTGGTGTCCGGTATACCTGTGGCTATTAAGGGTCAGATACTGGGGAATATCCCCTCGGGTGGGTTGGCAATGGCCAACTCACCCTTTTTTTGTGCCCCCGCTGAATCCCCTTTCTGGACGAGATTTCCATTATGCTCCTGCGTCAACGGCGTTATCATTCGCCCCCAAGGGTTCGTGTAGATATCGACGGGGCAACATTCCATGGAACGCTTCGGAGTTATGGGCATCAGCCACCGCCATGCGACGGCGGAGGAGCTCGGTGCTTTCTCCCGCAAACTCACCCATCAACGCGCACTCCTCGACCACCTCGGTGTTGACGAGCTTCTCCACCTGTCCACATGCAATCGTGTCGAAGTCTACTGGGTCAGTCATGACAAGCGACCTGCAGAGAAATTACTGCGCGAACTCGCCGAATGGGATCAGGAAAATTCGCCTGACATGACTCCTCTTGCCTCGCGTATCGGCTACGCGCTCAACGGTGAGGCTGTTCAACGACACATGAATGAAGTCCTGTGCGGCATGAAGTCACTGGTCCTCGGTGACGAGCAGATCATCAGTCAGTTTCGCCAGGCCCTTTCTGAAGCGAGAGACAGAGGCACATGCGGGCAGTGGCTGGGTATCCTCAGCGACGAAGCACTGAAGGTGTCGCGCAGGATTCGATCTGTGGTGGACTACTCACGCATCCCCACATCCGTGCCTGAGGTTGCAGCTGAAGTGCTCAAGAAAGAGTTGAAAGGCAAGGGTGGGCGCATCACTCTGCTGGGCAGCGGTGAGATGACTCGCATCATGGCAGCGCGCATCGAGGGCTGGAAGAACCTATCGCTTTGCTTTGTCAACCGAACCGAAGAGAAGGCGCGCGCCTTGGCCGATGAATTTGGAGGGGTTTCGCAATCCCTTGAGGACTTCCAGTCCGCTCCTCATGACTTTGATCACCTCGTGTCTGCTACCTCCTCCACCTCACCGCTTGTCACACCTGGCATGCTGGAAACGCTGCCGCGTACCAACAAGATTCGCCTGCTGCTGGACCTCGGCGTCCCTGCCGACACGCACCTCAGCATCTGCGAGCTGCCCGGGTTCCATCGCATGGACGTCCTTGAGGTCAGCCGTCGCATGGAAGTCAACCGACAGGAAGCCCAGCAACTCCGTGACTCCGTCGCGCACCACCTCGAAGACGCAGTAGTGAGGTTCAAGGAGAGAGTCTTCCAGCGCAACCTCGGCCCCATTGCCAATCGCTTAAGGCAAGCAGTAGAGGAAAGGGCCCAGATTGAAACAAACAGATGGCTGAGCTCGACTCTGGCGCATCTCAGCGATGGTGACAAAGAGCTCTTTCGACAATTCGCGATGCGGTTGGCCTCCCAAACAGTTCAGGTGCCGCTCATCGCTCTCAAGAAGACCCTGCGCGATATACCCATGGGCGAATCGGTCCTTTCCCAACTGCGTCAGGAAGGCCGTCGGGCACAACACAGGATGGAAGAGGATGACTCACAATGACAGTGCTGAGGCTGGCGACCCGAGGCAGTGACCTCGCCCGCGCCCAATCACTCATGGTTGCGTCCTCCATTCAGCGCATAACGAGGCGCGCAACTGAGCTCGTCATTGTTGAAACAGCAGGTGATCAGAACACCGACGTGCCTCTCGCCGAACTGGGCGCAGTCGGCGCGTTCACGACTGAAGTGCAGAGGGCCGTTCTCGACGGTCGCGCTGATTTCGCCGTTCACTCCCTGAAGGACCTCCCTGCTACACAGGTTCCCGGGCTTTGCTGTGCCGCCATTCCGAAGCGCGAGGACACCGCCGACTGGCTGATAGCAAGGAAAGGCGCGTTTGTCGAACCCGACGAAGGAACAGGGTTTCTGCCCCTCGGTCGCGCGGCCGTCGTCGGCACTTCCTCGGTTCGACGAGAAGCGTTCCTCAAGGCAATGCTGCCTCACGCCCAGGCCAGACTCCTTCGAGGCAACGTCCCAACGCGCATCCAGCGTTTGTCCGACGGGGCGTACGACGCCATTCTTCTGGCAGGCGCAGGACTCCTTCGACTTCAGTCAGACCTCAACGGCTTGAGTCATGCACGGCTTGACCCATTAATCTGGCCTGGAGCGCCTGGCCAGGGAGCCATTGCCATTGAGTGCCGAGAAGACGATGCCGAAACAACCGAGCTGCTGCAAGCCACTCACCACTCCGATTCAGCAACGACTGTTGCCGCAGAGAGACGCTTGCTTCGCCTCTTGGGGGGGAGCTGTGGCTTGCCGCTGGGCGCCACCGCGTCGATCGAAGATGAGACTATACATCTCGTGGCAGCTCTGGGCCCGACAGACAACAATTGGGAGGGTCTGCGTCGTGCCGATGTGTCGGGCCAAACGGCAACCGAAGCAGCCGACCGTGCTTTTGCCGCACTCACCGACTCGGAGTTGCCATGCGAAAGATGATCTGGATTGCCAAGCGTGAAGGAGAGGCGCAGCCATGGATGGATGCTGCTTCGGATGCAGGCTGGCAAAGCGACGCACTGCCTCTCATTGAGCAACAACCCCTTCCGCTTGATGAGTCGGCGCGGAAGAAACTCGAGAGCCTGGAAAACAACGACTGGATCTTCCTCACAAGCCCCCTTGCCGCGCGCCTCTATCGCGAACAGTTCCAAAGATCTGCTCGAGCAAGCCTCGCAGTCATTGGCAAAAAAACAGAGACAGCCCTCCTGCCAATGAAGGCCAGTTTCCTTTCCACAGGGAAAGGCGGTGCTCAACTTGCCCATGACATCCTGTCCACGAACACTCTGACTGCACGTGCGCGCTGCATCCATTTTGCCGCAGAGAGCCCACGCAAGGAGTTGCGCGAGGGCCTCTCGACTGCTGGTGTTCAGCTTGATCTGATTGCTGCCTATCGCACGACAGCCATCGATGGGCAGGCTCCTTCCGTCGAGGACGCCATCCTTCTCTTTTCCCCAAGCAGTGCGACAAGCCTGAGTACGAGGTGTAACGAGAATGCGCAGCATCGAATCGTTGCGGTCGGTGAGACCACAGCCCGTGCAGCCGCAGAATTAAACTTCTCTGTGAATGCTGTACTCAACGAACCAACCCCTTCTGAATTGACACGGGAGCTCATGCAATGGGCAACAACGACCACCTGAACATGCCTCAACGCCCACGGCGACTCCGACGCACCTCGCTCCTTCGAGACGCCGTCGCAGAAAACGAAGTCCGACTGCGCCATCTCGTCCAGGGGCACTTTGTCCTTCCTGGCTCCGGGATCACTCAACCCATCAAGGCCATGCCGGGAGTGAGTCGCCAAACAGCCGATGAACTGCTGAAAACAGTCGGCATCAATCTTGATCGCGGCATCGGGTCGGTCATGCTTTTCGGCGTGCCCGAGACCAAGGACGCTCAAGCAAGTGGCGCAATCGATCCTGAGGGTGAAGTTCCTCTCGCGGTACGCGCACTGAAACAGGAGTTCGGCAAGGACCTGCTCGTCATGGCTGACGTCTGCCTCTGCCCATACACCGATCACGGACACTGCGGCTTTATTGAGGGAGAGGATGTTGTCAATGACAGGAGCACGCTCCATTTAGCCAGGATGGCGACGGTTCTCGCCGATGCAGGCGCTGACTTCGTCTGCCCATCCGACATGATGGACGGGCGCATCGGCGTGATTCGCGAAGCACTCGATACCGCCAATCATCAAGACACAGCGATTCTCGCCTACTCAGCAAAGTACGCCAGCGCATTCTATGGGCCCTTCCGTGAAGCAGCCGATTCCGCGCCGACTTTTGGTGATCGGCGCTCCTACCAGATGGACTCGCGCAATGGGCGTGAAGCAACGCGCGAGATGCTGCTCGACATTGAAGAGGGAGCCGACATGATCATGGTCAAGCCGGCCATGGCTTACATGGATATCATCCGTGCGGCGAAAGAGATCTCACCAGTTCCTGTGGTCGCCTACAATGTCTCGGGTGAATACAGCATGGTGAAACTCTCCGTGCGAGAAGGTCTGGCCGACGAGCAGGCTCTTGTCACCGAAATCCTCGGTGGGCTGAGGCGTGCCGGCGCCGACTTGATTATCACCTATCACGCGGAGGATGCCGCCCGAGAAGGTTGGATCCAATGATAAACACACAAGGCAACAGCGTCTCTCGACACCTCTATGAGCGGGCCAACCGCGTCATGCCCGGCGGCGTCAGCTCGCCGGTCAGGGCCTACCGATCAGTTGGAGGCGAGCCGTTCTTCATCGCTCACGGAGAGGGCGCGCATGTCACAACTGAAGACGGCGCGACATTTCTTGATTTCGTCTGTTCGTGGGGGCCACTCATTCTCGGCCATGCACATCCTTCGGTTGTCGCAGCCATCTCTGAGGCGGCAGCTCACGGAACAAGCTTCGGAGCGCCGTGCCTGAGAGAGACAGAGCTGGCGGAGGCCATTTGCGAACTCTCGCCAGTCGCCGAGAAGGTTCGTTTTGTCAACTCAGGAACGGAAGCGACTTTTTCAGCTCTTCGACTTGCTCGCGCCGCGACTCAACGGGACGTCATGCTTAAATTTGATGGCTGCTATCACGGGCATGGGGACTCGTTTCTGGTCAAGGCGGGGTCAGGACTGGCAACCTTCGGGGAGTCCTCGTCAGTCGGCGTTCCGTCGGATGTCAGCGGACTGACCGCAGTGCTTCCTCTTGACGACGAAGACGCGCTACGTGCGTACTTCCAACAACACGGAACGATGACGGCGGCGGTTTTTGTTGAGGGGATTCCCGCGAACTGCGGCTTTCTTCCACAAAGTTCATCCTGGTGGGCAACACTGCGAAACCTCACTCAGGAGTCAGGGACGCTGCTGGTGGTCGATGAAGTGATCACTGGTTTTCGAGTGGCGGCAGGCGGTTTTTGCGAGCGCGAGGGCCTTGAAGCCGATCTCGTCACCTACGGCAAAGTAATCGGAGGAGGCCTGCCTGTCGGGGCGTATGGGGGTAGCGCAGAACTCATGGGCATGATCAGTCCTGATGGAGGTGTCTATCAAGCCGGCACCTTGAGCGGGAACCCCCTTGGCATGGCGGCCGGACTCGCGACGCTCGGCGTGATGCAGGAGCAGGACGGGTGGGGCCAGCTGGACCGACTCGGAGCGTCCTGGCGCGAACGATTGACACCGCTTCTTCAGCGGGAAACGGCTGCGGGGCACCCCGTTGCGATGGCGCAGGATGGCTCTATCTTCTGGCTGTGCTTTGGAGCGAGCGAAGCCCCTCGGAGCTTTAGCGCGATCCCGGACGGCGGCGCAGAACGATTCGGACGGTTCTTTCACGAACTGCTGAAACGGGGAGTGATGATTGCGCCATCAGCCTATGAAGTTGGCTTCCTCAACCTGTCGTTGACTGAAGCTGACCTTGACGTTGCGGCGGAGGCCTTTGACGCGGCGTTGGAGGCCAGCCGATGAGCGACAAGATCCTCCTTCGCGCCATGCGCGGCGAGCGAGTCGAACGAACACCTGTTTGGTTGATGCGTCAAGCTGGGCGTGTGCTGCCGGAATACCGAGCACTGAAAGAGCAGCATGGCTTCATCAAAATGGCATCGACCCCTGACCTCGCCGCCGAAGTAACTCTCCAGCCCATTCATCGATTCGGATGGGATGGGGCCATTCTCTTTGCAGACATCCTGACGCCCCTGATGCCTCTGAGCTTTGGCATCGACTTCGCGCCAGGACCTGTGCTCGAACGCCCACTCCAAGGCACGGATGATCTCGACCGCATCCACTCACCCGACCCGAGCGCTATTGCCCACGTGCCTCAAGCCCTGAGACTCATCAAGGAGAAACTCCCGGACTCCTGCAGCCTTCTTGGATTTGCCGGCGCGCCCTTCACGCTGGCAGCCTACCTCCTCGATGGAGGGGGCAGCCGAGAGCATGCCAGACTTCGTCAAGCCGTTTACCGAGGCGATCGCTTCTTCGGTGAACTGATGGAGCGATTGGCCGACGTCACGATCGACTACCTGTCGATTCAGATTGAGGCAGGCGCCGAAGCGGTGCAGCTGTTTGACACATGGGCCGGCATTCTCGACGCTACGACCTGGCGGCGCCACGTGCTGCCGTCCGTGCAGCGGGTGTTTGAGGGAATAGGTACGAGCGTTCCGCGGATCTACCTTGTGAAGGATGGTGCCCACCTCCTGGAGTCTCTTCCGGAAACCGGCGCCGATGTGCTGAGCCTCGACTGGCGCATTCCTCTTGACCGCGCACGGGCCGAACTGGGTGACATGCCGGTCCAGGGCAACTTGGATCCAGGAGCACTCATGGGATCACCCGAGGAAGTCAAGAAGGCAACACTCGGGGTACTCGATGCCAACGCTGGACGTCCAGGCCACATATTCAATCTCGGGCACGGGCTCATTCCGCAGATTCCGCTGAAAGCGCTGAAGATCATGAAGGACACGATCACAAGCTATGACTCAGTCAAGAAACAAGACGCCTGAAGAGCTGGCAGCAAAGTACGATCGTGCCGGGCCACGCTACACTTCCTACCCCACCGCACCAGTCTGGACTGACGCTTTTGGTGAAGCGGATTGGAATGCGGCACTCGCTGCCGCAAGCAACGAAACTGACCGTACTCTTGCTCTTTATGTCCACCTGCCCTTCTGCAGTGAACGCTGCCTTTTCTGCGCTTGCAATGTTGTCATCACCCGACGCGACGACATTCTCGACTCCTACCTGAAGAGGCTCCACAACGAAATCAACTGCACCGCCGCCAAGCTGGGCAGGAGGCGAAGAATCACAGGGCTGCACTGGGGCGGCGGTACGCCAACGCATCTTTCACCTGCTCAATTAGAGAGCCTCATGGGCGTGATCACCAACGCGTTTGAGCTGGCTCCGAACGCAGAGGTGTCCATCGAAGTCCATCCGCCTGTCACGACAAAAGAGCAGATCGAGACTCTCCACCGACTCGGCTTCAATCGGATCAGCCTCGGCGTTCAGGACATTGATGCAGACGTACAGAAACTCATCAATCGCAACCAGACGGTGGAGCAGACTGAGCGCATCCTTAACTGGACAAGAGACCTCGGTGTGCAAAGCGTCAACTTCGATTTGGTGTACGGCCTTCCGGGCCAAACAGCAGATACCTGGGGTCGGACAATTGACGAGGTTCTCCGCCAGATGCCCGACAGGCTTGCGATCTACTCCTACGCACATGTGCCCTGGCTGCATCCACAGCAGAAACGCATGCCCGCCGAACGCATGGCGGATCCTGAGCTCAAACTACGTCTTTTGCGAATGGCTGCAGAAAGGCTGCCGACCGAGGGCCAGTATGAGCTGATCGGATTCGACCACTACGCCCTTCCGCATGATGAGCTCGCAACCGCCGTGAAGGAGCGGCGACTCTACCGCAACTTCATGGGTTACACCGTCAAGCCCGCAGAAGACTATGTTGGCTTTGGTATGACGGCGATCTCAGAGGTCGGACACGCCTTTGCGCAAAACCACACGAAGATCAATGCATGGAGCAACGCCGTTGATGAAGGGCGAGCGACCGTCTGCAAAGGACACGCCTTGAGCATCGATGATCGAATTCGCAAACAAGTTATCGAGCAACTCATGTGCAACCAGCAACTGAGTCTCGTTACATTTCGCGAAAACAACGCAACCACCTTTCGGGAGTACTTCAGCCAACAGTGGGCACAGCTCGCCGAGATGGAAAATGATGGGCTCCTCACCTTGACTGACGCTGCGCTGACAGTAACGGCACTTGGTCGACGCTTCCTTCGGAACATCTGCATGCTCTTTGACCGCTACCTTGAGGAACAGGTGAAGCGTGGACGCTTCTCCCAAACGGTGTAGATCCAATGGATGATAAAAGACGCATAGGCGTATTCCTGTTGCAGATGGGTGCGCCACTCCACGACGACGAATTGCACTCGTACGTTGAGAGCCTCTTCTGCGACCCCTTCCTTGTTCAGCTCCCTCCGATAGTCTCTTGGTTTCGACGCACACTGGCCAAGAGAGTTGCGAGCCGACGCGCACCTGTCCTGCGCCAGCAATATGAACAGATAGGTGGCTCATCACCGAACAACGCAATAACTATACGCCAGGCCGTCGCATTGGAGGACTGGCTCAATCAACAAGACAATCCGAATGAGTACCATTGCTTTGCAGCCATGACCTACACGAGGCCTCGAATTGAGTCGGCTGTGGCAGACGCGGTTCATGTCGGGTGCACCGACTTCGTAGCACTCTCACTTTTCCCGCAATACTGCAGCGCGACCACCGGCTCGTCATTTGCTGAGCTGGCAGAGGCTCTAGACAAGGCCGAGATTTCACCAGACAATGTACGCTGGGTCAGTCGATGGGGAGACAACGATCAGTTCCTGGCTGCGTCAGCCGAGAACCTTCGTCTGGAATGTGAAGCCTCCGCAAGAGCACACTCTTCGACGCCGCATGTTCTCTTTTCAGCTCACGGAATCCCAGAGTCCTATGTGCGGCGCGGAGATCCCTATGTTTCCGAAATCCAGAATACCGTCCGCCTCCTCGCGGAGACTCTTGTCGACGGAGTTCAACACTCCCTCTCCTATCAATCACGGGCAACACCTTTGAAATGGGTTACACCTTCCACAGATGGCAAAATCAAAAGCCTGGCTGAAGAGGGAGTTAAAAGCCTGATAGTTCATCCCGTATCTTTCGTCAATGACCATCTGGAGACACTCTTTGAAATCGACATCGAGCTGGCTGCTGTGGCGAAAGAGGCAGGGATCGAACACTATGCACGCGTCCCTGTATTCAATGATGACCCTCGGCTGATCGCTCTCCTCGGACAACTCGTTTTCAATACAAGAACACCATGACTGTCGTCAACACTGCGATTATCGGTGGCGGGCTTGCAGGCATGGCTTTGGCTTCAATGCTACACAGTCAGAACATCAGTGTTGCCGTCCTTGAAAAAGAGGCGCGGCCTGGCGGGAAGATTCGCTCGGTACGAGAGGATGGGTTTGTTGTAGAAATGGGGCCACTCGGCTGGCTTGACAGAGAGCCTGCTGTGGGGGAACTGGTTCGATCGTTGGGGTTGCAACCCATCGCTGCTTCAGAGGCTGCGGAGCAACGCTCGCTTCTGTTTAAAGGGCAACTCAAGCCCTTGCCGACAGGTGCGCTGAGCTTTATCAGGTCACCACTGTTGTCTGCGAGGAGCAAGGCTCGCCTGCTTACCGAACCGTTTATCGGTGTCTCGCCTGCAGACGAGGAGAGTGTCCAGTCATTCGCGACCAGACGTTTTGGTCGAGGCGTTGCAAGGACGTTCTTTGCCGCCATGGTCTCCGGTATTTTTGGAGGGGACCCGGAGCGCCTCTCTGTACAGGCAGCCTTTCCGTTGATGGCATCTTGGGAGTCTGAAGCAGGCTCGTGCGTTCGTGGCGCCATTCGTCACATGCGTCGGAAGCGACAAGCGATTCGGAGGGGTACGCTTGCACAAACATCTGGAAGGCTCCTGACTCTTGAGGGTGGCCTGAGTGATCTCATCGACACGATTGAGCTGCAGCTCGGTGACTCATTACGCTGTGGCGAGGCTCCTGACTCGGTCGTACACGATGGCGACCTGTGGGTGGTACTGAAGGACGGGCGCGAACTACTTCGCAGTCGACGACTCGTCATGGCAACTCACGCTCGAATGGCGATGCGGCTTTTGCTGCAATCAAAAATACACGAGGGGCTGTCAGCTGAAGAGAGTCAAGCACTCACAGCAGCAGAGGAGATTCCTGGTTCGCCCCTTGCCGTTGTCACGACCGCCCACAAGCGCAGCGACGTTTCTGCATCGCTTGACAGCTTTGGATTCATCGCACTCAGAGGTCAGGAGTTTCGCCCCCTGGGCGTCCAATTCGCCAGCTCCATCTTCCCTTCACAAACACCTGAAGGCCTCATACAACTCCGCACCCTCGTAGGCGGAGCATTTGACCCGAACTGTGTCGAATTGAACGATCAAGACCTGATCGCTGCTGCACTGAACCCGGTGCTTCAATTGCTCCAGATCAGGGGAGAACCCTCGCACACGTGGGTCCGACGAGCCCCCGCAGGCATCCCTCAGTACAATCTTGGGCACGTGGCGCGTGTTCAGGCGCTGGACCGCCTGGCGACGGCAATGCCGTCCCTTAGCTTCATCGGCGACTCGCTCCACGGTGTTGGCATCAACAAGGTAGTTGCGAGGGCTCGAACCATCGCAGCGGCCATTCTGGAGATTTGAGCTCAATCTGAGACGCGCTGTCCTCAACTGAGGACACGAGACCCCCTGTTGCCTTTGTTCGGCGAGTCCACACATAATCCATAACAACTGCAACACAAACAGGTTATGGGCACGATCATTCGCCATGCCCTCGATTGGCACGCAGCGTGTGATGACCGAGAAGCCGACTCAATGATACACAACCGCCCATTAGTGGGATTTTTGGAGAATGACCATGAATACTCGAAATATCAGCTTCGCTCTTCTACTTGCCGCAATGCTCCTTGCACCCACCACTGCCTTGATGGCTCAGGTGGAGGGTCCTGTCGCCAGCGAGCTTTCAAACGACTGCGTCGACTGCAATCACGCGTACAACGAACGCTTCTGCTCCTTCTGCAGCTCAAGTCTCTATCTGGATGAGTACGGTCTTTGCGAACATGGATTCTGCGGCAAGCATCATTCGGTTCAACGAAGTCCGTATTACCCTGTCAGCTTTGGCCTGTCCTTCGGAATGGGCTGGGTCTGGAATCACCACAACCACTGCTGGGCACCACCCACCCACCATTGCGGTCATGGTGGAGGCCACCACGGTTGTCACGATTCTCACATTGGGATTGGCTGTAGTGACAACAACTACAGCTTCTGGAGCACCTCGAGTGGAGAGCATAATCATCACGGTGCGAGCCCCAGAGGAAACGACATCATTATCAAGAACCCGAAGCCTCTGAAGCCCCTCAAGCCCAGGTACCCGCGCTTGAAGAAGCCAGCAAAAGTGCCAACCAAGAAGCGTCTCATTCCACAGAGAACACGCAACAAGACACTGGTTCCCCGCAAGCGGACCCCGCAGATTAAGAGGTTTACCCCGAGTCGCAAGTCTTCAGCACCTCGCAAGAGCTTTACCCCGAGTCGCAAGTCCTCAGCGCCTCGCAAGAGCTTTGCCCCGAGTCGCAAATCTTCAGCACCTCGCAAGAGCTTTCGCTCCTCTGCTCGCTCTGCAAAGAGCAGCCGCTCCATGAGCTTCGGCCGCTCCTCAAGCCGCAGTCGCTCACGTCGGTAGGACATTCCTGGCACTCGCTTCTCGGGCGGGGCCACTCACTGCAAAGTGGGTGGCCCCGCCTTTTTTGTCCTCGTCGAAAGCCAATGAGGGGGGCGGGTTAACAGTGACCTCAATTGCAGCTGGCTACGCCCTCAACGTGCCCCTTTTCATGCGTACAACATAGGACAACGCGTCCCCATTCGAAGACATGTCGATTCACAGAAAAAAGCGAAGCACCGCATCAGGATTGCAGAACTTCCTTTTCCCAAAGGACTTACGAACGCGCGCGCGCTTGACGACCGCTTTGGCACACCAGTTGTGAAGGTGGTGGCAGTCCTTGCGCCCCCAATCCTGTTCTGATTCGGCCCGAAGGGTCGGGAGAAATTTCATGCGAAACATATGCTTCAAAACCTCAATCTTGATCGTGGCCATGCTGATGCTCAGCGTTGGATCCGTGTCGGCACAAGTCTCTTTCGGCTTGTCTTTCGGCACAGGCTGCTTCGGTCTCAACATCAGCCTCGCTGACCCTTGTGCCTGCAACCATTTCGATGACTTCACCGCATGCCCCTATTGCGGACCTGAGCTGTCTTTTGGCCTGGACGGAGTTTGTCAACACGGATTCTGCAGTGACCACCACAATCTATGGGCCGTTCCCATTCCGTGGTACTTTGGCTGGGGATACGGTTACTCTGCCTGTGGCCACGGCCACGCCAACTGCGGATGCGCCTGCCCACCGGCACCCTGCCCACCGGCACCCTGCCCACCGGCACCCTGCCCACCGGCACCCTGCCCACC
>PVBE011396046.1_pt1 | contig 12715 bp, 10 predicted proteins | sample 1631181 | NCBI WGS metagenome assembly PVBE01 (sample SAMN08397723, study PRJNA350692) | Marine metagenome, whole genome shotgun sequencing project. | isolation source: water | place: Pacific Ocean | collected 2012-04
ACTGGCGCCATCTCCGCGTCGTCCTACGCGTCGTCCTACGCGTCCAACGCGAGGTTCGCCGCGACGACAGCACCGTCATCTCCCGCGACGAGCGCTACTTCGCCTCCAGCCTCGAACTCGACGAGCTGACGCCCGAGCAATGGGGCCGCGTAATTCGTTGGCACTGGAAGGTCGAAAACGATTGTCACAACGTGCTCGACACTCGCTTCCGCGAGGACGACCAGCCGTGGCTCTATGCCACCTTCGGTGCGCTCGTCGTCATGCTGCTGCGGCGTATCGCGCTCAACGTTCTGATGCTCTACCGCAACATCGCGCGCCGCGGTGAGCGCAAGGCCGACGTCCCCTGGGCAGAGATGTTCAGCTGGATGCGCGTCGGCCTCACCGCCGCTAACGAAGACGACGTCTGCGGCCTCAAGTGGCCGATCGCGGTTCACGCGACGGGCAGGGCACCGCCGGGCCGTCCCGCGTAGCTGGCGGCAAAGAGGGCGGGCAGGACCAAACAAGGATGCGCGACGGGCACGCCGGCCGAGGCCGGGATACGGGCGCCAGCCCGCCCTGGCCGAGGACCGTGCGCGATCATCCACCACATCGAGTTCGCGTCCGACATCGCGAGGACGCGGCCCTCCGACCTCGTCGACGCCGATCGATGCTGCCTCCCGCGGCCTCCGCCTAGCGATTTCGCTCCATCCCTGAGTCGAGGCGCGGGCGCCGAGACCCGCGTGGTCAAGAACTCTCCGGGCCGAAAGCCGTGTTCGACTGGCGGGGTGAGTACGAAGTTCGCCGACCATCGCACTTGGCGTGTGCTGGACGGACCACGCAACTCCATGCAGCCGTATGCCCACTCCACGTTGGCCGCAGTCAGCACGCTCCCGCGCCCGCCCCACCCGCAGCTCGACTGCATACGGCGGGCGTCCGCAGGCAGGGGGAGGTTGCAGGAAGGGGCCTACGGCGGCCCCCTCCTGCAACCTCCCCCTGCCTGCGAGCGCCCGCCGCACTCAGCCCAGCTGCGGATGGACCGTGCGACGTCAGCAGTTTACTCAATCCATCGCTGTCTTTTACTCAGCTCATTGAGTAAAATTGCGACATGTACCGCCGGCCCATCCTCGCAAACCTGGTCGACCGGCTCCGTGAGCCGCGCCGCTTCATCCAGGTCCTCGCCGGCCCACGGCAGGTCGGGAAGACCACCCTCGCTCGGCAGGCGCTCGACCTCATCGACGTGCCGTCCCACTACGCCACGGCGGACCTGCCGGGCCTCGAACCCGGTATCTGGCTCAGCCAGCAATGGGATCTCGCTCGCCTGAAAGCCCGCGACTCCGGCCGCGCTCTGCTCATCCTGGACGAGGCACAGAAGGTCGGGGGCTGGTCTGAAGCCGTCAAAGCACATTGGGACGAAGACACGGCCGCAGGCGTCGACCTGAAAGTGCTCCTGCTCGGCTCCGCTCCGCTGCTCGTTCAGCACGGCCTCACGGAGAGCCTCGCGGGACGCTTCGAGCTGATTCGCGCTTCGCAGTGGTCCTTCGCCGAAATGCGCGACGCTTTCGGCTGGGACCTCGACCGATACCTCTACTTCGGGGGCTACCCCGGCCCCGCTGACCTCATCGACGACGAGGCGCGTTGGTCACGCTACGTGCGCGACTCACTGATCGAGACCACCGTTTCGCGCGACATCCTGCTGATGACGCAAGTCAACAAGCCAGCCCTGCTCCGCCGGCTGTTTCAGCTTGGCTGCGACTATTCGGGGCAGGTCCTCAGCTACACGAAGATGCTCGGGCAGCTACACGACGCGGGGAACACCACCACCCTCGCTCACTACCTGCAGCTGCTTGGCGGCGCGGGCCTCATCTCCGGTCTGCAGAAGCTCTCGGTCAGGCGCGTCCGGCAACGCGCCTCGAGCCCCAAACTGATGGTCCACGACACCGGCCTGCTCGCGGCCAGCGACGGCGCCGACTTCGCAACGACCCGCCGTACGCCGCAGCGCTGGGGCCGCATCGTCGAATCAGCGGTCGGCGCGCATCTGCTCCACGAGACCGCGGGCACCGACATCGACCTTTGGTACTGGCGCGACGGGCACCGCGAGGTGGACTTCGTCCTGTCACGGGGTGGCCGCCTCGTCCCGATCGAGGTCAAGAGCGGCCGCGACCGGGGGGCCCATCCCGGCACCGCCGCCTTCGCACGTCAGCACGAAGTGCACCGCCACCTCCTCGTCGGCACAGGCGGAATGCCGCTGGAGACGTTTCTGGCCAGCCCGGCCGAGCGCTGGTTCGACTAACGCTTCGGCACCATTGAGCCGCCGCGGCTGTGCTGCCTGGCCGGCGTCGCGATCACTCCGCCGCGCTCGCCAGCCGGATCCAGGTGGAACACCACACCGTGGGTCGTCTGCCGCACCGTCCTCAGGTACGGGCCGATGCGGACGCGCGTTCCAGGATGACACGTCCGCTTCGCCGCGACCGTCGCCACCGCGGCCATCTCCTCCGCCTCCAAGCGCAGGCCCTCGATGTCCGCGCGATGCGAGGCGCATTGTGCGACGAGCTCGTGAGCCTGCCACAGGGCGATGCTGCGCGGGTCGGTCGCGCCCGGCGCGATGAAGATCATCTCCAGCGCCTCGGGGTTGGCGACGCTGTGCTCACGCAGGAGCATCTTGAGGGTGCGCTCGTCCGCCTTCAGCTCCGCTTCAATGGCCTCGCGGCGGATGGACAGGCGGCCGGACACGCCGGCGATGATCACGGTATTCGGGTTGGACGCCGAGCCCAGATTGCTCGAAACCACCCCACCGGTCGCCCACACGAGGCCGCCGACGAGGCCGTCTCCGTGGCCGCCACGGCCGGGCACGATGACCTTCCCGCCGGCCTCGATATTCGCCTCGTGGCAGTAGGCGGTGATCAAGATGTCGTAAGCGGCGCGCACGCGGGCGGCCTGGATGAACCGGACCTTGATGTTGCCCCGGCTCGACACCCGCGTGTCGGCCCCCACGATGCCGCCGTGGACGGTCACGTTCCCGCGGGCCCCGACGCGCGCGCCGGCGTCGACGCGCCCCTTGATGACGATGTCGCCGTTGGCCAGCAGCTCGAAGCCGGAGCGCACGGAGCCCGCGACCTCGATGTTGCCGTTGAAGCGTACGTGGCCCGTCTTGAGGTCGACATCGCCCGGGATGCGAACGACCGGGCGGACCGCCACCTGGTAGCGCACGGTGCGGCCCTTCCGCGAGTGAACGACGCGTCGGCGGACGCTGGCGCCACCCGCGCGCTCGGCGTAGAGGCGCTGCTCACCGTCGTTGGTCTCCTCGCGGCGCACGTTCTCGGCCGCCTCGAGCAGCGTCGCGGGTACGTCGTCGGCCGGCAGGGCGTTGCCACGTACGGACACGCCAGCACGGCCCGGGTCGGTGGGTGGGCAGACCGCGAGCAGCGCGCCCTCTTCGACGCCGGGGTAGATGTTGCGATCCTTGAAGTCGGTGCGCCCATCCTCGAGCTCAGCGCCGACCCGGAAGGCGTACTCGAAGTGAAATTCGGGCTCGCCCGCGCTGGGCTCGGTGGGTGGACGCGCGCGCGCCACCTCGACGAATGCCGCCCCCGTCGGCTCCTCGGTCGTCGGCCAGCCCTCGCAGGAGGCGCGCAACGCATCGGTGTCGATGCCCACCACGACGCCCACCGACTCGACCGCGTCACGCACCATGCCCGCCGTCGGCGGCACCGACTCGCCGTGGGCCGGCAAACGAACGACCAGGGCCACCGCCTCGGCGGCGTCGACCCAGACCGGCGGCAACACCGTCAGCCGACCCCCGAACCACCCGGCGAACCCGAAACGCCGGGCGACGACGAGCGTGCCGTCCGCGCTCGCCTCGACGCCGTCCCCCAATTGCGGCAGCGACGGCGGGCGCGGGCGCGGCGGCGGGGTCACCCGCCCCATGAGGTCGACGCCCGGCTCGCCGAAGTCGACCACCGCCCCCCAGACGACGTCGCCCGGACGCACGAGCCACACGGCGATGCTGCGACACGCGCGCTCGAGGCTGGTCTTCCGCTCTGTGCCGAACGCCGTCGTGACGTACTCGAGGTCCGGCACGTCCGAGAGACGACCCGGCAGTCGGAACGTCGCCTGGGCCGCCTGCGGCCGCCGCGGCCGGACGCCCCGCGCAGCCACCACCTTCCGCACCGGCTGGCCGCCCTCATTCGCCTTCTTGACCGCGTCCGCGATGGCCTGATGGCGGATGCCCATCCCGATGTCGTGCTCGCGCAGAATCGCGAGGATTCCCGTCACCGAGCTCCCGGGCGAGACGACGTCGACCTGCGCCTCGAGCGAGTCGGGCGTGATGGAGACGGTCAGCTTCGGCCGCTCGTCGTCACTCACCGGGCGCTCGAAGCGGCTTCAGTCGTCGACCAGGTCGCACGGGCCACCGCCGCAGTCGTAGGCGATGTCGCCATCGTTGTCCGCGTCATCGTCGATGAACGACCCGAAGTAACGTAGCGCCTGGGTCTGCACCGGCAGATGGCTCATCGCCAGGTGCGCCTCGAAGCCTTCCTCGGTCACCCGAAACTGGGTCATCCCGCTCGCCGGCTCCCCCGCCGTTGGCGCCGACGCACGCTGGAGCTCACCCACTGGACGGACCGCCGGCTCGATCAACGGCAACCCCATCGTGCGGGCCAGGGCGTCGGTCGTCAGATTGGGCATGATCCCGTCGCCTATCGACTGCTGCAGCAGCACTGCCGGCGGTGGGCTGTCGTCGTAGCGGTCGCGCAGCACATGGGGCGCGAAGACCCCCGGCTCGCCAAAATCGAGCCCGAGCTGGCTCATGATCATCAACGTCTCGATGGTCAGCTCGACCGACGCGCCCTCCACCGGGTTCGCCTCGACGACCTCGCGGATTCGGTGACGCAGCCCGAGCAGCTCGATGACCTCCCCGGTGCGCAGGATGTTCGACATGCCCATCCCGCCCACGTTGAGCACCACCGCGTCGAACCCCGGCTCGACCGCCGCGACGAGCACCCCGAGCAAGCTCCCGAGGGACTGACCGAGGTACAGCTGCGGTCCGTTCTCCCGCAACACCGCGCCGCGGCCGGGCACCTCGCCGATGCTCGCGAGCACGGCTCGGAAGACGATCGCGTCGGCGGCCGATTGCAGCATCATCCCCGAGAAGGCCAGCACGTTCAGCGCACCGGCCACCTCGATGATGTCGTTGACGCCGCGCCCACGCGACCCGTGCAGATCCCAGTCGACCACCATCGTCGCCAGGCCGGCGCCGCCGAGATCCATCTCCGAGATCACCGGGATCATCACCTCGGCGCTCGCCGCGAGTCCGTGCCCGAACAGGACCGGCAGCACCGGCGCTGCCTCCGTCGCGGACGGGGGCACCAGCAGCGCGCCGCGGATCTCGTCGAAGCGGACCGGAACCGGCATCCCGTCGTCGCCCCGCTCGATGTGCGCGTCACGGCCTTCGCGCCAGATCGGCACCTCGAAGCTGAAGTCGTAGCGCAGGACCCCGTTTCGGACCTCGCGGCCCTCTGCCAACGTCACGCTCGGCGGGTTCTCCTCCACCCAGCGCCGGTTGAACGCCACCATCGCCTTCAAGTCACCGGTCACGCCCGCCTCGGAGCGCACGCGAAAATCCCAGAGCTGCCCCACATCCGACGCGTCTACGTCGAGCTCTTCGAGCAGCTCGCGAAGGTCGGCGTAGTACGCCCACAGCGTGTCGAGGTCGCCAGCCGGCGCCTCGTCACCCAGCAGCGTCGCCATCGCCTCGTTCGGCTGCGCCAGCGCCCGCCGCACGAGGACCGCGTAGCGACCGCCCGGATGGAGCGCCTGGGCGGGCGTCAGGACGAGCAGCCGCTGGTCGGCCTCCACGTCCTCGACGATGGCCCCGGTGAACGCGACGCGACGCCCGCGCTCGCCTTCCTCGTGGCCGGCCTCGAGCAGCCAGACCGCAGCGTCCGGCTCGAGGCTCGCTTCGGGGCTCACCGGAACCAGGGCCTCGTCGACCGCCGCTGGCAACAGCGTCACGACGGCGCCCACCGGGGAGAACCCGTCGTGCGTCACGACCGCGAGGCGGTCCCACAGATCGCTGATCGCCGGACCCGAGAGGTCGACGCGCAGGCCGGTCGCCGTCGACTCGTCCACGCGGGCGAAGAGGTTGTTGGGGAACGGCAGCGCGCATTGGTCGGTGAGCACGTTGCACGACCGATAGACGGGCGTCCGAGTGAACGGGCCGCCGGCATCGCCCGCGCCCTGGTCCACGGCGACGGAGGCGTCCACCGGAGACTCGGACGCCGCGTCGTCGTCACAGCCAACGGCGACGACCACCAGCAGGGGGAGCAGCTTCCTCACGCGGCGATGCTACCGCACCCGCGCGCTCGAGGTCCCTCCTCGGACGGGCAGTCCGTACGTCTAATTTAGACTAGACGCAGTCGTCTCAATTGGACTAGAACGGTTTGGCACTTGAAACGAGGACCCGATGAAGCTCACCAAGCTGACGCCCTGCTGCACCGTCGACGCCATCGAACCCAGCCTGCCGTTCTGGGTCGACCGACTCGGATTCACCTCGGTCGCACAGGTCCCGCACGGTGACGCGCTCGGATTCGCGATGCTCGTCCGCGGCGACGTGACGGTGATGCTGCAATCCCACGCGAGCGTGCTGGCGGACATCCCGGCGATGGCGGACCAGCCCCTCGGTGGCGGCGTGATGCTCTACCTCGACGTCGCGGACCTCGAGCCGGTGCTCGCCGCGATCGAAGGCGTCGAGGTCGTGGTCCCAACGCGAGAGACCTTCTACGGGACGCGCGAGGTCTGGGTCCGCTCCCCCGGCGGCCACATCGTGGGCTTCGCTCAGGACATCAAGGGCGAGGCCGGGCCGTGAAAGCGGTAACCACGCAGGTTGAATACGGATCGCGCTGGCCGGCGCGGCGAGGCCAAGGCGCGCTGACGAAGGCGTGCCAGAGGCACGTCGAGGAGGTGCAACGCCGGCATCGTCGTGCTGGGCAAGCGAGGCGTGCTCAACCTGTGTGGGCACCGCTGTGAGACGCAGGGGCGCGACGGTCCCCGACCTGGTGGTGCTCAGCTTCTTGCGCGACCGCCCGATGCACGGCTACGCGCTCAACTGCGAGCTCGTCCGCTGCGAGGTCGGCGACTGGGCGGGCATCTCCCGGCCGCAGGTCTACTACTCGATAAAGAAGCTGCTCGACCGAGGGTGGCTCGAGCCGCGTCAGCCCGACGGTCCGGCGGCAGGCCCCGAGCGCCAGGTGGTGGCCACCTCGGAAGCGGGCACCAAGGTGCTCACCGACGCCCTCGCCGAGGCGAGCTGGGCCCGGCAGCGCACGGTCCCGCCGTTCCTGACCTGGATGGCCTTGTCGGCCCACGCCCGACTCGAAGACCGACGCCAGGTGGTGGCCGCACGGCGGATCTACCTCGAGGCCGAGCTCGCGAAGGAGCGCGCGACGGTCGTCGCGATCGAGGCCGAAGGCGGCGCGGCGGCGCGCACGGCGCTGTTGATGGTCGGCCTGGTGATCCGGCAATTCGAACTCGAGCTCACCTGGCTCGACGAGGTCACAGGCGCCCTCACCTGAGGAGCATGCCGGTCGGGATCGCCTGCAGCACGAGGGCCAGCACCACCGCCCCCTCGGCCTTGGGCGACACCGCGCCCGCACGCTTGAGCACGCCGATGCTCACGACCGCGACGACGATGCCGGTGAGCGGCGCGGTGACGCGCACGACGCCTCCCATCGCCGCGTGCCCGAAGGCCGCGTACGTCAGCAGGTCGGGCACGATGAACAGCAATAGCGTCGGCCGCGCGTAGGCGACCAGGAGGTCCTCCCGCGCCTCGCTCACGCCCGCCACGGATGCGGCGATCCACGCGTAGAGCCAGGCGAGCAGACACACCAGCGGCACCACGTACGCCGCAGCCGCGGTGTAGTAATGCTCGGCCGCGATCGGCAGCCCGCGCGTGAACGACGGCACCTCGCTGCCAACCGCCAGCGACGCGTAGAGCCCGGCCCAGCAAAACCCGAGGACCAGCGCAGACCTCATGGCGACACCTCTCCTCGCTCGCGATGTCGGGTACTATGCGCCCCGAGCCATGAAGATCACACGCATCGACATGTGGCACGTCGCCGTGCCGCTCCCCGCGCCGTTCCACCCCAGCTGGATCCCCGGCTTCCCTCAGCACGAGAACCGCTTCGACCTCCTCCGACTCGGCACCGCCAGCGGACTCGAGGGTTGGTGTGCCGCCCCGGCGATGGGGCGCGAGCGCGAAGGATGGGGGCAGCTCCTCGGCAGCTACTTCCTGGGCGAGCGCGCCGACGATATCGCCAACATCCGCCAGCGCGTCCGGGAGATGGGCTACATCGGCCATCGCGGCGGCGGGTTCATCGAGCCTGCGTGCTGGGACATCGTCGGCAAGGCCCGCAACAAGCCGGTGTGGGCGCTGCTCGGCGGCTCGGGCGGCACGGTGAAGCTGTACGCGTCCACCGGCGAGATGCGCACCGGGCGCGAGCGCGTCGGCGAGGTCGAAGCGCGGGTCGCGGAGGGCTTCGAGTGCGTGAAGCTGCGCGTGCACGCCGACACCCTCGAAGAAGACGTCGACCAGATCCGCACCGTGCGCGAGGCGGTCGGCGACGAGCTGAAGCTCGGCGTCGACTCGAATATGGCCTGGCGCGTCGCCGCCATCGCCGACTGCGCCCGGTGGGACTACGACCGCGCGCTCCGGTTCTGCAAGGCCGCGGAGGAGCAGGGTTTCACCTGGGTCGAAGAGCCGCTGCCGATGGACGACTACGCGGCCATGGCCCGCCTGCGCGCCGCGACCTCGCTGAAGATCGCGGGCGGCGAGCTCAACAACCAGGGGCTGCCGGAGTTCGGCACGATGCTCGCCGCGGGCTGCTACGACTGGTACCAGCCCGACGCGATCATGACCGGCGGGATCTCGGAGACGAAGGCGATCATCGACCGGGTCATCGCCTCGGGCGCTGACTACTCGCCGCACACCTGGACCAACGGCATCGGCTTCGCGGTGAACCTGCAGCTCTTCGCGGCCTCCCCGAAGCGCGAGGGCAAGTTCCTGGAGTACCCGCTCGACCCGCCGGGCTGGGTCCCGGAGGCGCGTGATGGGCTGCTTCGTGAGCCGTTCCACCACCAGCGCGGCTCGCTGACGATCCCCGAGACGCCCGGGCTGGGCTTCGAGATCGATCCACGCCAGCTGCGCCGCTACGGACGCCGCTTCTTCACCGCCACCAAGCTGCGCATGGCCGTGACCACGGTGCTCGACCGCGGGGTGAAGCTCGCCAAACACCTCGGCGGCGTCCGCGACGCCCGGCTCGCGGCCCGATCTGCGGAGCTCGACCAGCGGATCGCCGCCGGTCGTGACCCCGTCGCGGAGGCGATGGCCGAGCTCGAGGTGAAGCCCTCAGTCGACGGTGAGGTCGAGCAGGAGCTCGCGTAGCGCCGCGGCCGCCGGCGGGAGCCGGTCCACACCGCGATGACACAGACAGAGCGCCCGGTGAATCGGCGTGCGCGGGTCAGCCACGTGCGCGAGCCGCCCGGCCTCGATGTCGTGGGCGACCGCCGCGTGGCTCACCAGCGCCCGACCGACGCCGGCGCGCACGTTGCCCTTCACGGCGGCGATGCTCGACAGCTCCATCACCACGTCGGCTTCGGGAAAGGCGCGGTCGAAGAGCGCGCGCGTCGGTGAAGGTCGGGTGAAGGTGACGTAGCGGTTCGTCTCGGCGCCGCCCGGCGGGCCGACCACGACCAGCCGGTCCTCCATCCAGTGCTCCTCCTCGAGACCCGGGACGCCGGCCGCTGCCTCCGTGACGACACCGATGTCGAGCTCGCCCGCCGACACCGCCGCCCGCGTCGCCTCGCTCGCGGCCTCGCGCAGCCGGAAGCGGACGCCCGGGTGACGCGCCCCGTATTCGGCGAGGCGCGCTGGCAACAGGTAGGTGCACGCGGTCGCGCCCGCGCCAATGCGCACCTCACCACGATGGAGCCCAGCGACCTCGGCCACCGCCCGCCGGCCATCCTCCACCGCTGCCAGCGCTGCGCGAGCACGCGGCACCAGGGCCACGCCGGCCGCGGTCGGCTGGGCGCCGCGCCGACCCCGATTGAAGAGGCGTGCGCCCATCTGCGCCTCGAGCCGGCGGATGGATGCCGTCAAGGCTGGCTGGCTGAGGTGGGCGTGGCGAGCCGCGGCGGTCAGCGTGCCGTGCTCGTGGATCAGCAGGAAATGGTGCAGCTCACCAAACATAAACAGCATCTATAGTATCGATGAACTCATTCGATTGGAACGATGGAAGAGCGCGACCGAAGCTCTCTCCATGATTGCTCTGACGCTCGGAATCCTCGCCGGTCTCATCACCACCATCACCGGGATGGGCGGCGGCATGATGATGCTGCTCGGACTGTCGATGCTGTGGGACCCCTGGTCGGCCCTCACCGCCACCGCCCCCGCGCTGCTCATCGGCAACGGGCATCGCGCGTGGCTCTTCTGGCGCACCCTCGACCGCCGCATCGCGCTGGCCGTCACCGCCGGCGGGCTGCCGGGCGCCTTCCTCGGCGGCCTCTACGTCACCGACGTGCCCGCCTCGGTCCTGCACGCGATGATGGCCGGGATGACCGCGCTCGCGGCGGTCAAGATCCTCTCCGGCTGGCAAATCCGCGTGTCGTCACGTCTGCTGTTCCCGGTCGGCGCGGTCAACGGCGCCATCACGGCCGGGGCAGGCGGCGCGGGCCTGCTCACCGCGCCCCTGCTGCTCTCCGCAGGGCTCACTGGCGAGGCCTACATCGCGACCTCGGCCGCGTGCTCGTTGTCGATGCACACCGGGCGCCTGGCCGCGTACGGCGTGGGCGGGCTCGTCACCGCGGAGCTGCTCATGTGGTCGGCCGGCCTCGCCGTGGCGATCACTGCCGGCAACGCCCTCGGCCGCCGCGTGCGCACCCATCTGAGCGCCCCGCTCTCCCGCCGCCTCGAGCTCGGCGCCCTGCTCGCCGCCGTAGGGCTCGCCCTGGCCGGCGTCACCTAGCGAGGGACGTGGCGATCGAGGAAGGCGAATTGGTGGCCCCAGCACCGGCGCGCCGCCGGGTCGGGCACGACGGCGTGAAATGCGTGCAGGCGGCCCGGGTAGTAGCGGACCTCGTTGGGCACTTTCATCTTGTCGAGCGCGCGCGCGAGGCGACGGGTGTCGTCGAGCAGCGGGTCGCGCGTGCCCGCGAAGGAGAAGAACGGAGGCAACGCCCGCGCCGGCGTCTGGCCGGCTTCCAGGAATGAGACCGGGTCTGCGAGCGGTGCGGCGCTGCCGTCCGTCGGCAGGTACAGCTGCGGGACCTCTTCGAGCCGGTCGCGCACGAAGGCCGTCAGGCGTCGCCGGCGCCCGAACCGCGCGGCGTTCGAGACCTGCAACACCCCGCAGGCCGCGATCACCGCTGCCGGCGACGGATCGATCTCGTGCAACGCCGCCGCCCACGGCTCCGGCCGCTCGTAGCAGGAGGCGATCGCCAATGTCGTGGCGAGGTTCGCCCCCGCGGACTCGCCCGCATACACCAGCCGGCTCGCGTCGCCCCCGTAGCGGTGGGCGTTCTGCACCACCCAGCGCGCCGCCGCACACGCGTCCTCCACCGCCGCCGGATACCGGTGCTGCGGGGCGAGCCGGTAGTTGATGTTGAAGACCAGGAAGCCGCGCCGGGCGAACCCGAGCCCCATGATCCAATGCGTCTCCTTCGACAGCATGATGAACGCGCCGCCGTGCAGGTAGAGCACCACCGGGTACGGACCAGGCCCGGCCGGCCGATACACATCGAGCAGGTGCTCACGCATCCCGGTGTCGCGGTACGGCACGTCGCGGATGCGCTCGATTCCATGCCGCTTCGGCGCCGCCGCGGGATGCAGGCCCCCGAGCCGGCTGGCGCCGTTGAAGAACCCCCACATCAACGCGGCGCCGGCGCGCCTTCGCACGGTTTTGATTCCTGCGCGGACCACCAGACTCACGATGACTCAACTCCGCGGGCCCTGCCACCCGCGTCCGTGATAGAACCGCGGTGGCATGTGGGAGCGACGTATCGTCGACGCGGTCCTGCGGCACCGCTTGATGGTGCTCGCCACCGTATTGGCCATCACCGTCGTCGCCGGCTACTACGCCACACGCGTCGAGTTCGACTCCGACATCGAGATCTGGTTTCTCGAAGACGACCCGAACCTCGTCACCTACCGCGACTTCCTCAAACGCTTCGAGGCCGACGAGATCACCGTCCTCGGGGTGTTCGCCGACGACGTCTTCGACCCCGAAGTGCTCGGCGCAATCGACAAGATCACCGAGGCGGCCCCCGACGCGGTGCCCCACTTCTTCCGCGTGCGCTCGCTCACCAACACCAAGATCATCCGCCGTCGCGGCCCGGGGCACGTCGCCGTCGAGCGGCTGATCGACGGCCTCCCGACCGACCCCGAGGAGCGCGCAGCCCTGCGCAAGGAGGCGCTGAGCAATCCGCTGGTGGCCGGCAACCTCGTCTCGACCGACGGCAAGGCGGCGGCGGTCATCGTCGAGCTCGACGCCAAGCACAACAACTTCACCGACAAGGTCGAGTTCATCGAGGGGCTGCGCGGCCTCGCGCGCCTGCACCTGCCCGGCAAGGTCGAATTCCACATCGCCGGCGGCCCACCGCTCGACGAGGCCTTCTACAAATACACCGAGCGCGACTTCAGCGTGCTCGGCCCAGCCGCGGGCCTGGTCGTCATCTTCGCGACCTTCCT
>PVBE011226428.1_pt1 | contig 12713 bp, 6 predicted proteins | sample 1631181 | NCBI WGS metagenome assembly PVBE01 (sample SAMN08397723, study PRJNA350692) | Marine metagenome, whole genome shotgun sequencing project. | isolation source: water | place: Pacific Ocean | collected 2012-04
GGTTTCTCCCGTCGGATCAGTTCCACCAGTTTTCGATGGGTCGGCCGCGACCAGGGAAGACGGATGGCCGTCTGGATGGTGGAGAGAAGGGTGATATCCTTCCGGTTGTCGGCCTCGTACCGGATCACATCGCATGCCTCTTCGAGAAGATGGGATTCCGCATTGTAGACGGCGTCCTCTCCTCCAAAATTTCGGTACCGGTTATGGGCGACGAGGACCTTCATGCCCGCTTTTCTTCCGCGAACGCCATTCCGAACCCGGCCAGGAGGAAGAAGGGGATCGCGCCGTACGAAAATTCCAGCCACGGTTGTACGGTTGTCTCGAACAGTCCGAGCAGGAAAAAGAGCAGGAACCAGAGCCGGAGTCCGTGCCGGGGATCCGCGATCGGAACCGCCCGGACCGACCCCAGCAGTACGCGGAAGATTCTCCAGAGCAAGACGGCCCAGACGAGAAATCCGAGCAGGCCGAGCCGGAGCAGGACGCTCAGGTGGGTGTTGTGCGGTTGACGGGTGGCCACCGCCCGGTCGGTCCGGTAATGATCGATGAGCGGTTCCCCGAATCCCTCGCCGAAGAAAATCCGGGAGGGATGCGCCGTCCATCTTTCCCATACTTCCGGAAGGAGTTCCAGTCGCCACCGTGCGCTTCCGACCGCCGGGGCTCCCTCCGCGAGGACGAGACTCTGGACATGGCCTCCGAAGAACTGGACATCCATCGGACCCTTCCTTCCCGAGAATGTCGTCCCCACCGTGGTGAGGAACGAGAAAAGAAGACCGACCGCGCAGAGGACGGCGAGCACGAAGGATCTTCCCCTGCGCCATCCCCGGAACAGGAGAACGAGACCGACCGTGATGAAGATTCCGATGTAGGCAGACCTCAACTGGAAGAAGAAGGACCACGCGATCTGCAGGATCGCCAGGCCGCCCAGGATTCGCGCCTGCCATCTCGGCAGGTTCCGGCCGGTCAACAGGAAGAAGCAAGCCCCGGCCACGAGGAAGAAGGCGGTTTGCCGGTAGTTTCCGAGGACGGGCACCGACAGGAAGATGCCGGAAGCCGGTGAATAATCCCGCACCAGGTCGGACACGGGAAAGGTCAGGGCGTGGAGAAAATTCGCGAGGAAGATGACCCCGAGTACCGCCGTGAATCGTTTCCGGCTTCCCCCGTGGCGCGCCAGGACGATCCCCAGCACGAGGAATAGTCCCTCGACGACGAAGGACGTGTCGCGAAGGGCGTAGGCGCCGTATCGTCTGAAATCCATGAGCAGGTGGGGCAGGCTCAGGGCAAGGAGGAGAACGACACAGATTATCGCCGGTTCGCGGAAGATGCCCCCGATGCTGCCGTGCGAGCGGAGAAGCGCCAGGCCCAGCGCGGAGAAGGCGAGGAGGTGGCCGATGGGAAGGGGGACGTCGCCGATCCGAACGCTCCAGTTCGCGAATCCGTAGTTCAGAACCATGTGTCCAAGAAGCGCGGAGAAGGCCAGGAACTCCTCTCCTCTCAGGTGGCGGGCCACTCCCAGGGCCAATACGAATCCCGCGAGACTTCCGAGCGCCACGAGCGTGATGATGAGGGACTGGGAGACCGCCGCGCCGATTCCGAAAACGAGGCAGAGGAGGAGCGCGAGGGTGAATGGGTTCCCGCGAATCGCATGACCGGGCAGCGTGTTCATGGCGGCGCCGACCCGTCAGAATTCCGCCAGGACTCCCGCATGAATGATGACATCGTCGAAATCCCTCTCCGATCCGGCGTCCCAGGTCCGTCCTATCCGGAAGGTGAGTCCCGAATCGATGACCATTCCCTCGGAGACAGTATACTTCGATCCGACCGCGAAACTGTAGTAATCCCTGTCCACTCCGCCCTCTGGATCGTTGCTGTTGTACTGGATCCTCCCCGTGATGGTCAGGTCGATCAGGAGCGTGTAGTCGATGTTCCAGATCATCTGGTCCACCACCTGGAAGGAGGAATTTCCGCGCGTGAAGGCGAATCCCCGCGTGTAGCTCATGTGCAGGAGGAGCAGTTCACTTACGTGGAAACGCGCGTGGGCGTGAAGGTCGAGGATCCCCTTGGAACCCATTCGGCTGTAGCCCAGGAGAGCCTCGACGTCGAGATCGGTGGCCGGTTCTCCCCGGTACCCTGTCCGGAAGGAAAACCCGTCGGCGTCGTCCGGGCCGGACGAATCGCGGTAGTCGACCGAGAGAAATCCGAGTTGTGCCAGGAGGGAAGTCCGCCGGGTGAGATTCCAGATCCCGGAAAGATCGAACCTCAGGTTGAAATTGTTGAGGGACTCGTATTCCGTGTCTTCGAACCGGACGTACTGGATGTTCGCCGTCGTCTCCAGTTGGAACTCCGGGGTGATTTCGTAGGAGACCCGCGGAATGGTGTTGCTGACGATCCGGGACGCCCGCTCGGCGAAAACCTCGTCCACCGGATCGCTTTCCCGCCTCAGGATCTCGGTCAATTCAAGTTCCACCGAGGGGCCGGCGTACCGGAGCCGGCCGTAGAACCTCTCTTCGTGGTCGGACCGGTCTCCGTCCTCGAGGTAAAGGTTGTAATTGACGAGCAGGTCGGCGGTGGCGTCGAAAAGCTCTTCCATGTAATCCACGCGTCCCCGGAGGAAAGAGACCAGGACCATGTCGGAATCGGAGCCGTCCTTGAGCGAGACGTTGCTGTCGTAGTAGAGGAGTTCGCCGATGTACAGGTCCGCGATCAGCGGTCGCGCCGTCAGGGGCGCTTCCTCCCTCAATTCCTGCCGGATCCGGTCCATCCACGCCGTCTCGAAATCCTGCCCGTCGGCGTACAGGGAGATCGCGAGGAAGATCGGGAGCAGGAATGCATGGGGCCCCGCCCCCGACTCTCTACTCATTCGCTTCCCCATTCCAGTTTTGGACCATCCTGCCCGGGAGGACGGAATGACCCCTCTCTCTCGATCCCCACAAGTCCGGCGCATCCTATCCGATGCGGGAATAATGCGTCAAGGCGTCGGGCGCGGTCCCCGGAAATGGGGACATACCTATTAAATTGATGAGATCGCCGGAAGAATTAAATAGGTATGTCCCCATTTTTCGTATGATCCTGCCATGAGACTGGTCGGCGTCGATACGGGTGGCACCTTCACCGATCTCGTTTTCCTGGTGGACGGTGCCATCTCCGCCTGGAAAATTCCCTCCACCCCGGACGATCCCGCCCGGGCCGTTCTCGAGGGAATCGCGCGGTTCGGGAATACGGGGAGGATCGTTCACGGGTCGACGGTCGCCACCAACACGTTCCTCGAACGGAAGGGCGCAAGGGTCGTTTTTTATACCACGGAGGGGTTCGAAGACCTTGTCGAGATCGGGCGTCAGAACCGGGGAAAACTGTACGACCTGGACTGGACCCGGGAACCTCCCCTCGTTCCCCGAAAGGACCGGATCGGCGTCCGGGAACGAATTGGTCCGGATGGGAAGGTGATCGTTCCCCTTGGCAGGATCTCGAAGAGGAAGGGAACCCTCGCCGTGGGCTTCCTCCATTCCTACGCGAACCCGGAACATGAGCGCGCCGCGGCCCGCCGGTTGGGCGGCGACGTGACCCTCTCTTCCGACGTGCTCCCGGAATACCGGGAGTACGAAAGATTCTCCACCACGGTGTTGAACGCCTATGTCCGGCCGGTCATGTCCCGGTACGTGGGGCGTCTCCGGAAAAAACTGGGGGACCGGTTGTCCCTCATGAGTTCCGCCGGGGGAACGATTTCGGCGGAGGCGGCGCGGGAACGCCCCGTGCACACCCTCCTGTCGGGGCCCGCCGGGGGGATTTCCGCCGCGCTCACCCTCGGAAGAAAAAAGTGGATCACCTTCGACATGGGAGGCACGTCGACCGACGTCGCCGTGATCGACGGTAGCGCTCCCGTTACGAAGGAGGGGACGATCGGGGGGTATCCCTTGCGCGTGCCCATTCTCGATATCCATACGATCGGCGCGGGCGGGGGATCGGTCGCCTGGTTCGATGACGGGGGGGCTCTCCGGGTGGGGCCGGAAAGCGCCGGGGCCCGGCCCGGCCCGGTCTGCTACGGCCATGGAGGCCGGAGGGCGACCGTGACCGACGCGAACGCGGTGCTCGGTCGGATCGATCCGGAAAAGTTTCTCGGCGGACGGATGCCCCTGGACGTGGCCGCCGCGAAGCGGGAGGTCACCCGGACGCTCGCGAAGGGAATTCTCGAGGTGGCCAATTCCAACATGGAGCGAGCGTTGCGCCGGGTAAGCCTCGAACGCGGACACGATCCGGCCGATTTTTTCCTGCTCGCTTTCGGCGGCGCAGGTCCCCTTCATGCCTGCGATCTCGCGGGGCGCCTCGGGATGAAGGGCGTGATCGTTCCCCGGTGGCCGGGCCTCTTCTCCGCGTTTGGAATGGTCTTCGCCGATGCGGTCGTCGAGCGTTCCCGGACCGCCTTCCGCGCCGTCGCGGGCGCGTTGCGTTTGCTCGAAAAGGAGGTTCTGCGGGAACTTCCCGGGGCGCGGTTGTCCCGCTTCGTCGAAATGCGCTACCAGGGACAGTCGTACGAACTTCGCGTTCCGTGGAGCCGGAACCCGGCGAAGGCGTTCCACCTCGCGCACCGAAAACGGTACGGCTACGTCCGGGACGCGAAAGTGGAAAGCGTTACGGCGGTGGTTCAGGGAAGGGTGCCTGGTCCGAAATTCCGGCTCGATCCTCTTCCCGATACCCGCCGTCGGTGGAAGGCGGGACGTCACCTGCGCGCCGACTTCGGAGGGGGGGACCGCGTACCTGGTCCTTCGATTATTTCCGAAGACAACGCCACCACCTGGGTTCCGAAGGGATGGAACGCGACCGTCGCCAGGGACGGTTCCCTCGAAATTGTCCGCGTGCCGACCCGGTAGCCATGGGAGGATTTTGACCGATGCCCGATCCTGTCCGGTTGGAGGTCTTCAAGAATCTCTTCTCCTCGATCGCCGAGGAGATGGGGGCGATCCTCGGACGGGCCGCCTGTTCCGCCAACATCAAGGAACGGAAGGATTACTCCTGCGCGCTCTTCGACGAGCGGGGTGGAATGATCGCCCAGGCGGCGCATATCCCGGTCCACCTCGGCTCCATGCCTCTCTCCGTCCAGGCGGCGCTGGAAGTGGGCGGAAAAAGGGATATCCTTCTGAACGACCCCTTCCACGGCGGAACCCATCTGCCCGACGTGACACTGGTCCACCCCGTCTTCCTCCGGGGCAAGCTTGCGTACTTCACCGCCTGCCGCGCGCACTGGTCCGACATCGGGGGAGAGACTCCCGGTTCGATGTCCGTGGCGACCCGCCTTTCCCAGGAGGGGATCGTCGTTCCTCCCTCTCCCCTGACGCCCCGTCTCCGGCGGAAAATTCTCCGCGCCATCCGGAATCCCGGGGAAGTGGCGGGCGATCTCGACGCCCAGCTTGCCTGTTGCCGGACCGGGGGTCGACGGCTGGAACAACTGGTCTCCCGGTACGGACGGGGAACCACCGATCGCTTCGCCGCCGCACTCCAGGATTATTCCCGCCAAAGAATGGAAAAGGCGATCCGAAAGATTCCCCCGGGACGGTTCCGATTCGAGGACGTGATGGACGATGACGGCGTGGGCGGAGGCCCGGTTCGCATCCGCGTTTCCGTTCACCGCCGGGGGTCCCGCGTGAATGTCGATTTCACCGGAACCGACCTCCAGGTCGCCGGAAATATTAACGCGGTTTATGCCGTCACTCTTTCCGCCGTTCTTTATTGTTTCCGATGCCTCGTCCCGGACGACATTCCCCTGAACGCCGGAGCCGCGGAGTGCATCCGGGTGGTCGCGCCGGAAGGAAGCGTCGTCAACGCCCGTCCCCCCGCCGCCGTCGCCGCTGGGAACGTCGAAACGTCACAGCGCATCGTGGATGTCGTCTTCGGCGCGTTGGCGCAGGCGCTTCCCGACGTTATTCCCGCCGCCAGCCAGGGAACGATGAACAACCTGTCGTTCGGAGGGAAAGGGTTCGCGTACTATGAAACGATCGCGGGCGGCATGGGGGCTCGTCCCTCCGCCCCCGGCGTGTCGGGCGTCCAGACCCACATGACCAACACGATGAACACTCCCATCGAGGCGATGGAACACACCTTCCCGGTTCGGGTCTTGGCGAACCATCTGCGAAAAAATTCGGGGGGGAAAGGTCTCCATGCCGGCGGCGACGGGATCGTCCGGGAACTCCAATTCCTCGAAACAACCGAAGTCTCGATTCTTTCCGATCGCAGGAAGAGTCGTCCGTGGGGGCTTCATGGAGGGAAACCGGGCAAGCCGGGGAGAAACTTCCTGGACGGGAAACATCTCCCGGCGAAGGTCCACGTGAAGGTGAAACCGGGGGGGCGCATCCGGATCGAAACGCCCGGCGGCGGCGGGTTCGGAATAAAGAGCTGATCCCTTTCCGGGAATCAGGAAGTCCCCTTGCCGATCTCTTTCACGATCTCCTTCCACGAGGAAACCCGGATCGTTTCCCCCGGAAGAGCGCCGTTCGTCTTGTTCGTGATCCAGATCGGGCGGATTCCCTGTTCGTGGTAGGCGACGACATCGTGCGGTTTGTCCCCGATCCCGTATCGCATCCCGCCCACTTCCCGCTTCACCTCGCGGAGTCGTTCCCGCTTGTGCTCAAGAGGGCTGGCCCGGTTGAATCGTTTCCGGCGCAGGAGCAGGGGCCCGTTGGGAAAACCGTTCATGCGCAACCAGGCCCGCGTTTTTGGGACGAAGACGTGGTCCCGCGCGCTCAGGTAGACGATCCGGTAGTCGCGGGACAGGTTCTGCAGGGAAATCGGGGAATCGATCAGGGGCCGCACCGCGAGGTTCGATTTCGTGATGAATCCGAGCGGGGAACAGTGCGCCAGTGTCATGTCGATGTCGGTCACCAGGACCGGTTCTCCCGTTTCGTACACCGCGATGTACGCCTCCACCCGCGGGGCGTGGTAGCGGGATTTCTGCGATAATTGTGCTCGGAAATGGTGGATTCCCGGGGAAAGATTCCGGATCTCCAGCCTCGCGCGGCCGTCGCTTCCCGTTCGGGCGAAACCGATGGTTCCTTCTTCGGAGAAAAACTCGATCTCTTCCCCGGGAAGGTCCGGGTCCCAGAAGAAGCCCAGGTCCCGCTCGAGCCACCCCGTCAATGCGGCGGACGATCCCGATGCGACGACCGTGTCTTCCAGCGTCAGGATCGCGGTTCGGAGGAAGATCCATCTCCCGGCCAGGAAGAGCAGGATCGCCGCTCCGAGCGCGGCGACGATCCAGGGAAGGGCTCCCGCGGTTCCCGCGAGGGATCCGAAACATCCGCCGCCGCCCCCTCCACCGGAGGCGGGCTGGAACATCGCGAAGATTCCCGTCTCCAGGATGCGAATTTCCACCAGGCCGTCCGCGTGGAGCACCTGGGAAGGGAACTCGCGGCGCCAGGTCCCGGTCGATTCGTCGAATCGGTGAACGGAGATCCGCGTCGGGTCCTTGCAGGGAGGGATGGGAAGCCTCAGGAGCGCCGGCCTCGTCAATGTCGTGAAAACCACCTTTACCGGTTGGCCCGTGATCGACAGGCCGACCGCCGACCCGTTCGCCGCCGGGGACGCTCCCGGTTCGATCCGGATCGTTCCGCTCCCAGAGCCGTAAGGGACATGAAGTTGCGTACCGGCTCCGGTCCGGGTGAAAAGGGAACGGGAGTCTGAGAGAAGGACGTCTTTCGTCGTGCCCGATTCCGAAATGCCGGGGGCGGGATCGTTCACGATGACCGTGTTGTCGTCGTCCCCGGAGGAGACGCTGTCGTCGATCAGGATGCGCAGGTCCAGGACGGTCGTGGGTCCGAACCCGGTGACGTTCCAGGCGACGGAGAAAAGGGTCCCGGTGGAGACGATCGGGGGTCCGATATCGATCCACGTTCCGACCGGGTTATCGGTCCGGAACTGGAATTGCACCTTCTTCGACGTCTCCCGGGGAACCGCCTCGGCGGTCAGGGTCACGGACGATCCGAAAATTTTCGGCTTGTCGTTCGCGTCGTGGGGGTCGACGATCCACCCCGCCACGGCGGGGCCGTTTACCCGGACCTGGGCGACCGAGGTCGCGGTGAGTCCGTTCGCGTCGGTGACACGGACCCTGGGAAGCAGGTCTCCGACCCTCTGGTACTGGTGGAAGAGGGTGGTGGTCGTTCCCGTGTCCCGGTCGAATCCTCCGTCCCCGTCCACGTCCCATTCCACCCTGGAGATCGTTCCCGAAGCGGAGACGGAGAGGATGACGGTCTGGGGAAGGGTGACGCTGTTGGGGGTGGCAGTGAACGAGGTGATCGAGGGGGGCGTCGCTCCGACGAGGATGAAGAGAGGGTCCGTCTGGGCGGCGAACCTGCGCCCGGACGCGTCCGTGACGTATCCCTTCGCGATGACGGAGGTCGCCTCCCGGTAGACGTACACGGCCTGGTTGTTCGTCGTCGAGGCGGCGTCGATCGACCCGTTTCCGTCGAAGTCCCACTCGAAGGTGACCGGCACGAATCCGGTCGCGGCAAGGGTAAAGGTGGCCGTCGCGGGCGCGATCACGTTCGCGAATTCGACGGCCAGGCTTGCGCTCGAAACCGGGGCCGTGACGACGACCGTGAATGTTTTGAAACTCTGCCCGCCGCCGTTGTCGGTGACCCGAAGCTGGACGGAAAACGTGCCCTCCTGGTCGAAAACGTGGGTGATCTTCCCCCCTTCGATCGAGGAGGACTCGTAAACGTCGTCGCCGTCGAAATCCCACTCGTAGAAAATCACGTACCCGTCCGGGTCGGTGGCGGAGACGTCGATCGTGACCGGGGTGGGCGCTTCCACCGTGGAGGGCGGAGGCGTCGTGACCGTGATGGCGGGGAAGAGGTTTGCCGGGTTGACCAACCGCAGGTCGTACGTTCCGTTCTCCGTGTTCGCGTTGCTTCCGACGAAGGCGAGAACGCGGACGAAGTAGTCCCCGATGGCGTTGATCTCGAGGTTGACGATGGAGGAGAAATCGTTCAGCGCACGGTCGTCGTTGGAGGCGAGCTGGGTGGTTCCGTCCGTATCGTAGAATTCCAGGACCGTGTCGCATCCGCTCTTCAGGTTGGCCGTCTCCGCGCGGAACGCGCCGGTGAGGAGGGAGACCCGGTACCAGTCCTCGTCTCCCACGCCGACCGTCGTTTTGAAGAGGGTCTGCGAGGCGAGGACGATCTCGGTCGTGGGCGTGAAGGGGCCGGAAGCGGTCGCCGTGGTGTCGTTCGGTTCGTTCGCGTCGGGGAAGTATCGGATGGTGCGCTCCTGCGCGATGCTGGCAGAGGGGGAGAGATCGTCGAAGGTGTCGGCGTAATCGGCCGGGTTGTTGCTCTCCCAGCGCGCCCGGAAATCCTCGAGCGAGACATGGTCGGGAGGCGACGCCTTGAAATCGACGAGGGATTGCCAGAGGTCCGCCTCGTCGGCCGCGTCCCCGGCGATGGGGTCGTCGTTGGCCGGGTCGGTCACGTCCCAGAGGATCGCCACGACCGCCAGTTCGTTTTCCGCCGTGACCGTGTCGGCCGGGAAGGAGGGGGTTTCGAATTCGAAGAGCGAGACGCCTCCCTGCGCCGTATCGACGATTTCCCACGGGTCAACCGTTGCGGGAGAAGCGTACCCGGCGAATCGACGCACCGTCCCGGACCAGTAATGGGCCCACCCCTCCGACCAGGCAAGCCGGACGTCGTAGAGTCCCGTGATCGAATGGGGTCCCCCGGGAGAATCGTCCTTCGAAAAATGGAACGCGATGTAGTGGCCGATCTCGTGCAGGATGATGTCGTCATCAAATTCGTCCGAATCGACCGTCTTTCCGAGGAGGTATATCTCGTTCTCGGCCCGGTCGAAAAAGGTTCCCGGGCTTCCCCCTGAAAACCAGAACAGGTTGATCGGGGCGGGCGGGGTCGGAGCTCCCCCGGGATGAATCGTGGCGAGGTAATCGAAGGAGAGGACGCCCATGTCCAGGATGTTGAAGGCGGCGCTCCCTCCGCTTGCGAAGGTGATCGTGACGTCGATGGTGGTCGTTCCCGCTCCCACGAGCGTCGACGCTCCGGCGGCGGTGTAGAGGGCTCCTCCCGGGGTGTTTCGAACCTCCACCGGGCGCGTCCCGGAAAGGTCCGTCCGGGCGTAGATTCGCGGGAAGACCGTCTCTCCAACCCCGATCGCGGCGATGGTGTAGGTTCCGGCACTGTCCGTGAATCCCGTCCCGAGAACGGCGCTGTCGGAGGTCCGGATGATTTCCACCTCCGCGTGGCGGACGGGCAGGGGGGGGAGGGCTCCCGTGAACCCGGTGTTGGTATAGACGCGGTCCTCGTACTGTACGGTTCCAGCGACCGTCTGTCCCCAGGCGGTCGATCCTGCCAGGAAGAGGACGAGAAGAGTTCTCATCGGGCTGGGAACTCCAGGATCGATTCTCCCCGGGAATTTTTCTTCAAGACGCCCCGGGGGGCTGGCGGGGGAGAGGTCTCTCCGACGGCGATCGTTTTGACGAAGCGGGCGGTTCCGCGGCGTAAGGTGGCGGTGACGTGGACCGGACCCGGTCCGGGGACGTCCAGGTGTAGTTCCGCGGATTCTGCGCGGTGGACCGGTCGGGTGACCGCATCGGAAATGCTCGTCTCGAGGGTCAGGGTTCCGGAGATTTTCGGAAGGCAACGGACGGTCAAGCGGGACCCGTCCGGGGAGATCGTCGCGGTCAGTTCAAACGGGGGAATCGGTTTGCAGGACGCGGGGCGGGAGGGGACTTGACCACATCCGGAAACGAAGAGTCCCGCGACGAGCGCGAAAAGAAATCTCGATCTCACGCCTTCATTATAACTCGACCGCCGGTCGGACGGTAGCCGGTTCCGTCGGTTCGAGATCCGGTTCCGTCGGTTCGAGATCCGGTCCAGGAACGGGCTTGGGCCCGGCGGGAAGAGCCTCTTCCACGACCGGGGGCGGTGCGGGGATTTCGAGCGGGAGTCCGACCACTTCGCGGGAGAGGTTCCGGTAATCCCGGCTGCCGTTGGAATCGGGGGCGTAGTCGAAAACGGTTTTCCCGTGGCTGGGCGCCTCGGCGAGCCGTACGTTCGTCCGGATCTTGGTCCGGAAGAGCTTTTCCTGGAAGAATTTCTCCAGCTCGTCGCTCGTCTCCCTCGACAGGCTTTTCCGTGAGTCGTACATGCAGGCGATGACCCCCGTCACCTCGATCGTAGGATTCAGCCGCCGCTTGACCAGGTCGATGGTGCGCATGAGCAGGGAGAGGCCGTGGAGGGCGAAGAATTCACACTGGACGGGGATGAAAATTTCGTCGACGAAGGTGAGCGCGTTCACGCTCAGCAGGCCCAGGGAAGGGGGGCAGTCGGCGAGAATGAAATCGTACCCGGATAGTTCGTTCAACTTGTCGGAGAGGATCCGCTCCCGGCCAAGCTCGCTCGAGAGTTCCATGTCGATGCCCGCCAGGTCGATGCTGGAGGGGAGAATCGAGAGGTTCCCGGTGATGGACCGGACGGTATCCTGGACGGAGTGCCGTCCCGTGAGGACGGAGTAGGCACTGGGCCGTTCCATGTCGTGGGGGAGCCCGAAGGAGAGCGTGGCGTTCGCCTGCGGATCCAGGTCGAGAAGCAGGACCTTTTTACCCAGTTCGGCCAGCCCGGCCGCGAGATGAACCGCGGTGGTCGTTTTCCCGACCCCGCCCTTCTGGTTTACCAGTGCGATCTTGCGCATGAACCCTCTCTCCTAACGTTCCCTCATCTGTCAATATTATCGGCCCTTGTCCCCGCTTCCCTCCATAAAAGTTCCCCATAAATCCCACCATAAATGGGGACATTTCTATTTAAATTTGGACTTTGGCGGGTTTGAGGTCGGGCTGAAAAATAGTAATGTCCCCATTAATCGGGGTCAGGAATGGGTGAAGGGGGGGACTTTCCGGTTGCCTTCCTCGAGGTAGGCGTCGATCTTTTCGCGAGCACCCTCCGGGAGATCTTCGAAGACGACCCCGACTTTCTCGGTTTTCGGGTTCTTCTCCCACTGGTAGACGTGGACGATTTTCCCGCGGGCTTCGAAGAGAACCTCGTCCCCGTCGGAAAAGACGAAATCGACCTTTTCGCACTCCGCGATGTTTTTCGCGTAGGGCACGAAGAGACACATCGGGTGCACCCCGCCGAGTTGGTACCCGGTACAGGGATCGCACCGGTTGAACTCGAAGCTGAAGCCCTTCCCCGATATGTCCTGAAGGACCGCCTTGTAGTTGGGGTCCGGCCCGTCCTGGCGGAGTTGGCCCCACGAGACATTCCAGGGGACCCGTTGTCGAAGTCCCATTCTCCGGTCGATCCTCGGAAGGAGGGGAGGGGTGCGCATGCTACGCCCGGCGAGGACCTTTTTCACTTTTTCGAGCACGTTCTCGCGGGTGAAGGGCTTCGTTATGTAGTCCCCCGCGCCCGCCTGGATGGCGGTGATCAGGTCCTCTTTCCGGCTCTTGGCGGTGCAGATCAGGATCGGGATCTCCCGGGTTTCGGGATCCCGCTTCAATTGCCGGCAGATGGTAAACCCGTCGACGAGCGGCATCATCACGTCCAGGATGACCAGGTCGGGCTTCGTTTCCCGTGCCATGTCGATCGCTTCCCGACCGTTCCGGGCTTCGATTGTCTGGTAATTCACGCTCTGGAGAAAAAGACAGATGATCCGCCGGACGTTGTTGTTGTCGTCTCCGACGAGAACCCGGAGGAGGGGGACCGAATCCATCACGCGTCTACCCGAAA
>PVBE012564485.1_pt1 | contig 12712 bp, 10 predicted proteins | sample 1631181 | NCBI WGS metagenome assembly PVBE01 (sample SAMN08397723, study PRJNA350692) | Marine metagenome, whole genome shotgun sequencing project. | isolation source: water | place: Pacific Ocean | collected 2012-04
TGATCGAGAAACACTACGGATAGTGTATATCCCTGACGGATGGGTTCATCCGCAACGACGCATTTGCATTTAAAACAAATAGATAGAGCATTTTAGGTGCACGCATGTGAACCGGAAATGCTCTAGTGCGTTTCAAGACTGGTCGGTGCTGAAAGAAGAAGCAAAGGCGAAAGACCCCAAATGGACAAAAAGACCGAGGAGGAAATTATCTTTGCTGCACGGGCGAAAAGCGTCGATTCCCCGGTGGATCCGGTACGCCTGAAGGCCGAAGACAGGTTTTGTTTCTCTTGCCACGGGGGCGTGTCCTGTTGGAACAAATGTTGCCACGGCACCGACGTCGTTTTGACCCCGATGGATATCCTCGTGCTTTCCCGTCATTTGGGTTTGCGGCCGCAAGAGTTTTTGCTTGAGCACGCCATCACCGCCAACTGGGAAAAAGCGGATTTGCCGGTTGCCAAGCTGAAAATGACCGGTGTTGATGGCCAGGGTGCCTGTCCTTTCGTGACCGATGCCGGCTGTTCGGTCTATGAAGATCGCCCGGCGACCTGCCGCTATTATCCGCTCGGCTTGGCGACGGTGAAAATGAAGGGAGCCAAGGACAAGGAGGATTTCCACTTCCTCGTCAAGGAATCCCATTGCAAAGGTCATGAGGAGGATAAGCAACTCTCGGTGAAAGAGTTCCGCGCCGAGCAGGAAGTTGATTATTTTGACCGGGTTAACCGGGGGTGGATGGATGTTCTCATGAAAATGGCCTCGTGGAAGACTCTAGGAGGCCCTTTCGGCAAGGATATGACGCCGCAAACGAAATTCATGTTTTTAATGGTTTCGACGGACGTTGATGCTTTGCGGAGGTTCGTTTTGGACACCAAGTTCCTGGAAATTTATGAAGTCGATCCGGAAACGATTGAGGTTATCAAGACCGATGACGAAGCCTTGCTGCAAGTGGGTTTCGAATGGTTTAAGAACGTCACGTTCAACGAGTCGACCATCAAGATGAAAGAAAAGGTCCTGCAAAAGGCCATTGCCAAGGCGCGCGAGGATATAGGCGCCGCCTGAATTGCCCCTGGCTTTGCCGCGGCCTCTTTGGTATCCGCCTTTAACAGCGATGGACGGTAATGTAAAAATCGTAGTCGTAATAATTGTAGCCAGGGTTGGAATTGGGCTTCGATCCCATCGCCCAGGGTTCGATCTTAAAATATGACTTAAAGACCTTGAGTAGAGCGGCGGCAGGCAGATAACGTAATTTCCATAATTTTCCCAACTCGGGCCGGGACTTCAAGGTGTATAGTTTGAAGTCGTAGCAGTGTTTTCTCTCCAGCAGTTTCCTGAACGAGACCATCTGTTTCATCGGTTACGCCGTCTCGACGGTGATTTCGTCACTACTTTCCGGGCAACTTGTCGATCGGCTGGGAGCCTCGCGGCTGTTGCCGTTTTATCTTTTGCCCCTGGTGCTGGCGCTTCTGGCTCTCGCTTTGTCCAATCATCCTGGTGTCGCCCTGTTTTGCATGGTGATGGCGGGAATGACTTCGGGTGCCAGTTTCACAGTCGTTGGCGCTATGTGGGCGGAGGTGTACGGCGTCGCCCATTTGGGAGCAATCCGGGCGCTGGCTTCGGCATTGATGATATTTTCAACGGCCCTGTCACCTGCTGCATTAGGCTGGCTGATTGACTTTGGCATCTCGGTGGAGGCAATCGCTTGGATGTTTTTGACTTATATCGGCGTCGCCACCGCTTTGGCGGCAATCTCACGGAATAGTCACCAACGCTAAGATTAGGCTTTATTGAAAACGGAAAGAGCGTGCCTGATACAGTCATCGCTGTTGTGAAGATGGGGAGATATGCGCAGGTGGCCGGCGCGCATGGCGATGTCGATGCCGTTTTCGGAGAGGTGCCGGAAGAGGGTTTCATTGCGGCCGCGCTTCTTGTCTGAGACGAAGGTTAATGTCGAGCGCGACGGCCCCGCATCGGGACTGAGAAGGTCGTAGTGGTCGTGGTCGAGGCCGTCGATGAAGTGCGAGACCAAGCGGTCATTGTGCCCGCGGATGGTCTCGACGCCCTTTTCTAGGATGTAGTCCACCGACACCTTCCAAGGCACGAAATTGAAAAAATTGGCGGTTCCGAAGACGTCGTATTTGCGCGCCCCGAGATCGGCGCGCCGGTTCGGCTCCGGAACCGCCTCCCTCAGGTCGTCGGCGGTCAGCACGGATAGCCAGTAGGCCTGGTTGTAGCGAATGGTGGCGCGGACCTCGGGCCGTATCCAGCAGAACCCGGTGCCATAGGGACCGCACAGCCACTTGAAGCCAACGCTGGTCAAGGCATCGACAGGAACCTGGCTAATGTCCAGGGGTCGCGTCCCCAGGGCCTGGGAAGCATTGACGAAGAAGATAATGTCGCGTTCCCGGCAGATGTCGCCCAGGGCCTTAAGGTCGATGGCCGCCCCGGAGAACGAATGCACCCAGGTCAGGCAGACCAGCCGCGTCGCGCCGGTGATATTTTCCAGGAGCTCGTCGGCCTGGGTGACGCCATGCCGGGGTTCGATGAGGCGGATCGTGACGCCGTTGTCGCGGAGCGCTAGCCAAGGGAAGATGTCGGAGGGAAAGTCCCCCTTCATGAGTAGAATCTCGTCGCCGGCCTTCCAAGGCAGGCCGTTGGCCATTAGATGCAGGCCGTAGGAGGCGCTGTTGGCGAGGATGATGTCGTCCGCCGCGGCGCCGATGAGGCGGGCCAAGCTTTCCCTGAGGCCCGCGGGCACGCCGCCGAACCGTTCGCTGGTCAGGCGGTAGGGGGCAACCTTCCAGTCGATGGCCTCCCTGGCCGCCTCTGCGGCCACCCGGGGTAGCGGCCCCTGGTGGGCGCAGTTGAGCCACACCCTGCCGTCAAAAGGACCGAAATCGCCGGCAAAGGAATCACTCATCTGTTGCCCCACATGGTTAGCATGACCAGGGGAAAAGCACCGTTCGAGTTGACGGCATAAAGGAGCCTTTCTCGTCGCCGAATTCTAATTTTCTTTCCAAGCAATCTTCTCGTGCATTTCCGTCAGATCGGCGATTAGTTGTTGTTGTTCATTCTTGTCGAAATAGAAGGTAATGGCAAAAAGGTGGTCTTCTTTGGACAAACGCGATACGCATCCCAAGAACGTGCCGACATCATTGATTTCAAGTTCAACCAGGCCGTCATGGTCCATGTCGGCGTTTGGTTCAATGGCAACACCGCCGCCAGAGATATCTTTCGTCTTGCCGGTATGTTCCCGGGTTTTGGACTTTGAGCGGACGAATTTGAAAATGGGACGGCGAGTATGTCGGCGACGCTCATTTTGGCTTGAATTGTCATTGCTGGCCGGCATGGCACGCCTCTCAGCAGCAACGCTCCTAACAAAAGCATATAATACGAGCGCTTGAAGGCAAAACAACAGCCTTGCCCGTTTGGGAAGAGTGCTATTTTGGTTCGATCAGTCCCTTGTTGACGAGAAAGGGCTTGAAGTCCAAATCGGCGTTGATGACGTCGTCCATCAGAAAAAACACCAGTTCCCTGCCCAGGCTCTCCCGCGCCACTTCGCTATCGCGGGCAGTCTCGGCCAAGCGTAGCATTGTATCCATTTTTGTGTTCAGTTCACGATGGTGGCGGTAATGCTTTTGCAGCTGCGGGTAACCGGCTTTCTCTAAGAAAGCTTCCTCTCGCAGAAAATGTGCCTTGGCAAAATCAACGAAATCAGGAACCAGCCGCGCGCATTCCTCGACCCGGTCATCATCAAGCGCCTTGACGATCTCGTTGACGATTTCAATAAGGCGGCGGTGATCATTATCAATGGGCTGATATTCCAGCTCAAACGATGGCGATAATTCCACCATTTTTATTCCTCTCTGAATTCACCGGCAATTGCCGCCAGTCCCTGCCAACGGGCTCCACTTTCATTCCTCAGGATACACAAAGACGTGGTGGCCATCAATCCGCGCCGATAGCCGGCCTTTCTTTGCCACATCGAAACTCCCGGGCACGCGCACTTGGAATTCGGCGCCAATATCTTTCCCCTCGCGGACCTGCAAGCGGACGATGCTGCTGTGGCCGAGTAGACGAGTGGAGATCACTTCCACGGGCGTTCCCGCCCCGCCATCGACACCATTGGCGAGCACGAAACCTTCCGGGCGGATGAAGACCTTCACTGCCTGGCCCTCGTCGATACCGTTAACCGCGATCCGACCCATTGGGCTGTCTACCGCACCCTCCGAGACCACCCCTTTAATCAGATTCATGTGACCGAACAGCGTAGCGACGTACTCATCCACCGGTTGATAGTAAATGTCGGCGGGACGTCCGGCCTGGAGAATCCGCCCATCATGGCTGAGAACCTTGATGCGGTCGGCCATGAACATGGCTTCTTCCGGATCGTGTGTAACCATCATGGTGGCGATGCCACTTTGTTTGAGCACGCTCAGGGTGTCCTCGCGAATCTTTGCGCGCATGCCCTTGTCAAGGCCGGAAAACGGCTCGTCCAAAAGCACCAACTGGGGTTCCGGGGCCAAGGCGCGGGCCAGTGCCACCCTCTGTTGTTGGCCTCCGGACAACATATGGGGATGTTTCCCGGCATGGCCATCCATGCCTACTTGTTTCAGCATCTCAATGGCCCATTTCCGCGCCTGGCGGCGTGGCTGATGTGATAATCCAAAGGTCACGTTGTCGAGAACCGTCAGGTGCGGGAACAGTGCGTAATCCTGGAACATCAGCCCGACTCCTCTGTCCTCCGGCGGAACGTGAGTGCCCGATCCGGCGACCACCCGCTCGTCAATAATGACACGGCCCTGCTGTAGCCTTTCCAGGCCGGCGGCGATGCGAAGCAAGGTGGACTTGCCGCTTCCGGACGGTCCCAAAAGACAGACCAACTCGCCGGCGGGAATGGTAAGGGAAACATTGTCGAGAACCGTATGGCCATCAAAGGCATGCGAAACGCCGTGAACGTGGAGACCTTTCATCATGGCTTCTTGCCTTGCGCGCCATGGCCGGGCCGCGAGTGAGCAATGGCCATGCTCAGAAACAAAACTGGCAAAATGCCTGTCCCGACAATGGCGAGGGCGGCTAGAGAGGCTTCCCCCAACTGCTCGTCCGAGGCGTATTGGTGGACGAACGTGGCCAGGGTTTGGAAATTAAACGGCCGCAGGATGACGGTCATCGGAAGCTCTTTCATGCAATCCACGAAAACCAGGATCGCCGCCGTCAACACGCTGCTCTTGATAAGCGGCACATGTATGCGCCGCATGGTGCTGAACGGCCCGTGACCCATGCTGCGGGCGGCACCTTCCATGTTGGGAGTGACCTTGTTGAGGCTGGCCTCCACGGTTCCGAACGATAGGGCCAGGAAACGGACAAGATATCCAAAAGTTACCGCCGCGATGGTGCCGCTGAACAGCAAGCCGGTGGAAATCCCAAACATTTCGCGGAAAAACCCGTCTATGGCGTTGTCAAGCGAGGCGAGAGAGACAATAACGCCGACCGCCAGAACCGAGCCGGGTACCGCGTAGCCCATGCTGGCCAACCGGGTCACCGCTTTCAGCACGTTTCCGCCTTTGATGCGTACGCCATAGGCCATGAAAATAGCCACGGCCACGGCCAGGACCGCGGCTAAAGAAGACAACATGACGCTGTTGGCGGCATGGGCCAGAACGGCCGGGTTGGCGGCGTCCTCGAAATGGGTGACGGCGTAGGCCGCGAGCACCCCGCTCGGCACCAGAAAACCCAACAGCACGGGGATAAAACAAGCGGTGAAGGACAACACACCAAGCGTCCCGTCGAGGCGGTAGCCGGGCAGTGCCTTATACTTGCTGGTGGTGTGATGGAAACGCTGCTTGCGCCGCGAGAAACGCTCCAGCAAAATCAGCGCAACCACGAAAAATAAGAGCAGAGACGCCAGTTGGGCCGCTCCGGCGACATTGTTCATGTTTAGCCAGACATCGAATATGCCGAGCGTGAAGGTATTGACGGCGAAAAAATCAACGGTGCCGAAATCATTTAGTGTCTCCATCAGAACTAGCGACACACCGACAATAATGGCCGGCCGTGCCAACGGCAGGGCCACCGAAAAGAAACTCCGCCACGGTCCCCGTCCCAGCACTCGGCTGGCCTCGAGCACACAGACGGACTGTTCCAGAAAGGCGGCGCGGGAAAGCATGTAGACGTACGGATAAAGCACCAAGGTCATCATCGATATGGCGCCGCCCAGCGAGCGGATTTCAGGAAACCAGTATTGTCTTTTGTTGGTCCAGTCGAAGACCTCACGCAATCCTTTTTGCAGTGGACCGGCATACTCCAGGATATCGGTATATACGTAGGCGATGACGTAGGCGGGCACCGCCATGGGCAGCAACAGCGCCCATTCAAAGACGCGGCGGCCGGGAAAACGGCACATGGTTACCAACCAAGCCGATCCGACACCGATCACAAAGGTCCCAATGCCCACGCCGACCATGAGTTGCAGGGTGGTGCCAATATACAGAGGCAATACCGTCGAGGCCAGATGTTGCCAGATGTCGTCGCTGGGGTTGAAGGCAAGCGTGATTACCGCGATCACCGGGACCATAACCGCCAAGGCAACGGCTATTGTGCCCAGCATCCAGCCATCAGTCCACGAACGCCAGTCCAGCTGGCGCCATGTGGCGCCGGCCGTTTTTGCCGCCATGGAGGTCATTTCAGCATCAATCCTTGCCCTATCCTCGCACTACGATTTCACCCGGGCAACTTCCGCCAGTCCGGATACAAGGCCGCTAGGACGGTTGCCAGGGAGGAGGGGAGGATTGTTGCCTTGGCGGCAGCCGTCGGCCCCGAGGGCCTTCTTTAGTAATTGAAAGCAACCTGGTCCATGATACGGGTTGCCATGATGCGTTGCTCGGCAACTTTTGCCAGGAAGGCTTTATCGGCCTTGAACTCTCCCCAGGAAGCAACCATCGGGTGAAGTGGGACATCCACCTTCACAGGATATTCAAAGTTTCTTTCGGCGTAGATTTTCTGAGCGAAATCACTGCTCAGAAATTCGATGAGACGAATGGCATTTTCCTTGTTTTTGGCGCTTCTGGCGACGCCGGCGCCGCTGATATTGACGTGTGCTCCGCGGCCGTCCTGGTTGGGAAAAATGATCCTGACTGCGGCGGCCCATTTCTTCTGCGTCGGTTCCTTTTCGTTGGTCGCCATTTTGCCCATGTAATAGGTATTGCCGAGGGCGACGTCGCATTCGCCTTCGAAAACCGCTTTCACCTGGGCGCGGTCGTTGCCCTGCGGCCGACGCGCCAGATTTGCCTTCAATCCCTTGGCCCAGGCTGCTGCCCCTGCTTTCCCCTTGGCCTCGATGACCGAAGCCAGCAGCGAGACGTTATAGACATGCTTGCCCGAGCGCGTGCAAACCCGTCCCTCCATCTTGGGGTCGGCGAGGTCCTCGTAAGAGGTTATCTCGCCGGGTTTGACCCGCTCCTTGTGAGCGAAAATGACCCGTGCCCGGACGGTAAGCCCGTACCAAAGACCGCCTGGATGGCGGTACTGGGCCGGAACGTTGGCATCCAGCAGATTTGATGTCACCGGCTGCAACAGGCCGCCCTTGGCATGGTTGTGGAGTCTGCCGATGTCGGCGGTGAGAATGACGTCAGCCGAGCTATTCAAGCCCTCGGCCGTGAGCCGTTCCTGCATCCCCTTTTTTAGATAGACCATGTTGACCTTGATACCGGTCTCCTTGGTGAAGGCGTCGAGCAGTGGTTCAGTCAGAAACGGCTGGCGTGATGAATAAAGGTTGACCTCGCTGGCAAATGCCGGCACCGCTGCGGCCAGATGAAGGGCTACGGCACCCAGAAAAGCCGCGACGGCGCGGCAATGCAATGATTTCATCATAATTTTTTCTCCTCAGATGACTTTAATTACAATCAATCGCAATTGAATATAATAATCACAACTGTTCGCAAAAGCCAAGCTTCTCTGTCAAAACCTTATTTCCTTGCACGAGCTTGGCCTTAAGCCAGGCAAGACGGTCTATGCCCTAATCAAGGACGTTGCCGTCGACCGTCCTAGCCTGGGCCAATGCGGCACGGAAAGGGACCTAAAGATACCAGGCCCGTCTTATGCCATCTCGAAAATACCCTCCACTTCCACAGCGACGCCAAGGGGCAAGGATGAACATCCCACGGTGGCGCGGGCGTGGCGGCCGGCTTCGCCGAAAACGTCGGCCATCAGCTCCGACGCCCCATTGATGACTTTTGGCTGGTCGCTGAAATCGGTGGTGGCGTTGACGAAGCCGGTGAGCTTGACGACACGCCTGACGCGATCCAAATCGCCAGCCGCCGCCTCGCGCACTTGCGCGATCAGATTGAGAGCGCAGAGGCGCGCCGCCTGGCAGCCCTCGTCGGGGCTCAGGTTTTCTCCGAGCTTGCCCTGGTATCTGATTTCCCCGTTCCATGACGGGAGTTGGCCAGAAACAAAAACCAGATTATCGGTAACAACAAAAGGAAGATAGCTGGCGACGGGCGCCGCCACTTTGGGCAGGATAATGTCAAGTTCAGCCAAGCGTTGGTCGATCATAATTAAAGTGAACTTGCCGTTTTAAGGTGATTGGCAATGACAGCCGCTAGCGGCCGTCCTTACCGCGGGAAGCCTTAAAAAAAGTGGGCGGCCCCGGGGCCAGGCCCCGGGACACGCCCCAAGTTTCCCAGGGAGGATCTTGGGAAAGCTTGCTTCATCACGAACACCCACTGGTGGTGCCGCAGGTCATGCATTTCATGCAAGTGCCGTTGCGAACCAACGTAAAATTGCCGCATTCGACGCATGGGTCGCCTTCGTAGCCTTTCATCCTGGCGTTTCTCACTTGCTCCAAATGGGTATCGACGCGGTCGAGGATGGTGGCGTCGACGTCAACGGCTTCCGTATCGCCGCCTCCTGCCAGGGCCTGGACGCCACCACCGCCATTGCCGCCGTTACCGCCATTTCCGTGAACGGCGCCGCTGGCCAAAAATGTATTGTCGTCCTTGATGCTCAAGAACTTGTGACGCACGAACCCCCGGCTGGTGAAACTTTCGACCGCAGCCAACTCCCCGGCTCCGCCGTCCTCCGCCAGGTCGCCCTCGCCATGGCCTCGCCCAAGGCAAGCCGGATCAAGGTCGCTCGGTTCGACATGGGCCAAGTCGTTGCGGCCAAGGTAAGAGACCGCCAATTCACGAAAAAGGTAATCGAGTATAGAGGTCGACATCTTGATGGTGTCGTTGCCCTCGACCAAGCCGGCGGGTTCGAAACGAGTGAAGGTAAAGGCCTCGACAAATTCTTCCAGGGGAACGCCATATTGCAGGGCGATGGAAATGGCGATGGCAAAATTATTCATCAGACTGCGGAAGGCGGCTCCTTCCTTGTGCATATCGATAAAAATCTCGCCAATTCCGCCGTCCTCGTATTCACCGGTCCTGAGATAGACCTTATGGCCGCCGACGACGGCTTTCTGGGTGTAGCCCTTGCGCCGGTTGGGCGGGCGCCGCCGCTTGGCGACGAGACTTTCGACGATGCGCTCGGCGAAAACTTCGGCGCGGACGGCAGCCGGTTGCTCGGCGGTTTCACTTGCCAAGTTCTCGATTTGGTCCTCGTCGCCGTCAATGTGAAGAGCCGCTTGCAAGGGTTGTGAAAGTTTCGAGCCATCCCGGTAGAGAGCGACGGCCTTGAGACCCAGGCGCCAAGACAGCAGGAAGGCCTCCTTGCAATCATCGACCGTTACTTCGTTGGTCATGTTGATGGTTTTGGAAATGGAGCCGGTGATGAAAGGTTGCGCGGCCGCCATCATGCGGATGTGACTTTCAACGGACAGGAACCGCTCGCCGTGTCGTCCACAGGCCGACGCGCAGTCAAAAACGGGAAGATGGCCGTCCTTTAGGTGCGGCGCTCCCTCCAATGTCATGGCGCCGCAAACATGGATGTTGGCGGCTTCGATTTGGTCCCTGGGAAAGCCCAAGGAGGTCAACATGTCGAAAGTCATGTCTTCCAGGTTTTCGGGGCTTAACCCCAGGGTCTCTGTGCAGAATGTCTCGCCTAGGGTCCACTTGTTGAAAGCGAACTTGATGTCGAAAGCATCCTTCAAGGCATTTTCAACGGCGTCTAGGGCCTCGTCCGTGAAACCGAGGGCGCGCAGTGACTCGAAATTGACGCCGGGGGCGTTTTCCAATGTCCCTTGGCCGGTGGCGTATTGAACCATTTCCTGAACCTGGATGTCCGAATATCCCAGCTTGGCCAGGGCCTTGGGCACCACACTGTTGATGATCTTAAAATATCCACCGCCGGCCAGTTTCTTGAATTTGACGAGCGCGAAATCGGGTTCGATACCGGTTGTGTCACAATCCATGACCAGACCGATGGTTCCCGTCGGTGCGACGACGGTGACCTGGGCGTTGCGGTACCCATGTTGTTCACCCAGCTTCAACGCTCGGTCCCAGGCCCAGCGGGCGGCTAGTGAAAGCTCCCGGTCCGGGCACGAGGCGGCGTCGAACGGCACCGGATTCACGGACAAGCTCTCGTAGCCGTCTTTGTGCCCTTGCGAGGCGCGTCGGTGGTTGTGGATGACCCTGAGCATGGCATCACGGTTGCGCTTGAAGTCGGGGAAAGCGCCCATCTCGCCAGCTATCTCGGCGGAGGTAGCGTAAGCGATTCCTGTCATCAAGGCCGAAATGGCGGCGCAGATGGCGCGGCTGTCATCGGAATCGTAAGGATGGCCAGAAGTCATGAGATAGCCGCCGATATTGGCGAAGCCGAGACCCAGTGTCCGGTACCGGTAAGACAGTTCGGCGATACGGGCGGCGGGAAACTGGGCCATCAAAACCGATATTTCCAGGCACAAGGTCCAAAGCCTGGCCGCGTGCTCGAAAGCGGCAATGTCTAAAGTGCTGTCATCGGTAAGAAAGGCGGTCAAATTCAGCGACGCCAAATTACACGCCGTGTCATCCAGGAACATATACTCGGAGCAGGGATTGGAGGCGTTGATGCGGTCGCTTTCCGGGCAGGTATGCCATTCGTTGATGGTGGTGTCGAACTGCAGGCCGGGGTCGGCGCAAGACCAAGCGGCATAGCCGATCTGCTCCCACAGACCGCTAGCGCCAATGCGTTTGGCGACCTTGCCATCTGTACGGTGCTTCAGGTTCCACTCGCCGTTGCCAAGCACCTTTTGCATGAAATCTTCGGTGAGCCGCACGCTGTTGTTGGAATTCTGGCCGGAAACGGTCGTGTAGGCTTCCGATTGCCAGTCAGTGTCGAAAACCGGGAAGTCGATCTCGCAATAACCTTGCTTGGCGAAATGGATGATCCGCTGAATGTAATTGTCGGGAATCATTGCTTTGCGGGCGGCGCTGATTGCCTGTTTTAGTTTGCCGTTCCTTTTGGGGTCGAAGCGAGCCCCGTCGTCGCCGTTGCCGCCCTTTTGGCAAGCCTTCATGACCTCGTTCAGGTGCTTCGCGATCAGTTTGGATCCCGCTACCATGGCCGCGACTTTCTGCTCCTCGCGCACTTTCCAACTGATGAAATCCTCAATGTCGGGATGGTCGATGTCGACGATGACCATTTTGGCGGCGCGCCGGGTGGTGCCGCCTGACTTGATGGCGCCGGCGGCGCGGTCGCCGATTTTCAGGAAACTCATCAGTCCCGATGATTTACCGCCACCGGAGAGGTTTTCGTCTTCGGCCCTCAGGGACGAAAAGTTGGTGCCGGTTCCGGAGCCATATTTGAATAATCGCGCCTCACGCACCCACAGGTCCATGATGCCGCCTTCGTTGACCAAGTTGTCTGAAATGCCTTGGATGAAACAGGCGTGGGGCTGTGGGTGCTCATAGGCCGATTCCGATTTGACCATTTCGCCGGTTTTGAAATCGGTAAAAAAATGTCCCTGTGCCGGGCCGTCGATGCCATAGGCCCAATGAAGCCCGGTGTTGAACCATTGCGGCGAATTGGGGGCACCGATCTGGGTGGCGAGCATGTGTCGCATCTCGTCGAAATAGGCTCTGGCGTCGTCTTCGGAATCGAAGTAGCCACCTTTCCAACCCCAATAAGTCCACGTCCCCGCCATGCGGTCGAAGACTTGTTTGGCGCTACTCTCGCCGATGAAGCGTTTTTTCTTGGCAAGCGGCTTGAGGGCTTGATTATCGGGCTTGCTCCGCCACAGCCAGGGCGGGACGTCGTTTTCCACGACCTTTTTCAGTTTCGCCGGAACACCCGTCTTGCGGAAATATTTCTGGGCAAGGACATCGCATGCCACCTGCGACCATGCTTTCGGCGCTTCCAATTCATCGAGCCGGAAAATGATCGAGCCGTCCGGATTGCGGATTTCGCTTGAGGTGGTGCCGAACTCAATGAGCTCGTAAGGCGATTTGCCTTGATTGGTAAAAAAACGTGAGATGTGCATGCTACCCCCTTTTAGCCCTGCATTAATGATGCATGCGGTTCTTATTACCCCCGATATTCTTTAGGGATGGCACCCTCGCCATGCGGCATGGTGTGTCCGGAATTTCCCGATGAGGATGATCAACAACATGAAGTGTTTTCCCAAGATCAGGCCTCCATATCTAGTCGATCCAATTTCCGAGTGCAACATGATTTTGTGGTTTTTCACAAAAAAAACACATGATGTAGTGATTCGTGTGGGTTCAGGGGGGATTGAATGAAAGCGTTAGAGCATTTCCGGTTCACATGCGTTCACCTGAAATGCTCTATCTATTTATTTTAA
>PVBE010328141.1_pt1 | contig 12711 bp, 7 predicted proteins | sample 1631181 | NCBI WGS metagenome assembly PVBE01 (sample SAMN08397723, study PRJNA350692) | Marine metagenome, whole genome shotgun sequencing project. | isolation source: water | place: Pacific Ocean | collected 2012-04
AGTATCGAGAGCGCTTTTTGCCTTTGAAGGAATAAGAAGAAAAATCCAATAATGAATAACAGAGGAAATGCAATGAATAACAGAAAACCAATACAGACGACGGGCCGATTTTGGACCGTATCCCTTGCGCTTCTATTTTTGAATTGCGCGCAGTTCGCTTGGGCGGACAAGCGCCCCAACGTAATCGTCATCTTTACCGATGATCATGGCTACGCTGACCTGAGCTGTCAGGAGGTCTTGCCTGATGTTCGCACGCCCAACATCGACAAGCTCGCCGTCGGAGGCGTGCGCATGACGAACGGGTACGTCACCGCGCCGCAATGTGTCCCATCACGGGGTGGCCTTCTGACCGGGCGCTACCAAAACAAATTTGGTCTGGAAAGTAACACGACTTATAAGAGCGGGGGGCTGGATGGCTTCAGCGATGCCACAACGATTGCCGAGCGCCTCAAGAAAGTTGGTTATGCGACCGGTATGGCGGGTAAGTGGCATCTGGGAAAGCCCGAGAAGATCTCAACGCACGGCTTTGATAAAGTCTTTGCAAAGAACGCCAACCGCCCGGGCACGGCCAACTTTGATCTCGATGGAAAGGATGTGCCGCTGGGGCCTGAATCTACGGGAATGTACCACCTTGATGCCTGTAGCGCGGCCGCGAGCGCTTTCATCACGCGCTTCAAAGACCAGCCCTTCTTCTTCTATCTCGCCTACCGGGCGCCCCATGTGTCGCTCGATACTCCGAAAAAGTATCTGGATAGATTTCCAGGGGAGATGCCTGAGCGCCGACGACAGGCACTGGCCATGATGTCGTCCGTGGATGACGGCGTTGGTCAGATCATGGAGACGCTGAGAGAACACGACCTGGAAGAAAACACGCTCATCTTCTTCATCAGTGACAATGGCGCCCCGCTGAAGATTCACAAGGAAGATAAGCCGGGACGCGGTGCGGGCTGGGATGGATCCTTGAATGATCCGCTTAATGGTGAGAAAGGCACGTTGATGGAAGGCGGCATCCGCACGCCATTTGTGGTGTATTGGAAAGATAAGCTTCCTGCGGGCAAGGCGTATGACCAGCCGGTGATTTCACTGGATGTCGCGGCGACCGTAAACGCGGTCGCAGGCTTGGAGGAAGACGCGCAGCTTGACGGAGCCAACCTGATTCCATACCTCACCGGGAAAAATCAGGCGGCACCGCACGAGGCGTTGTACTGGCGGTGGAGCGGACAGCTCGCCATACGCAAAGGCCAGTGGAAGTATGTGGCTTTGGAGGATCGGGAGTATCTCTTTAACCTTGATCAAGACATTAGCGAGTCGAAGAACCTGTTGCCTGAAAACAAGAAACTGGCCGCGGCGCTTCGGGCGGACTGGGACAAGTGGAGTCAGACGCTGAATCCGCCGGGTGTGACCGATGGCAGCCGCGCTGCGGGACAAAAATATTTCGATTGGTATCTTGATGGTAAACGGGACATTGGTCGGAGATGAGTGGAAGGGCCGGCTATTACAACTCAGTCAAACGACTCGCAGATGGCTAGAACAGGCCTACCGATTCCTTGACTTGACAAATACAGAACATCTCTAAAGGAGTCATCACTATGACTAACCTGCGACGTAGAAAGTTAATCGTATTTCAGTTTGTTGCCGCAGCCATTATGGCGCTGGTGCTCTTTCCCGGCCGAGTATCGGCAGAGCAAGAGGATGGAATACGAAAGCAGGCGATAGAGCTTGGGCCCGGTTCTGCGCATCCCGTCACGACAGGCGAGGTCAGGGTGGAACTTGAGAAGTTCTTTCTCGAAGGAGATCCTCATGCGTGTGGGATCATCTGGGACGTCACGGTGGACGAGGAGAAAGGCGAGCTCTTTGTGCTATGCGAGCCCAAGAGAGTCGGAGGCGTGGGGGAAGTGCGCGTCTTTGACCGGAGCGGAGCGTATTCAAGAACCATCATGCCGCTTAATCCCACGCTGCCTTATTCAAGTGTGCGAGACATTACCCAAGAGGTCGTACGCGAGAACGGAACTGAATTGATTGTTCCCAAGTTTGATCTGAGCTGGGGCGAACCTTCGTTTTATGGCTCATTCTGGGATTCTCATAAGAAGATTGCGATGGCGCCAGATGGCGACCTGGTCATATCGGATCTCTACAGAGGCAAACTCATGAGAATGGGGACCGATGGCAGCCTGCCTGAGGAGGGCTGGAATTCGGGCTTTGCGGTTCATGTAAGTGGGAGCAGGGGCAGCGCCATCAAGAATTACCTGCCCTTCGGTTCCCTGCGTTACCCCTATTTTCATTTTGGCCCTGACGGTTCGATGTATGTAACCGGAGGCCAAAGTTCCTTCGAGGCAAAGTACCACCACTATAACTTGGAAGGTGGAGTGAATAAGCCACGCTACCATTTCCCGATCGAGGGAGAGCGGAGCAGTTACGTGTGGAAACTCGGGCTGAAACCCGGACCGGAAGTTGAGAAACAGGGCGTCATAGGCGGATTCAAGGAGGCCAGCGGGATTGTCGTAGACGGGGATCATATTATCGTCGCCGATGCGGGGAACAACCGCCTGCGAGTCTGCACGTTAGACGGCAATGAAGTCGCATCGATTACACACTATATGGACAAGGGGAAGAAGCGCCCCATCCTGGATCCGACCGCGCTGGCGATGGATAACGACAAGCGTCTCTATGTGCTCATCGGTTCTCAAGCGAGGCCTGAAGATTTAAGAACGGAAGGTAGCATCAGGTTCGTACAGAATGCGCTGCACGCCTCGGCCTTCGACGAGCTTCCGCCTCCGCGTCAAGTAATCAAGTTGGAAGGCTGGAATGAACCGGAGTTGCTGGCCAAATCTGCCCCGGTGCATACCTATGTGATGCAGATCGCGGTCGATGCCGGCGTGTCACCGCCGCTGGTCTGGGTGGCCAACGGCGACGGACCAGGAAGTCTGCAGCGACTGTCGGGTGAAGACCTTTCTTTAAAGGCGCAATGGCAGGATGACAGCAGCACCCTGTCCAATCCGCGACAGGATAGCGGTATGCCCATCCTGAATATCGATCCGGAAACGGGACACGTGTATGTGGAAGACGATGCCCGATACCGACACAAGAAGTTCGGGACCGTGTACCGGCTGGATCAACAGGGCAACACTCTGAAGACATGGGATCCCTACTTCATTGACATCGAGGAGAGCGGGCTCATCTCGCCGTGGGGTGCCACCAATCTCGAGCGCGGGTTCCCGCATCCGGAAGAACCCCTGTTTCTGGATTCCGTATTCGGAAAGGATGGCAGGGTTTACCGGTGGAGACTCGGTGAGGAAGGCATCAGCGTGCTGCGCTTTGACCGCGCCGGCAATCCGGTTCCTTTCGCTTCCACGGGCAAGCATGAACTGCTCGTGGATGCGGTTCCCGTCAAAGGCCGGCTTTACCAGAAAGCGCATCTTAGGAAGAATTTTACCTGCTGGTGGGATGTCTACTCCGGGATGGACGTGGATGGTGACGGCAATATCTACTACATGAACAAGCTGGATCGGTACAAGGAGTCGGGCTTGATGTTGCCGAACTATGCCTTGCACCGGCAGCTCGACGTCTATGATTCCACCGGCAAACTGAAGCAGAAGGCGCTGCTGGAGCTTACCAGCGTGAAGGGCATTCAGGTTGATAAGGAGGGTTGCCTGTACATTGTCCACATTCCCGCCAATGGCAGACCTTTCGAAGAACGCGTCGACCGGGCCAAGGCCAAAGCGCCCAGGCGATTCCCGATGAGGTCGTTTGCCCTGTCGAAGTTTGCGCCCACCGGCGGAGAACCGCTTTGGTCGCAGCCATGGGATGGGGATCATGGAATGGGTTTCATCCCGCCGAATCCTCACTGCATTTGCAGCACGCACCGGGTCAACCAGGCGCTGGATGACAAGGGCTACATCTACATCGCGACCAAACACAGCGTCCAGGTGGTTGATACGAAGGCGGGCAAGCTCGTTGGTGGCTTCGGCAGTTATGGCAACGCGGACTGCAAAGGAAAGGGCAGCGCTTATCCGCATCCCGAGCTGCCATTCGGAAGCATTTCCGGTCTGGCGGTATGGAAGGACAAGCTGTTTGTCATAGATGTCCTCAACCGACGACTCGTGAAATGCAACCTTACCTATGACCCGGCTTTGAAAAGCGCGAAGTGAATTGCAATGACACGACGAAATAGCCTACTTTTGTTGTCTGCGAGTTTGATTGCGCTTTGCCTTGAAGTCCGCGCGCAATCTGCTGATGGAACGGACCGGTTTCTCCTGCAAGCGGCGGCGCCGAACCGGACCGTCGGGGCCGATGATCGCCCGAACGTCCTCTTCATTATTGTGGACGACCTGAATGTGGCGCTGGGGTCCTACCTCAACTCGGCGCCTTATCCACATTACGCCACGGTGAAAACGCCCAACATTGACCGGCTCGCTTCACAGGGCATTCGCTTTGAACACGCCTATGTGCAGGTTTCCGTTTGCAGTCCGTCCCGCGCTTCGATTCTGAGTGGTCTCAGGCCGGCTTCAACGGGCATCTATGGCAACGGAATATTCTGGCGGAGAAGAATCGGCGACGACTTGCGCTTGTTGCCGGAGCACTTTCACGACCACGGCTATTTTACCGCCCGGGTCGGCAAGGTCGGGCACAACTCCCACGAGCATGCCATCAGCTGGGATGTTTCGAAGTTCGCGCTGTCGCGAGAGCCCGAACTGCGGTTCCATGTACCGGGGTACCTGCCCGGTATCGACCTGTCGGATGTGCGCGACAATACCTGGACGGAGGGATCTGAAGACGGGATGTCGCGGGCTGAAGTCTTCGCCACGGCCAGGGGGCCGGGAGGTCTGCCGCTGTCATGGCGCGCAACCAGCGAATCCCCACGCATGACGCCGGATGGGACTACCGCCACACGCATCATTCAGCTGCTGGCGGAGAACCGCGACAAGCCGTTCTTCATAGCCGCTGGCTTTCACAAACCACACCAACCCTGGGTGGGCCCCGTCTCGTTCTTCGCGCAGCACCCGGTCGACGAGATCCAACTGCCGAAAACGCCTCCGGACGACACCGATGACATCCCCGACCCGGCATTCCAGATCGGCAAACACGACGCAAGCCACACGAATCGGCAGAAGAAGCAGGCCATCGCCGCCTACCATGCCATGGTCACCATGACCGACTCCTATGTCGGCCAGCTTCTCGATGCCCTGGAATTGCTGGAGTTGGACGATTCCACCATCGTTGTTTTCACCAGCGATCATGGCTTTCATCTCAACGAACATGGCGGCCTTTGGCGAAAGTCCACTCAGTTCGAAGAGTCGACGCGCGTGCCGCTGATCCTGCGCTTGCCGAAAACTCAATTCGCGGGTCAGGTCGCAGGCGGATTCGTCGAGTTGGTCGACCTCTATCCGACGCTGGTGGATCTCGCGAGACTGCCGAAGCCCGCGCATGGGCTGGAGGGCACAAGCTTCAAGCCACTGCTCGAAGATCCGGATCGGGACTGGAAGTCCGCGGCGTTTTCGGAATATCAGCGTGAAGGCTATCACGGACGCACCCTTCGCGAGAAACGCTACCGCTACACGGAATGGACGCCATTGCGGGGCGCTAATCGTAGAACGATGCGGGAGCTTTACGACCTCGAGAAAGATCCCTTCGAGTACAACAACCTTGCGGCAAAGCCGGCACATGAAGCGTTTGTCTCAAAACTCTCCCGCCGCCTTAAAGCTGGTTGGCAGGCGGAGCTGCCGTGAGAACGCAATCCTCGATAGTGACTGCTCATCGAACCAGGAGCCAAACTTCATGAAGACTATCCGCCTCACCCCACTGCTGGCAGCCCTGACGCTTGCCTTCGCCACAACGCTCAATGCCGCCGAAAAACCCCTCAAGAGACCCGCGACCGTCGACTCCCACTTCAGTAATGAAGAGATTCTTGATGAAAGCACATTGGATATAAAGATCCTGCAGGACTGGCATGTGGACGAGGTGACAGGCTCGACGCGACAGAAGCTGATCGAAATCAATGTCGCCGAATGGTGGCCTGGAGAGGATTACCGGATCCCGGTGCGTATGATTGTTCCGCTCGAAGGCAAGGCGAAGGGCTTCAGTATTACAGGAGCAAATCCATATGAAGGGCTGATGGAAGACTCGCGACCAACTGACTTTCAGGCGAAACTGCTGGCAGGTGGCGTTGGCATCGTCAAGACACACGTCAAGGCGTTTCGGCAAATTCCGGGCAAACGGGGCTTGGAACAAAAAATGGGGCGCCGGTTTATGGGAGACCTGAATCCGCGATACACGACGATCTGGATTTGGTCGATGACCTTGATGCGGGCAACCACCGCGGCGTATGCGGAGCGTGACCATTTCGAGAAAGGCAAGGTGGCCGGTTCGGGCAGCTCCAAGAACGGCTTATCCCCCGCAGTCGCCCTGATCAACGACGAGCGTTTTACCGCGACATGCTCCAACCACGCGTTTGCTTACGGTTCGCCGACTCGAAGAAGCGAGAGAGAGGAAATAGAAAAGTTGAAGGCGGCAAACAAAGCGTTCTTTGAGGCTGTCAGAGCTGGCGATGTCGAGCTAGAAACACAACGCGCGCGATGGTATCAGGGCGTTATGGTGGGATCGAATCGCAACATGGATTCGATGGCGCTGAAAGCGGGAAAATCCATGGACGAATTACACGATATGAGGGATCGCTTATTGTCCAGCGTGTGCGTTACAGAGAATTGGGATCGGCTGATGAAGCGCGGCGTCGATGTGTTGTTCCAGCCGGGAACCAATGACTATGTCGCCTATGACATTCTCTGGGGAGCGCAGAACCATCCTCATCTGCCTGTCTATTACGAGCCGAATGGCGGGCACTCGCAAACGCCGCACGGCGCCGCAGCCAAAGATAATCAGAATGTCGAAGCTTTCCTCTGGAATCATTTCTTTGGCGGCGACCCCTTGCTGAAGCCTCCGACGTCGAGCCACGAAGTCGACCAGAACAAGCTAAGGGTCAGTGTGCGTTTCGATGAGGGCCCTCAGCCGATCAGCGGACGCATCTGGTGGATCTATGACCGCGCTCCGGGGGGCTCTGCGCCGTTCTTGCACGAGCGGATTCCCGATGACCAATGGGCGGACATGGAACGGGATCCCAAGACCGGTTCCTGGACAACCACTATCCCCTTAAATGAAGGGGCTTCCCGCATCGATTTTTTCACCAATCACGGACACATGGCCAACGGCTATCAGCAGTATCATTCAAGCCCCTACACCCGGGTGGAACTTGGCCCGTCTCGGCATTGATGGCTTCTGTTCAACAAGGGAAAGGGCTTCGGTCGCACGAGAGCGTCATCGGGCGCTTTCCATAATCGTGCCGCTGCTTGATGTCATAGGATGGATAGGCGTATTCATGTATAGATTCGTATCGTTCACTATCACGATGGTATTCGTTCTGTCGCTGTTGGTTGGCGGGGCGTCCGCGGATACATTCTACGTCTCGCCGACGGGCAATGACCGCAACTCGGGAACGTCGGAGAGCCACCCTTTCCGCTTGGTGCAGCACGCCATCGACCGGATGCAGGCCGGCGACACGCTGGTGGTGCTGGACGGTGTGTATACCGGAACTCTGAGGCTCAAATCGGGGATTACCGTCAAGGCCAGGAATCCAAGGCGGGCGGTCTTCAGTGGCCTGGAGCAATTGAAAACGCCCTTTAAAGAGCACGCCGCCGGGATCTACAAAGCGAAAGTCGAAGGTAGCCCCAGGCAGCTGTTCTATAACGATCAGCCCATGACCTGGGCTCGATGGCCGAACGCAAGTTGGTCGGAAAACTGGATTGCAGAGAAGAAGTGGGCAAACGCCACCGAGGGAACGGGGCCAGGTGTGCTGACCTGTGCCGCCTTTAACGAGGTCTCCAGCCTTGATTTGGACGGAGGCTATTGTTTTCTCCGCTACGGAAAGAGGAACAGTTGCTACAGCCGAAGAATCGAGTCCTTCGACGGGAAGACTTTGCATTGGGATGAAACGAAGTTCTATTCTCTAAGACACACGGGGCAAGACGGCAACAAAGCTACGCCGGACAAGTTTCCGAGACTGCGGAAATCGGACGAGAACCACCCGAACAAATGCCTGTTCTTTCTGGCGGGAGCATACGACCTGCTGGATGCTTCCGGTGAATGGTTTGTGAGTGGCCCTGCGCTCTATCTGTGCCCTCCGGACGGGAGCAACCCAAACGAGTCCGTCATCCTGGCAAAGACCGTTGATTACTGCATTGACGAAGCAGAGGCCGTTTCCGACGTAACGATAGAAGGCATCGATTTTCTAGCCTGTTCCGTGCGGATGACAGCTTCCGAGAATAGCAACATCTGTTTCGAGAACGCCCATTTCAAATACATCAACGGCGAGCAGTTACACACGGACCGCGTACAAGGAGACGAAGAGGCGAAGCCAGTTCAGATCACGGGCTCAAAGCTCCGATTTGAAAAGTGCCTGTTTGCCGGAGCCATGCAATCCGCCCTGAGATTGACGGGAGAAGACTTGTATGTTGGGAACTGCGTGTTCACCGAGAACAATCGGCACGCCACGTTTGAGCGCAGGCCACTCATGGTATATCCCTCTGGCGATTATCAAATCACCCGGAACACATTCTTCAACAACCCGTCGGACGCGGTTCGAATCGTGCCGGATCGGGACAGGATGCAGTCTCTGAATCCTGAGTTCTCCAACAACCACATTTTCAATGCGGGCCGCTACAACACCGATGTTTCGGGAGTGTATTTCCCGTCACGGTCGCAGCGATACGCGGAAGTTCACCATAACTGGTTCCACAACATCAACGGAAACGCGGTTCGACTCGATATCTCCGGCAAGGAATTGAACGTACACCACAATGTCTTCTGGTCAACGTATCGAGCGTTGAGCATCGAGGGATATGGCAGCTTCAATATTTACAACAACACGGCGGTGCATAACCAAACACCGGCTGATTTGATCAGGAACGTCTTGAGTACTTCAACATTGTCGAAACTCAGATCAGGCCCTGGAGTTATTGATGGGACGTCAGGCGTCGACCTAAGCTTCCCTCCTATTGACGACTGGAATGTCTTGAACAACCTCGTAGAACACTTCCAGGACCGAATCGCGCCAAGAGAGAAGAGAACCCACAATGTGCAGAAAGAGAAGGGACTGCTGCATCCCGAGCGGGATGAGAACTGGCTGATTCCTATCGCGGATCGCGGATCGATGCGAGGTAATCTGACGGGCGAGCGGCGAGAAGTCTTCACAAACGGCGAGTTAGATGGGCTGAATCTGATTCCAATCGACCCGATCGTCAGAGACGGTGTTTCCCGGACCAGGGATCTGGCCGCCCAGGGAGTGACCTCCCTGGGCAGTTACCGAGGCGCCTATGACGTCGGAGACCGTTACTGGTATCCGGGAAGCGACTGGATGCCCTATGGATTGCCGGTTCTCAAAACAATGGCCCAGGCAGAGAGATTCGCCAATGAATACCGATCGATCTCGGTTATGCCCACGATGGACGTAAGTGATTTGCCGACCGGGCAGTTGAGCCGGAACGGAAGGTAATATCAAATGCCTCCCGATTGCGTTACTCCTGGTCCACTACCGACTATTCAAATCGCTATCAGTCTATAAATAAGGAGTCGTACAACCATGAACAAACAACACCCCATCCCGCTCTTCGTGATCCTCGCTCTGCTGGCGACGGCGCCCTTCTCGAATGCGCAAGCGCAACAGCCCTCCGAAGAGCAACTGGCGAAAATGCTCAAGCGTTTTCCCAAAGCGGACACGGATAAGGACGGCAAACTGACCAAGGAGGAGGCCCAACAGTTCCTCAAATCCAGGCAGAGGAATAGGCGCCCGGCCGCAGCGGCACAACCGACGCAGGCTGGGGATGCGAAACATACTGAGACGCTGGCGAGTGAGTTTTCGGAAAAGATTTGGGCGTCGTTTGAAGCGGACGCCTTGGTGCCGACGGAGATCTTTAAGGTTCGTGATGGCGTGGAAATGCATTATTTTGCGCCGGCGACCGCGCGTGTTCCGGGCAACAACGTGACCCATCTCTATATCCACGGCGGCGGCTGGAAGGGCGGGAGCCCGAAAGGCTTCTACCGATGGAGCCGTTATCTCGCGGAGCACGGGGTTTCGGCGTTTGCGCTCAAGTACCGACTTGTGAACAGGGAAAATGGCGGCAAGCCGACGATTTGCGTGGAGGATGCCAAAAGCGGGATGCGCTGGCTTCGGGCGAATGCCAAAAAACTGGGTATCGATCCGAAGCGGATTGCCGTCGGTGGAAACTCTGCGGGCGGTCATCTTGCGGCGGCGCTGGCAACGATTGAGGGCTTTAGTCACCCGTCCGACGACCTCTCGATAAAAGCCACCCCGAACCTGTTATTGCTGGGTTCTCCGGTTTTGGACACGAGCAAATGGCTCGGTGTGGATCTTTCGCCGATGCACAATTTGAATGAGAACCTGCCCAATACGTTAGCTATTATGGGCGACTCCGATCCGGTCATCTCAATGAAATCGATGGAGGTATTCGGACAAGGCGTGATCGATGCCGGTTCTGAATTTGAGTGGTGGGTTTTTCCAGGCTTAGGGCACGGCCTCAATGCGCAGAATGAGTCCTATTTGACGCCGAAGCTGATGCACATTTATTACAGCTACATCAATTTCCTCGCCAAAAACGATTATGTGGACGAGCCGCTCCCGGCGGGCGACGAAGTGCGCACGATGATCCGGCAGCGCAAATTTTGAAGTTGCGCTATTTTGTAAGTTGATCATGCAACGACTCGGAATTCCTGGGGTAAGGCGTTGGTCAGTAAGCGTTGCACTTTTTTGATGCCGCCGGAAGTTTTCAGACGCTCGGAAAGATACTTGAGTTCTTCGCCGCTACACTCTTGGCGAAATGCTTCGCACAGCCCGTGCAATCGCTGATCCTGCCACCAACGCCTCCGCTCTTCAGTGAGGCGACGATCCTGCAGTCGTTTCGCTCGCAACTGTTCCAAGAACAGCACCGTGGCGATCGCGCAGTTCATCCAAGCCTCCACGGCCTCGAATTGCTCGAACTGGTACTGGCCCACACCGAGTGTCGATTTGAGTTCTTTGAAGAATAACTCGATTTGCCATCTGACCGAGTACGCCTCGATCACCTCACTGACGCTCATGTCGGTTGCATTGGTCATCACAATCTTGACGTCGTCGGGAGTCGCTTTCTTTAGACTTGGTTTCATTGTCGAAAAAACAAGCTGCACGCGGCCAACGCTGCGCACCTCCAACTTTTCCTGATAGGCGTAGTACACGCGGGGTTTCTGTTTCGGCCCAACACGCCAGCGGGAGATTCGCCGGTAACCGGCGTACTTGCCCGTTGACGCTCGAAGCCTGATCGTCTTCAGCGACAATCCCGTCCAATCCTTCAGACGAGAACGTAGTTTGGGGCGTTTGCCGGTCGGGCCTTCATAGACCCGCTCGGGGTTGGCCGGAAAGATCCACGTGTAGCCACGCTGGTCGCAGGCCTCGCGGACACTTTTGGCGTCGTAGGCGGTATCGCCCAGCACCATCACTTCGGCATCCTCATCGAGCGGCAATTCACGGATCATCTTGGCGGCAGCTTCGGCAGTGGTCAGGTGCTGCAGTTCCTTCTTCTGGCAGTACTCTCTGGTGTAGTGCGGGATCTGAAAGGGGATGCGGTAGCCCGATGGCGTGATCAACAGACCAAAAGTGAAGCTGTGGACATTTTTGCGGCGAACTTTTTTGTTGTTGTAGCGACGACCCTTCTTGGGGCGACGTGTGCGGTTGCCGGTGCTGTAGGTGTTTTGCGTTTTCTTACCGGCTTGGGAGAACAGCGTTGCATCGATCAGAAACACGAACTTGCCCTTGCCCGTATCCATCTGCAGCAATGCGAGGCGACCGAACGAATTGAAGTCTTCCTTCTGCCAACGCGGCCGAGCCAGGAACCGGGTGAGTTGCCCGCGATGGATCGGTGCGGAGGCGATCGCTCCGGCGGCAGCCGAGCAGGACATCCGCCCGCGGTGCAGGATGAAGGCGAGAACCATACGGATGACCATCAGGCGCGCAAAGTCGCCGAGGATAGATCTTGCAAGGAACCTCTTGAGCGACTGAGCTGAATGCGAGACGATGATCATTGCGGGTCCTTCCTGTGGACGGTGAGAATGCAATGATCCGGTCATGGGCTGGGCCCACTTTCGACGCAAGAGCAATCACGCTGCTAGCAAACTAAATAGCGCAACTTCAAAAAGCGCAAACTGGGTGAGTAAATCGAAGCGCTGGCGGAGCCGACAAAAAGGACCGAGTAGCGGGAATCAAGCGGATGGTGGCACAGTTGCCACTTGAATGCCCAGTCATGTAGCTGGGCGGAAGTCATATGGGAAATGTCAGCTAATTGAAATCTGCTCGCGTTGGGCGCGAGCGGTTGTATGTCGGAAATATCAGATCTAAGGAATCGTAAACCATGAACAAACAACACCCCATCCTGCTCTTCGTGATCCTCGCTCTGCTGGCGACGGCGCCCATCTTGAATGCGCAAGCGCAACAGCCCTCCGAAGAGCAACTGGCGAAAATACTCAAGCGTTTTCCCGAAGCGGACACGAATAAGGACGGCAAACTGAACACGGAGGAGATCCAACAGTTCCTCAAATCCAGGCAGAGGAATGGGCGCCCGGCCGCAGCGGCGCAACCGACGCAGGCTGGGGATGCGAAACTTGCTGAGACGCTGG
>PVBE010430645.1_pt1 | contig 12711 bp, 8 predicted proteins | sample 1631181 | NCBI WGS metagenome assembly PVBE01 (sample SAMN08397723, study PRJNA350692) | Marine metagenome, whole genome shotgun sequencing project. | isolation source: water | place: Pacific Ocean | collected 2012-04
AGGGGTCTTCGGGCCACAGGCTTTGTCATTCGTCGGTCACGATGAGGAAGCATCGATCCGGACGTCTGCGCCTGAGACCCGAATACCCCTGCGCGCGACCCTACAGACTTCCACCACAGGCTGCTAGTGTCCTGAGTCTGAAATACGGTTGCTATATTTCGGAGCGCAACGGCGCTGGATTTGGCGGAGCGACGACGAGCCAATGCTCTTCATTGCGAGGAGGAGCGACTCCAAAGACGGCGCTGTTCCGCCCGAACCCGTAGGGCCGATGGAGGTTGCCGGTCGCGCGGGCCAAGACGACCGAGGCATGCACAGGTCTATTGGTCGATTCAATGTTCAATCTGTGTCTGGCAACATCCATCGGAGATAGTGACCGTATTTCGGACTCAGGACACTAACTCTTGAGAAGATCGTTTTTGTCAGCTTTCCTGACCTTGGACTTCGGACCTCGGACTCCCCCGTTTCCCCCAGCCCCTTCTTCCACCCCGTAATACTACCTGAAGCTCTTTCGGAAAGTCGGGACGAACCGGCTCAGCGTCGCTACGGTCTGCCACTTTCCCGATATCGGTTCGAAGTCATTCTGCTTGCTATACCTACGCTGAAATGATACAAGTTCAAAAAAATCCCAACTAGTGCGTTTGAGCTAGCAGGAATAGTTTGTTTGAACTACTAAACGACGCACCGTCGACAGACCTGAGGTGATCGGTGCGGAAGAAGAGCCATATTATGACAAGACAGACCTTCGTTTTTCTGGGTGTCGCGATTCTGGCAGTTGTCCTTCTGTCTCAAACGAACCTCGCACAGCCGGAGCAGACCGGTAGTGCGCCCGCCATGATCGGCGGGCAGTCCGCCGGCCTGTTATCTCCCGACGCGCAACAGGCCTTGACCGATCAATACTGCGTGTTCTGCCACGATGATGTTGAACGAGCCGGGGACATGAGCATGTCCGGATTGGATCTCGCTCATCCGGAAGAAAGCGCCGATCTGGCCGAAGCGATGATCCGCAAGCTGCGAGCCGGCATGATGCCCCCATACGGTCAGGCGCGGCCCGATGAGGCGACAATCCAGAGCTTTGCCGCATCGCTGGAGGCGGGAATCGACCGGGTTGCCGCTCTGAACCCGAATCCTGGTGGTCGTGCTTTCCAACGGCTCAACCGTCCCGAGTATGAGCGTGCGATTCGGGACCTCCTGACGCTGGAGGTGGACGCGGGCAATTGGTTGCCGCTCGACCAGATGCTGGCCAATTTCGACAACATGGCAGATGCGCAGTTGCTATCTCCCACGCTGCTGGAGTCTTATCTCAACGCCGCGGCCGCGATCAGCCGGATCGCAATTGGAGATCGCAACGCACCCGAGATCGACGAGACGTACACCAACTCGCAATACATTTCTCAGCATCCCTGGGACCATGTCGAGGGTGCCCCGTATGGGACGCGTGGCGGAATGGTTGTCGATCATGTGTTTCCGGCCGACGGCGAGTACATGTTCGAGCTGACTTTCACCTCTGGGAACAACACGCGGGTCGCTGATGTAGACGTCTCGATCGATGGCGAGCGAGTGGCCCTGCTGCTCTACGACACAAACGGTGGCGGTGGTGGCGCAGATGGTCGGGGTGGCGTTCCCGTGCAGACACTGCCTGTCACGGTTCGGGCGGGGCAACACCGGGTGTCTGCTGCGTTTATCCGGCGGTCTGAGGGACCGTACGAAGACATCATCCGTCCCCACGACTGGTCGTTTGCGGGCGGAGGGTCCGGCGGTGCCGGGATCACGACGGTGCCACATCTGAGAGATCTTATCGTCAACGGGCCTTACAATATCACCGGATTGTCGGACACATCGAGTCGTCAAAAGATCTTCACGTGCCGCCCGACGACGCCTGCAGAAGAACGGCCGTGCGCGCGTGACATCGTCCGGCGCATGGCGAGCGAAGCATTTCGGCGGTCCCTGACACCTGGCGACCTGGATGGCCTGATGCAGTTCTATGACGCTGGCGCCGAAAAGGGCGGCTTCGAGCTCGGAGTGCGAAGCGCTCTGGAAGCGACCCTGGCCAGCCCGCACTTCGTGTTGCGACTGGAGCGGGAGCCTGCCGACGTCCAACCGGGTCAGGTGTACCGCGTCAGCGACCTGGACCTGGCCTCACGGTTGTCGTTCTTCCTCTGGGGAACCACACCGGATGACGAGCTGCAGGCGGTCGCAAGCGCCGGCCGGCTCTCCGAGCCCGGCGAACTCCAGCGTCAGGCCGAGCGGCTGCTGGCCGATCCGCGCTCGGAGGCCCTGGGCACGCGTTTCGCCGCGCAGTGGTTCCGTCTCCAGGACCTCTACAAAGTACGCCCGGACCCGAACTTCTATCCAAACTTCGACGAGACTCTCGCCGATGCGATGAAGCGTGAGACCGAGCTGTTCTTTAACCATCTGGTCCGTGAGGACCGGAGCATACTCGAGCTCTACACGGCCAACTACACGTTCGTGAACGAACGTCTCGCCCGACACTACGGGTTCCCGAACGTGGCCGGAACCCAGTTTCGGAAGGTGCAGTACCCCGACCCGAACCGGCAAGGGATACTGGGTCACGGCAGTGTCCTGGTCCTCACCTCGCTGGCAAACCGGACCTCTCCAGTGCTCCGCGGTAAGTGGGTGATGGAAGTCCTGATGGGGACACCGCCACCGCCACCGCCGCCGAACGTTCCGGCGCTGGACGCGACCAGTGGATCGACTGACGGCAAGCTCCTGTCCACGCGCGAGCGAATGGAAAAGCACCGCCAGAACCCCGCTTGCCTGGCGTGTCACAGCATGATCGATCCCATCGGCCTGGCGCTGGATAATTTCGATGTCACGGCCAAGTGGCGCATAAGGGAAAACGGCGTGGCGCTGGACACCCGCGGCGATTTCTACGACGGAACCCCGGTATCGAGCCCGGGTGAACTCGCCGATGCACTCTTGAAACGTCCGACCTCGTTGGTGAGGACGTTCACCGAGAACCTCATGGCGTACGCGCTGGGTCGGCCGGTCGAGTCTTTTGATCAGCCGGCGATTCGGACGATCGTCGGAGAAGCAGAAGCAAACGACTACCAGGTGTCGACATTCATCCTTGGGGTGATAAAGAGTGACGCTTTTCAAATGAAGCAGATGGAATCAGTCGTGTCAGACGACGCGGCTGGAGCCAGCCGGCAATAACAATCTAGTTACATCAATTACAGTCTAGGAGACCCAACGACATGTCCTACATCACTGGAAAACACTTTCCCCGCCGGACGTTCCTCCGAGGTGTTGGCGCCACCGTGGCTCTGCCTTTCATGGAAGCGATGGTGCCGGCCGGACCAGGAGGTGCGAAGGCTGCGGCCGCAGTCGACCAGACACGGCTGGTGTGTATCGAGGAGGTTCATGGCCTCCCAGGCTGTAATGAATGGGGTGCAACCCAGAATCTTTTCGCGCCCGCAACGACGGGGAAGGATTTTGAACTTGCAGAGAAGAGCGCCCTGGTCTCGCTGAAGGATTATCAGGAGTACCTGACGATTATCAGCAACACCGACGTGCGGAACGCCGAAGCACTGTCGCCGCCCGAGATCGGCGGTGACCACTTCCGCTCGAGTGCCGTGTTCCTGACACAGTCTCATCCCAAGCAGACTCAGGGTTCCGATCTCTGGGTCGGCACGTCGATGGATCAGCTCTACGCCCAGCGCTACGGCCAGGCGACACCGATGCCGTCGATGCAGTTCTGTATCGAGACTCTCGATCAAGCGGGCGGCTGTACCTACAACTATTCCTGCGCGTACACGGACTCGATCAGTTGGTCCACTCCAAGCCAGCCCCTACCCATGATTCGCGACCCACGAGTCGCCTTCGACATGTTGTTCGGCGCCGGCGGATCGCCCGAAGAGCGCACCGAGCGACGGGAGTCGCGCCGTAGCATTCTCGACTGGATCCTGGGCGATCTGGCCGATGTCCGGAATGATCTGGGTCCTGCCGATCGAATCCGTATGGATCGTTATCTCGAAACGGTTCGGGAGATCGAACGGCGGATCGCGATGATTGAGGTTCACAACAGTAGTGGGGACGAGAGGGCATTGCCCGAGGCGCCGGCGGGCGTCCCGGATTCGTTCTCAGAGCACATGCGGTTGATGTTCGATCTCCAGGTGCTTGCTCTCGAAACGGACATGACTCGCGTTATCTCGTTCAAGACCGGACGCGACGCCCAGAGCCGGGTCTTCCCGGAGAGCGGCTCCGACAGGCCCTTCCACCCGGCTTCCCACCACGGGAACAACCACGAGCGGATCATGGACTTCAACACGATCTGCACCTATCGCATCGGGCAGCTTCCATACTTCCTGGACAAGATGAAGAACTCCATGGAAGGGGACCAATCACTGCTCGACAAGACGATGATCGTGTGGGGATCCCCAATGTCGGACGGCAACATTCACAACCATCGCCGGTCGCCCCTCTTCCTGCTCGGTCATGCCAACGGCCATCTCGAAGGCAACCTCCACCTGGAGGCAGAGGACGGAACACCAATGGCGAACCCGATGTTGTCCATGATGCACGCGTTGGGTCTGGAAGACATCGAAACGTTCGGTGACAGCACCGGCGAATTCTCTCTGACGGCGCCGGCATCCGGCACGTCCAGCCAGGCGTGAGGAGAAGAAGAGCATGAGACGATCGATATTGACCGTAATCCTCGCCTGTGCGCTGTCGGTGAGCGTGGTGATGGTGGCCGCACCGATTGACTCGCCGGTCGCGGACGCCGCGATGCGAGGAAACACGGATGTTCTACGCGCCCTGTTGCAAAAGGGCGCCGACGTGAACGCGGCCCATGGTGACGGCATGACGGCGCTACATTGGGCTGCGGAGCGCGGGGACGCCGCGATGGCGGAGATACTGGTTTACGCAGGCGCTAACGTTGGGGCGGTGACCCGGATCGGTCAATACACGCCCCTCCACGTGGCCAGCAGGGCAGGCAACACGGCGGTGGTCGAGGCATTGCTCGACTCCGGCGCGGACGTGGCGGCCCGCACGACGAATAGCGACACCACTCCACTCCATATGGCGGCTGCTGCGGGCAACGCCGGCGTCATCTCGGCTCTGATCGAGGCCGGTGCGAACGTCAACGCCAGAGAGGGCGAGTGGGAGCAGACGCCGTTGATCTTTGCGGCGTCCCAGAACCGTCTCGATGCGATCAAAGTGTTGCTCGAGCATGACGCCGATGCCAGCCTTGCCTCGAAGACAGTGGACCTTGTGGCCACCGGTAGGGTGGTGACCGCGGCACGCGATCTCCAGCGCGGCATTCTGGACTCTTACCAGACTCCGACACCGAGTCAGGTGCAGGCGGCTGTCCTTGCGGCGCGGGAAGTGTATCTGTCAGGAGAGATTCCGACGCCAAGAGCTGGAGCGGGAGGTGGTGGTCGCGGAGGAGGTCGTGGTGGTCGTGGCGGCGGTCGCACTCCCGCCGTCACAAAGTCCGGTGGGCTGACGCCTTTGCTTCACGCGGCCCGGCAGGGCTACGGTGACGCGGCGATGGCCCTTGTCGCCGCCGGTGCCGACGTCAACCAGGTCAGTGCGGCAGATGGGACAAGCCCGTTGCTGATGGCGGTCATCAATGCTCAGTTCGACCTGGCGATGCAGTTGATCGACCGGGGCGCAGACCCGAATCTGGGGGACAACGTCCATAACGTGACGCCTCTCTGGGCGGCCGTCAACGCCATGTGGCAGCCGAGAACCCGGTTTCCGCAACCGCAGGAGCACGGGCTCCAGCAGAACACCTACCTGGAAGTGATGGAAGCGCTGCTCGAGGCTGGTGGGGATCCGGATGCCCGGCTGAAGAGACATCCCTGGTACATGGTCTACACCGGCTGCGGCAACGGTAACTGCGGCCTCGAGGACACGAACGGCTCGACGCCGTTCTGGCGCGCCGCGTATGCGACCGATGTCGAGGCGATGCGTCTGCTCGGCAAATACGGAGCGGACGGAAACATCCCGACCAAGGCGCCCGCACCCCGGCCGCCCAGGGGCGGGACCACAGCGGAAAACATCGACACCTCACCGCTCCTCCAGCCCGCCGGGCCGGGACTCTGGCCGGCTACCAACGCAAGGGGCCTGGGACCGGACGCATCCGGGCTGGCTGTTATCAAGGAAGGCGGACCGGGCGTGTTTGCGATCCATGCCGCCGCCGGTGTCGGTTACGGTGAAGGCTTTGCAGGAAACGCTCACCGCCACGCGCCCGACGCCTGGCTGGAGGCTGTGAAGTATCTGGTTGAAGAACTCGGAGCGGATGTGAATGCCAGGGACTTTGGCGGCTACACTCCGCTTCACCACGCCGCGGCTCGAGGTGATGACGACATGATCCTTTATCTCGTGGATAAGGGGGCGGATGTGACAGCCGTGGCGCGGAACGGGCAAACCGTGGCGGATCTGGCCAATGGTCCCGTCCAGCGTGTCTCTCCGTTCCCCGAGACGGTGGCCCTGTTGGAGAAGCTCGGTTCAAAGAACAACAACAACTGCGTGACGTGCTGACCTGGCAAGCCTGGCCGGCCGAGACCGGCCAGGCTCGTCGATGCCCCTGCACGAATCTGTCAACCGTCAGTTGGCACTGTCCTCCGAACGTTGAACAAGGGAGTTCACGATGGCGAATGTAAGACTGCGCGTCGGAATAGTAGGTTTAAAAGCTTTGGTTTTGGTGGGCGTGCTCTTGTCCCCGCAAACGCTTGGAGCACAACCACAGGGCCAGGATGAGGATGCGCCGCCCCCGTGGGTCCAGCTGAGCGTCGTACAGGTCGACCCGGCCAGGGTCGCTGAATTCATGGCGGTACAACGCGAGCTCATGGATCTCGCCAGAGATGGCGACACGCCCTGGCGAACCGTAAGCCGGACAGCGGTGTTCGGCGACAACTACCGTTTCCTTATCGCCACGCCGGGCGAAAACCTTGCCGGGTTCAACGCCGGCGGTAGTCGCAACGCTCAAGCGGCCTCGCTGATCAACCGACTGGAAAGAACTATCACGAGCCGTCAGAGCTTCGCGATCCGGACACTGGCCGACCTGGACAACCCACTGCCTGAGGATGAGGAACCGGGCGTGATGGTGATCAACATGTCCAAGATCACCCCCGGCCGGGAGCAGGAGTATTACGATGTCATGGCGACGGATGTCTTTCCGCACTTCGACGAGGCGGAGATGCATCACTTAACGGGTTCAATGGCTCTCGGTGGTGAAGGTGGATACATTCACCTCTTTTACCTGGACAACTTTGCGAACCTGGACCAGGGGTCGCCCGTCGTCAGAGCGCTGGGACCGGAAGGTGCGCAGGCGGTGACCGAGAAGCTGGCCGGCGTCGTGACGAGTTCTGAGCAATGGATTGCCAGTCTGGTTCCTGAGTTGAGCTACGGCTCGTGGTCTCCGGAGCCGGAAGCCGCAGGAGCACGTGGCCGGGGCCGTGGTGGCCGCGGTGGAGCGCGTGGTGGACGTGGAGGCCGGGGTGGAGCGCCGGCCGCAGCTGGTGGTGGCGGTGCGCCTGCGGATGAAGGCCCAGTGACCAACCTGTCGGGCTGCTTCAATCAGGCGCAAACCGAAGGGTACTACATCCTGGCCGACAAGGAATCCGGTGAAGAGACCATGGTCACGGGAATCGCGGCCCTCAAGCGACACTCCTCCAATCATGAAGTGACGGTGATCGGAGAGATGACCGATGAAGATGGCAGGGACGTCTTCAAGGCGACCGAAATCCAGCACGTTGCCGCAACCTGCACTCCTTAGGATCCAAGCGAGCCTGACAATAGAAGGGTGGCCATCTCGGCCACCCTTCTTATTTGCCTGCTAAGTGTTTAGGACTTTCTCCGCGTCTTCGCGCTGAATATCCCGTTTCTTCAAGGGCTGGTCTATGACCGTACATTTCAGACGATCCTTCTATTCAGGAGCGGATTGAGCCGTGCAAGGACTTCGTAGGAGATCGTTCCGATCTTTTCACCGAGTTGGTCGGCCGTAATCTCAGCACTGTCCTGTCGGCCAAGCAGGACGACTTCATCGTCCTCTGACGCATCGGTTTCAGTCACGTCCAGCATCGTCATGTTCATGGCCACGCGCCCTATCACGGGGACCTGCTTACCACGCACCAGGGCGGACCCTGTGTTCGAGAACCTCCTGTCGTAACCTTCGTAGTAGCCTACCGGAATGATGGCCAGGGTTGTCCGACGGGGCGCCTGGAACGACAGGCCGTAACCGACATACTCGCCCGCATCGATGTTCTTCAGCTGCGCGATCCTTGTCTTCCAGGTCAACGCAGGCTGTAGCGCCACTTGGCGGCCGCGTTCCCGGGCTGCGATCCGGGTTTCCCGGGATGGCCAGATCCCGTAAGCCCCGATTCCCAGGCGCACCATTGAGAAATGAGTTTCAGGAAAAAGCAGGATTCCCGCAGTCGCCGCAGCATGAATCACCCTGGGTCGGACGCTCACTTCCCGCAGAGCCGCCACGGATTTCCTGAAGCGCGCCAACTGTGCCAGGGCGAACGATGGATCCAGCGTATCTTCGATATTCGAGAAGTGTGTATACACACCTTCGACCTCGATTCCCGGGAGATCGGCCACTCGCCGCCCGAACGAAGCCACTTCGTCGAGTGGGATGCCCAGTCGGTTTGTCCCTGTCTCTATCTTCAGGTGAATGCGTGCGGGTTTCCCCATCCTCGTGGCTTCCCCAGCCAGCACTTCGACCTCATCCTGCCGGTAGGCTGCCTGGCGGAAACCATGTTCCACGATCCGGGCGGCGTCCTTGATGTCGCTGTGACCCATGATCAGGATCGGTTTCCCCGGTGCTGCCGCTTCAACACCCAGTGCCTCGGCCAGGGTGTCGACCCCGAACCAGTCCGTCCGGTCCGCAATCGCTTCGGAAACAAGCCCAAGCCCGTGCCCGTATGCGTCGGACTTGACGACGACCATCAGCCTTGTTTCCGAAGTCGTCAGGCTTCGAAACGTTTCGAGGTTCTCGCGCAGCCGATCGCCGCTGACCTCGATCCAGGAACCGTCCAGATTCAAGTTAGATTCCACCCCACTTCTCTTGTTGTCGTTGTTCGCGATTTCGATTTGACTCCTAGCAGCCCGCCGATACAGTCACTACCCGAATGCGCGTCAATTATACGGTATGGTAATGTTCGGAGCAGATCCCAATGAACGCCACTATCGAATTCCGCCGCGCTTCCTACCAGGTTGACTCCGGGCGCACCATCATTGACGATCTCTCGCTCGAGATCGCAGCCGGGGAGTCCGTCGTGCTGCTGGGTCGGAGCGGTTCGGGCAAGACCACGACTCTTAAACTGATCAACCGGCTTCTTGAGCCCTCTTCCGGGCACGTCCTGGTGGAAGGGAAGGGGACCACCGATTGGGATCCCATCCGCCTGCGCCGGCATATCGGTTACGTCATCCAGGAAGTTGGTCTGTTCCCCCACTTCACCGTCGAACAGAATGTCGCGCTGGTGCCTTCTCTGGAGGGCTGGGAGCCGGAGAGGACGCGTGCTCGTGTTCGGGAGATGCTGGAGTTGGTGGGTCTCGATCCCGAGGATTTTCGAAATCGATATCCGGATGAGTTATCTGGAGGGCAGCGGCAGAGGGTGGGTGTGGCCAGAGCCCTCGCAGCCCGGCCATCCGTTGTTCTGCTCGACGAACCGTTCGGCGCACTGGATCCGATAACGAGAGGGGAAATCAGGAAGGAGTTTCGGGCCCTTCAGAAACGCCTCGAGAAAACGATGGTCTTCGTCACCCACGATGTTACCGAGGCGTTCGCTCTTGGGGACCGCATCGGTTTGATGAAGGACGGCAAACTAATCGCTCTGGTGCCTCCCGACGAGTTTCGGGCGCTTGACGAGCCCGAAGCACAGGCATTCCTTCGGAGCCTCGAATGAACGTCCTCCGCTTCATGATGGAGAACCGTGGAGAAGTCCTCCAGTTGACGGTCGAACACGTTGTCCTGGTCGGAACATCCATAGTGCTGGCCATTCTGATCGGCTTCCCTCTTGGTGTCCTGATGACTCGGCGAAAGAGTCTTGGCGGGCCGATCCTGACGTTTGCAAACATCATGCAGACCATCCCGAGCCTGGCGTTGTTCGGCTTTCTGATCGCAGTTCCATTTATTGGTATCGGTGCCCGGAACGCGATCGTGGCACTGGTCTTGTATTCGTTGCTGCCGATCATTCGGAACACGTATACAGGGATCAGTCACGTCGACCCGTCCATCCGTGAAGCCGCCATCGGGATGGGTATGACCGACTGGGAATTACTGCGAAGGGTCGAGATCCCTCTGGCGATGGGCGTGATCTTTTCCGGCATCCGTGTGGCCACGGTTGTTTCTGTAGGTCTGGCGACCATCGCTGCTGCAATCGGCGCCGGTGGGCTCGGGATGTATATTTTCCGGGGCGTGTCCATGGTTGATCCCCGCGTGATTCTGGCCGGTGCGATACCGGCTGCCGTCATGGCTCTCATTGCAGATTTCGGCCTCGGGCGCATCGAACGCCACTGGAGCCGGCACCGCAAGAGCGAACGAGCGGAGAGGAAGAAATAACGAGATGAGACCCTTTCGAAATCCTGGATTCTGTTTCGCCCGAATCGTGTTGTTCGTCGCGTTGCTGTCAGGTTGCGCCAACCCGGATCGCGTCGTCATAGGGTCGAAGAACTTTACCGAACAGATCATCCTCGGCGAGATCATTGCCCAGCATCTGGAGAAGCATACCGATCTCGATATCGATCGCCGCTTGAACCTCGGTGGGACGTTCGTGTGCCACGAAGGATTGATTGCAGGCCAACTGGATGTCTACGTCGAATATACCGGTACCGCCCTTGCAGCAATCCTGGAGGCACCACCGTCGAACGACCCGGATACTGTCCTGGCGACAGTTCGAGATGCCTACCGGCAGCAGTTTGGTGTGGAGTGGACCGAACCGCTGGGATTCAACAACACCTTTGCGATCGTCGTCAGGGGCGACGACGCCCGCCGACTAGGGCTTTCGACGATCTCGGACGTATCGCCCTACACGCGAGAGTGGACGGCGGGTCTCGGTTACGAGTTCATCGAACGCGAGGACGGCTATTCCGGTCTGGCCAGGGTCTACGGTTTCGAATTTCCCTTCCGGCCCCGTGTCATGGACCTGGGCCTGACCTACCAGGCCCTGTCGGACGGCCAGGTCGATCTGATCGCGGGCGATTGGACGAACGGCCTGATCGATGCCCTCGACCTGATGATCCTGGAAGACGACAGGCAGTATTTCCCGCCCTATGACGCGGTCCCCGTCGTCCGGCAGGAATTGATCGACCGCCACCCCGAAGTGCGAGAAGCCCTGGCTCTGCTGGGCGGGGAAATAAACGAAGACGAAATGCGGCAAATGAACTATCGCGTCGATGGCGAGCACGCTGACCTGAAGCTCGTCGTCCGGGAATTCCTGGCCTCGAAAGGCCTGTGAATGGGGATGACAACGCAAAGGCGCAATGACGCGAAGGGCGCAAATCCTCTTTCTTAAGAAGAACTCTCTTTGCGCCCTTCGCGCCTTCGCGTCTTTGCGTTGACTACCAAGTTCCAATTCTGGCGGTGCTGTGGCAGGCTGGCCTCCCCCCCTAGAACGCGTTCATGACGTCTCTCACCGCGATCGCAAGGAAAAAGATCAGGACCAGGACCATAACGATGTTTGCCCCCCAGCCGTTTCTCTTCAGCGGGGAGTCCCACTTAACGCGGTTGTTCAGATAGAGCAGGGTCGTCGCGAGAAATGGGATGAAGAAACTGCCCACAATGGTGTAGGTGACCAGTAGAAACAGGGGCCTGCCTAAGAACGCCAGGGGTATCGGTACCACCGTGATACAGAGAAGAGCTATCCGATAGGGTTTGCTCGTGACCTGTGTGATTTCGTTGCGGACCTCACGGGGGTATTTCTTGATGATCCCGTAGAAGTCCGCAAACATGTACGGGACGCCCTGCCAGACACCGAGGAGAGAGGAGAAGACGGCTCCCCAGAATCCTATAGAGTATGCAAACGATCCGAATGGCCCCAGGGTATTGCCCAGAGATTCCGCCATCTGTGGGACGACCGTGGCGCTGTTGAGTTCAACGCCGCTGACGAAGAACGCCTGGTTCGCCAGCAGCAGAACAGCAACAGCGAGGATAGCCGTCACCACGTAGGCAACGATGAGGTCCGCACGGACGAACTTGAGATAAGCGGCGCCGCTTATCTTTTCTTCCCGCATCCAGTAGTTGTAGGACAGGATCGTGATCGTCCCCCCGACGCCTCCGATCAGTGCCAGCAAGGATCCGGAGCTGCCAGGTGGAACGGAGGGAACGAACGTGCCCCTCAAGGTCCCGGCTAAGTCCTGGAATGTGAGTATTGCGCAGAGAACGATCGTGAACACCATCAGGCCGATCAGCAACTTCATGACCTTCTCGAAGCCGCTGAAACCTCCGATCCAGACGAACGCGAAACCAACCAGGCTGTGAAGCACCGCTCCCCACGCTGTGGACACGGCGCCACCGGTCAGATTGGAAATGCCAAGGCCGCAGGCGTTTGCAAGAGCTGCGCTCACCGACACGGTCCAGATGACCATGTACACACCGAAGTATACCTTGATCCACCCGGGCAGGTACTGGCCCCAGCCTTCCATGACCGTTGTGTCGGTGGCCAGCTGCCATCTCGCGATTCCCTCTGTCAGAACGTACTTGAAGAAGGCTCCTAAAACGATGGCCCAGATGAGGACCAG
>PVBE011203171.1_pt1 | contig 12711 bp, 12 predicted proteins | sample 1631181 | NCBI WGS metagenome assembly PVBE01 (sample SAMN08397723, study PRJNA350692) | Marine metagenome, whole genome shotgun sequencing project. | isolation source: water | place: Pacific Ocean | collected 2012-04
CTCGAGCTGCCGGTCTACGTGGCGAACTTCGTGCTTATGGAGTACGGTACGGGAGCGATCTTCGGCTGCCCCGGCCACGACCAGCGCGACCTCGAGTTCGCCCACGCCTATGGCCTTCAGGTGATTCCCGTCGTCGCACCGCCGGACACCGACCCCGGGTCCTTCACCATCGAGGACGAGGCCTATCTCGATGACGGCCACATGATCAACTCCGACTTCCTCGACGGATTGAGCGTCGCCGAGGCCAAGGAAGCGGTAGCGAAGCGCCTGGTCGACGCCGACGGAGGGCGCCGCGAGATCAACTGGCGGCTCCGCGACTGGGGAGTTTCGCGCCAGCGTTATTGGGGCTGCCCGATCCCGGTCATTCACTGCCCCAGGTGCGGCATCGTGCCGGTGCCCGACTGCGATCTGCCAGTGACGCTGCCCGAGGACGTGAGCCTGGAGACGCCCGGCAACCCGCTCAACGCCCATCCCACCTGGAAGCACACCAGCTGCCCGAGCTGCGGTAAGGCGGCCGAACGCGAGACCGATACGTTCGACACCTTCGTCGAGTCCTCTTGGTATTTCGCGCGCTTCTGCGCACCGGTCGAGGATGGGCCGTTCACCCGCTCGGCCGCCGACTACTGGCTGCCTGTGGACCAGTACATCGGCGGTGTCGAGCACGCAGTCCTTCACCTGCTCTATGCGCGCTTCTTCACGCGAGCCCTCCGCCAGTGCGGCTATCTCGGGATTGAGGAGCCGTTCTCGGGCCTCATGACGCAGGGCATGATCTGCCACGAGACCTACCAGGACGCCAACGGACAATGGCTGTTTCCAGAGGAGGTGGAGCACCGCTCGGGAGGCGCTCTTGTCCACGCCGAGACCAGCGAGCCGGTGACCGTCGGGCGCTCCGAAAAGATGGCCAAGTCGCGCAAGAACGTGGTCGATCCGCAGAAGATCATCGAAACCTACGGCGCCGACACCGCGCGCCTTTTCATGCTTTCGGACAGCCCGCCGGATCGCGATCTCGACTGGACCGAAGCCGGCATCGACGGCGCCTGGCGTTACGTCAGCCGGCTGTGGCGGACCATCACCGAGCCGCCGGTGACGCTGGCCCCGCCGGGCAGCGCCCAGCCAGCCTCCCTCTCCGAGCCGACCTTCGAAGCGTACCGCCAAGTCCACAAGACGATCCGCTGGGTGAGCGAGGATATCGAGGCCTTCCGATTCAACCGGGCGGTGGCGCGAGTGCGGGAGCTGACCAACGTGCTCGCCGCGCTCGCCGGCGAAGCACCCGACGATCCCGGAACCCCCTGGGTGCTTCGCTTCGGTTACGAGGGCGTGCTGCGCCTGGCCAATCCTATGATACCCCATCTTACCGAGGAGCTCTGGGCCAAGCTCGGGCACGCGACGACGCTCGCCGATACCCCTTGGCCGAAGGCGGATCCGGCGCTGCTGGTCGACGATCTGGTCACCCTACCGGTTCAGGTCAACGGCAAGCTCCGCGGCACCGTCGACGTGCCGCGCGGCGGCGCCGAGGAGGCGGCGCGCGAAGCCGCGCTTGCGCTTCCGACGGTGCAAACGGCCATCGGCGGCAGGGCCATCCAACGGGTCATCTTCGTGCCCGACCGGGTGGTGAACGTGGTAGTTTGAGGTGGCGGCGCCAATGCGGACCTTCGGCGCGCCCTGGGCCCTGATCGGGGCCGTGGCCGTGTTGCTCGCCGGTTGCGGTTTCCGGCCACTCTATGCGAGAGGAGAGACGGACGGGGCCTCGGTCAACCGCCACCTCGCGGCGACCACGATCGAACTGATTGCCGACCGCCAGGGACAGCAACTGCGCAACTTCCTCCTCGATGCCATGAACCCGCGGGGCGAACCTCTGCGGCCGCGGTATCGACTCACCATCTCCCTCGGCGAGAGCTTGCAGGAACTGGCGCTCAGGCGGGACGAAACCGCGACGCGGGCTCGGGTCATCATGACCGCGGCGTTCAAGCTGGAGGGATACGCCAACGGCGAGCCTCTCCATCAGGGCAACAGCCGGGTGGTGAGCAGCTACAACATCCTCGCCGCCCATTACGCCACGCTGGAGGCGAGGGAGAACGCGCGTCGCCTTGCCGTGGAGCAGATCAGTTCCGACATCAAAACCCGGCTCGCGGTCTTTTTTTCGCGCGCGCCCGGAGCCTGAGCGGGCGCTTCAGCGGTGAAGCCGACCGGCACCCAACTAAAAGCCTTTCTCGCGAACCCGCCCCCCGGCGTCCGCGCCATTCTCGTGTTCGGCAGTGACGAGGGGTTGATACGGGAACGCGCTGGCGCCCTGACGACAACTGTGTGCGAAGATCCGAAGGATCCCTTCCGGGTGAGTGAGTTCGCGGCCTCGGTCCTTCGCGACGAGCCGGCGCAGCTCGCAGATGAAGCGGCGGCGATCTCGATGACCGGCGGGCGACGTGTGGTGCGAGTGCGCGATGCCAGCGATACGGCAAGCGCGGTCTTCAAGACGTTGCTCGCCGATCCCCCCGGCGATTCGCTGATCATCGTGGAAGCAGGCGAACTCGGGCCTCGCTCCAGCCTGAGACGACTGTTCGAGGGCGCGGACAACGCGGCGGCGATCGCCTGTTACAGGGATTCGGCACGGGACCTGGAAAGCCTGATCCGGGAAACCCTCGGGGCGCGCAACATCTCGCTTGATCCGGAAGCTCTCTCCTATCTCCAGTTGCATCTCGGTGCCGACCGCCTCGTGACCCGCGCGGAACTCGAGAAGGTGACGCTCTATGTTGGCGACGGCAACCCGGCGAGCCTCGCCGACGTCGCCGCCTGTGTCGGCGACAGCTCCGCGCTCACCATTGAGGATGCGCTCAACGCCGCCGGGCTCGGCGAGATCGCCCACCTCGACCGGGCCCTGGAACTCGCCTTTGCAGCAGGCGCCTCGCCGGTCGGGGTGCTTCGGATCGCAGCCAACCATTTCCGGCGCCTGCACCTCACCGCGGCGCGGGTTGCCGCGGGCGCGGCCATCAACGCCGCTCTCGCAAACCTCAGGCCCCCGGTCTTCTTCAAGTACAGGGATGGCTTCCGTGAAGCGGTGCGGCGCTGGCCAGCGCCGGCGGGGGCGCGCGCCCTCGAGGTGCTGGTCGAGGCCGAGCAAGCGTGCAAGAGAGCGGGGATGCCCGAGCATGCGATCTGCCGGGACGCGCTCGTCAGGATCTCTGTCGAAGCCGCCTCGCGGAGCCCCCCCTGAGGCGCTTGTCGTGAGGAAGGGCCCTTTGCGTCGCTCGATGTCTTTCTCGTCAGGGTTGCGCGCACCGAATCCGTGACAGAGTTTGCCGCGCACATGGCGGGGGGCTTTTCGACCAACGACTGGCGGCGCCCGGGAGCGGGCGCCGCGCGGTGATGGAGCTCAGTCCTGGTTTTCCGGAGGCTTCGGCTCTTCGGCGTCCGCGTCTTCATCATCGGAAACGATCAATGCTTCCACGTCATCTATGACTTTAGCCGCCTCGGGGTCGATATCACCGGATCGCAGGTCCGCCCCCCGGTCCTCGGCCAGCGAGGCCGCCGCGGCGGCCGAGGGACGCGCGGCTTCGCCGTCCTCCGCGTCGAGGAGAGGTTGGATATCGGCGATCAGCGTGTCCGCGTCGTCTCGACTGGCCTCGGGGTCCAGCTCGACCTCGGCCCAAAACTCGGCGTCGACTGCAAGCAACTCCTCTACTCTATCGAGGAAAGTCTCGCCCGGGACGTCGCCCGCCGGAGTTTTTGTCCCATCCGTATCGAATACGGTGGTCTCGATGTTGTCGCCGCTCTCGACGTCGAACTCGATGGGCGCAAGCCCATCATTCGCGGCGCCTGCAGCGAGCGGCGAGGCGACTTCGTCGCCCGGCTCCGGTGCTTCGGCGAGGGCGGCGAAGTCCTCGCTCGGATCGATAGCCGCCACCAGGTCTTCCTGAACCGCGTCGGGCATGGCGGTCGCAACGCCGTCGCGATCGGTTCGGGTCAGACGAAGAATCACCTCGTCGAGCTGCTCGAGCGATTGGTAGTGGATGGTCACGTTCCCGCCCTGTCGGCCGGGATTGATCCGAACCTTGAGGCCCAGGCGCCGCGACAGATCCTCTTCGAGCTCGAGGGCGTTCGAATCCTTTTCGGCCGGCCGTTGCCTGGTGCGACCCCCATCGCGGCCGGCCGCGACGAGGCGTTCGGTCTGGCGCACATTGAGCCCTCGGCGCACCACGATCTGGGCCAGCCCCACCGGATCCTCAGCGTTCAGCACTGCGCGCGCATGCCCCGCGGTGAGGCGGCCTGCGTTCAGCATGTCCTTCACCGGATCGGGCAGGGTGAGCAGGCGCATGCTGTTGGCGACGTGGCTTCGGCTCTTGCCCATCCCCCGGGCCAGGTCTTCCTGGGTATGACCGAATTCGTCGAGCAGGCGACGATAGGCCCCCGCCTCCTCGAGGGACGAGAGGTCCTCGCGCTGAAGGTTCTCGATCAAGGCGATCTCAAGGGCCTCTTGGTCGGTCAGTTCCTTGACGATGACCGGGACCTCGTGGAGCTCGGCTCGCTGCGCCGCCCGCCATCGGCGTTCGCCGGCGATGATCTCGAACCGGTTGGGGTCCTCGGCCTGCCGTCGCACCAGCAGGGGCTGGAGCAACCCCTTTACGCGGATCGATTCGGCCAGTTCGGCGAGTCCTTCCTCGTTCATGTCGCCGCGCGGCTGCATGTGCCCGGGAAAGATGAACTCGATCGGCACCATCCTGGCGAGGCGAAGGCGGTCGAGTTCCGCGGATTCTTCGGTCTCGTCGCCGAGGAGGGCGCTAAGGCCCCGGCCGAGGCCACGGCGCTTGGGTTCCCTGCCTTCAGGAGGGGCGTCCGGGGTTTCTTCGTCGGCATTCATGAGGGGATCACCTTTTCGCGGCGCAGAACCTCGCCAGCAAGATGAAGATAGGCCTGGGCGCCGGCACAGCCAAGATCGTAGAGCAGGACCGGCTTGCCGTGAGACGGCGCCTCGGAGACCCGCACGTTGCGGGGAATCACGGTCTCGTAGACCTTGGCGCCGAAATAGCCGCGCACATCCGACGCCACCATGCCCGAGAGATTGTTTCTCTTGTCAAACATTGTCAGCACAATGCCCTGAATCTCAAGCGCGGGATTCAACGTCTTCCGCACCCTCTCGATGGTGCGAACCAAATGGCTGATGCCCTCGAGGGCGAAGAACTCGCACTGCAGGGGAACGAGAACCGCATCGGCAGCGACAAGCGCGTTGAGAGTGAGCAGACTCAGCGACGGCGGGCAATCAATCAATACGTAGTCGAAACAAAGCGACTCACTTTGCAGCTTTTCGCGCAGCCGGTATTCCCGGCGAGGCAGGTTGACGAGTTCGATCTCCGCCCCACAGAGGTCAACGCCTGACGGAATGATATGCAGCCGAGAAATGGCGGTCGCCCGGGTCGCAGCATCGGGGGCAAGGCCGTCGATGAGGACGTTGTAGGAGTTGAGCGCCCGTTCCGATCGGGCAATGCCGAGGCCTGTGCTGGCGTTGCCCTGCGGGTCGAGGTCGAGGATGAGGACGGTCTGCTCGACCGCCGCCAGGGCGGTCGCCAAGTTGATCGCGGTTGTGGTCTTCCCGACACCCCCCTTCTGGTTGGCGACGGCCAGGATGCGGGGTCTCTTGGCTGCTAGCGGCTCCGTGCCGCGATCGGGTCTATCGTGAATGGGCAACACGTGAAAGATCCCTCACCTTAAAGATCGTGCCGTTCGGGTCAGTGATACTGGGGATCCGATCCACGCGCATTCTCCATCTTTTTTGCGCCTTGGTCAATTCATCAGCTGCGCCCGCCCCCTTCAGGAACAGGCCGTGTCCAGAAGCGCCGATGAAAGGCGCCGCCAAACCCAGCAATCTGTCGAGCGGTGCCAGCGCCCGGGCGACCACCACATCCGCGGGCCAGGGCGCCAAGGTCTCGACCCGCGCAACGTGGAGGCGAGCGTTGGTCGCGCAGAGGCGCATGCCCTCGCGCAGGAACGCCGCCTTCCTCTGATCGCTCTCGACCAGGTGCACGGGGCCGGCCCCCATCGCGGCGAGGACAAGGCCCGGAAACCCCGCGCCACTGCCAAGATCGACGACGACGGCGTCCGGTCGGGACAACAGGGGATAGAGCTGGGCACAATCCAGGAAATGGCGATGCCAGAGATCGGCGAGGCTGCGCGCGGACACCAGATTGATCGCCCGATTCCACCGGATCAGGAGTTTGGCGTACGCGCGAAACCGCTCCAGTGTTTCACGTGAAACCCCGGCCCGAGCCTGGAACTCCTCCGGTGTTAGGGCCACCTCGCCTGGAATCATCCTGCTCTCATGCGCCCGCCCGAGTCTCACGCCGCCGCACATGCCCGAGCAGCGAGGTCAACGCCGCAGGCGTGATTCCGTCAATGCGCGAGGCCGCCCCGAGCGTCTCTGGCCGCACCTGTTTCAGTTTCTCCCGAGCCTCGTTGGAAAGGCTGCCAACATGATCAAAGTCCAGGTCCGAAGGCAGCTCCAACGCCTCGTCGCGCCGATAGGCCTCGATATCTGCCTCTTGCCGCTTGAGATAGCCGGAATAGCACGCCTCGATTTCCATTTGCTCGGCGACATCCGCGCCGACCCGCCGAAGCTCCGGCCAGAGGTCCGCCAGCCGCGCCCAGGTCACATCGGGATACGCCAACAGATCGACCGCGCTCCGCATCGCCCCGTTCTGGTTAACCCGGATACCCTCTCTCTCCAAGGTGCTCGGCAATGCGCATAGGGTTTCCATACGCGCCCGCGTCTCGCTCAGAGCTGCGGCCTTCGCCACGAAAACCCGCGCCCGCGCGCCTGAGACGCATCCCACGGCCATGCCCTTCGGCGTCAACCTTTGATCCGCATTGTCCGCCCTCAGCCGCAGCCGATATTCGGCGCGCGAGGTAAACATGCGATAGGGTTCGCTCGTACCACGCGTGACCAAGTCGTCGATCAAGACCCCGATATAGGCATCGGCCCGGTCCAGCACCACGGGTGGTCCACCACTCGCCGCCAGCGCCGCGTTGAGGCCGGCCATCAGGCCCTGGGCGGCCGCCTCCTCGTAGCCTGTCGTCCCATTGATCTGGCCGGCCAGATAGAGGCCGGGAACCCGGCGCGTCTCCAGCGTTGGCCGGAGCTCCCGCGAGTCAATGAAATCGTATTCGATGGCATAGCCCGGCCGAATCATTCTGGCCCGTTCCAACCCTGGAATCAGCGCCACCACTTCCGCCTGCACGTCCCGCGGCAACGAGGTGGAAATTCCGTTCGGATAGACCGTCTCGTCGTCCAGTCCTTCCGGCTCCAGGAAGATCTGGTGACGATCGCGATCGCCGAAGCGAACCACCTTGTCCTCTATCGACGGACAGTAGCGCGGCCCGGGGCCCTCGATCTGCCCCGTATACATCGGGGCACGACCCAGGTTGTCACGGATTAGCGCATGCACCGCAGGCGTGGTTCCGGTGATATGACACGCAATTCGCCCCGCCCCAACCCTCTCCGACACGTAGGAGAACGCCTCTGGCGGATCGTCACCCCATTGAACCTCCAGGCCCTTCCGGTCGATCGTTCGCCCATCGATCCGCGGCGGGGTGCCGGTCTTCAGGCGCCCCAACCCGAACCCCAACCCCTCCAACGTCCGTCCCAGTCCAGCCGCCGGCCCCTCGCCAACACGGCCCCCCGCAATCTGCTCGTCGCCGATGTGGATCACGCCTCGCAGGAACGTTCCCGTGGTGAGCACCACCCGGCCCGCACCGTGAAGGCTGCCGTCACCGGTCACCACCCCTGCCACTCGCCCGGACCGCTCCAGAACTAGGTCCTCCACCGCCAGGCTCAGTATCTCCAGCTCGGCCAGCTCGGCCAGGATTTCCCGAACCGCGCGCTTGTATAGCCCCCGGTCGGCCTGGGCCCGCGGGCCCCGCACCGCGGGCCCCCTGCTGCGGTTGAGCACCCGAAATTGGATGCCCGCCCGGTCAATCGCCCGGCCCATCACGCCGTCCAGAGCGTCGACCTCGCGCACGAGGTGTCCCTTCGCCACCCCTCCGATCGCCGGATTGCATGACATCTCCCCAATCGTTTCCGCCCGGTGGGTGATCAGCGCGGTCCGCGCGCCCAGCCGGGCGGCCGCGGCCGCCGCCTCGCATCCGGCGTGCCCGCCCCCCACCACTATGACGTCAAATAAAGTCATCCCCGTTTTTCCGAATCGCTACAGCCCCAAGAAGATATTTCCCGTGAAACGCTAGCCCTCTATTTGCCAATACAGAATTCGCGGAAGATCACGTCCAACAGATCCTCGACGTCCACCCGCCCGGTGATGCGCCCCAACGCCCGCGTCGCAAGCCGCAGCTCCTCCGCCAACAGCTCCGCCAACAGCTCCGGCAACTCCGCTTCCCGGCACCGCCTCAACCCTGCCAAGCATTCCCGCAAACATCCCCGATACCGCTCTCGGGTCAATGCCGGCCCGGCCCCGGCCTCAAACACCCGGGAAACCTTCGCCGTCAAAACCTCAACAAGCCCCTCGATCCCCTCCCCGGTCAGGGCCGAAATCCGAAACCCGTGCTTTTGCCCGATCCGCGGCGCCGTCGGCACATCCGCTACGTCCACCTTGTTGACGACGACCACCGCCTCCTCATCCACGTACCCCAACGATCCGGAATCCAGCTTCGGCCAATCCGTCCCGTCAAACACAACCAGTTTCAGGTCCGACTCCCCTGCCCGAACCCGCGCCCTGCGCACCCCCTCCGCCTCCACTTCGTCTCGAACTTCGCGTACCCCCGCCAGATCGGCCAGCACCACAGGATACCCCCCGAGATCCAGCTCGACCTCGATTACGTCCCGCGTCGTTCCCGCGCTCGCCGACACGATCGCCGCCTCCCGCCGAACCAACCTATTCAGCAGGCTCGACTTTCCCACGTTCGGTGCGCCCACCAGCGCCACAAGGATCCCGTCCCGCACCCTTTCTCCCCTGTGCCCATCGTCAAGATGTAGGCGAATTTCATCCCCGACTCCCCTTATTTGGGGGATCACGCTAGATATGAGGTCTTCGGCCAAATCATCCTCAGGAAAATCGATCGCCGCCTCCACTTGCGCCAGCGACCGCATCAGCCTCTCCCGCCAACCCTCGTAGACCGCCGCCAACTCCCCCCTCATCTGCCGCAACCCCTGACGCCGCTGCGCTGCCGTCTCCGCCGCAACCAAATCCGCCAACCCCTCCGCCGCGGTCAGATCCATCTTGCCGTTCTCGAAGGCGCGCCGCGAGAACTCTCCCGGCTCGGCCATCCGGCAGCCCGGCGCCGCCGCTACCGCCTCGGCGACCCCCGACACCACCGCCCGGCCCCCATGCAGATGAAACTCAACCACATCCTCACCGGTGAAACTCCGCGGTCCGGGAAACCAGACCCCCAGCCCCTCGTCGAGCACCTCACCGCTTCCCGGCTCGCGCAGACGAAGGCGCGTGAAACGCAGCGGCGCCGCGCGCGGCGCCGCGCTCAACCGATCCCAGACCTCGCCGGCAAGCGGTCCCGAAATCCGCATCACCGCGATGCCCGCCCGGCCCGCCCCGCTCGCCAGGGCAAAGATCGTATCGCCCCTCATCGCCGACCCCGTCGCCCGCTCGATCGTCCCGACAAATCCCCGCACACCTCCCAATATGCCCGCCACGCCCTACTCACCCTTTCCGGGTTCCCCCTTCCCGGGCTCTCCAAAGGACGACCAGAAGGTCTTTTGCATCTGCTCGAACATCTCGCTCCCCGCCGGCATCCACTTGTTGAGAAGCGCCTCGACATCTAACGCCGCAACGCCCTCGCGGACCCGCCCCTGCATTTCCTCAGTCCACGTATCGTGCAGCGGCTTGATGTCCGGCAGTCCGAAAAACGCCCGCGCCTCCTCGGGCGTGCACTCCATGTCTATCCGAATCTTCATCACCCCTTCCCGCGGCATATTCCACCGCATTACATCTGCGCCGGCTGTCAAGAGCCCGGCCCCAAACCAACCTAAGCATGGTGCGTCGGCTGCGCAACGGGCTATCCTCCGTCGTCCTCTCCCCCACGTCACAGGGACCCCATGACCCAGAATCGCCTCGCCGCCGAGACCCGTCCCTACCTCCTCCAACACAAGGACAATCCCGTCCACTGGTCCCCATGGAGCCCCGAGGCGCTCGCCCGTGCCGAACGCGAGGCCACGCCGATCCTCCTATCGGTCGGATATTCCGCCTGCCACTGGTACCACGTCATTGCCCACGAGAGCTTCGAGGACCACGACACCGCCGCCCTGATGAACGATCTTTTCATCAACATCAAGGTCGACCGCGAGGAACGCCCTGACCTCGACGCCATCTATCAGCATGCGCTCGCGTTGCTCGGCCAGCAGGGCGGTTGGCCGCCCACCATGTTCCTCACCCCCGACGCCTAACCGTTCTGGGGTGGCACCTATTTTCCCCCCGCCCCCGATCTATGGCCGCCCCGCCTTTGCCGAGGGGCTCGGTCGGATCTCTGATATTTACCGCCGCGACCCCGACAAGGTTCGCCAGAACGTCGACGCCCTTAGCCGCGCACTCGCCGGAGCTTGTGCACGCAACCCCATCCCGATTATCGTTCCCTGCCACCGGGTAGTCGCTCGCACCGGCGGGCTTAAAGCCGGGCTCGGCGGCTACTCCGGTGCCGGCGGCCTAGAGGCCAAGCGTTTCCTCCTCGCGCTTGAGGACCGCGTCCGCGACCAAGCCGGTCTTACCGGCGCCCATCGCGAATAAACCCGAAGTCAAGGAGACGACAGGCGATGACCAAGGCAATCCGCATCCACGACACAGGCGGCCCCGAGAAGATGGTCTGGGAGGACGTCGCGGTCGGCGATCCCGGGCCCGGCCAAGTCCGGGTCCGCAATGCCGCCGTCGGCCTGAACTACATCGATGTCTATTTCCGCACCGGCCTCTACCCGGGGCCCGATTTTCCCTTCGTCCTCGGCATGGAGGGCGCCGGCACAGTCGAGGCCGTAGGCGCCGGCGTCACCGACGTCCAGGAGGGCGACCGCGTCGCCTACGCCCGCCCCCTCGGCGCCTACGCCGAGGGGCGTGTAATGCCGGCCGATGCCTGCGTGGTGTTGCCTAAGGGCATCGACGAACCCACCGCCGCCGCCATGATGCTCCAGGGCATGACCGTCGAGTATCTGCTGAGGCGCACCTACGAGATGAAGCCCGGCGACACCATCCTCTTCCACGCGGCTGCCGGCGGTGTCGGCCTGATCGCCTGCCAGTGGGCCAAGCACCTCGGCGCCACGGTGATCGGCACGGTCGGCACCGACGAGAAGGCCGAGCTTGCCAAGGCACATGGCTGCGATCATGCCATCGTTTATACGCGAGAGAGCTTCGTCGAGCGGGTGCGTGAGATCACCGACGGCAAGGGCTGCCCGGTGGTCTACGACTCAGTCGGGGCAGCAACCTGGGAGGGCTCGCTGGATTGTCTTCGGCCCCGCGGCCTGCTGGTCGTCTTCGGCAACGCCTCGGGACCCGTGCCGCCGGTCGACCTTCGCATACTCAACGTCAAGGGCTCGCTCTTCATGACCCGCCCGACGCTGGCCACCTACGTGGCGACGCGCGCCGAGCTGCTGGCCACGGCCGGCGCTCTATTCGACGTGGTCAACTCCGGCGCGGTTAGGATCAACGTCAACCAAACCTACCCCTTGAAGGACGCGGCCCAGGCCCATCGCGACCTCGAGGCCCGCAAGACCACCGGCTCGACCATCATGCTGGTGGATTGAGCGCCCCCGCGACGGGACCCGGCGGCGCGTCGTCGCCGCCGGACCTCCCAACGCACCTCTCGGCCGCGGCGGCCTCGCGCTCAAGCGCAGCCATCCCGCGCGAGTAAGCCTCGTCGAACGCCTGCTCGAGCGACGCGCTCGCGCCCCGGCAGCCGTCCACGACCGCCGCCGCCCAGTGGAAGTACGCGGTTCTGCGGGCAATGTCCCAATTGGCGGGAGGGCTTTCGACCAGCGCCCGGAGATTGCTGGTCACGTCGGCAACCTTGAGGATCTTGGCGCGCTCCGACTTGGCGTGCGCGTTCTCGACCTGGCGTCGCTTGCGAACCGCCTTCTCGACGCTCTTGTCGTCGGTGAGCTCCGCCACCAAGTCCGCCACGTCCTGGCCGAAGGCCTCGGCCACGTCGTCGAGCGAGGCGAGCGTGTCCTCGACGATGTCGTGCAGCAGCGCCGCCACGATCAGGGCCGGGTCCTCGCTGGCCGTGGCCTCGCTGGCCGTGGCCTCGCCAACCGCCTCGGCAACCTCGATCAAATGGTTGAGATAGGGCTCCTGCGCCTCGCCCTTGCGGCGTTGGCCGGCGTGCAGGCGCGCGGCGAAATCGGCGGCGCGGAGGACCTCGAGGAGGGATGACATGGATCGGCGGCTAGCCGTTTCGGTGGTTGGGCCAGGGTCTCGCGAGTCTAGGCGTTCATAGCGTCGAAGAAGTCGGCGTTGGACTTCGACTGCTTGAGCTTGTCCAAGAGGAACTCCATGGCGTCGGTCACGCCCATGGGCATGAGGATGCGCCGGAGCACCCACATCTTCATCAGCGTGCCCTTGTCGACCAGGAGCTCCTCCTTGCGAGTGCCGGACTTGGTGATGTCGATCGACGGCCAGGTGCGCTTGTCGGAGAGCTTGCGGTCGAGGATGATTTCGGAGTTGCCAGTGCCCTTGAACTCCTCGAAGATCACCTCGTCCATGCGCGAGCCGGTGTCGACCA
>PVBE010181083.1_pt1 | contig 12709 bp, 4 predicted proteins | sample 1631181 | NCBI WGS metagenome assembly PVBE01 (sample SAMN08397723, study PRJNA350692) | Marine metagenome, whole genome shotgun sequencing project. | isolation source: water | place: Pacific Ocean | collected 2012-04
TACAGATGAGTTAAGGCGGTATTGTTGCTCACATCCAGGCTATCCAATTGATTAGAATTGAAGACCATGTTGGTTAAGGCAGTATTGTTGCTCACGTCCAGGCTGGTCAATTGATTGCCCCAGCAGTGGAGACCGCTTAAAGCTGTATTACTGCTCACATCCAGGCTGGTTAATTGATTTTCAGCGCAGTATAAAGTAGTTAAGGCTATATTGCCGCTTACATCCAGGCTGTCCAATTGATTATAATGGCATTCCAGCCAGGTTAAGGCTGTAAAAGCTTCTATCCCAGTTAAATCGCTTATTGATTTATCGTTCACATCCAGGCTGGTAACGCCGCTGATGTTTGCAGTCAGAACAGAATCATTTAAAACATCATCATAGCCCAAGTCAATCAGGGCCTGCTCAAAATTGTCATCAGGAACGTAGGTAGTGCTTGGTTCATTATCTGGAGCTCCAAGCGTTCCGTCTTCACGCAGACAGTGAGCGTAAACGGAGCCACCCTCCGTCCAGGCAATGAAAAGGCATCCTGGACCCTCGGCGATCATCATGTCTGATTTGGGGCTTCCGGAATTGGTCACCGTTGCTGCTCCACCTGCCCAAACACCGTTGCCACCGGCATCCAGTCGGGCAGCGTAGATATCACCATTCATGTTTATACTTTGTTCAATGTAAGCTGCAATTATATCTTCTTCAAATCCTGCAACAGAAATATCAAGATAATCGTAATCGGAGTTCAGCGCTACCACCGCAGTGCCATTAGATCCCCAAAGCTGATTTCCGCCACTGTCCAGCCGCTGGGCGTAAACACCAATCTGGGACTGGCTTCCGGTTTTTTCTTTCCAGACCGCCATTAGTTCCTGCGTATCATTAGCAACGGTAAGCTGTGGGGAGATATGGAAGTTGCTGGAATTGGCTGACAGATCCGCTCCTCCGGTCCATGACAGTACACCGATTCCAGTAATATGCTGCACCCTGGCATTCTGTACACTACCTGACATTTCCGTCCATGCTGAGAAACTGCCGTTGTCACCATCAGCCATAGACTGCTGCGACCAATTTCCAATGGGGAATACTACCGGTCCAGCCGCTACGATGGGATTGATCCATTGAGGATTTCCATCATAATCGTACTTCTGTAGATATAACTCGCTGTTTGCAGCCCAGAAGGGACCTGTCTGCCGAATCCACTGAATCAGCACATCCTCCTCCGCCGTGACGATTGGTTGCGGTGAGAGCAAACTGGCTCCATCCTCCACAATGAGAATTCCAGTACCCCAAAGCAGTGCGCCGGAAGATGAAATACGCTGAAAGAGGACAGAATTATCGTTGTGTGTCCAGGTAACTACCACGCTGTTATCCAGCAGTACCGTCAACCGGGGTGACATGTTGCTCACACCGGAAGCGGTTAGTGCCACTCCGTCATCTCCCCATAGCATGGAGCCGTCAGGAGCAATTTTGTAGGCATACACCTCCCACTGACCACCTGTCCGCTGATCCACAGTCGTGATAATGGCGTTGTCTTCGCTATCTACAGCTAGGTTTAAATGGTACACGGCAATCCAAGAAGCATTGGCGTTATCACTCACAACCATTCCATTGTCACTCCATTGGGATTCGCCTAAAGAGTTCAGACGTTGCAGATAAACGTGGTAATTGCCATCACTCAACCACGCCACATAAACTCCTCCATCGGAAGTCGCCGCCAGCTGCGCTTGGACGCCGCTGCCCAGTGATTGCGGGGCTGCAGGATCAGTTGACCATTGCGCAAAAGCAACCGCTATAATAAGAAGTGAACTGATGATTAAAATTTTAAAATCTTTCATAGTAATCTCCTTGGCTCAACCAAATCTACTATCAGCCACATAAACAAAAAACCCCGGGTGACCGGGGCTTGATGTTGTGAAAAGGGTAAATTTATTTTACTAATACCATCTTCCTGGTTTGCCTATACTCCCCAGCCTGTATCATGTACAAATAGATACCTGCACTCACAGGTTTACCATAATCATTGGTAGCATTCCAGCGTACTGATTTAAAACCAGCGTTCTGTTGACTGTTTACAATAGTTTTAATTACTCGTCCCATCATATCGAAGATAGTGATATTTACCATGGCATCTTCAGGAAGGTCGTAGCGGAGAGTTGTGACTGGGTTGAATGGGTTAGGATATGCATTGTAAAGGTTATATGTGATTGGGAGAATCTCATCATATATTGATACTTGGTCACAGTTGGTGGTATTTTGGTCTCCAACATAATCTTCAATACAAGATGGATATTGGGGACAGAGGTAGTTGTCGTATAAAGTAGAAACTGAAAACGAACTATCTTCCAAAGACCAAGTTAGATTAGACAGGTTACAAAGTGTTTCCGGTATGGGACCTGTTAACTGGTTTGAATGTAGTTTTAATCTATTTAGACTTGACAGATTACCTATCTCTGACGGAATGGGGCCAGTAAATTGGTTTGAATTCATTCCTAGTCTTTCAAGATTTGTTAGGTTACCTATTTCTGGTGGGATAGAACCTGTGAATTGATTATTAAATAAATACAATCCGCGTAGATCGGTAAGATTCCATATCTCAGGTGGTATCTCACCGGTGAGTTCATTATTATTTAAATACAACCACCGATTAATTATTAGATTACCAATCTCAGAAGGGATTTCCCCTGTTAGTTGGTTATCGCTTAAAGCCAACAATTCTAAATTCACCAAATTTCCAATTTCCAGAGGTATCTGGCCAGTAAATTGATTATTATCCAAAAACAAATGATGCAGATTTGTTAGGTTACCTATTTCTGGTGGGATAGATCCTGTGAGTTGATTATAATCAAGGTCAAGATTCTCCAATAAAACTAAATCCCATATACTTTCCGGAATATTACCTGTCAGTTGATTTTCCCATAAAACTAACCAATTCAGATTTATTAGATTACCAATCTCTGTAGGAATTGTACCAGTCAATTGATTTTGGGATAATTCTAAAAAAGTGAGATTGGTTAGGTCCCCAATTTCAGGGGGAATTTCTCCCGTGAGACCACTATCTGATAAATCTAAAGAATCAGTCTCTTCAATTGAATAACACTCACCCCATAATTCAACCTCACCTTCATAACACTCAATTGCAATTGCTTCGCATCCCACACCAAACGCACCCATATCGGCTTCATTTTCACCTGATTCTATGCAGGGGGAATTTTCTGCTAAAGTAAAGTCACCACTGTCGGGGTTGCAGAATAGCGGGTCGGAATCAATGTTACCTTCACCTTCCCAACTTCCTTTTATATTAGAATAAGTAACCGTAGCTGAACCTTCAATTTCATTTTCACCTGATTCATTACTCCAAAGAATACAATTTACCAAAGTTGGTTGGGAATTTAGGCTAACAAGACTTGGTGCGTAGTTACTGGCAATTGTAACATTTTCTATTATTGCATTAGAGTGAAAACATGAAATACCAGTTGAAGGATTATTAATTATACTTGAATTTTTAAATATTGGATTAGAATATGCAAAATATATAGGCTCTGCATTACCACCGCAGCTCGTCACCATTATGTTATCAAAAATAGGATTACAATAATTCTCACTATATTGATTCACTGCTATGGCTAAACCATCATTATCTCTTAAGGTAAAACCAGATACATAGGCATCTGATTCTTTTAAAATGATTATCGGCGATAGGGATAAAGGAACAATAAATGTAGTTGCCCAATTTTCACCAACGAGATTTATATTTTTATTATTTATCTCGATATTTTCATGATAAGTCCCAGCCGCTACTGACACCGTATCTCCATTAATAGCAGCATTAATACCAGCTTGTATAGTAGCAAAAGGACTGTCCAATGAGCCATCATTATTATCGGAACCTGTTGTGGCTACATATATGTTTATATCAATAGGACCACATCCAATTCCAAATGCGCCTATATTATTACCATCTTCTCCTGTTCCAAGGCAAGATGAATTTGCCGCCAGGGTATAATCACCATTTTCAGGGTCACAGAATATAGGATTGGAATCGATATTTTCTATTCCCCAATTGACAATACTATTGTTAATCGTTACAATACTATCTTGCCCCCCCTTTATATTGGAATAAGAAATACTTACTGTATCGGGCTGATTTTCAGTAAGACCCATTTCAATCTCCTGTGGTGAATTTCCCCGAAGTATCGTACTTATAAGAGTTGGATGAGATCCGCCGGACAATAATAAACCACCACCGTAAGATCCTGTATTATTGACCACAGTAACGTTCTTTAATAGTGGTTTTGAATAACTCCATAATTCAATACCAGCACCATAAGGTGCTTCATTATCTGCCACCAGAATATTATTTAAGGTAGGGTTTGAATTATAATTAATGGAAATTCCACCGCCAGCAACGATCTCCTCACCCGTTACTGTATTATCTGAGATTATGATATCCACCAGTTGGGCATCAGAGTAGCCAAACCAAATACCAGCACCACTCGTTTCAGCTTGATTATCTTTTATAATAAGGTTTTTTAGTGTGGGACTGGCATTAATACAAAAAATACCTCCACCTCGATTATCATACCCTTCCATACCAGAGCCGTAACCATTTTGAATTGTCAACCTACTTAATTCTGCAGTACTATTTTCGCCATTATTAAAAGTCACTACACTTCCCGCCTGGTTCCCATCAATAATAGTACTGTTAGCACCTTCTAAAGACGTAACCACGATATTTTTTCCATTGAAATTTATGTTCTCAACGTAGGTTCCGGCCGATAGTAAAACAATATCTCCATCACTGGCTGCATCAATACCTTCCTGAATAGTAGCAAAATCCGCAGGTACATGATGAACTGTATACATAAAATCTAGAACAACAATATCTTGTGTACCACTATTTGGAAATGTACCTGCTATTCCTTGATGCCCATAAAGAATCTCATCTTCCGGATCATCATCAATATTACCAACTGCAACCACGTCCCAGGCATTACCACCTGCTGCATAAACACTATCAACAACGGTAAGTTCATAGTTCGCAGGGTCAGTAATGTTACCACCCTTATATGCCAGTCTGAATATGCAGGCATTCTGGAGACTATATCTGCTGCCAAAAATAAAATCATGGTTCCCATCACCGTCTACATCGCCCATTGCACTACCCATAAATCTAGTCCATCCATCAGCATAGCTATCTGTATCCATTGTTGCCAGAACAGTATGAACAAGAGTATTTCCATCTTCTTGTAGTAAAACAACACTGGATATGTCTTCGGAACCATAATCATATTCCGCAATGATACACTCTTCAATCCCATCTCCATTGAGATCAACAACTTGAGCAGCATTAAAGGTCATACCGCCGGCCAAAGGTGGCAACTGGGCTGCATGTTCATATGTGTCGGCACCAGTTGCGGTAATTTTAGTTATGGATGATTGTTCCGGAAGATAAAGGTTGTTGCCCAAAACAAATGAATCATATTTATTTTCTAAAGGGTAAATATCAATATCAGAATTAATACCTGTAGTTAACATGCTGGCCTCTAGGACCCAGTTACCATTTTCCTCCCCTGTATCCGATATATCATTTACAGAAATGATACCAAAATAGTGTCCCACTCCTTCACCATTTGAATCTCCTTTTCTATCATTATAGCATAATTCGTTAATTCCATCGTTATCAATATCTGACATCCAGAAGCGGGTTGGACGAAGATTAAGAGGTTCGTCAACAATTGAAGTACTCGCATTCGGCAGATAATGTAGTGGCTCCCCACTTGAATGAGTATCTTCTGTAGCAACACCCATTACATCACTGCCATCACCAGCTTCTTCATATACCAGTATACGAGGGGGATTTGGCATATTCGTAGTAGGCCAGTTTGCAGGACCCCAGGTGATTTCCTGTTTACCATCCCCATCCAGGTCCGTAATCGCGAGTGCGGGCCAGGTGTTCTGCAGATCAATGGGAGCAGTCGCTTCCCAGACTACAGCCCATCCTCCTGATCCATCTGGTTCCAATTTATAAATTCTTGGGATGTAATCACTGGGACCATCCCACATACTGTTAACTATAAAGATGTCCGGTTCATCGTCTCCATCAATATCAGATCCCGCTAGAATACCACCGTATCCTTCCTGATTCAGATCAGATTCGGGTATGCTGATGAAATCACTTCTAGAAAAATTATTCAATCCGTTGGTGGTGCTGGTAATGATGGAAAGAATCAATATATATTTTGTTTTAAACATAGTGTTCTCCTAAGGCTATAAAGACGCTATTACCAAAAATAAAAAGTATGTTGGTAAATAATTTGTGTAAATATTTCATAATTAAATTTCTGATATCTAATTTTTACAAATTTACTGCATCATTCCTACTGCCCGCATCTTAAAAAACCCTTACAATGAACATTTAATGTTTTTTTAAGGTTTTGGGGATTATCACCAACAAAAAAACCCGGGTGGACGGGGCTTGATTGAACCAGAAACGTTTCAATTTAATTCATCCCATTCATCTTTATCGGTTCTTGATTTTTGATATTCCATTATCATTAACCATTTATTATTCTTTTTTACCCAAAGGGATTCAAAATGAACATAGCTATCGCTTTGTATGCCTTCTTTATTAATGGTATAATAATGGAAAATTCCTGTTTCGTGTGCTGAAGATTTATCACAAAGTCTTTGTGAAAATTTAACATCTAAATGAGCACTAATAATTCCAGATTTAGTATCATCAAATCCTTGTTTCCAACCTTCAAATGCATTTTTGATAGGATAACTCTTTTTTGATGTTCCATTTACTAAAACGGCATCCCAATGATAAACGGATTTAAAAGAACGAAAATCTCCCTTAGAAACTGTTTTTTTTAATTTCCCCCAAGCAACATCAAGTTCATCAGTTAAATTATCCATAGCCCAAATTGGTTGAATTGATAAAAATATAGTTAGAATAAATAATTTTTTCATTTTAAAAAATCCTTTATTTCAGCAAAGTAAGTCTCCCTTAATGTTATTTAATCTGAATTACAAAAAATAGCATTACAATGTGCGCGGGCTTATCTACCCATCCACCCACAAACAAAAAACCCCGGGTGACCGGAGCTAGAATGTGAAACGCTTAATCATTAAAAATTTTTGAGCTATAATTATTCTTCTTCCACAAAAGCAAAGTATATATTCTCATGCAACCACTCATTAGAATGATTAAAAGTATATATGGTATTAAATCATCAATGAATATTTTGACCTTAAACTGATATAAAAGGCATAACGTCATACCCAACGCTATCCCAAACATCATTGTGATAAAATGTGAGAGCTGAGTTAATAACTTTAGAGACATACTATACCTTTTTTATAATTAATCAAATCTACCAATCATCCCACAAACAAAAAACCCCGGGTGACCGGGGCTGATACTGAGCACGCAACTTCTTCAATTTTAAATTTGGTGTTAGACTATTTTTGGTATCACTTAAGTAGGGTAACTTTTTTGGTTTTAATAGATCTATTATATTTTGCAGTAATAAAATAAGTTCCATCAGGATAGTTTTTTGCATTCCATAAATACTGATGGCTTCCTTTTTGAAGAACTTTATTATTTAGAAGAGTTATCTGATGGCCAAGAAGGTCAGTTACCATTATTTTCACAAACTGGTCTTGTCCTAGTTTTATATCTATTTTACATGAAGGGTTGAAAGGATTAGGATAGGTGTTCAGAGTAATATTTGTTGGCATTAAGGGCGGTTCTCCTGAATAATTCCTCAGATAATTTTCTTGAATAGATTGGATTAGTTCCTGACCGTCATTTGTTTTGTCATACGAAAGAGCCCAAATCATAACACCACCTAGTTCTTGCTCCGAAGCGTATTGACACTTTAGTCCTATTGACAGTTGGTTTTCATAAGTTATTACCTGGGTGTTGTCATCTTTGATAAGGTATGGGCACAGTGCGTCAGTATCCCAGTGGGAAGTCCAACCGTTTCCAATTAATTCAAGAATATCATAATACATGATATCAACTGTGTTTCCTGTAAAAGGTTCATTGATGTTTGAGGATTCCCATTTAATACCCCAAAATGGCATTCCCATATTTATTTTATTTTTTGGTATACCTCTGGTATTGGATAAATAATTCATATATTCATAACAGGAGCCATCAGCATCACTAGGTGGAGAGGGATAAAGAGGTGAAAGATGACCCGAATGGCTTGACCAGTTTCCATGGGTTCCATAAGTCATAGCATTAAAGAAATCAATATGATTGACCAAAAACTCAAAATCGTGCCACTGTCCAAACCAGTTGGAAACAGGGACAGCCATGGTTATCATCCAATCTGGATTAATAATAGCAAAAATAGAATCCATCTCCGATACTAGAAGATTCAGGTTCTCTCTATCCATTTCCGAATCTGGAAATTCCCAATCCAAATCGATGCCATCGTATTGATTAGTTATTAATATACTTGCAAGGTTATAAATAAATAATTCACGAAGATCCCCATCTCCACTAATAACTTCAAAACCGGCATGATTTCCCCATCCTCCTAAGCTTAGAAGAAACTTAGCACCCTGATTATGAAATGTGTCACTTATTCCTGATCCAAACATTCCATCATAAGAAGAAATACTCCCGTTTTCGTTTGGCCATGCGAACGAGTGAATAACATGAGTTACGACATTTAGATCAATTTCGTCAGCTTGAAGATTTCCTACCACCCACTGAGGGTAATATCCCACTACTCGCTGAGAGAATATGATATTCAATAGCAAGATTGAAGAACTTAACTTTTTTCGCATCCGTTTATGGTAATTTGATTGTAAATATTGTGGTCACTTTGCAAAAAAAGTTAAACTTAAGATTAAATGTTTCATCCCATAAGTTACAAAGTAAAATTTCTGAATAATTTCAAAAACTCTTTGATTAGGTTCTGAGACCGACCTAAATCCACAAACAAAAACCCCCACGAATGTGGGGTTTTTTGTTTAAATATTAGTCCTATTTTAAGAGCATCATCTTCTTCGTCTGCATGAAATCATCTGTCTGTATAGTATAAAGGTATAGCCCAGCTGATACTGGTGCACCTTTATCATTGGTAGCATCCCATTGAATTGATTTATACCCTGCTGACTGATGACTGCTGACCAATGTGCTGACTTGCCGTCCCATCATATCGTAAATGGTAATGTTGACATTGGCATCTTCCGGTAGGTCATAGCGAAGAGTTGTTACTGGATTGAATGGATTGGGGTAATTTTGATAAAGAACAAATTGTGAAGGTAATACAACATCCTTATCAGTTGATAAGATTGCTTCACATCCAACAGCTAAAGCACCCATATTTTCTCCATTCTCTCCTGTCGCTATGCAGGGTGATTCTTCGTTTAATCTATAATCACCGCTACCAGGGTTACAGAAGAGTGGGTCAGTATCGATGTTTCCTTCACCTTCCCAGCCTCCTTCAATATCACTGTACGAGATAATGGGTGTTTCATCACCTGATATAGTAATTGATGGTGGTGCATTATTCCAGATGATAGAATTTTTAAGTGTAGGACTGGAACGATTTAAATACATACATCCACTATCGTCATTTGCCGTATTACCGCTTATTGTTACGTTTGTCATTATTGGGTTGGAATACCTTAAATACATTCCACCGCCATCGTCATCTGCCGTATTATCACTTATTGCTACGTTTGTCATTGTTGGATTGGAATACAATAATTGAATCCCTCCGGCATGGTCATTTGCCGTATTACCACTTATTATTACATCTGTCATAGTTGGGTCAGAATACTTTAAATACATCCCTGCGCCATCATCATTTGACATATTATCACTTATAGTCAGATTCGTAAACGTAGGGCTGGATTCTTCCATATAAATTCCACCGCCATAGTCTTCAGCCATATTCCCACTGATAGTCACATTATCAAGAGTGAAATTGGAAAATTCTGCTAATATCGCACCACCATTTAGCCCTGAAGTCAAATCATCCGCAAATCCACCAGTTATGGTCATATCACTAATAATGATGCTTTCATTTCCAATGATATTCATGACTCTACTCATCTCTTCAGCATCTATGATGGTAACCGCTTCTCCTGAGCCAGAAATGTTAACATAACTTTTTAGAATTATTGGAAACGATTCGCCCGTTGCTGATAGTGAATACACTCCTTCTGATAAATGAATAGTGTATGGGGTCCCTACCGATTGTGCTATTCTCCATAATGCATTGGTTATAGTTTTAAATGGGCTATTAGCATCTAGCCCTGTATTCAAACTATCATCCCCACTAGTGGAAACCCATATGTCTTGTTCTATAGTATACAGACATGATTCATCAGCGAAAATATTTTCCGCATCAAAGTTTAAGGCCTGTGGATCAGTGCAGCCTGTACATACAGAATTGTCACCATCACAGGTTCCACAATCATCAATGTACGTACCACCTTCACAAAATTCAAAGGCTCCCATATCAGGCGCTGTACCAAAATAATCGGTTATATCTTGAAAACCATCTCCATCTATATCTGCTGTACCGGCATCAAAGCAGGGTGAGCTTGATTGTGACAACGTAAAATCACCGTTATCAGCATTTGTAAAGAGGGGATCTGCATTGATGTTACCTTCCCCATTAAATCCACCATCTATATCACTGTAAGTAATATTAACACCACCATTCTCTAAACTCACTTGCTCAGGAGTAGAGTTGTCCCATATAATTGAATTGGTTACATTAAAATGTCCGCCGTATGTAGCTCGTAGCGCGCCTCCATTATCGGATGAATTTCCAGTAATTGTACAATTTGTTAGAGTTGCTGGTGTAAAGTCACCATTATCAAAGGCATCTGATATGAATACCCCAGGATTCCACATACCAGAATTATCAGCAATAGTGACACGCCTTAAATTTAAAGCTGTAATATCCATTGCCCATATTCCAGCGGTTGCGTATGGTACTGTGTTGTCTCTAATAAGACAATCGGTCAGGGTAATACCTGCACCTGTTACATCGGAACCCATTAACCAAAGCGCGCCGCCCATAGCTTCATTATATGATGTATTTCCAGTAAATGTACAATTTTCAAAAGTGGGACTTGCACTCACTGCCCAGACAGCTCCCCCAGTACCCGTTGCTATATTATTACTAATGGTAACATTTATAAGAGTTGGTTGTGCACCATTTATATCGCCACCGAGCATAGCTAATCCCCCACCCCAGTCACTACTATTTCCACTAATGATGGAGTTTGTCATGACCCAGGTACAATAATTCCCATTGGTCCATACTCCACCACCACCACAGCACCCTTCATTATCTGTTATGGTCATATTATCTAGCGTGCCGCCAGTAATAGGCATCATCATCCCACCGCCTTGTGCGGTACCGGCCAAGTTGTTATTTCCAGTAACGGTCACATTTGTCATATTAACAGTAGAACCGTATGTGAAGACTCCTCCACCAAATGCGCTACAAGCATTGTTCCTTATGATAACATTGTTTAAAACAGTGCCGTTCGTCCGAAATAGAGACAAGCCGCCACCATTATGTGACCAATTATCTTCAATGATCACATTTTCAATCACTGCGTGCGTCCAGGCAGAATTGAAACCATCATTATTAAACATGTCATTTGCAGTGATCAAAAGCCCTCCGCCTCCAGTACATCCATGGCCTTCAGAGTAGCCACCGGTTAAGGTCAAATTTGCTACTCTCACATCTTCAACTTCTTTTATGATCATTACTGCAGCTTCCTTCCATTCATTCGCTTCAGCATCTAATATTGTGGTCTCACTCGCCTCACCTATTAAGTGAACTTTATCAGGAAGAACAATTGGAAATGTTTCACCATTTGTTGATCGTGAGTAAACACCTGAAGCAAGGTTTATTGTGGTAGCAATTGCTCCATCTTTTACAAGGGTTAGAGCATGACCAATTGTTTTTAAAGGTTCTGACACCGTGCCTGCGTTATTATCATCACCAGAGTTAGATACATAAAATGAATTTGATTCTATACAATTTCCGGATATTTCATTTTGAATGTAATCTGCTTCATTTTCTATTGATTGAAGTACAAACTTATTTACACTATTTGTTTCACAGTCAATATCTTCAAAAACACTGTGGCTCACATCTATGGATCCTTCATAACCATGTGAATAAAAATTCTCACCATCACCGCTTCTGTTACCCTCAAAATAATTATTCTGAATATTTAATGTGCCGGGTATTGTTCTGCTTGAATTAGTATTCTGGCTGGTGCTATTCCTGTCTTCATCAAATTCAATATCTTCACTGCTGTAATGACCAATTGCACCTCCATTAGCAACCTCAATGTTTGTTGGATTATTACCTCCAGTATCGTGAGAAAAACCATTATTCAAAAAACGATTGTACATTATGGTTGGATAGGCTTTAAATATCAGAATTGCACCGCCGGATCTTTCTTTCTGAATAAAACCACAGTTGTCTCTCTGCATAGATGTTCCCACCCCATCTTGAAATGTTAACCCTATGATCGTTGGCTGGATATTTCCGTCACGGATAACTAGGCAACTTCCCTTATTAGGATCGCTTGCCTCTTGTGCGCCACTGATTACGGTCTCTTGGATGTTTACATTATCGAGCCAATCAGAGCCAAGGTTATCATTTATAGCGTGGCTGGCAAGTGCTATTTCTTTTTCAAGAATGAGATTTTCGTAGTA
>PVBE010631611.1_pt1 | contig 12709 bp, 6 predicted proteins | sample 1631181 | NCBI WGS metagenome assembly PVBE01 (sample SAMN08397723, study PRJNA350692) | Marine metagenome, whole genome shotgun sequencing project. | isolation source: water | place: Pacific Ocean | collected 2012-04
CGTTGCGTCGTCTTTCTCCGTTGCGTCGTCTTTCTCCGTTGCGTCGTCTTTCTCCGTTGCGTCGTCTTTCTCCGTTGCCGTGCGTCTCATGAGTTCTTCTATGGGTGAGCGCAACCGGTCTGGTAGCACGAGCAAGAGACCGGCTCGGGCCCTCGACATGGCGACGTACAGTTCGTTGATGCCTTCCTCTTTACGCGATCCGTCGAGTGCGGGTATATCGGTTACACAGACGAACAGGCTTTCGAGGCCCTTGAAGAGTCCTATTGGCGCCACACCGATGCTTCCGGGTCGACGATCAAGGATCGAGTTCTCAGTGAGCATGTCGAACTTTGCTCGGAGATTCTTCGGAAGTGCGTTGATCACCGGGTCTTGGTGCGGGGCGTTACCGGTGAGGATGGTGATGTGGTGGTGTTCGATCCCGCGACCGAGTATGTCGTCCAGGTAGTTGCTCAGTGCCCCGGCGCCTTCATCCGGCTCCGTCCAAAAACGCCATAGCGGCTCCTCACCCATGCCGGTGAGCGGCGTTCCCATGTCCGCGCCCACACTTCTTGTCACCTCATCGATGATGTTCGACGTGTTCCGACAGTTCTCCGGCAGGCCGAAGCGCGAGTCCGAATACCCTTTGACTTCCTCCATTGCCTTCTGTTCGAATCTTCCCACGACGCCCGCCTGGTTGTTTTCGTCGAGAAAGATCCGCCACCGGCCGTCTTCCAGGCCGTCTTCCAGATGCTCGTCGAGGCTGGCCAGGTCCATGTGGTTCATGAGGTCCTGTCCCTCGTCAACCACGAGGCTCTGGCACCTGGTGGTCGCGTCAAGACGACTGAGTGGCGTCACGGTGATCAGTTCGTGGTCCATCCCTGCCTGTCCCGAGATGTAACCGGCGAGCACCGATGAATGGCAGACCAAAGTGACTGTGCGACCCGCGGCTGCTTCCCGCCTCGCAGATTCCGCAGCGAGGAAGGTCTTGCCGGTCCCGGCCCCGCCGTTGCAGAGCAGTCGCTCAGATGCCTCGGATGCGTCGAGAAACCGGTACTGATCTCTGGTGAGCGAAAGAGTTCTCTCGCTGAAGTCGGCAGTTCGACTACTGAGGGAGGGAATCCGGTCGAATTCCGGACGGATCGTTTCGACGAGCAGATCGATTTGGTCCCTGTTGAGTTCTCGGATCCGTTTACGGCGGTCGGTTCGACGTTCTCCGGCGTGCTTGTACAGACCTTTGAGTGCTCTCGTCAGATCGACCGGTGCCCGCACGTCGGTCTCGTCGATGATCTGGGCGGGTACCCAGTCGGGCGCCTTCTCGTTGAAGGAGGTGTCGGGGAACACCACTCCCCAACTGTGGGGCACCTTCCCGAGGAATCCGTGTGGAAGAAGTTTCTTGAGTCGTTTTTGAAGAGCGAACGCGGCGGTTTTTGCCTGGTTGAAGGGTCCTTCAGGGTTCCGATGATCTGTGCCCCAACGGTCCTCGTAGGTCCAGATTCCGTTGCCCAGTTTGATCCGACCGCCTTTCACCTCGAGGACGAGGAGACCGCCCGGGCCCACGATCAGGAAGTCGATTTCTCCGACGAGTTTGTATTCGTGTTCGGCAAGTCCGATCGAGTGCAGTGCCACACAGTCCTTGAGTTCCGCCTGTTTGAGGAGTCGGTGGAATTTCTTCTCGGCGTTACTGGGTGTCCTCAGGTTGATTTCTGGTGGTATCACACGCACGAGGCACCTCAGTCCCAACTTTGACGGGAATTCATCCTAGATCGTGGAGGCTCCGTGTTGGATTGTCGGGCACGAGCGGTCGGTCGTCGCCCCTGCGACTGCTTGACGGTTCATTCGCAAAGGGTCGTCTCGCCTCGTTTCACTGAGTGGGACACCTAGAAGTCGTGACGCGTCACGGGTTTGACGACGAACGATTCAAGGAGACCGGCATCCTCGAGGTGGTCGAGGAGTTCGGAGGTCACCTCCGGGAGTGGAAACCCCTCGGGGCGTTGGGTTGCTGCGACGAACTCTTGGAGGGGCCCCTGCAACTCCTCCCATTCCCTCTCCGCCTCGGCCCTGGCCCTGAGCACTTCCCCATGAAGTGCCGTGATCTTTTCTCGCCATCTGCTTGGACTCCTGCATCCAAGGACCCTGTTGATTTCCGATGTGTCGTTGAGCGGATGCTTGGTCTTTATGCTGAGCAGCGCCTTTCTCCCCAACAACTGTGCGTTTCTTGCTCTCGGGCCTTCACCCAGGGCAGTGAGTTCTTCCTCCGTAGGAAAGTCCTGGAACAACTCGGCCCAGCATCGTTTGGCCTCACGGTCGGCCTTCCTGGTGCTGTTCTCCAGGGCCTCTCGGAGGCGATTGGTCACTGGTTGATGTATGACGCCTGCATTTCCGGATGGGTCATTCGCCGCTGCCTCCCGCCAGTCCTCTATCGCGCTTTCAAGCGGTTCAAGGTCAGCAGTAGGAATTGGATCGAAATCGACGTTCCTGAGGAATGATGCGAGTTTCGACAACGTGCTTTCTGTCTGGTTGATCTGTTGGATGATTGCGTCGGCCCTTGCACCGTCGACTTCTTCAGCCTCCTCGGCGCCGACTTCGCGTATGCGGGCGAGAAGTTCAGTTGCCTGTGCATAGAGGGTCATTCAGATGGTCCTCTCGTCGACTCCAGGAGGGACGAAAGTGCTTGCAGGACCCGCGAGACGATCTGCTGAGATGGCACTTTGCCGTCGTCATTCGACTCCACCGTGGGGAGTCCGTTCTCGATCTCCTCGAACTTCTTGCTGGTCCGCTCGGTGTGATCGCCGACGCGGCGGACGTGGACCGCGTCGGTACCGGCGACCCATTTCGCCTTGTCGAGAAGGGTCATGTCGGCTTCATCCAACCCGGCCAGCTCGAATAGCGCATTGTGCACGTGTGCGTTGTCTGAAACGTCACTCTTCAACTTCAACGTTTCAAGATCCCGGATCAGGCTGTCGTCTCCTGGCGGGAGTTTCCCTTCCGCCCCAGCGGCTACCAGCACTTCCATGAATCTGTCCACCTGGTCTGTGAAGGGCGTCTGTAGGTCGAGAAGGTCTAGGTTGGACGCTCTCTTTCGAAGGCTGCTCCATTCGGTGTCCACAGCCTTCTTGAATTCGCGGACCAGTGGCTCCATCTTCGCTATGACGGATTCGAGTTCCGGATCCTCGACCAACTCGCGCACCATCTCGATCAACAGGCTTGCGTCAATCACGGAGATACTTGAACCCTCCGATCGGGTCTCGCCGAGTTCTGCTAACACCGTTTCCTTATGGTTCTCGAACCTGTCTGCGGTCTTGCGTGCGAGATCAACCCATTTTGTTTCACGCTCCTCGATGCTCGCCCTATCGGGGTCTGGCGGTCCTAGGAAGATCTTCTGTGCGTAGTCGGCCGGGGACGAACACTCTCCGCAGTTTCCTGCCACTACGGCTGCGAGGAGCATCCACTGAACAGCAATAACAGGTCCGTCCGGGTCCGCCCCCGAAGAGGTCTGGGACCACTGCTTCTGACCATTCCTCCAGTTTCGTTGCGGCCTTTGTCCGGTAGAGCTCTGCATCCGGGTAGTGGTCGTTGGGGACCTCACGCAAGCGGATCAGACCTTGGAGTGCCAGACAGTTGTCGATTGACCGGTCAATCGTGACTATCCGATTCTCTCTCAACTTGGTCGCCGACCCCTCAAACCCGATGGCGTGATCCCTATTGAACCGTTTCTCCAGGTGTTCTCTTTGGCGGTACATGGGGTGCAGTCCTACGAAGAGGTTCTGGCGGATCGTGTCGTGGACAAGTTCCCGAAGGTCCCTGGTTTCGTTGACTCCCAGGGCTTTGTCACCCGAGGCCCAGGAGTCGAGTGTCGTGACAATGTCCCGCCACTTTGCGGATAGTTGGCTGTCCCAGGTCTTCCTTCCGGGGGGGACCAACTCTTCTTCCTTTTCCTCTTCGCCCTCTTCTTCTTCCTCATCGTCTTCGCCGGGAACCGTGGTATTGATATTCGAGGGGTCGAGTCCGAAAGCGGCCAGCACCTCGCCCTGCAACTCCAGAGTCAGTTGCCCCTCGTCGTCGAACTGGGGGAGCCCGGACGACCAGTATCGGACGAGAACACCGGCGCGCTCTTCGTTCGAGGGCCAGGTCTGGCCCAGTCGGTTGATGATCCTGGCTTCCAGAGTGTCAGCGGTGTTTCCAAACTCTTCTTCGATTCGACCTGACGGGAATGTCGATTGTCCGAGTTGAGCGTTCGCTTCCTCTAGGAAGTCCCTCAGACCTCGGACGATTTCGCGAGGGTCGAATCTATGGCCACTCCGGGAGGCGACGAAATTTCCTGCGGCGTCGCTGGTGAAGGGATAGAGGCCGTAACCCTCTGCCGAGGTTTTGAATGCCAGATGACAGTCCTCAGTGTGGGGGCATTTCGAGCAGTGGTTCCCAACGACCACGTCATTCCGCTTGGCCTTTTTCTCTAGAGCATCCGTGTCCTGGCGTACCGCATTGAGATAGCGACCGAGGAATGAGATCGCTTCCTTACTGCTCATTTCGTTGGACCCGTATGTGGACTCGAGCCAGTAGGCGTGCTCGCATCGGTCACTGACGGTCGCCATGGCGTCGAAGTACCCCTCGGTGACTGCCAGGATCACCCGCAATCCACACATTGGCCGTGGATCGTCAGGATTGGGATCGTTAGGTTCGGTGATTGCGCTGAGAAACTGCAGCGAGACCCCATGAAGCACTGTGAGGTCCTCGATGAAGAGAACCAGTTCTCCCTCGATGTTCCGGCGGACCTCCCGGAAGAGTTCGGTGAAGTCGAACTGGCCGAGGAAGGTGTGTCGCAGGGCGGGTTGGAGAACTTGGTTGATCAGGCCAACGGCAGCATCCTGATGAGCAGGGCTGCCCGCCCACTTGTTGAGAGTTTCTTTTGTCGGTGGGTCTGCATCATCGATCTTGTCGAGGACGAGGGGTAGGTCGCTTTTGCTGATCGCGACATCGTCGTCGGTGAGACCTTCAGATTCCTGCTGCCTTCCCCCGGCCTGACTTATCAGTCTCGGGATGACGCCCCCCTCTCCGGTCATGGCTTCGCGGGTCACCTTGGTTCGGAGAATGTTGGGCAACTCCTTTCTGGTCGTTTCCCAGGTCTTCTTTTGTTGCTTCGCTGTCCGGTCGTCCCCCGTGGCGGCAGTCGCGGTCCTTTCGTCGTCCTGTTCCAGCAGGTAGGCGATCCGGTCGATCAGAAGGGTGCCTAGGCCCTTCTCGTCCGCCGCTTCCTCTGCGGGTGCTCGGTCCAGTTCTTCCCGCACCTCTTTAGCAAACGACTCCTCTAGGTCGCCGCTCAGGATTTCGATCACCTGCTTTAGGCCTGTCCGGTTCTTCGGGAGGTAATAGGCGTTCCAGTCGGGCGTATCCTTGGTTTGTCCGTACACCCATTTGACGAGATGGGACTTTCCCGTGCCGGCGTTCCCGACGACCGGAATGATCAGGTAGCCGTCGCCTCGTAGATCGCCCCTGAGCGCATCCACGACGTCGGATTCTTTGACCCACTCGCCGCCCGTCTTCTCTTTGTCTTCGAGGCGGCGTCGCCTTGCCATCAGCGGGTGGTGGACTGCGTTGAACAACCAGACAGGAAGGGAGGCGGCATCAACCGTTAAGGCGGAATTTGCAGCAGTCCGGTTCCAGCAGACGTAGTTCTCGAAAGTCCCGGTCATTGCTGTTGCATCCAGGTCACATGGGAGAAGGGCGCCGAGTCGCAGAAGTGCTCAACGCCCCCAACGGCGTCGTCCCGATTTTCGATTTTCAACTTGTCTTCATTTTCGATACGCCGGAGGGCATCAGTGGTCGCCTGGGTGAGTTGATTCGGGTTGTCCTCATTTCTCTCCCAGTTCTTTTTCATGAACTTTCGGTACGCCCCCCCCTCGAGAACGGGAAGGGCCTTTCCAAGGGCTGCGATGAACTCCTTGGCGGTCAACTCGTGACCCGTTTCGAAGATCTCTGGAAGCGCATCTCGGATGGCGGGGGTCGGATCTGGCAGTATCCGACCGGTCGGATCACACCAGGCGAAACCGAGCGAGCACGACCACAGTCGGAACGCATGAAGGTTGTTTTTTCCGCCGATCGGCCAGTTGGAGGTGTCGTCGTCGGTGTCGTGCCGGTTTCCGAAGTCCTCCTCTTGAAGCGACTTCACGCTTGGTTCGGTCCCCTCCATCGACCTTGGTGCTTTGCCGGCTGGGAGTGTCAGGAACCACGAGAGCGAGTTCGTGAGATCTCTCGCACCCGTCTGTCTGCCCCACTCTTTCCCTTTGTTGACGTCGTTGGACAGGACCCGTCCTCTCACATGCCGGGTGAATTCAACGTCTCCCCGCGAGATCGCCTCGGTTGCTTCCGATGAGAGTGCGACCTCTTCCCCGCTCTTGGTAACCAGTCCGAGTTCCATGGCAGCGTTGAGGCTCTTGCGCAGGTCGCTTTGCTGGTCCTTGCGGTCAGAGAGCCCTGCAGGGGAGAGAGTGTCCACCAGACAGGTCTCGTCCTCCCGAGCGTCGGGGCATTTCGACAGATGTCTGGCGACGAGTGTCATCAACGTCAGTCTGGTCTCAGCTGTGTTCATCAGCATGGGGGTCTCCTATGCCCAATCGAGGATCTGGTCCCGTGTGACGAATCCATCGAGTTGACTCAGCGTGCGGGTCCCGACACGTAGTTCACCGTGTCCGAGGACGATGGTGAGCGGTGCTCGGGGGCTGCCCTCTAGGAATTCCGGTAGCCGGGAATCCTCCGCTTGCGGGAGTATCAGCATGGAGACGCCTATCGCGGTGGTCGCGTCGAAGTCCTCCAGGTCGTCGATCATCAGTGGAAATTTCATGTCAGGTTCTCCGAGCACTTCAGCGATCCTTTCTCTCAGCCCACAGGGGACGACGAGCAGTGGTGCGTCACCTTTGCGTGAGAGAGTAATGAGAGTCTGTGCGAGATCATCCATTCCCATTTCGGCGACGGGGCGGCTTGTCCCGACGATGAGTCGGTCTCCGTATGTACCCCGGCGGGCGAACTGCGCCAAGCCCGATTCTCGATGGTGCCGCCTTTCGACTGCTGCAGGTTTCGGCGCCGGCCCCTGCCAGGGGTCGCGTCCGTTTGCTCTGCAGTAACGGCACCCTCCGCACGACGGAACGCACATCGTTCGGAGTTCCTGCGGTTGCACGATCTCGTAACTCTCAGCAATGAGTTTTCCGCAGCAACGTTTGCCGCTCAGAGCCTCCCGGAGTCTCTTGAAACTCCTGTCGGAGTTGTCCACGAGGCGTGTGCGTTCCGGTTCGAATGTCCGCGTCCAGAAACTGTCCAACCCGAAGTCCCCACGTCTGATTCTGACGGTGATCCACTCCCAGTCAGCATCTGGCTCAGAGGAGGGTTCCTCGTCGAGGTGGTCCGCCAGCACCGCCTCCACGAATTCACGACTGACGCCCACTCCGTTAGTAATTTCGGCGATCATCGCCTCACGAGCGGGATGATCAGGCTGGATCACCAGCACGTTGAAGTTGGGATCGGTCTGTACGGCAACCGCCTCGGTGCCGTACGGGTCGTGATCCGACTCCCCTCGACGGGTCAGGTTGAAGTCCCAGTCCAGTACTCCCGAACGGGCCATGAGGCTCAGGGTCAGCAGGTTCCACTTTTCGTTCCAGTCGCTGTGTCTCCTGATGTCACGGGGCATTGCAGTGACGGGTAGCGCAACCAGGTCGTTGTCGAGTTGTCGTCTACCGTTCCACATAGCGTCCCATCGTTGACGTGTCCGTTGGGCCGTCAGGTATGCGGGGCTGGCCATCTTCTTGGCCACCCTGAGGTCCCCAGTGGTCGCGAGCAGCATTGAGATGGAAGCCTTTCCGTCCCTGCCGGCCCGACCCACCTCCTGGTAGTAGCGGTCGAGACTTTCCGGCATGCAGGCATGGATGATGGTCCGGACGTCGGGGATGTCGATTCCGAGTCCGAAGGCAGAGGTGGCGATCACGACGTCGTACCTGCCGGATCCTTCGGGTGGACCCCGGAGGCCTCGCAGGGCTTCCTCACGGTCTGTCGCGGACGAGTCCCCGGTGACAACCGTGACCCGGCGGAAACCGTGATCTCGCAGTAGCGCCTGTATCCGGGAGGGGGTAAGAGTTCCCGGGCGTGCTTTCTCCTCCTGCTTGAGGGTTGTGTAGATGATGGCTGGTCGGGGCAGGTGCCTGACCGCTTCGAGAAGATACTTCTCTCTCGTTTCTGCGGAAAGGGATTCAGCACTCCAGTAACTGGGCTCCGGACGGACTACGGGTGCAGCAACCTGCTGGAAATTTCCCGGTTCGCCGAACAGTGACTTGAGGAAACAGGCAACGTCCTCGGTGACGGTGGCGCTGGCGAGGATCGTCTTGAACACCTGGTCGTTACTGTCGGCCACGCTTTCCACGGTTCGGAGCAGGTGGGTGCGGAATCCGGCGAGTCGTTGGAATTCGGGACGGAAAGCGTCTCCCCAGGCGAGAACGACATGGGCCTCGTCGATAGCGAAGAGTTCGATGCGCTGCTGAGCCGCTGCGGTGGTAAGGGGCCGGGCAAGCCTCTTTACCACTGCCTCGGGGTTCGTGAAGATGACTGGCTGCTCGCGTCGGTATATCCGTTGGATGAACGCCTTCTTTTCGGGTTCTGACAACCGGCCGTGGTACGCGCAGGGTGGCGCGTCCGGTCGCTGGCCCAGGTAGCGCCTTTCCTGATCCACCGCCAGCGACACTGTTGGGACGATGACCACCGAGATCCTTCCGGGGACTTGGTGGAGAGTCGGGGCAAGCAGGGCGGTTGTCTTGCCTGACCCGGTTGGGAGATTCACGAGGAGTGTCCCGTCGGACTCCATGAACATCGAACTCCGAACGGCCTGCTGTTGTCCAGGCGATTTGTAGGTGTGTAACTCTGGGCCGATCAATTCGAGGAATGGATCCGCTGGAACGGTCTCTTTTCGGTCGCGTGGGCTCTCGGCCATGACGTCCTGGTCGACAGGTTGTCCGGTTCCTGAAGGGTCTAGCCATCGGGGTGTCCACGGTTCAGCCCAGACCCTCTGGTGTCTGTCGCTGGTCCGCCCGGTTGCCATCCCGAAGATCTTCCAATCGAAGTCGGCAGGTATGAGGCCATGGGGAACGTCCAGAAACTTCGGCCTCAGTTCCGTTGCGGGCGACGCGAAAGATTTCCGTTGCTCGTCGGCGTGGCGCAGAACCTGTCGGAGAAGTACCGCAATGTCGCTTGCAGAAGGTGCTCTGGAAGAGAGCGCAGCGGAGAGACGGCCCGACGGGTCCGGAAGTCCATCGAAAGCCCAGGCATCGAGGAGAGCCTGAGCTTCGGCCGGTGAGTTCACATCCCTAGCCTGTCGGTTGTGGTTCGGCCAGGATGATCGCGCCGCACCCGAGAACCAGTGTCTCGTGTTCGAGTTGGTCCGGTACCGAATCAGACAGTCCCTCGAGGATGGCGTGCTCCTCGGTTCCGAATTCAGCCTCTCGCCTAGCAGTATGACGGTCTGTTCGAAGGTTGATCTCTCGTCGTAACTTCTCGGAGGCCTGCCCCGGTGCTACGGAGACGCATGGCCGGGTCTCCAGTTCGCTCCGTGCCCTCTCGAGGGCGGAGGCGCATGTGGCTGTCCAGTCGAACCCATCGGTGAGTTGGACGAACAGTTCTGGGCGTGAGATGAGATTCCTGTCCCCCCTTGACTTGTCATATGGGCGGATTACCTCCTCTCGTCTCACAACGCCTCCGTCAGTAGTTAGAAACACCCTCTCGACAGTCGGCGGCATGACCGCTCCGATCTTCTGTCTCACCCATGATCCCAACCCGAACTCCTCGGCAGATTGGAGAAGGCCGCGGTTGGGGCCGACGCTCACCAGGAAGTCGGTCCTGAAAATGACAACCGGGGCCGGGATGTTGTTCATTGGGCGGTAAAAGGCGAACACTATTCCGCGGTCGGTTCTCTCGAGGTGGTCGGCGAGTGCGTCGATCAGTGGGTGGCCGGCTCGCAGAATCGGGTAACCGTGCTCGACTGTCGCATCGCGCGTCACGGCGAGTCTTTGTTCGAACCATGGGGTCAATTTCCGTTCAAGGGACAGTGGCACATGGGGTCGGGCATTTTGTTTCCTTCTGAGTTCGACCACGCCCTGGAGCGGAGACCGTATCCCGACGTTGACTCCTTCGAGCCACTCTTTGAGCGCACGGGTGAAGGACCTGTCATCGTCGCATGCAAGTACGGCGTCGTTTGTCTCTGTCTCGTCATCGTCAGAATAGAAGGAGTCCAGATCGTCATGGGCCTTGATATTCTGTAGTTCGTTGTCCAGTTGCCCGGCCTGCTCTGCGATCGCGCCGTTGAGCACGGCAGGGCCGTCGGTGAGTACACGACCCAGAAGTTCGAACTCGGTGTCAGCGAGTACGTACTGGAGCGAGGAGATCGACTCGTCGAACACACGGCAACCATCGGCGAGAAATGCGAACCAACTCCGTGAATATGGTTGCTCGCCGTAGTGGACTGCGGCGGATGGGATGGGCTGGGCTCCCTTTCCTACATAACGGTCGCACCGGCCGATCCGCTGTTCGAGGCGTGAACTTTGCCAGGGCAGGTCAAGGTGGATGAGGAGGTCGGCCGTCTGGAGGTTGACCCCCTCCTCTGCGCTGCGGTCGCAGAACAGGAGAGTGCAGAACGGATCTTTGATCCAATGGGAGATCGCCGCGGCATTTTCCTTCATGCTCTTGGTCTGGAGATGTGATGTGACGCGCTCTGCACTCCAACTGTTGGTGACGGCCTCTGCCACACTCGACGCTGTTTCAGTGAAACTCGAGAAGACCACCACCTTCTGATACTTCTGTTGCTTCGAGAGGATCTCGTCGCAGAGAAGCCTGCTGAGACGCTCTGTGACGTCGGCGAGAACGACTTCGATGCGGGAGAGGTCAGCGTCTGCTGCACTACGAGCCCATTCTGTGAACGCCGGGTTTGTGGCGGTCGACCCGGAGCCTTTCCTGTCGACTCCTCCGTCTCCCGCAACCGCCAGGAGGGCGTGGGGTGTCGACCCGCACCGGTCTGCCACGTCCCGGAAGGCCTCGACGGCGTCTGGTACAGAGAGTTCACTGCTCTCGATGAGAGTTGACAGGTGGAGACCGAAACCGTCGAGGAGGCTTTCGCGGGCTCCATCGCCTTCGTCTGGGACCTCGAAGTTGAACGGCGTTCCCCGCTGTCGGCCCCTGATGCACTCTGCGATTTCCGGAGTTCGACGTGTGCGGAGCAGTCGTCGGTGGATCCGGTAGGTCTCTGACAGGTGTTCGCGGACCCTGAAGACCTTCTCGGCACGCTCTGCATCGGTACAGCTCTCTGCTTCGGCCAGTAGTTCGCTCAACCGCCTGTCGTCGGGGAAGATCTCAATGATCCCGTCAACTATGAGTCCCATTTCCTCGGGGTCGAGGTCCGGGGTGAGCGTCCGGTAGTTGAAGGCGAGTCGGTCGCGGTGCTTGACACGATCAACGAACCCTTCGAGGTCGTCTCTGCTGTAGTTCTCCGGGTCGAGGAGGTGGAGAAGGTCCAGAAAGCCGGCTTCGTTTGATCGGACAGGTGTGGCAGAGAGGAGAAACACCTGGTCTGCTCCATGAGCGAGCCGGGTCACCTTCTCGACCATCTGCTTGGTGGGGCCGCCTGAGCGTGTGAGGTGGTGTGCCTCGTCGATCACGAGTATGTCAACGGCATCTTCAGGCCACGAACCGGGTTTGTCGTGCGCCAGGACGAAAGAGGTGTCAATCGAGAACTTGTCTCTCAGTTCGTCCTTCCACTGTTGTCGTATCTGGTCCGGTGCGAGGATGAGGACTGTCGCCCCGGGATGCCGTTCGAGGTGCTGGCGGATTAGTGCTCCAGCTTCGATCGTCTTACCGAGGCCGACCTCGTCGGCGAGCAGGTACCGCCGGGTCGCATCGCCTGCCGCCCGCCGTACTACTGACATCTGGTGTGCTTGCAGATCGACTGATCCGAGAAACAACCCTTCGACGCCTGTCGATGCAGCACGCTGACGGTGCCATCCTCTGAGGACGTCGGCACGTTGCTCGTAGACCACCGCGGATTCACCCCCAAAGGCACCGAGAATCTCGAACGGGTTGTCGACCGGTACTCCCCACCGCACCTCGAATTCCGATACGGAGAGCACCTCGCCTTTCTGGTTCGGAAGGGCGATCACGCACTGCCCGCCATTGTGGGCGCGCTCGCCCTCCACGCGGCCCGTCAGCCAACCGTCCCCGTTTCGGATGTAGACGCGCGTCTGGGTGGGCAGTTTCGCCAGTTTGACTTCTTCGAGAGGGAATTCCCGGCTTTCGGAGGGGTCTGTGGAGGGGCCCTTAAAGTACTGGACGCGGGCTATTCCGTTCGTTTCGCCGAGCAGCCTTCCGAAGCCCAACTCTTCATCTGCGATCACGAACTCGCCCACCGCGTCGTTGACTGATCTGGTCCGATCGCTTGGCATATGACCCTCCCAAGGGACTTCCACCGTGACCGTACCTTTGTTGTGTGATCGATGCCTACGGAGGTGTGGTGGTTCAGGAGAACTCCGTTCAGACACTCCTCAGGGCTGCGTGACGGCTTCGGTCCGAAGCCTCAGCGCTGGGACTGCACCCGGTATTCGGTCAAGAGGTGCTTGGTGACAAGTTCTCGGTCCTTGCCGAGGTTCTGGATGTCGTTCCATTTCCTGCGTTCGCCTGTATGGAAATTCCAGGAGCCACGGTCCCACCGGCA
>PVBE010755416.1_pt1 | contig 12708 bp, 7 predicted proteins | sample 1631181 | NCBI WGS metagenome assembly PVBE01 (sample SAMN08397723, study PRJNA350692) | Marine metagenome, whole genome shotgun sequencing project. | isolation source: water | place: Pacific Ocean | collected 2012-04
CCCCCCTCATGACCCCCCCCCTATCCCGATAAAAATAATAAGGATGAAGAACTAGTAGTACTGGTACGAGTAAGAGAAGTACTAGTACTACTGTAGTACTACTGTAGTACTGTAGTTTCAAGTCTATTACCGTGTATTAAGAGATATCAGCGAACATTTTTGCAAAAACACTGTTTTAGCTGTTTTTGTTGATTCAACACCATCGGTTTCAACTCTGGGAAGCTCTGATACACTTCTTTTTTTTTTCGCGTCGATGCCGGTTGAACTCCGAAATGAACTTAATGAATGTTAAAACACGTTTTTGTAATTAAGGAAAGGGGTGACTCTTGGATTCTTGGATTCCTATATTATACCCGGCAATATTCTTACATCATGTATACCCAATGCGCGCAAACTCATTGTGTTCACGTGTTCGAGCATGTTCTGAGAACAGTGCGCGCACAATGCTATCGGCAAACCACGTGTTCCATGCCGTGTGTTGCGTTTCATGTAGTGCAGCACTTGATGCGCATCGTGTCTGGATGGTTGCACTTTGAAGCAACACTTGAGTGCATTGTGTCTGGATGTGCTTGTCGATCATACTGTTGCTCGTGATGTGTCAATGCGCCATCCAATCGCTGAGTAATTCTGTGCGCTGAGAGTCGGTAGCATGGCATGGAGATGGAGATGGCTTCGAACTGTTTCCCATGTAGTTTCGACCTCAAAGGAGTCTCAGTCGGCTTCCATTTCCATGCGCTATGTTTGGTGGTGTGCGTTGGTAATTGAGTCACACATGCTGCGACGTGAACATTACATGTCAGAGCCTTCCGCCGTTGATGGCGGTGATGACGGCGAGGCGGCCAGTCTCAGAGATAAGAGAGGAAATCGTGTTAGCAAGAAGGCGGCGCTTGGCAGAAAGAATTCGCAGCATGAGAGATTGGCACGGAGCCAAGCTCGCAAAGAACGCAAAGCGTTTGAGGCGAGCCCTTGGTTATCATATGTTGCATTGCACGTGCGCGCATTAGAGATCGTACAGTCTGGATTGTTTGTTCCGCTAGTGAGAGCTCATCTCATGCCATACAAGTCGTCGCTGTCCACTGTTGATGGTTGATGCATGTGCCCATGGACGCTTACCATGTGTTGAAATGAAGCAGCGCTTCCATTACGGCATGTCTGGGCCTGAACTCGGAGTGTTGATGATGATGACAATCGAGTGGTTGCGATTGTCTGTCTCTTGTTTATGTGTGTGTGCGCTGCGCTTGCTCGAGTCGGCCCAGTTCGAAGCATGCAGATGTAAATGTATGTGTAAGCCTGGTGCTCCTTGCAATTCTATGGCTCTGCGCAATCTGCCTGGCCTGAATAGAACCCAATAGGAAAAAATGGGACCACCGGGATACGATGAAATGGGGAGAAGGACTGGCGTGTGCCATTGCTGATAAAGGTCAAGTGGGGATAACAGGGCGACGACGATCCTGAGGACATACTTGTGAGAGAGAGAGAGAGAGAGAGAGAGAGAGAGAGCGAGAGGAAGTGAGATAGAGTGCCAACTGTCAACCATCAACGGGGCACCAGCAAAAAACATAACAACTCGAGAATGCCGAGAAAATATGCATTGACGGGAACGAAGAAAAAACGAAAACTACGAATTCCGATGTTGGTTGTTCAGAAATCGTAAATGTCAAACGGAATGCTACATGTCAAATAATTGTAAAACAAAATGCATGCACATGTTTTGCAATTTCGGTGAAATCCTGTCACAACACACACCACACGTGTTTTGAAGATTTTGCGGCGCGCAACTTAAGAGCGTTTGAAGTTGTTGAGCCCCTAAATGTTTTTAGGCGACATGTTGCTAGGTGCTTCTTCGCAGCAAAAAGACATTGCATCATGGTGCTAGGACCGTGTAGAACGCAGATGCAATGCATCTTTAGGATAGCCAGTAAGTGTGAAACACTCATTCTTTTGATGTCAGAAGCCGGATTCAGTTATGATGATGCGTGCATGTCTGTGATCGATTCAAGGGTAGAATGGTAGTATCTCATGTGTGGGTGTGCCTCAATCGTGTCCTGTTGCAGTTGAGTGCTGGGCGCGACCAGGTAATGGCAGAAGATCAGTTACAACCACAAAAAACCGGTGGTCGAGGAAAGCGAGGCTTCAGTCAGCACATGCGGGCAGTTTTCTCTAAGGGCAGAAACGTGGCATCGGCAATCAACACGACTTTTTTGACCGGAAGGACATGGATCAATTATTGGTCTTTGCTGTTGTATGCGAATGTGCGCTGATGGAAGCTCTGGGCTGGCTGGTATGGTCTGCTAGATGTGTTTCATCGGCACCTGGAATCGGTCATATTATCAAGGTGCGATAGCCATTCGAATCAAGTGTCTCTTCTAGTGTTCTGGTGCTAAGAGAGTAAGACACATGACCTCAGAATGGCGCATTGTACAAATCGGGCCGTGTCGCTTTGGTTTATCTTATAAGCCAACGAGTTTGCATTGGGAAGCAAATAGCAGAAGCAAAGGATGCGAAGGCCGAGATCGGAGGACTAGCGGTGGCGCGCACACAATACCACAGAGAGATAGAGAGAGAGAGAATGAGAATGCTTCGAGTGACAAGATGTTCAGATATCTGCATTCGACACTTGAAGATCTAGACATCGTAGATGATCTTCGTTCTCTTGCGGCTTGCGCTTGCTCTTTTGCTCTGCGGCTATCCGCCAGCGACCAGATTGTGTCACAAGTTCCAGCAAGGCAAGCTTGAATGAATAATCTTTCCCAGTAATGTGGAGGACAATGATAATATGGGTTTGTTATAGAGCTGCAACCGCAAAGGCGGCTAGCATCATGAATGAGTGTGAGTTCTAATTGCGCAATATTCCCCAATATACCATATGCCTTGCAAGACGCAACAATAACAATACAACAATACATTAATACAACGTGAAGCACACTATCCGCCCAACCTGTGGGCATCATAGACTACACATATTAAAGGTGCCAGGAATGCAAAAGGAAAAGGCCGAGAGTGCAAATACAAAACGCAGAATGCAATACAAAATCAAATAGACCGAAGCCCAAGGGCGCCGCAGGCTGCTGCTTCGGACGCTCGGGTGCGCAATAGGCAGTTCTAGTTTCATTGTGGTACGTGATGCGTGCCTTAGTTCTAGCGCAGGTGGCATTCGATGCCGCAGAGCAAACCTGCACGGACAAAATCGTCAAGGAAGACAGCCCGGAAGCAAAATAACTACTTGAGAAAAATAAAACAGCATTTAAAAGGCGAGGAATGGTCGTTACAACAACTAAGGCGCACAGTATGGCCGCAACTGTGAAGATGTTCTTCATGAAGCCCAAGGGCGATACAAGTATGGAGCCAGCAGTTCCTGTGGAAGAGCTGGTGGTACCTCCGGTGCCAATTGGCGACGAGGGCGCTCAAACCATAGGCACCTGGCTTTTCAACACCTTTGAGAAATACATATTTGGCGGAAAAACAGAACTGTGGCTCAAGGAGACTACATTCCTTGGAGTGTTCTTTTTGATTTTATGCCGGGATAAGGCAGTGACAAATAGTCTGGTGCTCAAATGGTTGTTCGCCTACTTCGGCGCAAGGTCAGTGGCCCTGAAGATGCCGATCTGGCTTCACGACGAATGGTGTAACATACACCAATACGGCCGAATCCAAAGGGCCTTGATGATGCAAGACAAGTCAGGAAAACACATGCGGGCTCTTGGCAAATTTATGCGACAAACGAAGAATGCAGGTTATTTCGAACAAGGGCTTAAACAACAAGTGCCCAAGTGTATAACTGTGAATTGTGTGCCCTTGTCGCCGGAACGATACGAGGAAGCAAAGAAGCTCAGAGAAGCGCTGTTCCAACTCCTTTCCCACCGGCCTTCGTACGAGAGAACAGACCAAAGCGACAGCGAAGACGAGCAAGGAGGAGAAGGGGGAGCGGAACATGCCGCAGAATCCGAGAAGCTGCGGGATCGTTCAGATATTTATCTCAAAACTATACTTGGAAAATTAAATCATTGGAAGCCCGGCAGCAAGGACGTGGTTGCGATCATCCCGCCCGGAGATGATCCAGCCACTTTCATGCGCGATCTCACCAAGGACTTCGTTCAGCTGCATCTGGGCAGAGGATGGGACTTCTACGAGGAAGGCAAGTGGAATCGACAATTCCCAGCGCAGCGGCGATGGGGCAGACTTATGCTGCTTCCAGCAGGTCTTGAAACGTTCGAAGCTGTCAGGTTTTCATGCGAGGCGAAGTCAGGGGCAGGCGCAGCGCGCGATGTGGAGCGCAGAAAGATGGAAGGGATCAAAATGTCGAGCGGGCGCAAATGGCTGAATCAGCCCGAGCTCCGATTCACTTTCTGCCTGCGATTGGCGATTGCCAAATTTTGCTCCGGGTTCATCGACGTACTCTTTGCAACAAGCCCGACCAGCTGGAGGGAGAGTGCTACGATTTCTGGCGAGGAGCCGGACAAGCGCAAAGGCCCAGAGAGGAAAAGGAAAGGGATTGCGCTTGCCGTGGACGAGGCAGAATCCTTATTGAGTGGGCTGTGGCAGCAATGGAGAGGGCAAGTCCACGAGAGTGAGACGGTCTGGCATTGTGCAAGTTGTTTCTGGAGTGATGAGATTCCAGGTGTCATGTGGCAATACATAAGTCCGACCATGCTTTTGTCCATGGGGCAGGTCATCATGCGATATTCAATAAAGCATGGCTTTGCACCTTATGACCTCACGGGCCCCCGCGGCCAGCACAGGCCTTGGCATCAAGTGAATGATTATCTGAAGCGTCCGGCGTGCTGCAGCCGCCACTGCCAAGGCTTATACAATTATGTGCACGACACGTACGGCACAATGCCTGCCAGCACCGCGGCAACTCGCTGCAACAGGGCAATGGATTCATGGGAGGCCCAATGTCCAGTAACTACGATTGTCAACGAAAATGACCACTCAGGGCACCGGCGGGAAGGCACGATGCCAGACCGAAGCGCCACCACGTTCGCTTCAAAAGCAACAACACATGTCCGCTCGAAAAGCCACAAAGTGTGGACTGCAAAGGGGGGCCGGGACTTGTTCCAGGCTCCGCGGTCTCTGAAGAGAAAATTCAAGGAGATTGGCAAGCGAGAGAAGTTACGACGCAAAAGCCCCGCCGGACCGAGAACTGGGATCACGAAATTTTGGTCTAAGAAGATCAGCGCCGAGGACAATTCAATGTATAGTGTATGTATGCGTTCGAAGAACTCCGGCAGGCCCGCCGGGCCATTTGTGCGTAGACTCGTTCTGCAGCGCTTGGCCTCTAGTAAAAAAATGCGAGTAGTGCGTACTATTTATTTTGTGATTTGTTGCCCTTCCTTGTCGTTTTCTTTCTTAGCCTTCCTTCGGCCCTGGCTTGGCCTTCGCGCCGTGTTCCAGAATGTGGGTCCCCCTTGGGCTTCCTTTGCGGAAGTCGATGGGCGCAACGCCAATGCAGCCAAGGTTGTAACCAAAGGGGCAGCCTGAGAAATGCTGTCCAAGAGCAGCCTGAGGGCAGCCATGGGTAGAGTAGCTTAGAGGTGGCTTAAAGGCAGCCCCCACACATAGTCAGGGGAGGGGGTGTGCTAACAACTCAATGTGATGTTTTGTTGCTGCAGAGGTGCTGCAGAGGTGTGCTTTGAGTTGTTTTACGGGGCTCCCGTGGGGCCCTGGTGAAGCGATGTGAGGCAACGCCGAAAAAAGGACCTGCCTTGAAGGCTTTTGGACACACCAGCTGGGAGCTGAGAAGCTCCATTCTCGAGTCTGGAGGCTATCTGTGCGCGCTTTGGACTGTGTTTGTTGTTCTTTTGTTGGTTTCGGTGCGAAGCCTGAGCGGCGACACCGAAATATACACACGCATACGTTATTTATTTATCGAATGTGGAAATTACTTGGGAGATAAAATGTAATTTCTTGCGTCTGGAGGCAGTGTGCGCCCAGCGGGCTGAATTATGCTTCGCTTACGTTATCAAAATATCGATATAGATTCCGAAGGCTGGGGCTGGGATCTACAAAACAAATGTGCTGATGCCACAAAACGCTCGGTGGCGCCTTTGGATTGACAAAAAGAGGGCCCTGGCATGGCGAAATGCGCAACTGGAGATAATATTGAAGGCCGAAAAGCTTTGGAATAAGAAGAGCAATTCACTTGTGTGGGGCAATGTCTCGGAAGGCTGGGTGGGGCACGGGGCACTCCTGCGCGCACTTGTTTCGGCAAATTGAAAAAAAAACACACGAGGCTATTCGTTATTCACCTGTTTGAAACAATGTGCTACTCATATGGAAACGATAGTACTTGCCGGGAAGGCTTGCACCTGCACCATGCGGCCCCCGTTTCGTTGGGGGAGGCTGGCCCTGGGGTAGTGCGCGCTGTCCATGTCAGTGTCAGTGGTAACGTAACGTCCGTTTGTGCTCATCAGCACGCTCAACCTGTGGTCATCTTTGCGCAGGTTTAGCCGACGGTTGCGCAAAGCGTTGTCACAGATCTGCTTGGATAATGCCTGCAAGCTAGAGTTGGAGAGAATCGGCATTTCATGCGAAGGCTGTGTGCGCCTTTGTGACGTAGCATGAGCGGGAGCATTGCATATCTCATGCGCACGCCTTGTCAGTGTCAATATGTATTGTCATTTCCATTAAGCAGTTCTTCAGGAGCGGAAGAAGGGTAAGAATCATTGCAATGAGCTCAAGAAGGGGCCGCTGAAGGATGAGTGGCGAAAGTTGGGACCAGAGGTCCAGGAGGAGCACCCATCCTCAGCGATGTCTTCTGAATGCGTGCGTGTTGTCATCGCCGAGTGCATGTTGCGGAGCATTGCTATGACGATGTTAATGTTAGTGAGTGTTTGCGGAAATGCAGTCTAAGATTTGCGCAGAGCCACATGCCGCGATGTGCGTTGCTCAGAGTGGAGCACCCGACTGTGACGAGAACAACAATTGGCAATTGGAAGGTATTCCAATACAAGGATACAATACAATAGTATGGCAAGACAAATGCGAATGCAGAACTACACAGCGACGCAATACAAAATACGACAATACACAATACGATAATACAACAATGCGATGATATAACAAAACTGTAAAACAATATTACAAAACACAAGCTTCAATAGTATAACACTACAGAACATACAATCGTTCATAATACAACAAACGATGCAATATGCGAATACAATATTACAATTCGTCCGCATTGAAAGGAAAGGCGAGAGCTAGCGAAACTACTCGCAGGACACGAGAGGTGACAACAAATGCAACAAGCACAACGAAATAGAATAGAGCGAATAGAGAACACTGTCTTCTGTTGCGGTAGGGTGACTCAGTGCGAACCTTTATGTGTGTGTCTGTGGGCAAGGGAAGTAGAAGTAGGCCACTATGAAATCAACCCCTTAACTCTTATTGAAAGTACTGTGGGCTTGTGACAGGTACCGGCTGGAGCTTGCGAAAGAAGTCGAAGATCGCAAAGCTAAAGCAGCGAGGGAAGACATCGAAGGATTATTCAAGCCGCAAAGTACGAGTGGAAAAGCGACCAAGGGCGACAAGCACAGAAGAGACGTCAATCTGGATGCGTTCATACCGCCGTTGAAAATGGTTCCAAATGATGCCCAATGGCCAATCAGCGAGAAAAACTGGGAGAATCAAATGGCATTGATATCGGAAGATGCCAACAACAGTGCAGTGATTGAGTTATTGGAAGCAGATGCACACAACGAGCTTCTGTGCAAACGGCTCCGAGCGAGATGGGACGCGCAAAGTGCAATGATCGCCTATTGCATCGGTAAGTTCGGGACTACTGTCCATGGCACTGGCAAGTGCGAGACGCTGACAGTTGCTCAAGGCAATCTGAAAACCCGCGACAAGATGTCTGAGCCGTGTTGCCGGGTGGACCATCCAGGAGCATGCGCCACTCGGGACGCGGACGTGCTGAACGACGTGTGCGCTTTCGCGGACATGATCACAGCATTTGTCAGGAGCTTGTCCGATGATGACAGGCAGTACATCATGATGACGTTTCGAAAGGGGAACGTGTACACGTTCACCCTGCTCATAGCATCCACCTTGTTGTCTGGCGAGTCCATGCAAGTATTCCTGAACTTCAGCGCTGAAGGTTTCGAAGGTTTAGCCACGGCAGACAGCAAGTATGATGGAATAACGATGTACGACTTGGGTGCGGAAGGCTTGCGACCTATGAGCCTGATTCCAAAAGAGAGGCTGGGTCCAAGGCTGAAAAAACCAATTCCATGCTGGTTCTCGTGTGCTGGATTCGCCAGGGCCCTTGCAGTGCAAACGAAAACGGAATTGAAGCATTGGGAGCCGCTTATCATCAATGTCATCGAGCTGGCCAAAGGTGAGTATAACACCGTGTGGGCGGATGAGGAGGGCAATGTCATGACGTTCCCGGTCGCAGTGTCTATGAAAGACCCTGCTGGCGTTGCTGCCGCCAAGGCCAAGGCCGCTGCAGCTGCAGCTGCACCACCAAAACCTAGCCTTAAAGACAAAATCAAAGGACTCAAAGATGATGCGGAGCTATGCGATGATCTGCTGGATGAACTGATGGAACTACGCCTCGGAGTCGGAAAAGATTGCGACCTGGCTGCAGCTGCGGCACGAGCAGCAGAGCTGGTCGCTATTGCGAACGGAAAGGCAATGCGGGCAGAGCAACGGCTTGAGTGGCGGCAAAAGGGCGACCTGGACAAAATCAAACACGACGACGAAGGCTTGGAGTCATCAGACAGCCAGTGCTCTGTATCAGATGAAGATCTTGACTTAGTGGACTTGATGCATGTCAAGGCTGCTCAGCGCATTGCAGAAGAGAGGGTGCGAGCAGCGAGAAGCGCAAAGCAGAAGATGGCTCAGCGGAATGTCGAGAAAGCCCGCAAACTCGGAGTTGTACCACCAGCACCAGCTTCTGCAGGAGGTGCAGGTGGAGGTGCCGGTGCTGGAGGCGCAGGTGCGGGTGCAGGCGGGGATGGAGCGCCAAGCCCCAGTCCGGGCGGAGCTGGAGGTGCCCATGCCTCACCCCCACCAGCACCCTACATCAAAGATGGGTGGACGCACATACCCAACACTACGCACGGAGGCGAGTTTGTGATCCAGTCGGGTCATTGCAACGGAGTCTGCGGCAATCCTGCGCACCATTCAGGTGGCCATCAATGCCGGATTCGCAGAACAGTTGTGGGAGAAAGAGGCCGTGTTGCTGGCCTCATATCACTGTGGCATTCCAAAGCGTTTTCTACATCAAGAGATGAACACAACAGTATAGCCTTCAAGCGGAAGCTGTCAAGCGCAGCGCATCAAGCAGACCGACTCGCAGAGCGAATGACCGTGCTCAATGATGCATCATACGTTCCAGTTCTTTCTACCGAGAGACCACAGGGCAGCGACCCGAGCCTTGAACCGAACGTCGTCCCGTCATGAGGAGCGGAGGGCGACTGAGTTGTCCTTCAGCGAGGTCCAGGCCGGTAGAGCGCGTGCCTGCTCTATAAGGCGAATGCGCGCAACGGGAATGCGGCATACTTGTGAGCGATAGCCATGCCATGTGTATTGTGCATTTTGCCAGCTGCATATGATGTGTTGTGAGCGCAGTGTTGTTAAGAGTGATGTCTGGGTATGGCATCTGTGAAAACCTCGCATGATCAAGTCGTTTCGATGACAAGCAAAGCCATCTTTGATGTCTTGTAGGATGGACAAGTATAGGCAACACCTTGCTGAGAATGCGGTTGCATGTCTGCTGAACCGGAAAATGTCAGCTAAAGTCAGCGATCGAGAATAATTGTGGTGTCGAAACTGCGAGTGCATCGCAATACTGAACATGTGGTCAATGCCCTGTGTACTGATGAAGGAACGCTCTCTGTTGTGCTGTTTGCGAAGCGAAGTAACGTAGAGATCTGTAACAATGAGCCGCGCTGTGCAAGTGCAAGGGACAGCAGCAAACAATATCGCCAACCTTAACCAATACCGGTAACTATGGCATGGCTTGGAGGCTGACGACCACAGGTCTGCTGCAGCTAAGGTGGCGAAGCAGCAGTGTGCTGCATTTTTTCTGCTCGCGGCCAGGTCTTCGCTCGAGCACAGGTTCCAGGTTCCAGGTCTTCGCTCGGCCATGGTGCTCTTCGCTCGGCCGAAGGCGAAGGTTGTGCCGGCAAGGTCCAAGGCCAAGGGCAAGGGCAAGGGCAAGGGCAAGGGCAAGGGCAAAGGCAAGGCGGTTTGGGTGCCTTGTCCTCTTCCACCTTGTCCGCCGCCTGCTGTGCAAGTGCCTTGTCCACCGCCTTGTCCGCCGCTTGCTGTGCAAGTGCCTTGTCCACCGCCTTGCCCGCCTGCTCCACCTCGCCCGGTTGCTGAGGCGGTTGTCGGCGACAGCTCAGGCTCAGGCGTCATTGGCGGGGTTTACGCCACTGAGGCGGTTGTCGGCGACAGCTCTGGCGTCATTGGCTTATCGGCTCTCAACAGCCCGAGCTCGGCAAGCCTGGCGCACCTTCTGGCTGTTGGCGAGCCTCCGCCGGTGTCGTCCTGGATGGAGCCAGCCGGACCTCCGCCGGCGCACCTTCTGACATCTCGTCCTCCACCCGTTCTGGCACATCGGCCTCAGCCATCGGTGGCTGTTCATCTGGCACATCCTGGCCCACTGCCTCAGCACATCGGCCTCAGCACATCGGCCTCAGCATCTGGCACGTCTGGCGCATCGGCCTCAGCACATGCGGCGCCGCGGACTCCGCCCGAGGCCCTGGTGGCTGCGGTGCCGCGGACTCCACCCGAGGCCCTGGTGGCTGCGGTGCCGCGGACTCCGCCCTTGCCCCTGGCCCGAGGCCCTCTGGTGCCCCCGCGGACTCCGCCCGAGGCCCTGGTGGGTGCGGTGCCGCGGGCTCCGCCCGATGCCCTGGCCCGAGGCCCTCTGGCGCCGCTCTTCCTGGCTCAGCTCACGAGGACGCCTTGCTTGAACACGAAGTGTTCCTTCTTGTGCCACCTCGATCGCAAAAAATATCGTAACTACTGCTGTGGCAAGTGCGCTTACTACGACGACATGGGTTTCCATCGGAGTGGCCGCATGCATGGCCCAAACTGCGATGGGTTGTCACAAGAACCCACCGACGCTGATTAGTCGTTCTCGCACAGTCTTGGCGGAGGTCATTTCGTCCTTTGGCATCTTGTCCTCGCACATTCTTGGCGGAGGTCATTTCTGGCATTGCGTCGTCACTCTGGCCGGCCACAAATTGTCTCTCTCTGTTGACACATTCCTTCTGGACACTTTTCTCGCCACATTCCTTGAGTTGTTTGCTCTTGGACACTGCTGGCCGGCCATAACTTGTCTCTCTTGTACGGCGATTCTGTGGTGTCTGGCTGTGGTCACAAAAAAAAAGTCGTGTGCTGTCCTTGTCGCATTCTTGTGGCTTGCTTGTAAGAACCGATCATGTTAGATGTGCCATAAATTGTCGAGATCGCATGTCGAGATGCATTCGTGTGTACATCATTCGCACCTCCGAACAACAATCGGCTAATCGCAAACCCTTCGGGGGCTTTACGTTGGCGCAAGCGGGGTTATTCTGCCAACAAGGCTAGGGAGCTCAATAAGGAGTGTACAGGGCACCGTTCCAGAACACTCAAAGCAACTTAACTTGATGGCAGGTTGGGTTGCCACCTTGCCACAATGAAAATGGCTGGAGTCTTTACATAACCAGCCTTCAGGTTTAATTTGAGGCCTCCTTTGTGATGCTGACCTTTTTATTTTCTTTTTCTTGGGGGGCAGTAGACCACTTGTCTGCTGTCGTCCGTAACAATGAGCGTATCAGCGTATCGAAAACGCGGGGTGTATCTCATTGATGGCTGGTCGTAGCTCATTCGACGTGGACCGCCTCCCGAAGCGGCCACGATACGGCTGGGAGTGGACGACAGCAGTGGACGACACGGACCCCCAAATAGATATTTTTAAAAGTCGCAGCAAAGTTGGAAAAAGAACGATAACTTTGAGCGAAAGGGATTGGATGAGCACTCAAGTCGACAGAAACAGTGGTGCGGTAGCCGCTTGTGCGCGCAATGCAAGCGAGAAGGCGTTAAATTCAATCCATATGCGCAGACCGCGCATTTCCGCCGCGGTGTGGGGGTTGGTAGACACCGCTTAAGTTCAGCTTGCGGCTGCTTCTGTGTAATGCTCGAATGCGGAAGCTCTTGCAAACCTTCTAGGGACCTTCTAGGGACCTTCTAGGGACCTTCTAAGGACCTTCTAGGGACCTTCTAGGGACCTTCTGGGGACCTTCTAGGGAGGTCTAGGGAGGCCAAGGAAACTCTGGAGCGACCCCTTGATTTCTTGTTCGAATGATTTCTTATCGCTAAAGTGGGGTGTAGCTTCGACGCCTACTCTAAGGACCCTAATCCTATGTTCAAGTTATGTTAGTTTTGCTGCAGTTTTCAAACTAGAAAGCTTACAAACCCTATCTTTGTCATCTGTGCTACGCTATGTTCAACAAGGGCTAACAAGTATTAGTTTTGTAGCAGTTTTCAAGCTAGGGAGCTTACAACCCCTATGCCATACTTCTATCTATGCTATGTTCAAGCTATGCTAGTTTTGTAGCAGTTTTCAAACTCGCGAGCTTACAGACCCTATCTTTGCGATCTATGCCATGCTATGTTCAATATGGGCTTTTCTGTGCTAGCTGTGCAGCGGTTTTCAAGCTAGGGAGCTTACACACCCTATCTTTGTCATCTATGCTATGCTATGTTCAA
>PVBE012609239.1_pt1 | contig 12708 bp, 13 predicted proteins | sample 1631181 | NCBI WGS metagenome assembly PVBE01 (sample SAMN08397723, study PRJNA350692) | Marine metagenome, whole genome shotgun sequencing project. | isolation source: water | place: Pacific Ocean | collected 2012-04
CACAATTCTGTCACTTTTCAATAACTTAATCGCGTGTGCAGCACCGGCCGTAATGTGGATATTGGCACCCACCACTCCGTTTGCACCGAGCATTCCCACGCTGAAGTCAGCGATGTGCATTGACCCGCCTTTGCCGTGGCTGTTGCCACCTTCTCGGCCCAACAGTTCACGCATCATCTGGTTGGGATCGGCCCCTTTAGCCAATGTGTGGCCATGGCCGCGGTGAGTTGACGTCAATAGATCATCGGACCGTAGATTAAGACAGACCCCGGCAGCAATAGCTTCTTGGCCAATGGACGGATGAATCGCGCCCAGGACTAGTTTTTCAGTGTGTGCCTGCAACGCCGCTTCCTCAAACGCACGGATCCTCCACATCAATGCGTGATGTTTCAACAACCGGTCAATGTCTACATTCGTTGTCTTCTGTGAAACCACCCATACTTCTCCTTAAATCTTTACCACGCGTGTCGAGTGTTTTTTATGACTTGCCTCATCACAGCGGCAAATACCTGCAGAGTTTGGCCCGGGTTAATTCCACAGGCCTTTGCCTTTTCATTGACATAACTGATTTTCCCGCTATCCCACATAGAACAAGCATCACCGATTCGAGCACTCATGCAGTCAACCGTCACCGCCACAATGTCCCGAGTATCAAGCGCCGCTAACCGTGTAATTCCGACACCATTAGCACCCACACCAGCATCGTTAAACGCGCAGGCTACCGCAGGCACACGAATTGCAGCCGCAATATCGCCGCCAAGCAATCCGCCATGGCTACCGGTGACGATAATTTGTCCTTCATCTTCAGGACGCACCAGTGACGCAGAATCAATGCCCCAAACGATCGGTTCCCCATCGCCCATCGACAAACAAACTCGCGACTCTTCATAAGCCGGCGCCTTAATCTCAAACCACGGTGCCGTCCTCATTAGTTCGGCGGCCTCCCCCACACCCTGGTGCACCAAGCAACCCAGTTTGGCAGCCACCTTATTGACACGACTGATCTTGCCGCGTCTCAGCATATCCCTGCCATCGCCGATACAGGCGCTGACATGACTGCAGGTGGCGGCTGGAATTCCCAGTGCTTCGAGGTAGGCCAAGGAGGCAAAACCAGCATCGTCCTTGCCACCGCCCGCATCATTAAGAACAATCCCTCGAACTTGGCTCTTGGCTGCCAAATAAGCGGGGTAGACGCCACCATGACTACCTGCCACTAGCACTCGACCGATGATCTCATCGGGAAGTTTCGTCATGCTGTCTACCGCAACAATCGTGTTGACCATCATCGTACCGATGTATCTATTGCCCTTAATCCGCCCATCTCACCACACTCCACAATACCATTGCGCGCCGGTAACCCTGAAAAATAATCAGCTCAACTCATCGCGTTTTTCGAACGCAGTCGTTCATATCAGTATCCATCTGCCTCGCCGCACGTGATTTCAACCAACCAGCGCGGTCGCCTTGATCTCGACCAAATCACCTGGGGCAAGATCGACGCCAACACAAGCACGACAGGGCCAACCATCACCTGGAATCCATTCACACCAAACGGCATCCATTTCATCTTTGGTTGACATGTCAGTCAAATAAATAACGGCCTCAACAATACGGTACTTATTGGTCCCGGCCGCCGCCAGCAGCGAGTCCAGGCGCTCCAGGGTGACCCGAGTTTGCTGAGCGACAGTGGTTCCCTCTCCCCCTGCCGTCGCCACGGTCCAGATCAACCCGTTAGCGGTTACCGAAGGACAACGCCCCACCGCAGAACCTGTCGCACGAATAATATCCATACTGATTACTCCTTTTACCTTATCAATGAATAAGTCTGACTGTAGGCGCGCTCTGTAGGGCAGAGCAATACCTCACATAAAGTCGGTTTGCCGTCGCGTTCACTGCCGATTAGGCATAATGCTTCGATCCACATTAAATCACGCTCGTCCATGCCTTCCTCGTCACGCCCCCGGAACCCACCCTATCGATCGCATTTTCGAATGTGGCACACCTGTTCACCCACGCGTTGACCATTCTCTATGCCACGGCGGTGCTGTATCTACCGCAGGAGTTTGGCCTCCCGTATGGCGAAATGCTGGGTCTGTCGAGTGTCGGGCTGATTCTGTTTGGCGTTGGCAGTCTGCCGGCCGGTTGGATCGGGGATCGGTGGAGCCAGGTCGGCATGATCGTTATCTTCTTCCTTGGCGCCGGCGCATCGGCTATTGTGATCGGAACAGCAAAGAGCGTTCCCGCACTTTTTATCGGGCTTTCTTTTGTCGGTCTTTTCGCTTCGATTTATCACCCCATCGGTATTGCCTGGCTGGTCGCCTGCGCTCGAAAACAAGGCATGACGCTAGGGATCAACGCGGTCTTCGGCGGCCTCGGCAGTGCGATCGCGCCGGTGTTTGTCGGCATCATGGTGGATCACGTGTCGTGGCGCGCAGCATTTGTGATTCCAGGGGTGCTCGCTTTCGCAACCGGGCTTGGCCTGCTGTTTGCCTGGTGGCGCGGATGGGTAGCGGACCTGCGCGCGGACCGCGCGCCGACCCCACCGCCTGATCCCTCGACCTATCGACGGGTGTTCTTTGTCTTGATCGTCACCATGGCCTGCAATGGACTGGTTTACACCGGCATGCTACACACCATACCCAAAGTTTTCGAATTGGGTCTCGGTGATGCACTGTCGTCAACCACCAATTTCTTCGTCATGCTGGGAATCGAGACAGGAAACTACACAGACCTCGGGCTCTTGGTCGGTGGTGTCATCGGTCTGTCATCTTTGTGCAGTATTTTCGGAGGCTGGCTGGCCGATCGTTACTCAGCCAAACGCATCTATCTAATCTTCTGGACACTCACAATTCCCCCGCTCTTTTTCGTCACGTCTACCAGCGGTATGACCCTGCTCGCCGTGGTGCTGCTTGCGATGTCGTTTAACGTGACTTTCGTCGCCGCGGAAAACATCCTGGTTGCACGTTACACACCCTTCAAGTGGCGATCACTCGCCTACGGTGCCCGCTTCGTACTGGCATTAGGCGTCGGCGGGCTCACTGTACGCCTTGCGGGTGATCTATATGACCAAGATGGCAATTTCACCGTGATCTATCTGCTACTCGCAGGCGGTGCACTCCTTGCATCACTAGGCGCTCTGTTACTGCCACGCACACCAACCCATGCCAGTCCAGTCATACCCTAAACCAATGCTCAACTGTTGATCATGCCCCCATCGATGTTGCACACTTGCCCGGTGGTGTCACTGGCCCCTTCCAGCAATAGAAACTCAATGACTGTCGCCACTGCCGTGCCCATGCCACCCCCCACACCGGTCACCAGTACCTGTTTGCCTGACCAAGTAGTCATACGGTTCGGCGCCTACACCACCGGTGAAGTACCACCATCGATGTTGATCGCGGTCCCAGTGACATAACTCGCCTTGGGCGATGCCAGGAAACAGATCACATCGCCTGCCTCGCTGGCCTCGCCAACCCTACCCAAGGGCACACTCTTGGCCAGGACCTGCCAGTGATCGTCAAGGGAATACGAGGCATCATTCTCATGAACGACTGCCCACTTACTCCGGTGCTGTCCACTCTTGATCAGACCAATACAAATCGTGTTCACTCGAATGTTGAATTCGGCGAGTTCCTTCGACCAGGTCTTGGTCAGAGAGATACCGGCCGCGCGGGACATCGCCGTTGGCTGAGTTCCCGCGGCAGGTGCCTTACCCCCCGGGGTCGTCGTATTGATAATGACAGCGGATTCCGATCGCTTAAGATGCTCGAGTGCGTGTCGTGCACAATAAATCGCGCCGTATACCTTGAGTTGGATATCTCCCATCATCTGTTCATTGCTCAAATCCTGCAAACGCGCGACCGATGACGTACCGGCATTATTCACCAAGATATCAACTCCGCCCCATTTCGACACAACCTCGTTGATCAATGCCTCGACTTGTGCCTCGTCAGTGACATCGGTGGGAATTCCGATCGCTTCGTTGCCTGTTTCATCGATGATTTCTTTCACCGCGTTGGCGAGTGTGACCTCGGTGCGCGCTGCGATCGCGACTCGTGCACCCTCGCGCGATAGCGACAGCGCCGCTGCCTTACCAATGCCGTCGCTGCCTCCGGTAATGATCGCGACCTTGCGCTTCAGTTTCAGATCCATCGTCTCTCTCCGTGCTCTTTGTTTGAACAGTCTACCCGGACGGACAATGGTTACCAATTGGTCATCCATTTGGTGCATAGTGCGCGGCACACAACTCACCCCCATTACCCTGTGAACCATCCTCGGCCGACGCTAACCAACCTTCACTCTCATACCTATCGTTGTAAACACGCCAGCGGCGATGCTGTCGACTACGTGCGAGCAGCCCATGCGGGCGGTGCGGCGGTTTACGGCATCTCCGATCACGCACCCATGCCTGATGGTCGACACAGTGACGTTCGTATGGATATGGACGAACTTGACGGCTATGAACAGGCAGTCCGTGATGCACAGACTGCGTTTCCGGAGATAACCGTGTTGCTGGCCCTTGAATGTGAGGATTTTCCAGAAAACCGAGCTTTCTACCGCGAGGAGATCCTAGGTCGACGGGAATTTGACTACCTGGTGGGTGCCGCACACTACACTCCATTCGAAGGTGCGTGGCACAACTCGTATATCGGCATGAACAACGGCCGCTTTCTTCGCGCCTACAGTGACCACCTGTGCGCGATGATGGAAACTGGCTTGTATGCTTTTATCGCTCACCCCGATATCTTTGGTTGCTCGGTCACGCAGTGGAACCAGAATCTGACCGAGTGCTCCCGCGATATCCTAGCAGCGGCAGCCATGACGGGAGTGCCACTGGAAATCAATGCCGGAGGCTTTCGCAAATCCCAACACCAGACAGCGCAAGGGTCACGCCCGCAATACCCGTGGTCCCCTTTCTGGGAACTGGCCAGCGATTATCGCGTAACGGTAGTGTGTAATTCCGATGCCCACCACCCCGACGATGCGCTGGCTAACCTCGATCAGGCATATGATCTGGCTGCGTTCCACGGGCTGACCCTGGCCGAAGCCGGTGACCTGGGACTGGATTCGATTATGCTGGTGTAGATCAGTTGATCAGCGCAACGCCCACCAATCCTGCCCTTCGATCAGTTCGGGCCGTAATCGGCTGATATCGGCTCGAATCTCTGCCCGAGCACCGCGAGTACCGACCGACACCAACAAGCGATCGAAATCAAGGTGTTGGAGAGCCGCTGGAGACATCACAGGGACCTGTGCCCGCACGGTCGATTGACTGATATCAATAACCGCTGGCAGTGTGTGGCCCTGTTGCTGTAGCCAGCGTAACCAGGGCCTCCCCCCCCGGCGACCTGCCCACAACACCACCCGTGTCGGGTGTGGCAACACGCGGACCTCAAGGAAATGGCGCCGGCAACGATCAAAGGCAACTTGCCGGTAACGCGCATCAGTCCGTGTCAAACGCCCACAGTGGTCTCGAAGTTCCACCACCATCTCTTTAGCGTTACCGATACGATAACCTGCGAGCACCAGCCGCAGCCACAGATCATAGTCTTCCGGTATGTCGCCTGTGCGATACCCGCCAATGGCCGCCACTGCCGATGCGCGAAAGGTAACAGCAGGATGCAGCATTGGGCTTTCTACTAACAGCTCCCGGTGTGGGTCCTCCAGACCGTTGACCCATGCCACATACTGGGCCATACCCTCAGGAATCTTTCCTTCATCAACAAAAAGACGGGCCTTACCGCCCACCGCGGCCAATGTCCGGTCTCGCTCCAAGGCCGTCAGTTGGCAAGCCAATCGCCCCGGGAGGGCTCTATCATCCGAATCGAGGCGCGCGATATACGTCCCCGAACAAGCCGCACGCCCCGCCTCCAGTGCGGCTACCAGACCAGCCCGGGATTGATGCATCACCCGCAGGCGAGCGTGTGGTTTGAGATGTGCCACGGCATCATCGGTACTGCCGTCATCAACGACCACGACCTCATCGGAGGGACCACACTCCGCACAGGCAGAAGCGACCGCCTCGGACAACCAGGCACCACCGTCGCGAACAGGTATCAACCAGGAACAACGCATTGCGTCTTTATTCGATCGTTACAGGTTATACGTGAGGCGGTGGTGATCCCTAGGCAGCAACACTTGCAGTATCACTCCCCTCCCGGGCGGCTCTAGCACTGTGCTGATAATGGGCGTCAAGCACATGTGCCACACAGGCTGTCAGCCGCTTGGCGCAGGGGATATGGAGAAACTCATTCGGGCCATGCGCGTTGGACGCCGGACCCAATACCCCCGTCACCATGAACTGTGCCTGTGGAAACTTCTCTCCTAGCATGCCCATAAAAGGAATCGTTCCGCCCTCGCCCATCCACACAGCGCCTTTCCCAAAATGGGTTTTAGACGCCGCCTCACACGCCGCCTCCAGCCAACCCGCTAGCGGTGGGGCGTTCCAGCCCGCAGCACCTTTCTCTGCAACAAAACGCACGTCCGCGCCAGATGGCGAATCGCGCTCAAGCGCTAACTTCAGAGCGTTGGTCGCGACCTCAGCATCCACCATCGGTGGAATCCGCAGCGACAACTTGATCGTTGTCATCGGCCGAAGCACGTTACCCGCATTCTGCAAAGTGGGCAGGCCTTCCATACCTATCACAGACAACGCCGGGCGCCAGCTGCGATTAAGCACCGCCTCGGTCCCCGTTGCGGCGGGGCGCATATCACCACACCAAGGAAACTTGTCATGCACTGCATCGCCTAACACTTGGGCGACGACCTCCGCCTGTCTTAGGCGCTGTGACGGTATTTCTACTTGCAGCGCATCTACCAAAACCGACCCGGTCGTTGAATCGTCGATGCGGTCGAGCAACTGTCGAAGAATACGAAAAGATGACGGCACAATGCCCGAGGCGTCTCCAGAGTGAACACCCTCATCGAGCACTCGAACTTCAAGATTGCCGGCCACAATTCCACGCAGGGAAGTGGTACACCATAGCTGATCGTAATTGCCGCAGCCTGAATCGAGGCAAACCACAAGACTGGGTGTGCCAATGCGGTCCTGTAAATAATCAATGTAATGCGGCAGGTCAAAACTTCCAGATTCCTCGCAGGCTTCGATGATGACAACGCAACGCACATGTTGGCCACCCGCTGCGCGGACCGCACGAATTGCCGTGAGCGACGCAAAAGCCGAATAGCCATCATCTGCGCCGCCACGGCCATAAAGGCGATCACCATCAAGAACCGGGATCCACGGACCCAAGCCCTCGTGCCAACCGACCATCTCTGGCTGCTTATCGAGATGACCATAAAGAACGACGCAGTCCTCACCAACGCCCGGAACGTCGATATAAATCAGTGGTGTGCGGCCTTCCAATTGAATCACTTCCAACGCCATGTCATCGAGCGCATTCGCACGACACCAGTTGGCAATGAGGGCGACTGCATCGTCCATATGTCCATTCGCTTTCCAGCCGGGATCAAAAGCCGGTGACTTATTTGGAATGCGGATGTAGTCAATAAGTGATGGCGTAATAGAATTATCCCAAGTGCTTTCGATCAGCGCGGTTGCAACGGCGTTATCCATGATGACTCGATCCGTAGTGGGTGTCCCTTTGTCGCTGTGAAGAACGCGCGAGCAACAATGTGACTAGCGGGCAAATAATAACAGGACAACAATACCTATCGCGATTAAAACCATTCCCAACATTTCGACTCTAGCGGGCCGCTCTTTAAACACCACGATGGCGACAAAGAGCGCGAAAACAAATTCAATCTGCGCTAATGCTTTGACAAAAGACACACGCTGAATCGTCATCGCTGTAAACCAGCCAATCGAGCCGATGGCACTGGTCACACCCACAAATAGGCTTGGCCGCCACACACCGAGTAATTTTCCAAACTCCCGCCGCTCAAAAAACCCAATGAACAGACCGAGCACCAACGTCTGCAACCCAATGACCACGATGAACGTTACCGCAGCCGTATAAACAAAGTTATCGTCAGCAAAAGACAGACTTGCCTGACGGATGAAAAATGACGCGAGGGCGAAACCAAAACCGGCCAGGAGACCCACGCCAGCCGAGGCATTGAATATCGAGCCTAACAGCGATGTACGCCGAACTGTTGATCGAACCACACTGATTAGCACTACACCGGTGACCGATATGACAATTGCCAGCCAGCCCCACAGATCGATGGATTCAGAGAACACTACGCTTCCCAGCACGGCAGCGATAATCGCTTCTGTGCGCACGAAGGTAGAGCCAATGGCGAAATTTCGAAGACGGAAAAGCCGAATCAAAAACACGGTGCCGGCAATCTGCATCAGGGCGGCCACTAATGCGGGCACTAGAAATTTACCCGTGAGTGGCGGAAACGGCAGATCAAACCCCGCCAAAACAATGACCAGATAAATTAACGCAATCGGCAATCCAAATCCGAAACGGACCCACGCCGCCAGCCACGGCGACACCTGGGTGCTCAGGTGTTTTTGGCCAGCGTTACGGGCCGTCTGCAGCGCCGCGGAAACAAGCACGATAGGAATCCAGAGATCTTCCACGCTCTCGTGCAAGGCGCGCTAAACGCCGATATCCCTCAATTTCGCTTAATCGGTTTGTATTGCAGACGCTGCGGCTGATCCGCGTCAGATCCGATGCGCCGCCGACGGTTGGCCTCGTATTCTTCGAAATTTCCGGAAAACCAAACGACCTCACTGTCACCTTCAAAGGCCAAGATGTGCGTCGCGATCCGATCCAGGAACCAACGATCGTGAGAAATGACTACTGCACAACCAGGAAAACTGACCAGGGCCTGCTCCAATGCACGCAGCGTCTCTACATCGAGATCGTTCGTCGGCTCATCCAACAACAACAGGTTGCCACCCTGCCTCAACACCTTGGCAAGGTGAACTCGGTTTCGTTCTCCACCCGACAGATCCCCGATCCGCTTCTGTTGATCAGAACCTTTGAAATTGAACCGGCCTACGTAGACCCTCGAGGGTGTCTGGTATTGACCAACCTGAATCACATCCAACCCATCGGATATTTCCTCCCACACAGTGCGGCTGTCATCGAGTGCATCACGACTCTGGTCAACATACGCGATCTTGACCGTTTCTCCGACTTCGATGTTTCCCCCATCGATTGTCTCACTACCAACCAGCATTCGAAACAACGTCGTTTTACCCGCGCCGTTTGGGCCAATAATTCCGACGATACCGCCAGGGGGCAGACTGAAGGAAAGCTCATCGATCAACAATCGGGCATCAAAACCCTTGGTCAATCCGTTGACCTCGATCACTTTGTCACCCAAGCGTGGGCCGGGCGGTATATAGATCTCGTTCGTTTCGTTGCGCACTTGGAAATCTGTATCAACCAATTCACTAAATCGCTGAAGCCGTGCCTTACTCTTCGCCTGCCTGGCCCGCGGGTTGGCTCGGACCCATTCCAATTCGACCGCAATGGATTTGCGCCGGGCCGACTGCGTCTTCTCTTCAATTTCGAGTCGCTTATCCTTTTGTTCGAGCCACGAGGAATAATTCCCCTCCCACGGAATACCATACCCACGATCCAATTCGAGTATCCAACCTGCGACATTGTCCAGAAAATAACGATCATGGGTGACCGCAACAACAGTGCCGGCATACTGTTCAAGGTAACGTTCAAGCCATGCGACAGACTCCGCGTCCAGATGGTTGGTTGGCTCATCCAACAGCAACATTTCAGGCTCAGCCAACAACAGTTGACACAACGCCACGCGACGGCGTTCACCGCCGGAAAGGTGTTGAACCGACGCCTCCCATGAAGGCAGGCGCAAGGCATCGGCTGCGATATCGAGTTTTCTATCTAATTCCCACGCCCCAAGCGCATCGATACGGGTCTGCAGGTCTCCTTGTTCCTCGATGAGAGCATTCATTTCTTCGTCATTCAATTCATCTCCAAATCGAAGACTCACCTCGTTAAATCGATCCAGCAGTGCTTTTGCTTCGCTAACGCCCTGCTCTACGTTGCCGCGCACATCAAGCGTGTCATCAAGCTGCGGCTCCTGAGGCAGATAACCAATTTTGAGATTTTTCTGGGGAATGGCTTCACCATCGATCTCCGAATCGATACCCGCCATGATCCTAAGCAGGGTTGATTTTCCTGAACCATTCAAGCCCAAAACACCAATTTTAGCGCCTGGAAAAAAACTAAGAGAGATATCGCGGAGGATTTTCTTACCCGGTGGAACGGTTTTACCCACTCCGATCATGCTATAGACATATTGGGCCATGGTGCGGTTTTAACCTTTACTGAAGAATGCATCGAGCTCGACAACTGATCGAGTGCAAGGCGTGATGAAAGTCTATGGTAAACCAGTTGGGCTGGTTAACTCTTGATCATTAACGACTCGCAGTGACCTCCGCACGAGTTACCAAGGCGGTGGCAACAAAAATAACGATGCCGCCGACCCACGTCCATAGGGTCGGCACTTCGGCAAACACGACGAAGGCAAACAAACCCGCAATCGGCAAGCGAATAAATTCAAGTGGCTGTAGCTGGGTGACTTCGGCCATGCGCACCGCTCTCGTCCAGAAAATATGACCCAACGTGGCAACCCCTGCAAGACACCACAGCCACACCCAGGTCATCAACGTCGGCCATTGCCAAACAAACAAGGCCGGAATCAGCGCCAACGGCGCTTGCATCAGCACCATGTAAGCGACGATCGCTGCCGGTCGTTCAGTCCCGGTCAAGCGCTTCACAATGAGCGTCGTGCCGGCAATAAAACTGGCATGAACCAACGCCAGTGCCGATCCCATCGAGATCGCACTAAATCCGGGTTGAAGCACCACCATCACGCCAACAAACCCCACCGCTATAGCAACGACGCGACGACCCTGCACCCTTTCGCTCAAGAAAAACCAAGCCCCCAATGTGGTCCACAACGGTGCCGTGAAGCCCAGCGCGGTGAATTCTGCCAGGGGAATCATTGTAATAGCAGTAAACCCAGCGGCCATCCCAATGAGATTGATCAGTGCTCGAAACGAATAAAGACCAAGGCGACGGGTATACATCACACCGATTCCCTGGCGCAGTATCCACGGTGCCATCAAAAGCAACGCGAGAAAATTGCGGAAAAAAACGATTTCTAAAGCGTGCAATTCCTCTGCTGCCAGGCGAATAAAGATACCCATCGATGTAAAAAACAACATAGCGAGCGCCATGAAAACAGTTGCCTGTAAGGACCGCGGCAAGGCTTTCAACGTATAAGGCAATGGCAATTAAATTTATCCAGCGTGTATGTACCGCGCAATCAACATGAACTAACGGCCGATGGCTCCAGCCTACGCCACCTATCCTTACAAGCCCGATTCAGTCCGGTGAACTCGTCATCGATTCAGCCACGGTATTCTCTATAGCGAAGACCACCAGGTGATCAACATTCAGTCGTACTCGAACATGATCACCCACGGCGAAATTGTCGTGGCTGGAAAATAGCGACAACAAGGTGGTACCGCTTGGCAAGGTTAACGTATACATGATATCTGCGCCCTTGAATGCTTTTCTCGATACGCGGGCGCTGATCGGCCCATCGGGGTCTGGCAAAACATCGTCTGGACGGATTAGAACATCGACTACCGCAGACGTCAGTGCGGGGCGATCGAGTGTCCCTTCGATATCGCCGAGTTCGGTATTAACGGTACGGTCACCTGTTCTTGTACCACGCACAAACACACCGTTCCCAATAAAGTCAGCCACAAACCGTGATGTAGGTTCATGATAAACATTGTAAGGCGTATCCCACTGCAGGATGTTACCTCGGGACATAATGCCAACTTCATCGCCCAGGACAAACGCGTCGTATTGGTCATGGGTCACCATCACGGCGGTTATCCCGTGTTCTTTCAGTAAATCGTGCACCTCAACGCCAAGACGTTCGCGAAGATCAAGATCAAGGTTCGAGAAAGGTTCGTCCATCAATAAAAGTCGTGGGCGCGGCGCCAAGGCACGAGCAAGCGCAACACGCTGCTGCTGCCCACCGGACAATTCGTGCGGGAAACGCTCGCCGAGCGCACTCAAGCCCATCCGTTCGAGCAACCCGCTTACCGTCTGTCGACGCAGCTTCTCGTGTTGGTGCCGGAGTCCAGCTGCCACATTGTCGGCGACCTTAAGGTGTGGAAATAACGCGTGATCCTGAAACACCATGCCCACTTGGCGTCGCTCTGGTGGCAACAAATATCCAGGCTTAGAAACGCATAGGCTTTCAATCCGAATCTCTCCTTTTTCCAAATCTTGAAATCCTGCAATGGCCCGTAGCGCGGTTGTCTTGCCACAACCACTTGGACCGAGCAGGCAGGTGAGCGAACCGGGCCGCGCACGGAAACTGAGGCCATCCACCGCACGATCCCGACCGTAACGACAGGTAATGTCATCGACCTCCAGGAGGTATTCGGCATTCATGCTACAGATGCCACCGACGCCGGACGGGTGGGGTGGGTTGGTCCGGGCCGCCGTTTCGGGACTTGCCAATCATCCGAGTCAATAATAAAACCGGTAACAACCCAACAATGACAATCGTCAACGACCCCAACGCAGCTTCCCCAAGCATCTCGTCAGATGCGAATTCATAGACATGCGTCGCCAAGGTGTCGAAATTGAACGGCCTTAGGATCAGTGTGGCCGGAAGCTCTTTCATGCAATCAACAAACACAATCATGAGCGCCGTAAAAAGACC
>PVBE011232222.1_pt1 | contig 12707 bp, 11 predicted proteins | sample 1631181 | NCBI WGS metagenome assembly PVBE01 (sample SAMN08397723, study PRJNA350692) | Marine metagenome, whole genome shotgun sequencing project. | isolation source: water | place: Pacific Ocean | collected 2012-04
CCCGCCCATCCCGCCCATCCCGCCGCCGTCGCCTCCGCTCCCACGCATCGCGTCGCCGCCGGAACCACCGTTCCCCACACGCGCATCCTCACCGAGCTGAACGTTCGTCGAGCCGCCTTTCAGGGGCGGGTCGGCGCAAGCGGCGGCGGCGAAAACCGCCGCTACGATCCACACGGGGCGTTGCATGGCGGGCATCGTAGGCGGAGGGCACGGACCTTGCCAAGCTCAGCTCCCCGCGCTTGCCAACGGCTGCGCGCCGATGATAGGGGCGTGGGTCTTTTTCGCCCGAACGGTGATTCAGGCGCCGAAGAACGTCTCGGGAGCGAGCAGCGTGGACGACTACACCGAGCAGATGGCCGAGTTGGGCCGCCGGGCGCGCCGGGCGTCGCGGCTGCTCGCGCGCGCACCGAGCTCGGCCCGCGCCGCCGCGCTGTCGGCCATGGCGGAGGCCATCCTGGGCGGTCGCGCGTCGCTACAGGCGGCCAACGAAGCCGACCTGGCGGCCGCGGACGCGAAGGGCATCACCGGCGCCATGCGCGACCGGCTGAAGCTGACCGACGCCCGCATCGACTCGATGGCGGCTGGCCTGAGCGAGATCGCCGGCCTGCCGGATCCCGTCGGCGAGACCCTCGGCGAGCGCATCCGCCCCAACGGCCTGCGCGTCGCGCAGATGCGGATGCCTCTGGGCGTCGTCGGCATCGTGTACGAGTCACGCCCGAACGTGACCGCCGACGCGGCCGGCCTGTGCCTGAAGAGCGGCAACGCCGTGTTCCTGCGCGGGGGCAGCGAAGCGAAGCACTCGAACGCCGCGATCCTCGAGCTGCTCCGCGGCGCGATCGAGTCCGTCGGGCTGCCCGCGGACGCCCTGATGACGTTGCCGTCCACCGACCGCGCGTGGGTCCTGGCGATGCTGCAGGCGGAGCCCTGGCTCGACGTCGTGATCCCACGAGGCGGCGAAGCGTTGATCCGCTTCGTCGCCGAGCACGCGCGCGTGCCGGTCATCAAGCACTACAAGGGTGTGTGTCACACCTTCGTGGACCGCGACGCCGACCTCGGGAAGGCGTACGAGATCTGCTATAACGCGAAGGTCCAGCGTCCCGGAGTGTGCAACTCGATGGAGACGCTGCTCGTGCACGAAGGGGTTGCCGCTGAGTTCCTCCCCCGCATGGCCGAGCGCTACGCCGAAGGCGGCGTCGAGCTTCGCGGTTGCGAGCGAACCCGGGCGCACCTCCCGAACATCACCGCTGCCACAGACGAGGACTTCCACGAAGAGTTCCTCGATCTCGTGCTGGCGGTGAAGGTGGTGCCGAGCCTGGACGCAGCCATTGAGCACATCGAGACCTACGGCTCGGACCACACCGAGTCCATCGTCTCCGAGAATTACACGACCGTGCGAAGGTTCCTGGAGGAGGTCCAGAGCTCGGTTGTCATCGCAAACGCCTCGACGCGGTTCTCCGACGGCGGGCAGATGGGGTTGGGCGCCGAGATCGGCATCAGCACCACCCGCCTGCACGCCTACGGACCCATGGGGGTCACGGATCTCACGACGAAGAAGTACGTGATCCTGGGCTCGGGGCAGACGAGGGAATCATGAGCGAAACAGACACCATGGAACCCAAGGAGCTCGCGCTCTTCCTGGCCGAGGCGCTCGCCGACAGGAAGGCCGAGAACATCGTGATCCTCGAGGTCGAGGCGTTGGTCAGCTACACGTCCTACGTGATCGTGGCGAGCGGCCGCAGCGACCGACAGGTGCAGGCGGTGGCGAGCCACATCGAGCGTGCGGGGCGTGAACAGGGCATCCGGCCGCTCGGCACCGAGGGCACCGCCGGCGGAACCTGGGCGTTGCTCGACTACGGCGACTGCGTGGTCCACATCTTCCGCTACGAGGAGCGCGAGCTCTACGACCTCGAGGGGTTGTGGGGGGACGCGCCGCGCGAGGAGTACGAGGCCGCCCCGCCCGAGCACATCACCGCCAACCAGCCGGGTCTTTGACCCGCGGCTCGACCCCTGCCTGACAGGCCCGTCTGATGCGTCTGCACGTCGTCGCCGTCGGCCGACTCAAGGCCGGATACGCCCGCGAGGGCTGCGCCCCCTACCTCGAACGAATCCGACACCCCTTCTCCGCAAGCCTCATCGAGGTGCGCGAGCCGCGTCGTGGCCGGGGCGGCAAGGTCGACCGCTGGCGCGCGCAGGAGGCCGAAGCGTTGCGCTCGGCAGCGGACGGAGCGCTCGTGGCGCTCGACGAGCGCGGGCGTCAATTCGACTCACGGGGGTTCGCGCGCTGGCTCGGTGAGCAGCGGGACCGAAGCGTCGGCGCCATGTCGTTCCTGGTGGGCGGACCGGATGGACTCGATCCGGCGCTTCGAGACTCAGCGGCGCTGACGTGGAGCCTCGGCAAGCTGACGATGCCCCACGACCTGGCTCGGCTGGTGTTGTGCGAGCAGCTCTACCGCGCGACGACGATCCTCGCCGGGAGCCCGTATCACAGGGACTAGAGAGCCGATCACTTAAACGGACCGAGCACGCGGCATCCCGCGCCAATACTGGCAAGGCGCGAGGAGGAGGCGTGCCGAGGCACGTCGACGACGAGCAACGCCGCCAGTGTTGGCGCGGGGTGCCGCGGGCGACGGGAGTTTACGTGTTCGGCTCTCTAGCGACGCCTCCGGATCAGGAGGCCTGCTGCTGGCCATTCCCGCGGGGGTAGTCGGTGATCTCGTAGCGGCGCAGGAGGCGCCGGAAGTTGGCGCGGTCCATCTGGGCGTGGCGGGCCGCCGCCGAGACGCTCTGGTAGCGCGCCATCACGCCGCGCAGATAGGTCACGCGGAAGACGCGGTCGGCGCGCTCGAGCGCCTGCCTGAATGGGAGGTCCAGGTCGATATTCGCGCCGAGCGGCTCGTCCATGCACAGCGCGACACCGGCGGCCGCGTCGCGGACCTCGGGCGGCAAATGCATCGCGGTCAGCTCGTCGCCGGTCTCGAAGACCATCGCCGCTTCGACGACGTGCTCGAGCTCGCGCACATTGCCCTTCCAGTCATGGGCCTTGAGCACCTCCATGCACTGCGGCGTGATGCCGCTGAGCTCACGGTTGACCCGCGAGGCGTGGCGGCGCAGGAAGTGGTACGCCAGCCGGGGGATGTCCTCGCGCCGGTCGTTGAGGCCCGGCAGCTCGATGCCCACCACCTTCAGCCTGAAGAAGAGGTCGCTTCGGAACTGCCCTTCGTCGATGGCGCGCTGCAGGTCCACCAGGGTCGCGCTGATGACGCGCACGTCGACGTCGATGTCTTTCGCGCCACCGACGCGCCGCACCTTGCCGTCCTGGAGCACGCGCAGCAGGCGGTTCTGCATCGCCGACGGCATGTTGCCGATCTCGTCGAGGAACATCGTCCCGCCCGACGCCATCTCGAACAGGCCCGCCTTGTCGGAGACCGCCCCCGTGAACGCGCCCTTTACGTGCCCGAAGAGCTCGGACTCGATGAGCTCCGCCGGGATTGAACCGCAGTCGACGCATACGAAGGGACCGTCGCGGCGCGGGCTGCGCTTGTGGATGGCACGCGCGATCACGTTCTTCCCGGACCCCGTCGGCCCGGTGATGAGGACGTTCGAGTCGACCCGAGCGACCTGCGAGACCTTCGCGAGGACCGGCTTCATCGACGGGCTCTGGGTGTCGAGCAGCGGTGAGCTCGGGGACGCATCCGCCTCTTCGCGCAGCGCGTGGTTCTCCTCACGCAGACGCTTGAGACGCGCGGCCTGGCGCACCTTGTTGATGCACTCCTCGATCTCGCTGAACGGCTTCGTCAAGTAGTCGAAGGCGCCCGCGCGCATCGCCCGAACCGCGCTGGCGATGGTGCCGACGCCGGTCATGATGATGACCTCGATACCCGGCCGCGTCTTCTTGATGCGGTCGAGCAGCTCCAGGCCGTCGATCCCTGGCATCGAGATGTCGCTGACGACGACGTCCACCGGTGTCGCGCTCAGGACCTCGAGGGCCTGGCTCGCGTTGGCGGCGAATTCGACCTGGAATTCCTCGTCCATGAGCATCCAGCGCCATGCCTTGCGAACCCGATCATCGTCGTCGACGACGAGGGTGCGCGTGATAGCGGGATTGTGAGGGAGAGGCGTGCCGATGCTGGCCATTGATATCACCCGACCACAATGGGCAGCTCGACGATGAATCGCGCGCCGCCTGTTGGAGCATTCTCGACCGACACCCGACCCCCATGGTCTCGAACCACGTTGCTCACGATTGCGAGCCCGAGGCCGGTGCCGCCCTTGTTCTTTGCCTTTGTCGTAAAGAAGGGCTGGAAGACCTGGTCCAGCAGATGCTCGGGCACCCCGGGACCGGTGTCTTGGACCACCACGCGAATCATCCGCTCTTCGGGCACAGCCGCGGCGGTGATGGTGATGGTCCCCTTCTTCTCCATCGCCTGGATGGCGTTGTTGATGAGGTTGAGGAAGAGCGACTTCAGCGCGTCGAGGCTGCCGTAGACGGGGGTGAGCCCCTCTTCGGCCTGCCACACGACCTCGAGCGGCTCCGACCCCGTGAGCTGGAAGTGCGCGAGGTTCACGCAGTCCCCGATCAGCTCGACGACATCGACGGTCACCAACTCGGCCGGGCTCGATGAGCCCCCGCGCGCGAAGTCGAGCAGGCTCTGGACGATGCGCGTACAGCGCCGGGCCGCCTGCTCGATGTCTTCGGACAGGTTCGCGACCTCGTCGAGGTTCGCCCCGCCGCGGCGCATGATCTGGCTGAAGGTGAGGATGCCGGTGAGCGGGTTGTTGAGCTCGTGGGCGACGCACCCGGCCAGCTCGCCGATGGCGGCCAGCTTCTCGAGCATGATCACCTGGCGCTGCAGCGCGCGCGCCTCCGACACGTCTTTGTAATGGCAAACCGCCCAGGCCTCACCGTCGGCGACCTGACCCTCTTCGGTCAGGGGCCACGCGCTGACCTCCCAGGTGCGCCCGTTCCGCTCGTCGGCGATTTGGACCAGCCGAGTCGTGTCGAACGGCCCCTCCTGCGTGAGCGGGCAGGCTTCGCAGACCGTGGAGCGCGCGAAGAGGACCTCGTGGCACTTGCGCCCGATCAAGCTGCGGATGTCCTCACCGGCGGCTCCGGCCACCGCGAGGTTCGCGCGGCGCAGCCGGAACTCCTTGTCGACGAGGGCCATCGGATCGGCGATCGAGTCGAAGGTGCTGCGCCAGGTCCGGGTGGCGCGTTCGAGTAGCGCGGTGCGGTGGGCGACCTTCACTTCGAGGTCCGCCGTCAGCGAGAGCAGCGCCTCCTTCTGGCGGGTCGTCACTTCCAGCAGACGGTCGCGCTCGGCGGCGACGGCCCACTGTTCGATGCTCTGGCGGACGGTCTCGACCAACGTCGACGTGGCGTAGGGCTTCGACAGGAAGCGGTGGACGCCCGCGCGGTTGATCGCGAGCTCGACGTCCTGCATCTCGTAGTGGCCGCTGAGCAGGATGCGCTGAACGCTGGGGTGCGCGACCCGGACCCACGAAAGGAACGAGATGCCGTCACCGTCGGGCATCTTCAGGTCGGAGATGATCGAGTGCACCTCGACCTCTTTGAGCAGCGACCGCGCCGTCGTGGGGCCATCCGCCGAGTAGACGGTGACGCCGTTGATCCGCAGCACCCGCTCCAACGCGCGGCGCACCGGCGGATCGTCGTCGACGATCATCACGGCCGGTCGCTCGACTGCGAAGCCGTGCGAAGGGGTCGACTGAATGTGGGTCAGCTCGGCCACGGAAGGACTCCTGCTACGGAAGTGAGGCGATCTCACTCTCGTCGATCAGGATTGCTCCGCTCGTGTCGCGGCGCACGCTGTGAATGCCCGGATTGGTCGCTTCCAGCTCTTGGATGCGTCGCGCCTGGTCCTCGACGAGGCCCAGCAGGCGCGAATTCTCGCGCTGCATCTGCACGTGGCGGATGGCGAGGTGCACGGTGAGCTTCACCTCGTCGTCGTCCCACGGCTTGATCAGGAACCGGAAGACCGCGCCGTCGTTGATGGCGGCGATCACCGTCTCCATCTCCGCCTGCCCGGTCAGCACGATGCGGCCGACGTCGGGATAGAGGAGACGGCAGCGCTGGAGGAAGTCGAGCCCCGTCATCTCTGGCATCAGATGGTCGCTGACGATGAGATCGGGTTGCTCGAGAGAGAGCATCGAGAGCGCCTCTTTGGCGGACTCGGCGAAGCTCAGCTCGTAGTTCTCTTTGCGCAAGGTGCGGCGCAGTGCCGAGCGCACGCTCGGCTCGTCGTCCACGATGAGGATACGTGGCGGTTGCTCTTCACTCATGGGGCCCTCCCCGGTGTGGTGCTGCTCACCCCTGGACTTACGGTGTGTCGGGCCGCGGCATTAAATGCGGGGCGGCGTTGACCCCCCGGGGCGCACGGGGTTAAACCCGCGCCATGCCTCGCCGATCGCGCGCTCGCCGCCCCGCCTTGACTGACCTCGAGTCGCTTCCGGAGGCTCCCGACGCGTGGCAGACGCCTCCCGAAGCGACCCCGCTCGACCCGCCGGACCGTGACCGTGTCGTCGCGATCGCCCGCGATGGCCGCTCGGTCTACGTCTACTGGACCCTTACAGCTGCTGCCGTTGGGCGCGCTCGCGCGTCGCTCGATGGGCCGGCCCGGCTGGTGCTGCGGATCTACGTGGGCGGCGAAGACGGAGCCGGCGCGAAGCTGAAGAGCTACAAGACCGACGACTGGATTGGCGAGCGCGTGGTGACCGTCCGACCGGCGGGTGCGCGCGTGGTCGCCGCCGTCGGCTTCGAGTCAAAGACCGGCTTCGCTCACCTGGCGCGCGCGTCGGCGGTCCGCCTCCCGCGCGGCACCCCGGGCAACGCGCCGGTCGAGATGACCTCGGGGGCTCCACCTGAAAGCGACGCAAGAGCGTTGGCCAGGTTCACGATGGCCCGTGCCCGCCCCGGCGTCCGCTTTGTGGATCTGAGCGAGGCATGGTGACCGCGGAGATTGCCATCGTCACGCGCATCCACTCGCCCCCACTCGAGTCGGACTCCAAGCGCATCCGGTCGCTGACGATCGACCTCGAGGTGACTCCGCTCAACCGAGTCTCCATCGTGCTCTCTCCCACCGCCCTGGAGGCGCTTGCCCACTGTCGGCAAGAGTCGATTGAGCACCTACGGACAGCGGCTGAGCTGATCACCGCACCGGCCACCGGCGCGTTCTTTCCGTTGCTCGATCACGACCGGGCGGCGATGTCCGCTCAACTCGAGCTGGCCGCGCAGACGCACGCGCACCACTTCAACGAGGCGCCTGCCGGGATCTGGTTCGAAGACGGCGGATACGAGCCGCGCACCGACGATCTGCTCGCGCTACATGGTCTGCGCTACGTCGTCGTCGACGCGCACGCTGTGCGCTGCGCGTCCGCGGTCCCGGCCTTCGGAATTCACGCCCCCATCTCCTGCCCCGGGACCGGCGTAGCCGTCTTCGCACGCGATCGAGAAGCGCGCCGAGTTGCAGCGGCGGAGCTCCCAGATCGCCTCGAGTCCGTTCTGGACGCCGAGTCCAGAATCGACGGCGCGGCCATCCAGGCGTGGCTCGAGGCGTTCGCCGGTGCATTCGTGGCGGCGCGCGTCGCGCAATGCGGGGCGATCGCCAAGCGAATGGACCGCGCCCCGCTGATCATCCTGCCATTGTCGCTCGGCGAGGCTCGGAACCTCGTTCCGGCCCTCGAGGCCTGCGAGACTTTGTCCCTGACGACACCCTCGGCGTACCTGGCGAAGGGCCAGGGTCTGCAGCGTGCGTGGCCCGGCCCTTCCCGAGCCGGTGGCCTCGTCGCGGCGATGTGCGCACCCGAGCGGTCCTGGCTGCTGCGCCATCTGCACGCCGCGAGCACCCGCGCCGCCGAGCTGGTCGCCAATGGCGCGCCCGAGGCCGCCGCGCGCCTGGCGGTGCGCGAGCTGATGATGGCGCAGAGCGGGGACTGGCTGCGCGCCCTGGTCGCCGGCGACCCGCAAGGGCGCGAGCGCATCCTCGACCACCTGCGCGCCTTCGCCCGCGTCGCCGATGATCCGACCGGGCTCGACCCCGACTGGGCGAGCGAGCGGGCCGCAAAGTGGCCCTGCTTCGCCGACCTCGACCCCGCGATCTTCCGGGCGAAGAAGCCGCCGCCGCGGGTGGTCAAGCCCACGGATCGAGCGGTGGATCGGCACGCGATGCCGCGCCCGAACGAGATCTGGTAGGCTGAACGCCTGTTCACCCCGGAACACCTCCCACCATGCGCCAGTACACGCTGCAGACCGAGGCCCCGCCGCCACCGAGGGCGGACTTCACCTCCGAGCTCAATCCCGAACAGCGACGCGTCGTCGAGGCCGGTCCTGGGCCGATGCTCGTGATCGCGGGCGCCGGCTCGGGGAAGACGCGCACGCTCACCTACCGGGCGGCGCGCCTGGTCCAGCGGGGCATCGCGGCCGACCGCATCCTGCTGCTCACCTTCACCAACAAGGCCGCGCGCGAGATGATCGAGCGGGTCGAGCGCCTCGTGCCACGAGACGCGCGGCGCATCTGGGCGGGCACCTTCCACGCCATCGCCCATCGGGTGCTGCGCCAGCACGCCGATCGTCTCGGCTACGGGCACAACTACGGCATCATCGACCCGCAGGAGGCCCGCGACCTGATGGATGTCGTGGTCGCCGAGCACGCCGGTGACATCACCGCGCGCCGGTTCCCGAAGCGCGAGGTCCTGCTCTCGATGCTGTCGAGTGCGGTGAACACCAACCGCGCGCTGCGCGATGTGGTGAACACCGATTACGCGCGCTTCGCCGAACAGCTGGAGGCGATCGACCGGGTGCTCACCGCGTACCTCGGCCAGAAGGTCGAGATGAACGTGATGGACTACGACGACCTGCTGGTGAACTGGCGGATGCTGCTCGAGGACCACGGCGACGTCCGCCGGCTGCTGTCCGAGCGCTTCCAGCACGTGCTCGTCGACGAGTACCAGGACACCAACCGTCTGCAAGCCGCCATCGTCGAGCTGCTCGCAGGGCCCGAGACCAGCGTGGTCGCGGTCGGTGACGATTGTCAGTCGATCTACCGATTCCGCGGCGCCGACGTGCACAACATCCTCGACTTCCCGCAGCGCTTCCCGGGCGCGCGGGTCTACCGACTCGAGACGAATTACAGGTCCACGCCGGAGATTCTGGCCGTGGCCAACGCGAGCATCCGCCACAACACGATGCGCTTCGACAAGACGCTGCGGGCCGCGCGCGACCCCCACGAGCGACCGGCCCTGGTCACGTTGGCCGACGAGCAGCAGCAGGCGGCCTTCGTGGCCCAGCGCTGCCTCGAGCTACGCGACCAGGGGGTCGAGCTCTCGAAGCAGGCGGTCCTGTACCGCGCGCATTACCAGTCGATGGAGCTGCAGATCGAGCTGCAGAAGCGGGGCATCCCGTACACCGTGCGCAGCGGACTTCGCTTCTTCGAGCAGGCGCATGTGCGCGACGTGTTGGCGCATCTACGCATCCTGGCCAACCCCCTCGACCGCCTCGCCTGGACGCGGGTGCTCAAGTTGCAGGACGGCATCGGCGCCAAGCAGGCCGCGCGCATCTACACGATGCTGTCGAGCGGCGGCGACGCGTGGGCCGCGCTCGAGGCCGACGTGGCGGGCGTCCACCTCCCGGGTCCAGCGCGCCGCGGCTACGGCGGTCTGCGGACGCTGATGCTGAGCCTCGGAAACCCGCAGCTTGCCGGGGATCCGGGCGGCATGCTCGAGCGCATCCTCGACGGCGGCTACACCGAGTGGCTCAAGCGTCACCAGGCGGACGCGGTCGACCGAGAGGACGACATCCGTCAGCTCGCCCACTTCGCCGGTCAGTTTGGCGACTGCCAGTCCTTCCTCGAGGAGCTCGTGCTCAGCGAGTCGGTGTCGGTCGAGGCGGTCGAGAGCGGCGGCGACCCCGACGAGCGGCTGGTGCTGACCACCGTGCACCAGGCGAAGGGGCTCGAATGGGACGCGGTCTTCCTGCTGCATCTGGCCGACGGGCATTTCCCGCTGCGCCGCGCGCTCAACAACCCCGAAGACACCGAGGAGTCGCGGCGCCTCTTCTACGTCGCGCTCACCCGCGCGCGCACCCAACTTCACCTCTGCTACCCGCAGTGGGGACGCGATCGCGAGCGACATCGCGTGATGCAGCGCCCCAGCCGCTTCCTGGCGGAGCTGCCCCACACGCGTGAGGATCTGCTCGAGACGTGGCGCGTCAACGAGCAGGCCGGCTGAGACGGAATCAAGGTGTCCTCCGAACAACTCGGCGACCTGCTCACCTATCTGCTCACCTTCTGGGCAGGCGCCGCCGTGGTGATGTGGCTGATCGGGCGGCGCATCTTCAAGGAGCAGATAAACGAGCTACGCACCATCCGGCGCCTGCTCCGCGAGATCGGCCCGATGTTCAAGGACTTCGACACCGACACCATCCGGATGTGGGTGGAGCGGACTGCCCCGCATCTGTGGGCTGGTTGGCGCACCCACAACCTCGCGAGCCTGAGCGACTTCAGCACCGACGAGTTCCAAACCGGTGCCGCGGAGGCGTTCGCCACGGCCCGCGCGAAGGGGCACCAACACGACGCGAAGCTCGTGTCGATCCTGAAGGTGCACCCGCTCGGCATCTACATGTACGGCGACGGCCCGCCCCCAGCGGACGTCGAGCTGATGCTGCGCATCGAGACGAAGGCGGTCGATTGCGTCCGCGACGCCGAACGCAACCTGGTCGAGGGCAAGCCCGACGTCCGCCAGGTGCAACACTTCTGGACTTTGCGCCATGATGGCCGCCGCTGGCGGTTGCACGACGTGCGCCTCGCCACCGATGACGTGACTGATCTCGCCACTCGCCCGCCGGTTCCGCCGGTCGACGAGTGGCAGCAGCCAGACAACGAGGAGTCGACGACGTGATCAAGCCCGAGCGGCGCTTGAGCGGGATGAGCAGAGTGGGCGCATCAGCGCTGACGTTGGCGATGGTCCTGTGGGGCGCCGGCTGCCAGAGCAGCAGCGGCGGCGGTGACGGCGGGAGCGGCGGTGGAGGCGGGGACGGCGGCGATGGCGGAGGCGGCGGCGAGGAGATGCGGGACGTGCCGTACGAGGGCGGTTTGCCGGACCTCCCGGCGGACGCGGTCGTCGACGAGCTCGACTACTTCCCGCTCGTGCCGGGCTCCGTGTGGCGCTACCGGAAGCAAACGGCGATGTGGCAGGACCCGCCGCCGGTCACTCAGGGCGGCGAGTCCACCGTCGAGGCGGGCGAGGGCGAGAACGAGTTCATCCGGAAGACAGTCACGATCATCGACCTCCTGGTCGACGACGAGCCGGCCAAGGTGCGCCAGGAGATCGCCGAGACTTACGTGGTCACGCCGGCCGTGGGCATGGTCGGGCCGAACGTGAAGTTCAAGGACATCACGATCGTCGAGCGCGAGGTCGGCACCAACCGCTTCGTCCGAAAGCTCTACCGCAGCTATTTCCCGGCCTACGTCCTGATCTCGGACGCGTGGCAGCTCGGCAACTTCGACACCAATCTGCAGGGCAGCGAGTACCGGATCATGGAGGAGATCACGCTGCGCGGCGACGAAGAGCCCCGCATGACACAAGGCCTCTTCCGATATCGCGTCGAGACCAGCGCCGCCCCTCAGGTGCTCCCGATGGAGGGGCAATACCGCGAGGGCATCCGCCAGATCGACGTCTACGACGACCTGAGCGAGGCCCTCGGTCGGACCTATTGGGTGCAGCCCGGCGTCGGCATCGTCCAGTGGCGCTTCCGCGACACGAACAACCTCACCTTCACGCTCACGGAAGCGAACCTGGAGTCGGCGGATCCGCCGGCTGAGGGTGGAGAGGGCGAGGGAGAGTCGGAGGAGGAGTAAGCAGCTCCTCGACCGCGTCGAGCACGACCCCCGCCGAGCCTGTCAGAAAGCCCACGTCCAGCGTCTTCGGCCGATCCGTCGGCTGGTGGTAATGCGGACTGCGCAGCTCCGCCGTGTCGGTGACCATCACCGCCCCCACCCCATGATCCCAGAACGGCGCGTGGTCGCTGCGGCGGGTGTCCGGCATCAGGCGCCCCTTCGCCGGCACCGGGAGCACGCGAACATCCGGCCGCCCCTCCCCGCCCGCGCGACGGAAGGCTGCCAGCAGCCCCACATGTTCCATATCGCCGACCACGCCGAGGAAGCCCCCGCGATCCGGCACGATCCCGGGCCCCACGCCCGCCGGTGGACGCTGACAACCCGGCGCGTCGCAGGTGAAGCCGACCATCTCGACCACCACCACCGCGGCCAGCCCCGCCAGGCGCTCCGGATCCTGGACATACGCCCGGCTCCCCAGCAGCCCCCGCTCTTCACCATCGAAGAGCACGAGACGCAGCGCCCGCGGCGTCGGGCGGTCCGCGAACCACCGCGCCGCCTCCAGCACCACCGCCACCCCGCTCGCGTCGTCATCCGCGCCCGGCGACCCCGCGACCGTGTCGTAATGCGCCGCCAGCAGCACCGCCCCCGCCGCAGCGCTCGTCCCCGCCCTCTCAGCCACCAGGTTGATCCCCTGCGAGAACGACTGCAGCGACGGCGCCCATCCGAGCGCCGTCAGCTCGTGCGCAATGTACGCCCTCGCCCGCGCCCGATCCTCCGCCTGATGCCGCTCAAACGACAACGCCACCACGTCCCGCATCATCCTCCCCGCCCGCACCTCCACCCCGACCCGTCCCCGTCCCC
>PVBE011718408.1_pt1 | contig 12706 bp, 16 predicted proteins | sample 1631181 | NCBI WGS metagenome assembly PVBE01 (sample SAMN08397723, study PRJNA350692) | Marine metagenome, whole genome shotgun sequencing project. | isolation source: water | place: Pacific Ocean | collected 2012-04
CGCACGCACACACACACACACACACACACACACACACACACACACGTGTGCCACATGCAGACCCCGCCATGCACACCAAAACTCCCTCACAGTTGCTGGAGCCTGGCCAGCGCTGCAAAACAATAGACGGCATCATGCCGCCAATCGCAATCTTCGCTGACAGGGTGCATGCGACCACAACTTGTGTGCAAATGCATCCCCAGAACCGTTCATGCACCAACTGGCTTTGCAGATCGGTGAGGCGTGCGATTTGTGCCTGCTGTGCGGCCGCGCTGGCATCAAACTTTGAAAGTGTGCGCTGCTCTCGCTCAACCAGCTGCGCGGCCCTTGCAAAGCAGTGTGGCGATGAGGTGCGCCACCCAAGCCCCAAGCCATAAGCGCGGCGTGGCCGTTTTTTTTCAGCCTTCGCTTCCTCCCACGCTCGCCGGGTGTTCAGAGGGTCGTCCGAGCCTGCCGACCACGCCGTAGCAACACAACGGCAAAGACAGAATTCCAAAATGCAACGTCGAAGCGCACACCCTCTTCTAGGTGAACTTGAATCACATGATAGGGCTGCCGAAAGAAGCCCGGGCAACGAAACAAGGCTGTAGCAAGAGCATTCCATACATCAAGCTCCTCGGCTGTATCTTGCTCTTCTGTCGAAGCGCTAGTCCTTACCACAATGGCATGCACGGCTGCTTGCTCCCATGCCCCATGATGCATCGATCGACACACCCTTGAGCACCACAGCAAACCGTAAGGTGAATCAAACAAAACAGAAACACCAAATGCCGAAACATTGCTGGTGGGCCCTCGCTGCAATGAGAACGCTTTCCAAATGCGCGCTTCCAGTCCACGCCACAGCAGGGGCGCGTATGCAAAGTACGCTTGCAGACACTGCCATGCTGGCAACTCTTTGGCGCCACACGCGCACCGCCGTCGGAGACATCAAGCTGGAAATCCCCACCCAACGTCACCCACACCTGACCAATTGAGCGGACATGCTGCGCAATAGTCAGGCATGCGACACGGGAGCTGGCCCGAGCAACACGACACATGAACTCACAGACTCTTTTCTCCTGCCAGAAATGCTCGTGCTAAATCGCCTCGGGGTAAGTCTTTCTTTCATGTGTGTTGCACGAACTGCATTCACGGCACTCCCGCACTATCCTGCCTGGATGCAGCTGATCTGCAACCCCTTGGAGTGGTGCCAGAGCCTCTTGCACTCACTGGGTGGGCAGAGCAATCGCCACTCATTCCCCAACAAATGCGCCAGACCGCTCCAATGGGAAGAGCACCCACCAGGAAACAAGCAAGACCTCCACACTTTGCCTGCCAACATGGCACTACACCCACGAACACCTTGGCGTGTAACTTTGGCTGTTATGATGCCCCACACATGCACACGAGCGCGCACGCACAGACACGCACACGCGCATAGAAACACACACACACATGCGCACACACGCGTGAAACATGCCGTTGATTAGGCAACTGGCGCGCTCTCCTAAAGCAGCGCCCTCGGCAAACCCCGCCATGCGACCAAGCACCCCCACACTTCCCGCAGACAATAAGAGGTATAAAGCTCCCGATCACAACGATCGCTGGCAAGATGCACGCAACCGCAACCTGTATAGAAACAGATCTCCAGACACTCTCTTCGGCCAATTGGCTTTGCAAATCAGCGAGGCGCGCCATTTGTGTCCGCTGCGCGCCCCTGCTGGAATTAAGCTTTGAAAGCGCGCGCTCCTCTTGCAGATGCAGCTGCGCCGCCCTTGCAAAGCAATGTGGCGATGAGCTGCGCCACCCAAAGCCCTCGAGGCATGAGCGCGAGTGGCTTCTTTTGTTCAGCTTTCCCTCCCTCCTGCGCCCATCGCGCTTTCAGACGGTTGATCGACACGTCTTCGAGCACCGCAGAAACTGCAAGGTGAATGAAAACGAAAGAGCACGAACGCCTCACAAAACATTTCTGGAGGCCCTGGCCTCATTGAACAACTTTCTCAAACGCACGCTTCTAGCTAGAGGCTCGCCGGGCTGGAAACCTCTCCTGCAAGAGCTACGCGGGCAAGAGGGAGGCCATCATAGACATGATCCCGAAATGCCTTCACCTGCGTAGCGCACGCGATGGCAATGCAAAGGCACGCCGATGAAGATACGTTTTGAAAGGCACCTGGGGAAACCGGTGTGCAATGCCGCCCCCACTGACCAAGAATGGGGCAAGGTTGACATGGCAAGAAGACCTCTGCAAGCTCAGCCCTTGGGTGACTGCATGCCCACAAGTGCTACAGAGTCATATCGATATTAACATGAAAATCATTCACGAGGTGGCGCAACCCCTGATAGGCCTTGACCATGTCGTCGGCACGGCCTGTCCGTTATGGCAGCGATGCCAAGGGTAAGGCGCGGCGATGCCAATCAGCATGAATCCAGCACGTGAGGTGCCACATTGCTCTTGAAATCCACAGTCGCGCCTAGTACTCCCCCCCCCCACACACACACACGCATCTGCACAAACAGAAAATTAAACACAATGCCAGAAGCATGGGAATGGCACAAGCTTTCCAACAATCTGGCCGATGTGACCGCCTCTGTCTGCGAGCAACATCCACCCACATCGGCCATCCTGGTCATCAGGTGGCTCACATTTTCACCGCAACAAGGATTGAAATTAACACACAAGAGCGGGGCATGATTGTCACATGCGAAAGCCGATCAAAATCACGTTCAGCTTTTCTTGAGAGTCCTGGCAGGAAAGCTGCACGCAGAAAGCGCCTGACGTTTATAACTCACACCGGCCACTGCATCAAGAAGACCGGTGCAGCCCCCCAGACCACAAACGCCTAAAGGGGCCACGCTCATCAATTAGGTCTGGCACGGAAGGCGAATCGCAGGCACGAGCGCATCGATCACCAACCAGGCTGAAAGCAGCTGGGGCTTCAAGCGCAAACGGCCACACCAATCAATAGGTGTTGATAGCAGGCACGCACGAGGAGGAGAGCCTCGGAGCTGGATGCGAATCCTTGCTCCAGCCTGCTCAGCATGGTGCCCATCTGAGCTTCAACACTCTGCCCAAGACAGCTCAGGGGGCCTCGAGAAGTGACGCATTGCCCATCTTGTCGCGGATGTGCCCAACCAAGGCCAGCTCGTACGATTGGCGCGCGACGCCTGAACCTGGGGAGCTGCATTGCTCCCAATCGCAGGTGGACTAAGCGAGCTGAGCGTGCGGCGCAGCCCTACACGTCAAAGGCGGCACGCGTTTATGGGCCAGAGGCGAACACGAACAAACTGCATGATGCAATCCAGCCAAAGGCGTCAAGCCCACCAACCGCAACGGAACGTGTGCGTGCCGACCATGTAAATGGGGTTCACAAAGGAGACCCTGAGATTGATCAGCGCACGCGCCTCAGAATGAAGCAATCTCAGCACACAGAACTACTGGGCGTGCACACCCAAGCCACAATAACTCATGCTGCAAATGCCGCTGCCATGAAAGCTGGCACTCAAGATAACCACAAAGCCCACTGAGGCTCGTATTGCATACAGCGCCCTGGCTCACTTCAGCGAGGCTGCGGCAAAGTCCCCAACGCAAGGCCTGAAAGAAAATCAGCACGGTCGGTCGCCACAAGCAAATGGCGAGGCAGCAAGCACCCCCCACCATGGTGTCAAACACGCCTCCGCATATGCGGCCTTTTCCGCGGGATTGTATTTTGAGGACAAGCTGATGCCGCATCTTCCTGCAGAGCCTGCTGGCGCCGCGCAGGCAGACCCCTCCAACACATAACGGTCAGGGCAAGCTTGCGCGTAGTCTGGGACACAATCGGCATCAAAAGTGCCTTGTACGCTCATCCGCTCGCTCTCAGTCGCGTCGCGCAGCGTCTTGTGGCAAGGCCTTGACACACATGCCGAACGAATGGCACCAAGGAGCTGGACGTGTAGTTCGAGGGCAAACCATGTCACGTCGCACCTCTTTGCCCACAGCTCTTTCTCCGATTGCTTTAAGGATTGGAAGTTTTTTCGCCCAACGCACCGTCCAGAATAGCCGGCAGGGGCCAAGCAATCGTGATTCACGTCCTCACGCCACCCAAGTGGGCAAGGCTTTGAGGAGTCTGGTGTACATGCGCCTGGATGGGGTTAATGTGGAGGCACAGCCATATCACAAAAGAGGCTCACCGAGACAGGCATAGGATGCACCACACCTTTGCGACATCAGCCCGCTTCGTCCGCCAAACATTGTGACAACAACAACACCAACCTTGATGCTTGTTGCCTCTTCTGCTGCGGTGGCAGCTCACCTTGCCAATGCTTGTGCATGTGCAGCCCACGCAAAGCCACTGCTATCTGATGATCGGCTACGCCACCAAATTCAATCTTCGGCGCGCATTTGCCTCCACCGCGACAGGGCAAGAACATGTAAGGAAAGCATACTCGCTGTGACCATGCAAGCACCCTGATAACTCTTTGGCGCCACACACGCACTGCCGTCACCAACATCTGCCCACCCTTGTCCCACAAAGGCAATGTGAAGACTGAACTGGGCTGCGCGTGCAAAAACACCCTTGCCCTCTGGGCATAACCGCGAATAGTCACGAATGCACATGACCTCATGCAGGTCAATACGCTCATCCCCAAGGGAACGGACCAATCCATCAGCCACGGCCTTTTCCACAGCAAGGGCAGGCTCTCCTGGGAAAGCGGCCTGCAACTTCTGCACAAGGCCACTCACCAGCGGGACTTTTGACAACCCCTTGCATTCAAAACCAAAGAGCTGCGGAAGCTGCAGCCAATTATTTACACACCGCCACACTTCAAACTGCGAGGCAACACATGACTCAACACAAAAAAAACACAAAGAAAGGCGCAACATGACTGGCAACCGAAGGTGTAGAAATACCTCACGTGGCAAAACCGGCCCGGCTGAGTCAAAGCGCGCCAGAGCGGCCACATGCCCCATGGCAGCAAACGTTGAGAAAAATGATGAGTGTGCGCACTGACGCACGGATGTCCATGACAAGAACTGCTTTACACGCTTGGGTCTGCCATGACAAGCCGTGCCTCAACTGCAGGCGCTTGGGTGGCAACGTGACGCTGCACCAACAATGCGCCCATCTCGCACAAGTGTGCAAGAAGAGCGCGTAATTAGAGAACGCAAGCCACGCAAGGCCACGCGCCAAAGCCCACAGGCCCTGAATGAAATCGGCTTCCTGCATCTCCGCCCAATGCTGAGATGGCCTCGCTGCTCATTGGCTTCTCTTTGCAATCCCATTCCACGCCACACTGAGAGATACCAAAAGGAATGCCATGAAATCTCTGATGCAGAGCACCAAGGCACCATTTCCATATATTTTGGTTTCCCCAGCTCGGAAATCTTGTCTACCAAGATCAATGGCCGGCACGGCCCCTGTCACAAGCCCACATCGCTGCGTAAATGAGGGAAGCCACAGGTTTGTCAAGCTGACTTGGTATTTCTCTCCCTGGCACACGCCCACGGAGGAACCTTTGTATTCCCAACCTGTCGTGAAACAGATGATGTGATGCGGCGTCGCGCTGAGCTTTGAACGCACCTTTTGGACACGGGGCATCTCTAGGCTCACACTCTGGTGTGGTCAGAGCATGTGAGTGACAAGGAAAATGGGCATGGCATAGCGCCTCTAGAAAGCCGCACGGAAAAGACGCACTGAACGTGGTTTGCGGAGCAAAGCTTGCTGAATATTGTGCTTTGTCTTGTCTCGTCAGGCCCTGCATATTTGCGAAGGGCGCGCAAGGGCCTGCAGAACATATTTGCGCGCGGTCTTGCCCAAATGCTGCCGACACCGAGTCAGACCAACGTATGAGCGCGGAGCCTCACAAATCCCATCAAACATGCCCCAGCCATCTGGGCATGGTTGCCTGCAGCGCACGAGTGCCCATGATAAGGGTCGAACACGCACGCACGCTGCAACATGATCGGCAAGATTGCCCATAATCTGGCTCACACAAATGCTGGCATGGCCAACGAACGCCACATTCGGTCGCTGGGAACAGAAGCGCACGTTCGGGGACGTGCTGCAAAGCAATCCTGGGCACCACTTGCCAAAGCTGCGCTTGAATTGCTCGGTGGACATGCGCACTCGCTTGAGACTTGCGAGCAAGACGAAAGAAGCGAAACATGCCAGCATTGCTTGCAATAGCGCGGGGTCGTGGAGCACCAATGGTAGCCATAAGTCTGCACATAAATGGAAAGGCGCGAGTGCCTCCAAACAAGCTGCCCAAGCTGCCCCACCAAAGGCGCATCACAAACCCCTGTCACGAATGCCTTTGGAGCAATGCCACCCAGCACACCAACAATAAATCTCCACTCACCACCGCCCATGTCTTTCCAATTGAGCGGACATGCCGCGCTGTAATCGGGCATACAATCGTCCACGCAAGGCCCTGTGAGGAGGTGTGCTGTGCGAATTGGCCCGGACACCATTGCGCAAGCAACTGTCACTCGCACATTGCACCTCACACTTAGCCTGCCGACAATTCCGACCATACAAAGCAACTACCACAAAAGCATTTGAATACACCCTGGGCTGAAACAGATCCCTTTGAGCGCACATTCTTGACGCCAGCCCACAGAACCCCTGAACCTGAAGCGGCCCAAAGGGAAGACCCAATGGGCTTCCCCACGCACGTGAATCAGCTAAACTCAAGGTCAAGTGAATCAGCCGCTGGGTAAGCACAGGAGAAGACTAAATGTGCAAACTTTCTTACTATGGGTACACATTAGCAAAACCTCTGACGATAACCTGAGCGAATAACCTTTAACATCACAGAGAGGGAGAACGCCAGCTTCTCACCTCAAACTGCTGTTTCATAGCGTCGCTGAAATCCTCCATTCTAGCCGTTGCGGCGCAAGGGCCTATTGACACAAGAATCTTGCAAAAACGCGCGGCAAACAAGTAAGCAACCTCCGTAGCTCAATGGCGCCCAGCATCTGGCCGCCCCTGCAGACACCCAACCATTTGGGCAGTCTTCAGTGTAGTCTCGGCGCTCGCAACCCAGACCAAGAACGACGACATCAAGCAAAACACTTTGCCAGAGCTGCCACTTCATCGCGCAAGAAACACCGCTTCACTTGTCGCACTCGAGAAGAAAGAGAGCCGGTCAAAGCTCAAGGAGCAACATAGCACGCGCAGCTCACTCGTGCACGCACGCGCACACGCACAGCATGTCAACGACTTGGCAATTGGCTCCCACCTCACACCCTGGCGAAACGGCGTGTCATACTACCAATTCAACTCCCCACTGGCACGACATATTGACCATATGTGCGCCAATTGGATCCGCAAATCGGTGAGTCGCGCGATGCGTGCCTGCAACGCAAACGCTGGCATCAAGCTTTGAAGGCGTTCAAAACTCTCACTCAACTGGCTTCGCCGCCTGTCGTGCACAACGCAATTTTGCAACGAGGCGGCCCACAAACACCAAACACCTGAAGCCATAAATAAGCGCGTGACATTTTTATTTGCCCACCTTGACTTCCTGTCGTGTCTGCTGAGTGTTCAAAGAAGGCCGCCCAAGCCAGCCGCACACCCAGCCACCATAAGAAACAGCCTGCTGATCCTTTGACCCCAGTCGTAGAACCATTGGAACAACGCCATCAAGAAGGGAACGCACATGCCAAAGAATCTCCGTGGCCTCCACAAAGCACGTCCAACCAAACCAACGTCCAGAGCTGACGGCAAAACCGCTAGAATCTACAACCATGGCGCTCCTCGCGTAGTTGCGTAGAGCTCGGCACTCCCAGCCAACTAAAGGACCATGCCCCACCTTCCCCATGATGAATCCAACCGCGGGCGCAGTGGACCCGGTCAATGGCTGAGCGGAGGCGGCCATCAAGGAAAGGCGCGCTAGCCAGTTAACTCTGAAGCCCCACGATGCACGACCTCATGGCGCCACGGGCCACACACCAAAGCGACCAAAGTCAACATCAATGCCTATCCTGAGCTGACCCTTGATTGAGGTCGCAAGACAAACGGCACAACCCCGAACGCAAGGCTTGCCGACGCCGTGGCAAGCACAAATTGCCATGTCCTCTTCTGTGATCAGCCCCATCGGCCACTCCCTTTCATTTGATTGTAGCCAAAGAAACTGAGGTCATCTTAGACGAAACCACGCGTGCAACCCGCCGAACAAGCCAGCAACGACCAACGCCAAACGCGCGCATGCATCAGCAAAGCGCCGGTGGCGGCGCAAGGCCGCACTACCTACCCTCAACACTGCCCGGCTCATCTAAATGATCTTCCAAATGTGCCTCCCAGCCTCATCTTTGGGACCGCCACTCCACCGCCTGAGATAATACCAAACCAAGCACGAGACAGAGACCCAGGAGGTGCCCAGCGTGGCACCTCAAGGCGGACAGAGCAGATGCAGCAACTTTGTCTTGGTGAGGTCAGGCGCCTGCTGGAACGGCAGAATCACATATGCGATCACTAATCACAGATGGGTAACCTCACAATGGCACATGAGCAGGGCGCCGACAAGGCGAAAACCACGACGAACGCACGCACGCTCGTCCTCATAACGGCCGCCGGGAAAGGACGTAGGTCTGCACGGGCCTGATGAGGCAAAACACCTGGAATTTCCTTGGAAGCATGACAAAATTAACCTAAGCTCAATGGGAACACGCGGCACACGTGCGCACGTGAACGCGCACGTACACATGCGCATGTGTAAGTGACTTGGCAATCGGCGCGCACCAATAGGTGGCGTCATGCCGCCATTGCAATCTTCACCAGCACGAAACATTGAGCACTGTCTCTGCAGATCGGTAAGGCATGCGTGGCCGCACTGGCCATAAACTTTGAAAGCGCGCGCAGCTCTCACTCAACAGGCCGCGCCGCCCTTGCATCCTCTCGCGCCTACCGACGAGATCGGAGGGCTGTCCCAACCTGCCCGCCACGGAGCACACCCAGCTAACAAGAAGGACGCCCCCCCAAGTCTTTGACACCAACGTCCTGGAACAATTGGAGAAACGCCGCCGAGCAGGGCACACAAATGCCAAAGCATCCCCACGGAGACTGCCATGGCGAACTCGACAAATAGCGCAGAGTCAAGAGCTGACGGTAAAGCCGCCAGAATTTACGACCACGCTTCTGCTCGTGGAGTTACGAAAAGCGGGGCGTTCCCATCCAACTAGCAAGACCATGCCACACCTTCCCCTTGATGATTGATCCAACCACACGCAACAAAGCTTGCAACAAGGTCCTGGGCAACAGGACGTCAACGCCATGCTTTCAATCCTTGGGTGAAGAGGCCTCCGCCACAATGCGACCAACACCGACGGTACGGTGCCGGATCTCTCTTGCCTCGGGGACTTTGTTGTTGCCTTGCTTGGGGGCGTCAGTGCTGCCTCGGGAAATTTGCACGGCATAATTCAGTTTGCCTTGTCGGGGAGAACGCAGAGGTATGGTCCCAACAAGCTTTTCGTGGCGGTGCTCAGCCCAAGGTGAGAACGACTCTGCACTGAACCGCCACCGCAGCCAACGGCACCACTTCACAAAAGCGCTGACCCTGAAAAGCTGGCAGCATATCAGATGGCAACCTTCCACGCAACTGGCTCTCGTGGGGCACCGCAACCTGACAACAGCAACCAAGAGCCAACCGATTCACGTTAGCCCCCATCCTGAGCTCAGACCCGAGACGCCAAGACATCATCTACAAATTCCTTCGCACGCATCAGCCCTGTCAGCCTCCTCTCCCTTGCGTGTCAGCCTGGCATCGGAAAGCTGCCGACCAAGACCTGCACACCCTGCAATTTCCAATGCCAACAGCAAGCTTTAGCCACGGGATTGCATGCACCAGCGCAGCCCTGCATATGCAACGCCACATTTCCGCTGGTTGACTCAACTGTATGATCTTCCAAATGTGGCTCCCAGCCTCGTCCAGGGCACCCCAACTCTCCATTCCCGTCCGGGAGACGCCCGCAAGCGGCATGGTGCGCGTGAGCGTGTGCTGTGTGTTGACACTGGTTGCATCAAGTGCCGCACACTCGTGGCAACCCCGTCGGAACCAACACAAGCCCAGAAAACAATCACCCAAATGCAGAGAATTTGTGCATCGCGTGCCCTTATCTCAACAAGGATCCCTTCAGACGAAGAGGCGAAGGAGCACCGGCAAAAAAACATGGGTCACGCCAATAGCGGCAAGCAATGCACAAAACAAGGGGACAAGCACCGCGCCGTCGTCAAAGTCATTACAAATTGCACACGTCGTTCCAGGCGCACGCGTACGCCTGAATGTTATGGGAGGGACCTTCGTCCAACGATTGGGACTTCCGCACCCCCGCAGCAAGAATTTCCGGAGCACGTACATGTCAAAGAACACGAGCTACACGCCAAGCAAGTACCGGAAGCTTCTGCGGCCCAGCTGAGCAGAGGCGGCCGTCAAGGCAAGGCGCAAAAGCAACCACAGTCGGAATCAATGGTAATCTTCAGCTGAGCCGCGAGGTCGTACAACAAATGGCGCAGCCCTAAAAAGCAAGGCGAAGCGATGGCGCAGCATCTGCAAATAGCTGGCTTTCTAGCCCATCCACCCTATCAACCACCCCCTGGGAAGCCGGCTTAGCAACGGAAAACTACAATCGCCACTGAAGAAGACACCGCGCATGCAACTTGCAGACCAGGACCGGTGCAAGCCGGCAACTCCCAGTGCCAAACGCATGCTTGTGCCAGGGCGTGCAAACAATGTAAATCAGCACAGAGCTGGCCGTGCAACGCTTCACTTTCCTACCCATGCACATTTTCACTGTTTGACTCATCCCAGTTTGCTTCCCAGCCTTGTTGCGGGCACCTCCACTGCGCATCTGGAGGCACACCACCAACGAACATGAGCCAGAGTCCCGGAGATGCCTGGCATGGTCACTTCGAGCCCCTTCGAGGCCAGAGGTGGTGCCTGTAAGCAACAGCATGGTCTTGTAGCGGCGCTGCCGAACGTGTCAACAAATTCACTATCACCTCACACTTTCAATGGAGAGATGAAACACAAGCACCGCAGCACGCCCAGCAGCCCACTTTTCCATCCGGAGGACTAAGCAAAAACGCGCAGAAGAGGGCGTGAAGAGGCACGCTTCACTACTTTGCTTCCATGTGAGCAACGGTCAGACCAGAGCGGGCTCAATATGTGGCCTCAAGTGACAAACCAATGGCGACATTACGGAAACGCACTTGCGAGTTGTCGCAAGTGCGGTTGGAATCCTGCGGCCCGCGAAAAGGCAAGGTGGAGCAAGCTAAAGAACTGCTTGTTTCAAATGCACTGTAGCAATCCTTGCAGCCGAAGCCTATGCACTCACACGTGGTCTTGGACAAGCCTGGTTCAGCACTGGCCGAACTCACAATGTTACGTGAAGATCACCCATCAAACCACCTTGAAAGGGCGCCTTGCAAGTGCAGCTTGCTTCACGCAGTCCGGATTAGACCCACACGCAGGGCCAACAGCCAGTCCATCCTGCACGCAGGACAAACAGGACAGCCCAACCGCTGGCAATTCAGAGAAGCGAGGGCGTAATTCGAGAGGAGGCAGGTCCTTCACTGCCCCCCCAAACCCGGTGACAACCCAAGGCGGGACGTGCCCCAAAGATTCGAAGACCAACCAACACTTCACTGCACAACTGCTGCCGACCGCCATTGCTCACTTCAGCCAGGAGATGAACCACTGCCAAACAGATGTGGGATATTGCTGATGGCCCTGACCTCCACACTATGGAGTCGCATCGTGGTCTTGGACTCGCTTGGTTCGGCACTGGCCGAACTCATTGTGACAACGCGACGTTAAGAGCACAAGCCTTCATTCATCAACTTCAGAAGAGAGGAGATAATCGCCAGCACTTGTCTCGCTAGGCTGGACGCCCGCCCTGCAAGAGCCATGTGGGCAAAACATGGGCGACCAGCCGTCACATCACTGACATGATCTCAATTATGCTTTCGTCTGGGCGGTACACCCTAGCACAACACAGCGCCCGTACAAAACATTACTACATCGAGCCACTTTGAAAGGGCACCTTGCAGGCCGCGGCATCACAATATGCACGCGTCCATACTGAAGGAAGCACATCAAACCAATACATTCCTGCTGCGCGCGACCAGCAGCGAAAGAATACGGACCGACCCCGTCTTCTCCTGGCAATACGCAAAGCCTCATCTATTCCCCCCCCCCTCACCCCTGCACGCGCGAAGAGCTTGCCTCTGAACTCTCGGAGGTCACAGGCGCGTCCGTGACTCGTGTGATCAAGGACCCGGCCAGACCTCTCACAAGGCACGCCATGCGCACAATTCGGTGCGTGTTCACTTCGAAGCTGGACGCTGAATCTCATCAGATGTGTCGGCTTTGCTCATCAGCTTCGCGGCCTCGGCGACAACACCTTGCGCAACGCACCAACTAGAAACGCTCCACTGCACACGCGGGCAATCACAACAACCAACCAGCATCCTCAATCACCTGCAAACTGCAATCGGCATCCATTCCAAAAGATGCTGCGCCTGCGCACCCATTTCGCATTGGGCCTGCATGGGACGATCAATAAAGCACCATCCCCGCAAGTGACGCCAAATACTTAATGTCCTACTGATTGCTTAAATCAATGAGGCGGAAAAATGCTTTCCTCGAGCTCACGCCCCTGGTGTGTTGCATCGCTGCCAGGCGTGCTCAAAAGCGATCCGTGCCTTGCTTTGTCCCCCCCCGCTTTGACATCCTCCGCCAAAACTTC